>OGOQ01002086.1_pt1 | contig 13190 bp, 10 predicted proteins | sample 1552691 | NCBI WGS metagenome assembly OGOQ01 (sample SAMEA2580209, study PRJEB22360) | human gut metagenome | biome: human gut; feature: human-associated habitat; material: faeces | place: Denmark | collected 2008/2010
GCACTGTGGATGGCTTCCAGGGTGGAGGCCTCGTCATGGACCGTATAATACGCAATCTCCGCCTGGCACAGCTTTTCCAGCTCGGACACAGCGCTCTCATCCATATACCGCACACAGAGGGCTATCTTCTTGGGATGGAACTCCTGTCTGGCGCAAATCAGGGCTTTCAGTATATCAAAGCTGGAGAGCTGTATCTCCACCACATGCTTTTCCGGAAACAGATACCTGAGGCGGTCATAAGTCATGCCCCTGGCCACTAATATGTCGGCGTCCCCGTACCGCGACAGGGATTCCGGTGTGCCGAATACGTGAAGCAGCTCCACCCTCACATCGTCCTGAGGCTCCAGACGGCTCACCGCCGCCTCGAACCTGCTTTTCATATTCATATATGGAATAAACATCCGCACTGTTACCATGAATTCACGCCCTCTTTCCCTCTGTGTCTGCCCCATTTGCGCCAATACGGAAATACGCCGGGAGGAATCAAAGCATTCTCATGCCCTCTTCTGCCGCCCGGCGTCTGTCATGGGCCTGCGCTGCAGGCTGTCTGATTTTCCTACTATTTATTTACCACATTCTGTGGTGCTCCGTCTACAAAATGTTTCAGATTATCCACTGCAATGTCCATAAGTCTCTGTCTGGATTCCCTGGGAGCCCAGGCAATATGGGGGGTAATAATCATATTCTTGGCGCCCAGAAGAGGATTGTCCTCGCGGATAGGCTCTGTGGATACCACGTCCACTGCTGCCCCGCTGACTTTTCCACTGTCCAGCGCTTCCCTTAAGTCTTTTTCCACAATCAGGGGACCTCTGGAGGTATTGATGATTTTTACTCCATCCTTCATCTTTGCAATGGAATCCCTGTTGATGATTCCCTCTGTGGATGGGAACAGCGGGCAGTGCAGGCTGATGATGTCACATTCGTGGAACAATTGGTCGAGTTCCGCTTTACGGATTTCGGGAGGAAGTTGGAGGCGCGATTTGGAAGTGTAGGCCCATACCTTCATACCGAAGCCGATGGCTATACGGGCGGTGTTGTAGCCGGTCTGTCCCAGTCCTACGATACCGATTTTTTTTCCGAGCAGCTCGATGAGTGGAGTGTCGTAGAAGCAGAAGTCGGGATTCTTGCTCCAGTTTCCCTTGCTGACTTCTTCGGAATAATGGCGTACTTGCTGGGTGATGTTCAGGATATGTGCAAATACCATTTGTCCGACAGAGGGAGTGCTGTATGCAGGGATATTGGTGATGATGATGCCGCGTTCGCGGGCGGCGTTGATGTCTACCACGTTGTAGCCTGTAGCCATCACGCCGATATATTTCAGATCGGGCAGGGCAGCCATTGTCTCGCTGTTGATCACTACCTTATTGGTAAGGATGGCTTCTGCACCGGCAGCACGTTCAAGAACTTCGCCGGGAGCGGTGCGATCATAGATCGTGCACTCGCCTAACTCTTTCAACTTATCCCAGCACAGATCACCGGGATTCGTGGTGTAACCGTCTAATATTACAATTCTCATTTTGTATATATTTAAAGTGAGTACGCAAATTTAGGGAAAAGATTTAGGATAATGCAAATAATGGTCTGTTTTGTTGAATTTGCCTCTCTTACTTTGCTTTCTGACTATCTTTTCATATCTTTGTATAGATATAAAATTATAGTAATATGAAATCTACTCCTGAAATATTAGAATTATTGAAGTTGTATAAGCAGGTAAATGCCCGTAAATATGGCTTTAGCCGTTTAGGAGTGTTTGGCTCTGTAGCTCGTGGAGAACAAACGGAACATAGCGATGTCGATATTTGTTACGAAGGTAACGCACCTTCTCTTCTTACATTAGATCGTATTCAGAGTGAGTTGGAAGAACTTCTGGGATGTCCGGTTGATTTAGTTAGAATACGAGAACAAATGAATGTCCGTTTAAAGAACAGAATCAATAGGGAGGGGGTTTATGTTTGATAAAGAGTTGGCATTGGATAGTTTGCACACTATTGCTTCTGCATTGCAATTAATAGTTGAGCGTGCATCTGTGGTAAGCACTCCTGATGATTTTTTGTGTTCACCGGACGGAATGCTGCGCTTGGATGCTATTTGTATGAATTTGATAGCTTTAGGAGAAACGGTGAAAGGTTTAGATAAAATAACGCATGGAGATTTTTTGCCTCATTATCCTGAAATTTATTGGAGTGGAGTGATGCGTATGCGTGATAAAATAGCCCATCACTATTTTGAAATTGATGCGGAAGTTGTTTTTAATACAATAGAGGAAGATATACCTCAAATGATACCGGTAATCCGAAGAATGATAAAAGAGCTGGAATAAATATCTCACAGCTCTTTTTTTATATAGTTACGATTTTCTGAACTTATCCTCACCCCACAACGCTCTCATCCGTTCCGCATGTTTCTGTTCGGCAGCATTGTCTTGTGCTTCCCACAGACGGCGGTCTTTCAGCTCGTCGGGCAGAAATTGTTGCTTGACGAAGTGCCCGGGATAATCGTGCGCATACTTATAATTGTCTCCATAACCCAACTGTTTCATCAGTTTGGTAGGTGCATTGCGCAGGTGCAGGGGTACGGGCAGATTGCCGGTCTGGCGTACAAGTTCCAGGGCATTGTTGATGGCCATGTAGGCGGAGTTGCTCTTCGGGCTTGTGGCGAGGTAAACGGTGGCTTCCGCCAGAGGGATGCGTCCTTCGGGCCAACCCACTTTCATTACAGCGTCGAAACACGCATTGGCAATCAGCAAGGCGTTCGGGTTTGCCAGTCCCACGTCTTCCGAAGCGGAAATGACGAGGCGGCGGGCGATGAATGCGGGATCTTCTCCGGCTTCCACCATGCGGGCCAGCCAATAGATGGCACCGTCGGGATCACTGCCACGGATGGACTTGATGAAGGCGGAAATGATATCATAATGCATCTCTCCGTCTTTGTCGTAGGCAAGCGGATTCTGTTGCAGGCGTTCTGTCACCATCTCATCGGTGATGACGACGGGATCTCCGGCTTCGGAAGAAACAACGAGATCCAGGATGTTGAGCAATTTGCGGGCGTCTCCACCACTGTAGCGAAGCATAGCGGTGGTTTCTTTCAGCTCGATGGTACGCTCTTTCAGTATATGGTCGGTGGTAATGGCACGTTGCAACAGTTCCAGTAAATCATCTTTTTCCAAAGATTTCAGCACATAGAGTTGGCAGCGTGACAGCAGTGGGCGGATTACCTCAAAAGACGGATTCTCCGTGGTAGCGCCTATCAGCGTCACTGTGCCTTGTTCCACGGCTCCGAGCAGTGAGTCTTGCTGTGACTTGCTGAAACGGTGTATTTCATCAATGAACAGGATAGGACTGCCTTGCGAGAAGAAACGGTTGCTCTTCGCGCGGTCTATCACTTCGCGCACATCTTTCACTCCGCTGGTCACAGCGCTCAGGGTGTAGAACGGAGTTTCCAGTTTGTTAGCGATGATCTGTGCCAGAGTGGTTTTGCCTACACCCGGAGGACCCCATAGTATGAACGAAGAAATACGTCCTGCGTCAATCATCTTGCGCAGCACCGCACCCGGTCCTACTAAGTGTTTCTGACCGATGTAGTCGTCTAAGGTTTTAGGGCGAAGCCTTTCTGCTAATGGAGTCATGTGAATAAGTGTTTAACGTTTAGTGATTAGTGATAAGTAACTATGCTAATCACTGATCATTCATCACTAAGTCGCTATTTTAGAATATCATTAATATCATGAAGCGTATGCCATCTTTCTTCACTCCCGGTATATCGGTGTAGGTGAGGCGGCGTACATATTCGATATGCAACAGCTTGAATATGTTGTAGATACCTACACTGGCTTCCAAGTAGGGAGTGCTGCCCATTACGTGGCTGGTGGGGACACCGTCGCGCATGGGGAAAAGGAACAGTTCGCTGTTATGGCTCTTGTACGGATTGTTTTTGTCCGTCAGGGTGCCATACATACCACGGATGCGGAAAGTTTCGCGCCACTTCAACTTCTTGATAAGCGGGATGCGGTTGAACAGCTTTCCGTTCATGTCATAGGTCAGGGCGAGAGAGGCGTAACGGTCGTTCAGGAACTCCATGTTGTTGATCAGGCTGAATGACTCGTTGTGCTGGGTGATGTATGACAGATTCGCCATGGGCAGGTTCAACAAGGGGAACGGTACAGTGTTCCACTGCGCGCCGGCACGGGCGGTAATATCCAGTTTACCCCACGAACCGAACCAGAAACGTTTACGGATACTGGCTTCCGTAAGGTTAAAGTTGTACTCGCCACCTAACACGCCTTTCAGACCGAGGGTGTGGGAGAGGGAGAAGATCGGGGCATCCAGCGATACGGGCACACGGCGCTGCTTCGTGTTGACATACGTCTCACCCGGTGCGTAACGCAGGGTGACACCGAGTTCGGTGGTGGTGATGTCCTTGATGAAGGTATTCGTATCATCCCATATTCCGGCGATGTTACCATCGTTTTTCCAGTATTGCAATACACCTCCGGCAGGCTGGTCGTTGCGGTGGCGTGCCATGGCTTTGATGGAAAAACCGGTATTGGTTTCCAGTTCGTAGGTCAGGGTAGCGTCGCGCATGTACGACATTTGGTCTACCTTGGTCCACTTCCAGCCCACAAACATATTATCTTTGTCCGTTGAGAGGTATTTATCCATGGGAGACATGACGTCGTAACTGTAATCGAAGGCCAGGTAGTGCTTGGGAAATTCCCACAATACATATTCGCGCTTGTTGAACGAGTAGGCTGCCTGACCTTTATAGAACCATTTCTTGTCCCTCGTACCGTAGGCCGCATATCCGCTGAAACTCCAGTGCGGATCGAGGTTACCGGTGGTCATACCACTGAGACGGAAACGTGTGCCATTCACGTAATTGCTTGTGATGGTGGTATTGATAGGCCCGAAGTCGAACTTGCTGGGGTGCTTCTTGGTGCCCGTTTCCACGAAGTTCTCAATCAGGGCTTTCGCACCGAAGATGACATATTTGAATCCGGGAATTTGCTCAATGCGGTTCATGAAGACGTCCATGTTACTCTCTTTCTTTGTGAGGGGAACCTGACGCACACTCGCCCAATATTCATCACTCTTGTTGAGCATGTTGGCTTCTTTGATGACGTTACCTTTCAGGCGGAAGAGACGAGGCTCAATGTCTTCAAAGTTGTAATTGGAGTATTTGGTAGTACGCTGCACTTCAAGCCCTTGTATGCCTTTTACGAATTGCAGTTCCACGGTCATGTCATCGTCCGTAAGTACCCAGTTTCCGTCCGGCATCTGCTCGAATTGCTGCACTATGTCGAGGTTGTCCACAAAGTTCACACCGGTCTTTTTGGGCAGGTTCATGGTACACTTCTTGACGGCATAGGTAGAATCCTTCACTACGTAGAGGTGTCCCGTGAAACCGAAATCCTGTGAGTTTTGAGGCACGAAGGTGAGGTGCACACATTCCTGACGGTCCACCATGACGGTGTCCATGAGGTAGTATTTATAGAAACTGATGGCCCCGCGACCGATGGGGCTGACGAAGCGGCGTTGCAGGAGTCGGATGTCATCGTCGTAGATATTGACATCGGAGAAGACATCGGTCAGGATGGTGCCCAACATGTCTCCCGTATTGAAAAACTCCTCTATACCGCTGGAATTCACACCTTCGATGATGGTTTTTTCGCTTTTGGGACTTTTGCGGTAGATGGTCTTCGAAGACGTCTCCTTGATGGAAATGGGAAGGATCATTTTGTTGGTCTTGGGCGATACTTCCACCTGGTCTTTGAAGAATGAGAATTTCTTGTAGATGCCCTTTTCCATCTTTTCGGGGGTGACGTCGTTCATGGACATCTTCATCTTTTCGTATTTCTGATACTGGTAGAAATCGTTGGCTTCCAGTTTCAGTTCTTTCTTATTCTCGATAACTTTCCTCATAAAATCCACGGCGGGATTGTTCTTACGGGAGTATTTCTCTTTCTGGGGCTTCACCACAACTTCGGAGAGCATGACGTCGGCAGGTGCCAGCTTCACGTTCAGTACTTTGGTGGTAGGCTTCAGGGTGACTTTCTTGGTCACGTATCCGATGGCGGAGAATGATAATTCATTCCAGCCTTTGCGGGTTTCCACTGTGTATTCGCCTTCGGCATTGGTGATGGCACCCACGCCTTTTCCCTCGTATTGAACGGTGATGTACATTAATGGTTCATTGGTGAGGGAGTCGGTCACGACACCTTTAATCTGTGCGGATGCGCTGTGTGCGACGAATAATGACAGCAGAAAAAGGATGAGAGCTATATATTGTTGTTTCATATTTAAGTCAGTATGAGGCCGCAAAGTTAACAAAATACAGTTAAATAAGAAGTAAATATAATCTAAAGAAATAAGAGGAATGTTTATATCTGCTTTAACTTTCATCTGATTTGTGCTATATTTGTCGCGTAAAATTCACAATATGCTGTCCATACTCATTCCGGTGTATAATATAAATTGCGTCTCGTTGGTTTGGAAATTATATGAGATGGCCTTGCTGACGGAGTTTCCTTTCGAAATTTTGCTGGCGGACGACGCGTCGTGCCGGAAAGTGAGGGAAGAAAATCGTGTGTTGAACCGGTTGGACGGATGTCGTGTGCTGGAACTGGAGACGAATCATGGTCCGGCATTTATCCGCAATTATTTGGGTGAACAGGCGCGTTATCCTTATTTGCTTTTTCTGGATACGGACACAAGTCCGGTAGGTGAGGACTTTCTTTCTTTATACCTCAAGAATGTGGGCGGACAGGTGGTTTGCGGTGGCTTTTGTTATCCGGAGGAGGGGGACTCCTTTCTGCGCAATAAATACGGAGCGCAGGTGGAAGCGCAACCGGCTGCCGAACGTCGTAAGCATCCTTATCAGCACTTTATAAGTATGAACTTTTTTATTCCGAGAGAGCTTTTTCTGCGTGTCCGTTTTGACGAAACGTTTCATCTGGGATATGAGGATACCGCTTTCGGAAAGAGGCTGGAAGATGCGGGTATACCGGTGTTGCATATTGAAAATCCGGTCTGGCATCTGGTGGAGGAAGATGCGGCTTCTTTTTTGGTGAAAACACGCCGTTCTGTGAAAAGCCTCTTGGGTCGTGAACGGGAATTGCTTCCTTATGTCCGCTTATTGCGCTGGTACAATTGTTTAAAGCGGTTTCATGCTGTTGCACTAACCGCTTTCCTATTTCGTATATCTGAGAGTCTTTTGGAAAAGAACCTGACTGGAAAACACCCCTCTTTACGGCTTTTCGCTTTCTATAAGTTAGGTTATTTCTGTTGGTTATCTGTTTAACTCCTCTAACTTAACTCCTAATTCAGTAATGCTCCTTTAATTCTCCGTTAATCAACGTCTGTACGATACGTTCCGCTGTACGTCCATCCCAACGGTCGGGCAGGGTAGTATGTTTCCATTCGCCGAGCATTAATCTTTCCAGAGCATTGGCAAGAGCCACGGAATCTTCATTCACTAACTCATTGGTACCTACACGCCAGGTTTCGGGATGCTCGGCGTAGGAGTTGAGCGTGATGCAGGGGACATCGAGGAAGGTAGCTTCCTCGGCAATGTTTCCGGAGTCCGTCACAATGCCTTTTGCATGGTTGATGAGGTAACCGAAATGCAGATAACTTTGAGGCGGCAGGATGTGCAGATTAGACGCGGGGATGTCCAGCGATTTGATGGCTTTTTGCACATAAGGGTGCAGGGGCGCAATGATGGGCATGCCTTCGGATTTCTCAATCAATGTTTGTATCAACGATTTGAGAACATGTTTCTTGGTCAGCAGGTCGTGCCGGTTGAGGGTTAGCAACAGGTAACCGCGCTTTTCCAGCCCTATGGTGGAGAACCATACAGGCTGCAACAGACGGTGACGGTTGTAGCGGACGGTATCTATCAATATATTGCCTACATAATGGATGTATTCGGGAATCATGCCTTCCTGGTTCAGGTTGCGGTTGGCTACCATGCCTGCGGTAAACAGATAGTCGGAAATGGCATCTACGATGGTGCGGTTTACTTCGCGGGGCATATTCATATCGAACGAACGGGTTCCGGCAATGAGGTGCGCAACTTTCAGACCGCGCTTTTTGGCAACGATGGAACAGCTCATGGTAGCGGTAAGATCGTCTACAACGAGTACTACCTGCGCGGGATGATTGTTCAGTTCCTTCTCGAAAGCAAGCATGATGGCAGCTGCCACTTCCGAATGGTCGTGTCCGGTGACTCCCAGATAACCGTCCGGCCGCTTCATGTCCAGGTCGGAAAACAAGGAGGCATCCAGACTGGTATCATCCTGTCGCCCGGTGTAGATGAGACGGTATGAAATCTTCTTTCCAGCTTCCTGCGCGGCTTTGATGGCCCGGGTGATGGGAGCTATTTTCATGAAGTTGGGGCGTGCGCCCGATACGATTGTTATTTTCATTGCATATAAATTGATGAGACAAAAATACGTTTTCTTAGGGAAATTATTCGTTACTTTGCCCATAATTTTAATGAATACCGATTATAAATCATTAAACATTTAACGTTAATCATTGATTATCATGCCTACATTTGTTCAAATTCTCGATTTTATAGGTACGTTCGCTTTTGCCATCAGCGGTATCCGTCTGGCATCGGCAAAGCGGTTCGACTGGTTTGGGGCGTACGTGGTAGGTTTTGTGACGGCTATCGGCGGCGGTACCATCCGCGATGTATTGCTGGGAGTGACACCGGGGTGGATGACTGATCCTATCTATCTGATTTGTACGGGACTGGCTTTACTTTGGGTCATTCTTTTCGGAAAGCATCTCATCCACTTGCACAATACGTTTTTTATCTTCGACAGTATCGGTCTGGCACTGTTTACGGTGGTCGGTGTAGGGAAGAGCATTGCATTGGGATATCCGTTCTGGGTAGCCATCATTATGGGTAGCATTACAGGTGCTGCGGGTGGAGTGATCCGTGATGTGTTTATCAATGAGATACCGCTTATTTTCCGAAAAGAGATTTATGCGATGGCATGTGTGGTAGGCGGTACGGCCTACTGGTTGTGCGATCTGCTGGGAATGCAGTCCTATGCTTGCCAGGTGGTGGGCGGAGTATCGGTTTTTGTGACGCGCATTCTGGCAGTGAAGTATAATATCTGTCTGCCGATTCTTACGGGAGGCGGAGAAGAGGAGGAAGACAAGGAGTAGTAAAGAAAGAGCTACGAGCTACAAGCTACAAGCTACGAGTGCTTTTCAGCATCATAGCGCAGCAACTTGTAACTTGTAGCTCTTTCAGCGTTACAGCGCAGCAACTCGTAGCTCTTTCAGCGCAGCAACTTGTAACTCGTAACTCGTAGCTCTTTAGAACAATGCGTCTTTCGTGTTGAATAATTTTCTCTCATTCAGTTTCACTACTTTGCCGTATTTCTCCAGTTTCTTCAGATCAATATCTTTCGGGTTACCCATGACACCGATGCAGTAAGGTTTGCCCTTAATATTCTCTTCGTAGAACTTCACGATATCGTCAAAAGTCAATGCGTCAACCTTTGGCAGGTTCTCCTTGGCAGGGTCTGCATTGTAACCTATGCGCTGCAATTCTCTCATGTTCTCTGCTTTATCGCGGAAAGAAGGATGAGTTGTCAGCATTTCCTGGCGTATGTAACTCTTGATGTTATCGATACGGTCTGCATTCTTAGGCATATCCGTTACCAATCCCATGAAGACATCCAGCGCGTCATTGGCTTTGTCGTTCTGCGTACCGATGTTACCAAACAGGTAAGTGGGGTTACCGGGCAATGCAGGAGTTCCGATGTAGGCTCCGGCTGAGTAAGCCATAGAACGTTTTTCACGGATTTCAGTCATTACCAAACCGTTGAAACCACCGGAGAAATATTGATTGAACGCATCGCGTATTGCATCATCTTTCTTATCATATTTTGCCATCGGCAGGTAGAAATAAATCTGTGCCTGTTCCGCATCCGTGTTAGGCAGGAAGTAAATGGTATTTTCCGTTACTGAAACCATCGGCTTGTCCTGCGGAGATGTAGATGGCTTTTCGTTGGCAACCAGCGGCAGATTCTTGCTGAGGACGTCGTAAGCATTATCGAAAGGCATTGTTCCGCAATAGAAGATTTCGGCTTCATAGTTGGATGCTCGGTTGATATCACCTGTCAGCTCGGAGATTTGCAATTCGTAGATTTCCTTATCTGTCAGTTCGTCAATATAGGATGACTTATCCTGGAAGATCATGTATTGGAGGAGTGCGTTGGATAAGGTGTTTACATTCTCCTTACGTTGTTGGCGGCTGCCCAGCATGGAACCTTTGATACGGCTTAACTGTTTTTCGTCCAGTTTCGGCATCAGGATTTGGCGGGCAAGAAGCTGGCAAGCTTGCGGCAAGGTTTCTTCGTAGCCTTCCATGGTGATGTAGAGGTAGTTTTGACTGGCGCTTACGCGGCAAGTTGCATTCAGTCTGCTAAGTTCCTCTTTCAGTTGTTGCGGCTCATAAGTACCCATGATACCGGCGTTGTTCATCAAGTCCGCTGCAATACCCAGTTTCGGGAAATCACGTACTCCGACACCATAACGGAGTGTAAGGCTGAATACGTTGTTTTCCGGATTCTGCGAATAATACATCTTGGAGCGGTCATTCAGTTGTTTGCTCTGTATCTCGCTGAAGTCGAGGAATTTCTCTTCCACTTGTCCGATAGGCATATTCTTGAACTGTGTAGCATACAAAGATTGTTTGCCTACAGGCGGTTCGATGGGTTTGTAACCCGGTTTTTTGATTTTTGCATTCTTGTCCAGCTTGCCTTTTTCAATGTAGATGGCCAGGTAATCGTTGGTCAGGTATTGTTTGGCAACACGCTTGATATCTTCTGTAGTAATAGCCATTACCTCATCTTTGTAGTTGAGAACTTGTCCCAGATCTTCTTCACTGATAAAGGCCTGCATCAGCGTGAGGGCTTTGGAAGTATTCGATTCCATCATCAGGTCGAAGTCACGACACATGTTGTTCTTGATAGCATTGATCTGCCATTCTTCGAATTGTCCGTTGGCGATTTTCTCGATAGCTTTCAGTGCTTTCTTTTCAGCGCTCTTGTTCGATTCGAAACGACGTTGGTTTTCATCGTACAGTGGGGTGCAACGTACGATATTGCGGCCTTGTTCGCGGCGGGTGTCTGCATAGGCATAACCATTGGTCAGTTCACCGTCGATGGTCAATTTGTCCAGCGTACCGGTGCTGCTGCTGTTGCTCAGCAAAGACATGGCGATTTCCAGAGGTTTTTCATCGGGGTGTCCGGAAGGTACGCCTTTGTATACGAGGCATACATTGGGGTAATAACCGATTTTAGCATTATACTGCTTGCGACCTTTAATTTCAAGGTCAGGATAAGTTTTACGTTCGGGAGTAGCCTTAGCCGGTAAACGTCCGAAAGTGGCGTTGATACGTCCGCTGATTTGCTTGGCATTGACGTTACCCACAAGAATGAGTACCATGTTTTCGGGAGTATACCATTCGTTGTAGTATTCGATCAGTTTGCTCAGGCGAGGGTTCTTCAGGTGTTCCGGCAGACCGATGATGGGGCGTGCGTACGGATGTCCTTCATAGGCGACACTCGAAATGAATTCTTGCTGTACGCTTCCCGGATTATCTTTATACATATTATATTCTTCGTATACACTTTCCAGCTCAGTCTGGAAGGTACGGAATACCGGGTTGATAAGACGCTGTGAGTAGATTTCCAACCATTTGTTGATCTGGTAGGGAGGGAATGAGTTGTGATAGTAAGTTACGTCGAAGCTGGTTCCGGCGTTCAGTCTCTTTCCACCCATGCTTTCTATCAGGTTCATGAACTCGTTGGATACACTAACCTTTCCGGCTTCTATGGTCAGCTCGTTGATCTCTTTAGCGATTGCCTCTTTCTTAACGGGATCAGCTTCGTCGGCCATTTCATCGTACTTGGCAATGATTTTATCATAAATAGGCTTTTCGGTAGCCCAGTCCAGTGCACCGATTTTGTCGGTACCCTTAAACATCACGTGTTCCAGATAGTGTGCTAATCCTGTGTACTCTGCCGGATCGTTCACTGAACCTGTTCGGCAGGCCACAATACCGTACACATCCGATTTCGTGTTGTCTTCCCATACATATACGGAAAGGCCATTCTTCAGCTTGAAAGCTTTCAATCCTTGACCGAATGACGGCAAAGCGATAGCCATGATAGCCAGAAGAGTGATTGATTTAATAATTCGTCTCATAAAATAAAGTGTTTTTAAATAAAGTGTTTTTGCTATATGTAGGCAAAACTATAAAAAAATCACAAACAGTTTACGAAATCTTCGGAAAAAGATACGCTTTTTACAAAAATCACCACCAGAAAACTCTCAAAAAGGGGGTGAAAACTGTCAATTGATAGTTTTTGCCCTAAATAAAAACAAAACTCGGTCCTCGGGAACCCCAAAACTTCCCTATACTTACAACCGTGAATTTAAAATAATTATTAACTATTTAAAAGAGCAAAGTATGAATACCTACAGTTTTAGGAAGGATTTGATTAGTGTGCAAGAAGAACTGCTTCGCTTTGCATATAAGTTGACAGCCGATAAAGAGGAGGCGAATGATTTATTGCAGGAAACCTCACTCAAAGCATTGGACAACGAAGACAAGTACATGCCCGATACCAATTTCAAAGGGTGGATGTACACCATTATGCGGAATATCTTTATTAATAATTACCGCAGAATCGTTCGCGAACAAACTTTCGTGGACCAGACAGATAACCTTTATCACTTAAACCTGCCGCAAAACTCCGGTTTTGCAAATGCCGAAGGATCTTATGATTTAAAAGAAATGCATCGCATCGTGAATTCGTTACCCCGCGATTATAAAGTTCCTTTCTCCATGCATGTCTCCGGTTTCAAGTATCGTGAAATAGCTGACCGTCTCGGATTGCCTTTAGGAACCGTAAAAAGCCGTATCTTCTTTACCCGCCAACGGCTACAACAAGAACTGAAAGACTTTGTTTGAAAACAAACAGTGCAGACTGAAGACTGACAAACTTAATATTTATAGCCCAGGGCAATGCTCTGGGCATGTTTTTTGTGATGGGATTGGTTCCTTTCTGTACGGTTATGAGTTAATTCACCACAGATTACACAGATTCACACAGATTTTATTTTACTGATTATTAGATTAATAAATCTGTGTGAATCTGTGTA
>OGOQ01002096.1_pt1 | contig 13155 bp, 10 predicted proteins | sample 1552691 | NCBI WGS metagenome assembly OGOQ01 (sample SAMEA2580209, study PRJEB22360) | human gut metagenome | biome: human gut; feature: human-associated habitat; material: faeces | place: Denmark | collected 2008/2010
GTAGGAGTTGTCCTGTTAACCATTTTCTCTGCTTATTTCAGTAATGAAAGAACTCCAAAGATGGGAATGCCTTTCAGTTTCAATGTAGCTTGTTCAGGTGTTACCTTTATGTATATTGGACATCTAATTCGAGTACTATTAGATAAAGCCCCCAAAGTCATTGATAACAAAATCAAAATTTCAGGAGCTATTATCATACTCATGTTAATGGGTACACTCTTCTTTGAACTCAATGGAGGATGTAACCATCTAACCGCCATGTCTTATGGAAGTTATGGTAACTATATCTATTTCATATTGTCGTCAGTCTTGCTCGGAAGTGCTACATTGCTGATTGCATTATTGATAGATAATCCACTGTTTGCTAAGTACGGTAAGTTGACATTACCGATATATGCTTTCCATCTTCTTGTAGTGGGTGCAGTCAATATGGTATATACTCATAGCATCGCGCTTTATTTAGGATCATATAACCTTAAAGCTATTGTCGTAGGATCCGTATCTTTAATAGCTACTTGTTCTATTATTCCAATTATTAGAGCAATTGATTCAAATCTAATTGGTGAACATAAATGAAAATTTCAATCATTGGTGCTAACGGAATGCTGTCCGTTGCACTCACAAAATATTACAATGCCAAAAAGGGAGTGACTGTAGATGTCTATGGTCTTGACGTACCTAAAGGCTACGAGTGCGATAACTTCTATCAGGTGAACCTTCTGAAGGATAAGCTTGATTACGATAAGCTTGTAGCTTCTGATGTTATCGTATATGCTTCAGGTGCCGGTGTTCAGGCTGCATTGCAGACAGATTCCTCTCTGATGTATGCGCTCAACGTGAATGCGCCTATCGAAATGACGCTCCAGTTGAAGAAGCACAATTACAAAGGCATCTATGTGTCTTTCGGTTCGTACATGGAGATTGGTCTGAATATGGAAGATGGCAAGGCATTTACCGAAGATGAGGTAATCTGCTCCACTCTTCCTGTTACCAATGACTATGGATTGAGCAAGCGCCTCTATGGTCGTTACATGATGGATTTTTCGGCAGACTTTACTTTCTATCATTTCATCCTTCCTAACATGTTCTCGGAGGATGATCTGAAGCCTGGAACCCGTCTTGTACCTTACACTCTCCAGTATTTGCAGGACTACAATGTAGGCAAGAATACTCAGAATCCAAGTTTTAGCGCTGGTCTCCAGACTCGTCAGTTTATTACTCTTGAGGAAATGATCCAGACTGTTGATAAGGCTGTCTGCAAGCATATCGTTTCAGGCATATATAATATGGGCGGTGGCGAGTTCCTGAGCATCCGCAACCTCATTGAGCGCCTCTTTGCCATCTACAACGTTCCTTGTAAAGATGAGTTCTTTGGTCAGGAGGTTCGTCGCGATGGTGATATCAAGAGCCTGCGCATTGATGGTAGTAAGTTAATGAACGAGTTAGGTGTTTTGCCTAATTCAAAAATAGAAGATATCTTCAAAATCTAGCTAACATGGTAGAAACTCCCGTACTCTTTATAACTTTCGTCCGACCTGATTATGCTCGTCAGACCTGGGAGGGCATTAAGGTAGTCAAGCCCAAGACACTCTATTTCTACTCAAACAAAGGAAGAGTAGAGAAGGAAGGTGAGGTTGAGCGTAACGATGAGATTCGCTCTTATATCAATGAGATTGATTGGGATTGCGATTTGCATACTTTCTTCCGTGAAGAGTGTGTCAATGTGTATGATTCCCTTCGTGGTGCCATTGACTGGCTTTTTGATAATGAAGAGAGAGGAATAATCTTAGAAGAGGATTGTGTCCCTACCAAGACTTTTTTCAGCTTCGTTGATCAGATGATAGAGAAGTTTAAGGAGGACAAAAGAGTATGGTGTATCAGTGGAGATAATATTATTAAGCAGAACCCTTCGGGGTATGACTATATCTTCTCTCATCTACATGCTATGTATGGGTGGGCTTCTTGGCGAGATAGATGGAGAATGGTAGATTGGGAGCATCTATATATCAAAGAGACCATAGACGAACATATTTATTACCGACTCTTTAAGAGTAAGGAGCAAGCAAAGGCAAAAGAAAAAGCTCTCTCTAATATGGAGGATATGCTTTATCGTACAAAGTGTTGGGATTACATTTTCGGCCTTTGTATGGATCAACATCATGCGTTAACTATACAACCTAAGGAACATCTTGTGAAGAACATAGGTGTGACTGGTCAGCATCATACAAAAGCAAAAGTGAGTCAGTATAATTGTGAACCAAACCCCAGTGCTGAGGAATACGTTATAGCCAAAGAACCACCTTTCGTATTTGCCGATTTTGAACACGATTATCTTACATACTGCCAACTTTTGAGGAAACCATCATTTTTCAAAAGAGTGAAGAACAGATTGAGCTCATTGTTTGAAAGATAAATTATTCAATATGAAATTATCGTCGATATACAAAAAAATTGAAGACTTATTTCGTCCCAAGAAGATAGTGAACGTTACAGTCTCGTCTTTGGCTTCCAACGAGATGCTTAAAGACCGATGCGCTTTGATTACTGGTGGCACAAGTGGAATAGGTTTCTCTATTGCAGAGGCTTTTGTCAACTCTGGTGCGTCTGTTATTATTACAGGTCGCACACAGGATAGAATAGATGCTGCTGTTGCAAAACTTTCTAAGGGAAAAACTTTTGGTATTGTATTAGATAATACTCAGGTTGGTACTTTTGAAAGCAAGCATACAGAAATGCTTGAAATGGTTAAGAAAGCAGGAATCTCACAAATTGATATTTTGGTGAATAATGCAGGAGTAAACGGAAAGGGGATGCCAAATGCTACTGTAGAAGAATATGATAAGATACTTGATACAAATCTCAAAGGTGTTTTCTTCCTCTCTCAAATGTTTGGTAAATATTTTGTGAAGAATGGAATTAAAGGTAATATTCTGAATATTGCATCTGCATCTTCATTTCGTCCGGCTGATTCTGCTTATTCTGTTACCAAGTGGGGAGTAAGGGGGGTGACACTTGGTCTTGCTAAGGCTCTTGGAAAGGAAGGTATTACGGTGAACGGTATTGCACCTGGTCCAACCGCAACTCCTATGATGCTGAAGAGTGATGATGCAAACATGTATCTTAACCGCATACCATTGGGAAGATACATCACTCCAGAAGAAATTGCAAATATGGCTGTAATCTTAGTAAGCGACATGAGCCGTTCTATTATGGGAGAGTTGATCTTCATGACAGGAGGAGCTGCAAACTTAACATACGATGATGTAAAATACGGATTTTAATAATGAATGAAGGTAATTGGTTGATAATTAGCAAAATAGGGGGGGGTAAAATCCTTGAGTTGGATATAGTAAGAGTATTGGGAGTCTTTTTGGTAGTGTTAGGACATTTGGTAAATACTCATCCTGTACGCATGTATATATACGCTTTCCATATGCCTATGTTCTTCATAGTTAGTGGATTGTTATTCAAGTCTAAAAACTCAATCAAGGAACTGAAAATGTTTCGCAAATATATAATTCCTGCGGTGTTTTTTACCTTACTCTTTCAGATATGTTGGTATGTTGTTAGGTTGTTATTCTCTTTATCAAAACTGTCATTGTCTGCTGTTATCGATGTCACAATTGAAACCTTTAAGAGAATAGCTGTAGATTTGGTGGGTATCGTCCAATTCAATCCTTTTGTGGAGAATATCCCCGTGTGGTTCCTCTTCGCATTGGCTTGGTGTTACATCTTTCATTTCTTCAGCAACAAAAACAGATTGTATGCCTTGATTCCTTTGGTTATCATCGTGATGTCTCAATGGGAGAAACTGCCATTGTTCTGTAGCCAGGGAGCTTTTGCTTATCCATTCTTTGCGTTTGGTTACCTTGCCAAGGAAAGAGTACTTGATGGCTTCAAGCAAAAGAATTGGAAGACAACTGTCGTAAGTACTATACTACTGATTGCAGTAGTTTTGATAATTCCCATAAATGGATATGTCTCTATGTACCAGTGTTCCTTTGGGGAACTGCCAATGCTATTTAGTGTTTTTTCATACTATGCAGTAAGCATCACAATGTCAATTTGCTTAATATATCTCTTTGGCTCGCTTCCAAGGTTCAACATTGACAGACCTGTAAACTATGTTGCTCAATCGTTCATTACAATATTAGGAATCCAGTATTTCTTTACAACGCTATATGGTAGAACAATAGGTTTTGATATATATTTAATAATTGAAATCTTTACTGCAGCCTTAATTGTTCTTGCATGCTGTATCATACATAGAATAATTTTTAAGATAAGCCCAAAGTTAGTTGGAAAACAAAAATGAATAATATATATGTACACAATTCAAGAAAACGTTCGTATCGTTATTTCTCTGCTTAAGCAGTATAACGTTCGTCATATCGTAATAAATCCAGGAGGAACTAATATTCCTGTTACGCAAGCCATTCAGGAAGATCCTTTCTTCAAATGCTATTCTGTAGCAGATGAGAGAAGTGCAATGTATTTTGCCATCGGTCTTCATTTGCAGACCGGTGAGGTTATTGCTACCTCATGTACTAGTGCGCAAGCGACTCGTAACTATGTTCCAGGTCTTACAGAAGCATTCTACAAGCATACTCCAATTATTGCCCTTACGACAGCAAAGCTTGAACGATTCCAGTATCAGGACTATATGCAGGCACCTGATCAGTGCTCATTGCCAAAGGATTGTGTGAAGAAATCTTTTGACCTTCCACCTATTACAGATGAGAATACTCGTCTGCAAGTATATCATAATGCAAAGGAAGCTATTCTTGAAGCTACTCATTGTAATCCAGGCCCAATTCAGTTGAACCTTAGAATCGTTGATAGCCTTCAGGGAAAATTTGAGGATGTTCAGTTGCCTTCAGTTCGCCCGCTTAATCGTTATATGTCTTGGGATGAGTGGCCTTCTTCAAATTTTGGAGACCAGAAGATACTTGTAGTAGTGGGTGAGCATCGTCCGTTTACAGACCGACAGCAAGCAGCACTTGACAGTTTCTGTGAGAATCACAATACAGTAGTCTATGTAAACCATCTCTCCAATTATTCGGGTAAGTATAGTCTGCAGGCTAATATGCTTGTTTCCTGTGGTGGATTTGCCAAAGTTAAGCCTGATGTACTTATTACAATAGGAGGTCAGACCGGCGATTATCCAATCTATGGAGCTTTGTGCAATATGGGAGCAGGGGAGCATTGGCGAGTTGCTGAGGATGGTGCAATTGTTGATACATACGGTCATTTAACCAAGATATTTGAATGCCCAGATTATTTTTTCTTCGAGAAAATGGCCCAGAACTCAACTTGTAGTCATTCGTACTATGAGGAGTGGAAGGCGCTTAATGATACTATGAATTTTGATGTAGAACTGCCTATGTCAAATCTGTATGTAGCACAACAGATGTATAAGAGAGTTCCACACAATAGTATCATGAATTTTGCCATTCTCAATAGCCTTCGTTGCTGGAGTTATTTCCCATTAGATCCTTCTATTCAAGGCTATAGCAATGTGGCAGCTTTTGGCATAGATGGATGCAACTCAATGCTCATTGGCGAGAGTATGAATACCGATGAGCTTTGCTTCATTGTCACAGGCGATCTTGCTTTCTTTTATGACATGAACGCTCTTGGCATTCGACACATCAAGAATAATGTTCGCGTGCTGCTCATTAACAACGGAGGTGGTGCAGAGTTCAAGATTATGACACGTAACTGGCCTGTGGAAGTCAGCGTGGATAACTTCATTTCCGCTAACGGTCATAATGGGTCTGCAAAAGGTTGGGCAGAGAACTGCGGTTTCACTTATATAGGAGTAACCACTAAGGAAGAAGTAAACAATGCAATTGAAGGGTTTATTTCTGCTTCTGACAAACCTATCTTAATGGAGGTGTTTACCAAGGAGGAAGATGAAGTGCTTGCAATGGTCACATTCGTACGTGCAAACACCATAACAACTGCAGAAGGCAAACTTCGCCAGATAGTAGGCAATGTGGTAGGTGATAAAGGAATTGAAATACTCAAAAAAGTAATCAAACGATAAACGATAATGGATATAAAGAGATTATATAACGGCTTTAAGAACAGAATCAACTATCGCCGTGTCATCCGAACTGAGATGGCATTGATAAATAGTGTTCAGCCATCGGATAAATGCCGAGTCTTTTACTTGGGTATCACACCTCACTCAAATTTAGGTGATATGGCTCAACACTACTGTATTTGCAAGTGGATTGAAGAGAATTATTTCGAGTACGAACTGCTGAAGTTTGAAGCCAAAACTGTAGTTGATTCACAAGCAGGATTCATCAAGTGTCTGAAGGCTGTCTATACAGGCAAAGACATCATTGTGTTTCAGAGTGGCTACACTACTCAGGATTTGGGAGGTCAGCATGAGTTAATGCACAGATTGGTGATTGATGCTATACCTGATGCTCATATCCTGATGATGCCTCAGACCATCTATTTCTGGCATGAAGAGAACAGAAAGCGATGTGCAGAGAATCACAGCAAAGCAAAGAGGATGCTCTTCCTTGCTCGTGACTTCGTTTCGTTCGAGCAGGCAAAGGTAATGTTTAAAGGTATTAAGTTAGCCGCTTTCCCTGATATTGTCACCACTTTGATAGGTACTTTGTCGTTCAACAATGCGAGAAATGGAGTGTGCTTATGCCGTCGAAATGACACGGAGAAGTATTATTCCGACGAGGAACTGAATAAACTCGTTTCTAAGATTGAAGAAACTGACAAGGTAACAGTAACAGATACCTCAATCAAGGAAAACTACATCAAGGTTCGTAACAACAAGCAGTTCTATATAGAGCGCGAAATCGAGAAATTTTCACACTATAAGGTTACAATCACTGATCGTTACCATGGCACCATCTTCTCTTTGGTTGCAGGTACACCAGTCATCATCATCAAAACCACTGACCATAAAGTTACCACAGGAGCAGATTGGTTTAAGGGAGTATATGATGATTATGTATATGTGGCGAATAATCTTGATGAAGCATTCAAACTGTACAAAGAGGTTGTTGCAAAATCGCTTGATCATAAGTTGTCTCCATATATGAAAGAGCATTACTACGATAAACTCAAGGAGATGTTTGAGACTTTATAATACACACGACATAATACTAAGGTATGTACGTATTACTATTTTTTAGTTTATTCACAATTCTATTGACACATTTGGAGTCAAAAGGCCAACTAAAAAACGGTATGGCTATTGGTTTTGTGATAATGACAATACTTGCTGTAATTAGATATGATTATGGCAATGACTATATGAATTACTATCGTTCATATTTGTTTATCATTAGTCATGATTTCAGTTTTAGTATTGAGAAATTAACGGATATATTTCGCGAACCTGGATGGACTTTTATAAATTTTCTCTTTAAGCCATTCGGAGAATCTGGTTTCTTTATAATGGTGGCAACCTTAGCCATTTTTCAGAATTGGGTTTATTACAGGTTCATTAAGGGCTATGTGCCAATAGAATATAGGTGGTTTGCGGTTTTTGTTTATCTATTTAATACATCTCTTTATGTATTGAATATGTCTATGTTAAGACAAGGATTAACCATTACTATGCTTGTCTTTTGCATACCATATATTCTAGAAAAGAAATGGCTTAAGACAGTACTAATTTTCATATTATTCTCAACGGTACACTCTTCTACAAAGTTCTTGATTCCATTCGCCTTCTTTGGTTATTTAAAATTCTCTGAACGTAGGCCATGGATTATTCCTGTAGTCTATGCTGTGTGTTTTGGAGTCTTTGTTATGAGTAGGGACTTAATAGATCAAACTTTGATGTTAGTTTCAAATGTGGAGGAGATGCAAGAATACGCTGATACATACATTAAGGACGATGTTGAAAATTCTTTTAAGTTAGGACTTGGTTTCATAATAAACTCTATTCCTTTCGTTACAGCAATCTTGTTTATGCTTAGGTCAGATGTATCACAAGAAGTTAAAATTCTTGTGTCACTTGCGTGTGTGGGTTCTGTAATTTCCCCTTTTGGTCAGGTAACTCAGATTATAACGCGAATTGCTTATTATTTCCAGGCGGTAGGCGTGGCTACTATACCAATTGTCTATTATTGGTTTAAACCAATGACCCGTCATTTGCTTATAGGTATATACATTATGATTATGATGTATAGTTATTGGGTATTCTTCCATAGTCCTACATGGTTTGATCATTACTATAATTATACTACTCTGTTTTCAATGTAACCGATGAATATTCTTTGGATTACTAATATCTTATTGCCTGAAGCCACAGCTCTTTTGACTGGTAATCCTGTTCATAAGGGATCTGGCGGATGGTTGGTGTCTTCATCACAAGCCTTGATAGATAGTGGTGAGGTAAAGCTTTCGCTCGTATCCGTATCGCCTAAAGTGAAGGAACTAACTGAATTGAAGGGTAAGGAAATGACGTACTATGTGTTGCCTCCATGCAGCAAGGTGGAGGACTATGAGTCTCTGATGAAGGAGGTGAGCAGACGTGTGCAGCCGGATCTCGTACATATTCACGGAACAGAATGGCCTTACGGACTGGCATATATGAATGCATGCACTACGGAGAATGTGCTGATCTCTATTCAGGGTGTACTCGGAGTGATTGCAGATTGCTACATTGATGGTTTGTCGAAGTGGCAGATTGTACGCAATATCACCATCCGAGACCTTAGGTTGAAAACCATACTCGGAGAGAAACAAGATTATGAGAAGCGAGCCGGATATGAGACATTGGCACTCAAGAAAGCTAAGCATGTGATTGGCAGAACTTCGTTTGACAAGCAGTATGTAATGTCCGTCAACCCAGAGTTGAACTATCATTTCTGCAATGAGTCTCTTCGCGAAGAGTTTTATCAGAGCCAATGGAAATATGCGAAATGTACACCACATACCATCTTCCTAAGTCAGGCAAACTATCCTATCAAGGGCCTGCATCAGATATTGCGTGCACTCCCGGTGGTGATAGTAAAGTATCCTAACGTAAAGGTAAGGATAGCAGGAACAGACATCACTCTTCATAAGACGATGGCAGAAAAGATGAAATATAGCGGCTATGGTAAGATTATCTACAAGCTTATCCGCAAGTATCACCTGGAGAGCGTAGTAAGTTTTACTGGACTATTGTCTGCACAGGAGATGGTGGATGAACTCTTGAAGAGTAACCTTTATGTTTGTCCTTCATCTTGCGAAAACAGTTCTAACTCTATTGCAGAGGCTCAGATATTGGGTGTGCCTTGTCTGGCTTCTCGTAGGGGTGGTAATCCAGATATGATTCCCGATGGTGAGTGCGGTAAGTTCTTCGAGTTTGATGACATCGAAGGTCTCGCTGAGAGCATTTGCAATATGTTCGAGGCATCAAAGAGCTTCGATAATACGCACGTTCGTGAAATGGCAATAGCTCGTCATGATCAAACAACAAACCTCAAAGCTACATTAAGCATCTACAAATCCATAATAAACGGATAACTATGGCAAGCAAAATCTGTATAATAGGTACATCAAACATAAAGCATATCTCGCTGATTTCGCTCTACACCAAATACTTTGACCAGCATGGAATGGCATACGATATCATTTATCTGGACCGATATGGCATAGAAGAGAAGACAACGGCAGCCAATGTGTATCGTTACACAGAGTCAAACGCCCAGGGTAAGATTGGTAAGTTGAAGATGTTCATGCATTTCCGCCGATATACCAAGAAGATCCTACGCGAGAACAAGTATGAATACGTCATCACTTGGCAGACCACAGGAGCTTACCTTTTTGCCGATATGCTGCTCCGTTGGTTCAAGAACCGTTATGTAGTGAACGTGCGCGACTATGTGGTGGAGAATAACCGTTTTTTTCACAGTCTGCTAAAGAGGCTGGTGAAGAACGTACTCTTCGTGACTATCTCATCTGATGGTTTTCGTTCGTTCCTGCCCAAGGGGGAATACATCAAGGTGAATAGTGTGAACGAAGATCTGCTGGAGAACCTGAAAGGAAGACCACAGAACAGCGGTAAGCCCATCAAGATAGGTTTTGCGGGTAACTGTCGTTATTTTCGCGAGAGCTATAAGTTGATAGATGCCTTGGCCAACGATGAGCGCTTTGAGCTCTGGTATTGCGGTACCAATTCGGATGTACTGAAGGAGTATGCCGACAGCAAGGGAATCTGGAACGTGAAGACAATGCCGACATTCGATCCGAAGGCAACTGTGGATATAATGGCGGGGTTCGACTTTGTGAATAGCGCCTTTGGCAATGATGCTATGGACAACAGTACCCTGATGCCTATCCGACTCTATACGGCTCTGGCTATCCACCGTCCGATGTTGGTGAGCAGCAACACGCAACTGGCCAAGGAAGTGACGAAAGGCAAGATCGGCTATGTGATAGAGGACTTTGCAACCTTGGCTGAAAGCCTCTATACCTACCACCAGAGTCTGGACTTTGAGATGCTATCGGAGACTTGTGATGCTTACCTCCAGACCGCCCGAAAGGAGAATGAAGTATTCTATGCAGCAGTAAACAGGATGAAATGAGCAAGAAGAAACTGCACATATACTATTTCTCGACAGCATTGTCTGACGAGATCTACGATGGGATAGTCCGCGAGAGCAAACGCTTCAAGCCTACCTTCTCGGGTGTGGGCTTTGACCGCAATGTGGCTTTGGGGCTGTCGGAACAGGTGGAGATAACCGGTGTGTCGCTTTATCCGATACCAAGTTATCCGAAATTCAGCAAACTGAGGAAGGAATCTCACTCATACAAGATTGGTAACTTCGAGTGCAAGGTGCCTTCGATGGTGAGTTTGCCTATCGTGAAAGAGTATGAATATGGCTGGTCAGCCTATTGTGCGGTAAAGAAGATGATGCGCAAGGATGAGGAGAATGTCATCCTGATCAGCGGTTTGTATCGTAGTCTGATTCGTCCTGCCAAATGGTTGAAGTGGAGCTATGGTGTACCTGTGTTTGCAATTGTGCCTGATTTGCCCGAGCTGATGATCACCTACCGCAAGGACTACTCGAAGATGCGTCAGATGTTGAACGATATGGACATGAAGCGTGCGATGAAGTACCGCGATGCTGTAGATGGTTTTGTGGTACTGAGTGCCTTCATGATTCCGGTGGTAAACCGGCATAACCGCCCATGGACGATACTTGACGGCCTCTGTAACCTGACTGCCATTGACCAAATCAAGGCAGAGAAGTCGGTAGAACGCTTCATCCTGTATGCAGGTAAGATAAGCAGCACTTTCGGAGTGGATAAGCTGGTGGAGGGATTCCTGGATGCAGGACTGAAAGATGTGAAATTGGTGCTTTGTGGTGATGGTGATTATGCGTTTGCCCTCAGAGAGAAGGCTGCCAATTGCCCTCAGATAGACTTCAAGGGTACGGTTTCGCACGATACGGTATTAGCTCTTGAGAAATCTGCCACTCTGTTGGTTGACCCTCGTCCGATAGACAGCGAGATAGCCAAGATGTCGTTCCCATCGAAGATTATAGAGTATATGGCAAGTGCTACCCCCGTATTGGTGTCGAACATTCCAAGCTTTGCGCCTGAATACCGTCAGTATCAGTATCGCATAGAGGAGGTGAGTGCCAAGGGAATTGAGAATGCCCTCCGAGAGGTGTTCAGTCATACGGATGAGGAGTTGACTGCTTTGGGCGCATCGGCACGTCAGTTTATATTGGAGAACAAAACTATTCAGAAACAATGTGAGAAGGTGATAGACCTGATCCGTTCAGTAGTGAAAGAATGAAAATAGGAAGAAATCAATATCTGATTGTCCCATGGGATATGGAAAATAAGTTCGAGTATGACCAGATGCTGGAACTTGGACATTATCATGTGCTCCTAGGCGAGAGGACTCAATGCAAATACATTCGGTCGGCAGAACGCGAATGGCTGCTGATAGGCTATGCCATAGATGCACAACATCCGCAGGACGATGAGGGGAAGATGCTCACTCGTTTGGATGAAGGTTGCGATAAGAACCTTTGTAACCTTGCCGATCAGACACTCTATTGGGGGGGACGATGGGTGCTATTCTCGCTTCGTGGTAGCAGCCTCTCGGCAATAACCGACTGTTGCGGTTTGAAGCAACTGTTTCACGGATGCAATGTGTTTGGTTCGCAAAGCCGATATGTGGCCATGGCTATTAATGCCGAGGCTGATGTAGAGGCCGAAAGCTACATCAAGCAGACGATGGCGCATGACAAGGAATACGCTTGGCCACTGGATGTTACACCATATAATAACATAAAGCGTCTGCTGCCCAATCATATTTACGACAAGGGGGAGATACAAAGAATCCAACCTCGGGAGCATTTCTCGGGTATGAGACAGGAGAAGCGAGTATGTGCTGTTGCAGACCTCTTGAAGAAGATGATGCAGGCGGCTTCCTTCCGCACGAATCTGGCAGTAACGCTAACGGCCGGATGGGATTCGCGACTGGTGCTGGCGGCATGTGATGAGGTGAAGGAGAAAATTGATGTGGTAACGTTGAAGTACCACCACATTGCTGATAGCCATATCGACATACAGATCCCGAAGCATCTTTGCGAGAAATATGGCTATATGCACAAGACTCTGCCATGCAAGTCGCTGGAGACGGATTTTGTAGAGGCATATAAGGTACATTCGGAGAATGCACACGAGTACTGGATGCAGATGACTCAGAGTGTGCGCGACTATGGTTATGAGGATTGGTTCTGGACGAAGGGCTCGTGCAATGAGGTGAGTCGTAACAGCTCTGGCATTCTCTATGATTGGCAGGTGAATACTCGCGTGTTGAGTAAGTTGTATGGGGTGTTATCTTGTGATTACTCAAAGGTGATTATTGGCAAATGGCTTGAAAGCGCCAAGGTGTATGCAGCTGAAACCGGTTATTCGGTTTTGGATTTGTTCTACTGGGAGCATCGTTTGGGTAGTTGGTTGGCAGAATGCCTGAATGAAGCGGATGTGGTTGGCGAGACGTTTACGCCTTTTTCAGTAAGAGCCTACTTCGAGTTGATCAAGGATGTACCGGTTTCGGAACGTATCTCGCCCGATTACCGTTTCTTTGGTGAAGTGCTGAAGGCAAGTGGCATGTCGCTCGACATGCCTGTGAACCCACACAGATACGATTCTCTT
>OGOQ01002099.1_pt1 | contig 13138 bp, 12 predicted proteins | sample 1552691 | NCBI WGS metagenome assembly OGOQ01 (sample SAMEA2580209, study PRJEB22360) | human gut metagenome | biome: human gut; feature: human-associated habitat; material: faeces | place: Denmark | collected 2008/2010
GCTTGAAGTGAAAGCCCCTACACTCTTGCAAAACTTCTGCGCCTTGATTTCATCGATGTCCGCCGCAGAAAACGTATTGCTCCGGCCACTGAAAGAGCTGACCATACTGATCCGCTTGGAGACAATCAGATAATCTTTCTTGATGAAACTGTCGCCCTGCGTGAAAACAGGCAGGACGTCATAATAAAATTGTACACTCAACAAGACGATGAGCATACCCAACAAATTGGCAAAGAAGAAACCTGCAAACTGAGGTACGCTGACGTGCCGACGCAATAATTTCCAAACCAAACTCATAACCTGAATGTCTTTTCGTAGTCTAATGCGATATGCTTGCCGATACTGGTCACGATGACACCCGCTCCCTGCGAGCGGGCTTCCTCCATCATGATTTCTCCCATCGTCCTGCCGTTCTCCTCGTCCAAATGGCTTATCGGTTCGTCAGCCAACAAGAAATCGAAAGGCTGCACCAAAGCCCGGATCATGGCCACCCGCTGCTGCTGGCCGAAACTCATGCGGCTTATCGGAGCATGCAACTTGTCGCCGATGCCCAACGCGTCGAACCAAGCTTCTATCTGTTTTTTCTTCTTGAATCCCGTCAGGTTGTTTTTAATCGCCACGTTCTCGTAAGCTGTCAACTCGGGAAACAAACGGAGTTCCTGAAACAAATGACTCAACGAACGTTTCCGCAGCTCCACCCAATCCTTCACCTTATAATTGCGGATGTTCTTCCCATCAAAGCTGATGATACCCTGATAGTCGTTACGATAACCGATGATATAACTGCAAAGGGATGATTTGCCGGTACCGGAACCTGCCTCGACCAAATACAAATGCCCCCGCTCGAACGTCACTTCCCGGTGCCAAATCTCGCTCCGGATGTCGTCCCGTGAGGCAAACACCTCCGGCAACGCATTCTTCAATTCTATCTTGTCCATTATTTCAATAAATCCTTCAATAGATTCCGATTCCCACGCGTATGCAGCTCCAATGTCAGACGGCGGGCGTCGGACGACCTCAGCACTACTGCATCGAACAAATCCAATATCTTTCGGCCTTCGTCCACGCCGCTTTCCCGGCACAACGCACCCATCATCGGGTCACGTTTGACCTGTTCCAAATTCACCCACAAGAAGAAACGGCTGTCCTTTATCCGGCTGTTCCATTCCGAGAGGGTCTCTGTCTCCGGACCGCTTACCCAACCCGTCATTCCCTCTTCAGGCGTGACGTAGAGCGTCTCCCCTTCTACCCCGAAATAGGTCTGTACGCCATTGGCTGCCAAATAAAAGCGGTCGTTCCCGAAATCCCGGAAAGTCCATGCACCGCTTCGCGCAGCGCTTTCCTTCCAATATGCGGCTTCTTTCAAAAAGTCTTTCTCTGCCAGATGGGCCGTCACGAGGACATTACTGGGATTCTGCAAGGCGGAAGCCGGAACGGTAACAGCCACGTCCCCCTTGATGCTGCGAATAATCAAGTCTGCATCCACACCCATGTTCAGTCCGATCAGGAACGTACGCGCCACGGGATTCTGCCGCAACATCTCCAACAAAGAGCCGCCGTCCACATTCACGCAAGCCCATGCCAAAGCATCCTCCGGCACCCGTCCGGCAAATTCGCCGTCCAACGGTTTGCCCAAGAAAGCCAACCGCTCATAATACTTATTGATGTCACTGTTCTGCGAACTGATTTCCGCCTCCATGGTCACCCCGTGCGGAGAGAGGTTCAAACCGGCACAGACATACACATCGCTCAGATTCGCATGCTCTGGCAAGCCCTCCAAAAATTCCACACCGCGAAAGTTGGGCAACACGTCCAACCGCGACACGACGCGGAAAGAAGCATCCTTATGGTCCAACTCAGCAAAGAGGGGCGAAGACATCCCGCTTTCCGCCTCTTTCTGCCTGAAACAAGCCAGCATGTCATAGCGCAACGCATCCATGTCGGCTTTCAGTCCCGGCCCCATCATAAGCAACGCACCGTCACCGAAACCCACCATCCAACTGCCGTCCCATACCGTCCAAGAGTAGCCCCGATAGTCTTCCACAGGCGTGCACCGGCCTTTCTTTGCGGCCTCATCCAACAAACGCCGCAAGTCTGCCTCGTCGCTGACGGCCGCCAACAAGCCCACGTATTCTTTGGAAGAAACAAAGGCATACATTTTCTTCGACCAGTCGATTCCGGTCTGTCCGGGTTCCAGTCCTTCCGGCAACAGTTTCTTCCAATCCTGCATGCCCATGTCGTTTTCTTCCGACAAGCGCACCCAGTCTACGGCTGCCAAAGCCAAGGGACGCGATGGCAAGGTACGGCGGTAATCGTCTGCCGTGAAAAACCTATAAAGCCCCAGTGAAAGCGCCAAAACCAACACCACGGCCGCGCCCCATATCCATTTCTTTTTCATTTTATCTCAGTATTGTGTTAATCTTGCAAGCTTTTACATGCGGGCATGGCGGATGTGCATCAGATGAACCGCCACCAACGCCGCCGTCTCCGTACGCAGGCGGCTCCGGCCCAAACTTACGGAACGGAAACCGTGAGCCTGCGCCAACCGCACCTCGTCGATGCTAAAATCCCCTTCCGGCCCCACCAGCACCAAAGCATCCTGTCCGGCATCCAATTCGTCCAACAGGAAAGGCTTTCCACCGTCCATGGCCTTGTCTTCGGACGCCTTGGCCACACCGGCCACATCGGCTTCGTCATAACAATGCGCGATGAACTTCTGTCCGGCGAAGGGGCGGGCCACAAAACGCTTGAAATCCTCCATCTCGTTCAATAGCGGTTTACGGGCCTTGTGGCTCTGCTTCATGGCCGACACCAAAATCTTGTCTATGCGTTCCGTCTTGACCACCTTGCGCTCCGAGTAGCGGCAATCCAAAAACGTCAACTCGTCGAAGCCGATTTCGGTAGCCTTCTCCGCCAACCACTCTATCCGGTCCATATTCTTGGTAGGCGCCAAGGCCAAATGCAGGTGCCCGCTCCACTCCTTGGGATGCGAAACGGCTTCCAAGACCTTAAAGAGGCAACGTTTTCCGGTGGCCGTCGTAATCTCGGCTTTATAAAACATTCCTTTCCCGTCGGTCAGACGAATCTCATCGCCTGCCTGCAAGCGCAAGACCCGCAAGCAATGCGCGGCCTCATCTGCCGGCAGTTCGGCATCCGCCGCGACGTCCGGTGCATAAAAAAAACGGATTTCCTTCATTTTCGTCGTTCTATTTCGTCACGCAACTGCGAGGCCAGTTCATAATTCTCGTCTTCCACAGCCCTTTTCAATGCCTCTTTCAATGCATCCACGCTCACCGAATTTACCGGGATGGAATACATTCCGTCTCCTACTTCGCGCATATACTGATGCTCCAGCAACGCCTCGCCGATGGTAATCGGGCAATCGAACGTATAGGCCAGAATCAGGCAATCGGACGCCTTACAATAACGAATCATGTGAAAAACGCTTTCTTGCCGGTAAAGGACGTGACAATAGGTTACGCCTCCCTCCACAGTGGCTATGCGCACTTCTTCTATGCTCATATTACATTGCATGAAAGCCGCCCGCATAATGTCGGACATGGAAGAGGGCAAAGCATTCTTTTTATTCCCTTTCATCTTCATCAACAAGAGGTAAGCCTCGCTTCTCTCTATCAAGACCGGCAAGATACGTTCACCGTCCTTTTCCTTCAGGACAGCGATGTATGCAGCACCGTCTTCCGTACATTTGGACACGGTCACCACTTTCAGTTCTTTTATCGCCTCATTCATCTTCCGCATTCATCTTTAACTACATGTTTATACTTAAAAAATATGGCAAACAAGGCTGCTACGACCAAAGCGTAGGCTGCAAATATATACCAACAGGTGTTCCACCCGGCTATGACCTCTTGTCCGGAGGCCGTTTCCGGCAAAGCGTACACAAAACGATTGATGACGGCCTGAGCCGACAACGTTCCTATGGTAGCACCCAAACCATTGGTCATCATCATGAACAATCCCTGCGCACTACTGCGTATGCTGATGTCCGTCTCCTTGTCGACAAACAAGGAACCCGAGACATTGAAAAAGTCGAAAGCCACCCCGTAAACCAGCATGGACAGGACAAACAACCACACGCCCGACCCGGGATTGCCCAACGCGAAGAACCCGAAACGGAACACCCATGCCAACATCGCTATGAGCATCACCCGCTTGATGCCGAAACGCCCCAAAAAGAACGGTATCAACAAAATACAAAATGTCTCACTGATTTGCGATATGGAAATCAGGATATTGGCATGTTGTACCCCGAACGTATCCGCATATTCGGGAATCCCCCCGAAAGAGAAGATGAAGGGACTGGCAAACCCATTGGTGATCTGCAAACAGATGCCCAGACACATGGAAAAGATGAAAAACAAGGCCATACGCTTTTGCCGGAACAGCGTAAAGGCACGAAGCCCCAAAGCCTCCACCACGCTCTTGCGTTCCGCCGCATGGCTTACCGGACATGCCGGAAGGGTCAGGGCGTAAGCCGCCAACAACAAGCTCAGAACACCGGAAAAGGCGAACTGTCCCGCATTCTCCTGCATACCGCCCAAATCTACGGCCCACATGGAACAAATGAAGCCGACCGTACCGAACACGCGTATCGGCGGGAAGTCTTTCACCGTATCCAGACCGGCTCCCTCCAAAGCGGAATAAGCCACGGAATTGGCCAACGCGATAGTGGGCATAAAGAAAGCCACGCTCAACGAATAAAGAGTGAACAAGGTGGAAAATGAAGCTTCCGCACCGGCTTCAAACCCATAAAGCGAAGCTCCCAGCATGAAAACGCCCGCCAGAAAATGACAGAGGCTCAACACCTTTTGCCCCTGCATCCAACGGTCTGCAATAATACCTATCAGCGCGGGCATGAACAAAGACACGATGCCCTGAACCGAATAAAACCAACCGATATTCTCGGCCATACCGATTTTCACCAAATAACTTCCCATCGAGGTCAGATAAGCCCCCCACACGGCGTATTCCAGGAAGTTCATCACCGTCAAGCGCATCTTTAATTTCATAGCTCTCACGTTTTATGTATTCCACAGTCTATTATGATATGCAAACTTACACAAAAAAATCCGTTTCCATGCCGGTGCGGACAAAAAAAGCGACACAAATATCCATTAAAAAATCCCAAACCGCGGATTACCTCAACCTGCAACGCAGCACCACGTGGTTGCCGTCTTCCGACACGGGCGCACCGGGCACTACATCCGGATGCCGACGTACAAGTTCCAGGAACCGCGCAGCGGAAGGCACGATCAGCACTTCTCCCTCACGCCCGACGTACAAGTCCGGAAAGACATCCCGGTACGGCCCCGACATACGCCGCTCCCCGTCCGGGGCGAACACGGCGACGTGCTGACGGGCCTCGTGCAAATAAAACAACACCAAACCGTCGCCGCCCCACGCACCTCCCATCAGCACGTCGTAAAGAAACATGTTCCGCATGTATTCCTCCTGACTTTTCATGCCTCCGGGCATGGGAGAGGCGAAACGGACGGCGTATGCCGTCCTCACGCTGTCGGCCTGTCCGTCCCACACGTGGACGGCATTCCTTGCACCGTCGAAGCTGAACACCTTGCCGCCGACCTTTTGCAAAGGGAAATAGGCCGTCGACATGGCATAGTCCCGACGCACTCCGAGCCACTTGCCCCGTGCATGAAATTCGGGGTCGAAAGCATAAAACAAATAAGCCATCTCGCCTTCGGAGTAGGTGGCGTCTTCCGTCGAACCGACAAAGCCTTCCGGACAAGAGGCTATTTTCCAGACCAACCAAGGACTGACATCTTTCTTGCCGACAAACCGTCCCTGTAAATCATACATATACACCTCCCGGGGGCCGCAGAGAATGACCACACGTCTGCGGTCGCGGTCTACCGTAAAATCCGAGGCACGCTCGTATTCGCCGTGCCCGTGCCCCACGATTCCGATGCGACGCAGAAACGTTCCTTGTCCGTCGAAGACGAACACCGCCTTCCGTTGGCCGTCCAGCACATAATAGTTTCCATCCACGACTTCCACCTTACTCACATACCCCAAAAGACATTCGTCTGTCGTCTCCAACGGGACAACGCCTACCACATCGAAAACGTCACAGAATCCTAACGTATCCGTCCCCGTCTCCGTCAAATCGAGCACCACACCCTCCTGCCCGTCTCGCATCCGCGTGCACGACAGGCACAAGCAAACTGCTATTCCAATCCAAACTTGTTTCATCGACATGCACTCTATCATATACCATCGGATGTAAAGATAAATAAAACCTCAAAAAGGTACAAGACCTCCGCCCGTGCTGTACACCTAACCTTCTCAAAATGAATCAGAAGCAAACCCTTAAAGAACATCATCGGGCATCCTCCACAACCCATAAAATCAATCTGCGCCAAACGATTTTCCGTTCTCAGCCAAACGATTTTTCATTCTGCTGAGATTGATTTTCCATTCTCAGCAGAATGATTCATGTAAATAAAGAAGAGCGAAAAGCACCGGCAAGAGCACGGAACTTATTCTTCCGGTGCGGAAGGCCATTTAAAACGGAACATATACAGCCGCTCTCCCTCCTCGTCGGGCACCACATAGGAATAATAATAAGGAGCCACATAACCGGCCATCCGGAATCCCAGGGGAACGTCTACATCGCCTACCAAAACTCCATCACGGTAGACCTGCAACCCGTCCGTAACCGAACCGCCGCCTTTCCGGTAAGAACGGAACAACAATCCCGTCTCGTCCACATATTCCACAGCATTATAAAAGCCCCTCGACATACGCTCGGCCAACCTTTCCTTCCAAGGCTGGTCATAACTATCCCAACGGAGGTAGTTCAAATCCATGTCCCGTCCGGCAAAGCCGAAACAGACCAACTGGTTATAATCAAGGTCGTAACGGTACATTAAAGAATCGGCCTCGAACGACACGTAAAAATCCCCATTGTCCGCAATATCGAAATTCAGTTGAGCAAAAAGCGTTTTGGTGAGGGGCTTGTCGTAATAACTCTCAGGATAGCCGAATGCCAACAATCGCCCGAAGCCATGTTTTCCTAAGTCTATTTCCCGTATGTTAGCAGCCTTGTCGAGATAAATCCCCGTGTCTTCCAAATAATTATACCCCCACAAATCATGTACTGTACTATAAATCTTATTCCCATGGGAACGGAAGTGCATGTCCGACCCGTGAACGTAATACAGCGGATCTGAAAAGACGCTTTCGTCCAACTGGTTCTTGTCCTTGCGTCCATTGTAGGAAATGAAGAAATGGTCCTTGAAAAGGAAATCCTTGTCATAGATATAATACCACCCACTGGAATTACTGAGCAAAATTCCACCTCCGTCAAGCATGCAACATCCGTACACCTGCCCTACTTCCGTTTCATTGCGGGCATGTCCCACCCCCAGTTTCTTATCACGCAACCGTCCCGTGGGTTCATAACGGTATAGCACACAAAGTTTCTTATCCACCACGTACAGATAGTCATCGCAAACTCCGGATTCAATCATATAAGACGTGGGCACCGTATCCAACCACAAGGTATCCACCGACAAGGAAGTCACGGAGATTTCGGCCACAGCATCGGGAGGAAGGCGAAAACTGGGGTTCTTATCTTTGCACCCGTGGCACAAAGCTCCCAAAAGCAAAAAAATCCAAGTTTTTTTCATGATATTCTCTATTTAACGGAACAAACATACGGAAAAATCACACCGGAAACAAAAAAGAATCGTATTTTTTCGGAACCGCTCCCTCTCATACGCTCCGGACTGAAAAGGGGGCACACCCGAACGGATGTACCCCCTTAAAAAAAAGAAGGTTGTCATCTCGACAACCAATCTTTCATTAACCTTAAATCTAATACCATGAAAAACACAGTGCAAATATACGGCTTTTTTCATTCACGCAATAGCTAAGCACAAAAAAATGCATGGTATTTAACTTTATTTTTTCATTTGGCCCTTGTTTTTCACTCCACATAGAGTACCAACCCCTTCAAATATTCCCCTTCGGGGTGGTAGATATTGACGGGATGGTCGGCCGGTTGATGCAACTGGTGAAGGATACGCACGCGACGTCCGCTCTGCGCAGCGGCGGTAAAAACGGCGGTACGGAAGTGGTCCTTGCTTACCACCTGCGAACAACTGAACGTGAACAGGATGCCACCCGGCTTGATTTTACTGAAAGCCTTGGCGTTCAAACGTGCATAGCCTTTCAGAGCCTGCCGAAGCGCATCCTTATGTTTGGCAAAAGCCGGAGGGTCGAGAATAATCAAATCATACTGGTCTCCCATCGCATCCAAATACTTGAAAGCGTCTTCGGCATACGCCTCGTGGCGGGCATCGCCCGGAAAGTTCAGTTCCACGTTGGCGCGGGTCAGATCTATCGCCTTGGCCGAACTGTCTACGGAATGCACCAACGTGGCTCCGCCACGCATGGCGTACACGCTGAATCCTCCGGTATAACAGAACATATTCAGCACGGCACGCCCGTGGGCATAATGCTCCAACAGCAAACGATTGTCACGTTGGTCTACGAAGAATCCTGTCTTCTGGCCTTTCAACCAATCTATATGAAACTTCAAGCCGTTCTCTACCGCCACGTTTTCCGTGCTTCCGCCCACGATAAAACCGTTTTCCTGCCCCAGTTCCGCCTTGAAAGGCAGAGTGGTTTCGCTCTTATAGTACACGTTTTCCACTGTTCCGCCCGTCACGGCCACAAGTGCCCGCGCTATTTCGTGACGCGCCACGTGCATGCCTACGCTATGAGCCTGCATGACGGCTGTCTTTCCATACACATCCACCACCAGCCCGGGCAAACAGTCTCCTTCGCCATGCACCAAACGATAGGTATCATTTCCCTTTTCATGTCCGGCCACTCCGATGGCGCATCGCAAGTCGTAAGCCACTCGCAGGCGGTCTTCCCAATAGGCTCCGTCCACCGCTTTGTCCTCGAAATCCAGCACCCTGACGGCAATGGAACCGATTTGCCAATGCCCCACGGCTATAAAATCACCCTCGGACGTCAACACACGTACCACCTCTCCTTCTTCAGGCTCTCCCTCTATATGATGGATGGCTCCGGAAAAAATCCAGGGATGGAAACGCTCCAGACTTTCTTCTTTTCCTTTTTTTAAATATAAATTCTTATACATAGTCTTTACCCTCATTTATTTATGATTCCTGCACTACGGCAAGTTCATAGTCGTTATTTTCTTTCAATGTTTCCAGTTCCCGATACAACCGTATGCACGCCCAAGCATCGGTAGCCGCATACAGTTTCTGCCCCTCGGTCAGCACGTCCGCCTCCCAGTTGGTGAGACGCTGCCCTTTACTGATCTTCTGCCCGAAGATATTGGCATACAGCTTCTGCAGGCTCATGTCCTCGATACCAAAAGCACGGACATAATCCTGCAAATCCAGGAAGGCCCGAGGTTCGAACTCGCCACGCTTATGGAGCGAGGCAAAGTCGTCACGCAACGACAAACCGACTTTCAAGACATTTTCGTCCTGTAACAAACGTTTCACACTTTCGGTCACTCCGATATGATTCAAACGAAACAGGAAACAAGTATCATCGGTAGATACCTGCAACAAAGCTACCTTATTCGTGCATCCCTTGCGGAAAGAAGGGCGCGTTTCTGTATCTACTCCCAAAACAGCCGAAGCCAACAAATAATCTACAGCCCGAGACGCTTCCGCCCCCGTCTGAATCACAAAAATACGCCCCTCGAACAGGGCACGCGGCAAAGCCGATATAAGTTTCTTGTCAAACTTACTATACAGTGTTTTCATCTTATTTTGAAAAGGTTAATCTACATCTAATTCCTCATCTTCATCGTCTTCGGGACTGTACCTGACACGATGGAGAGCCCGCATGGCATTCGTCAACGTTTGCCCCCAATACAGCACGAACGCGTTCCGGACTTCCGCCACGGCCTCGTACATGTTTTCCTCCAAGCCGATGCGGTAGGTCTCCACAAAGTTCTTCAATGCCTGATAAATATCCGCCAAATCCTCTGAAATTGTTTTTACGGCCGGCTCGTCGCTGAATTTCACTCCCTCATTGCAAAAATCCAGGTAATCGTCCTTCTCGCCCAATAAGGCAGAAAGTGTCAGACGGACAAATTCGTAATCCTGCTCCGAAACGAAAGCTTCGGGAAGAAAGTCCTCTGCGCCCTCAATATCCTCCAACAAGGCAGCCTTCAAATAGAGTAAAGGCAAGAGTTTTAATACGGTATCCGTGAAATCCCGGCACTTCCTCCCTTCCGATTGTTCCAAATAGGCACAAAATTCGGCTGCCACGGTTACAAATTCCACAGTATTCCGAGAATATACTATCGTTTTCTTATCATTCACATTCATGGTGCTCTCTCATCATTTTCTAAAAACCGCAAAGCTACAAAAATTTGAGCGAAAAAATAGCAAAATTGATGATTTTCATTTACTTTTGTAGTTGTTTTCATACCGACAAGCCAAGATGAGTAAAAAAAATCCGACGATACAAACAACCAAATTAGGAAACAAAGTACAGAAAGGAAAAGGAAAAAAGCCCGAAAAAAAGACAGAAGCGGAAGAACATGTGCTGAATGCGGGAGAAGAACCGGTAGGCCATAAGGAAACCATACGCTTTTTTTTCGGACTGGTACTCTTAATCCTGGCTCTTTTCATGCTGTTGTCTTTCACCTCCCACCTGTTTACCGGCGCGGAGGACCAATGTCTCATAGAACAAGGGGCAATGGAGGGATTCCTGAATTATGCCGGAGCCGTGGGAGCCTACTGCGCCAACTATTGGATAAACCGCTGTTTCGGATTCTCGGCCTTCATCCTTCCTGTTTTTCTGATTATTGCAGCCATGAAACTGACCCGCGCCTATAAGGTCAGGCTTTGGAAATGGTTTCTGAACTGTTCCATACTCATCATTTGGCTTTCTGTTACCTGTTCCTATTTCTTTCAACAAACGTTTGAAGGTCTGAGTGGATGGAACTTCATCAACCCCGGCGGCGACCACGGCTTATTTATCAGTAACTGGCTCAACCAACGTATCGGCAAGGTGGGCACGTTTATGGCACTGCTCCTGACCGCTGTCGCCTACCTGGCTTACCTGAGCAGCGAAACGATACAATTGGTACGGCGAATATTGAATCCGGTGGACTATATCAAGTCGAAACTCCCGGCAAAAGCAGCAGACGGGGAAACCGAACCGGCTGAAGACTCTGCCGACCCGGAAACCGCTGACGACACTGCCGACTGCATAAAAGAGGAGGAAGAGTATCCCGTTCAAACCACCATAAATTTCGACATGGACGCCCCGCTTAAGGAAGAGAAAGAGGAATATACGGACGAGGAAGAAGAAACGGATGCTCCGGACAAACGGTCCGATTCCCCAAAAGCAACTCCCGAACTGGACATCGTGGAAACAGAAAAAGAGGAACTTGCCGACGCAAGCGGTAAAGGAGCCTTGGAACCTTACGACCCGAAGCTGGATTTGGAAAATTACCATTACCCTACGCTCGAACTGTTGGACAAACGTAACGATGAGGACGCGCCCATCGACATGGAAGAGCAAAACAAGAACAAAGACCAAATCATTGAAGTGCTCCAGAATTTCGGCGTAGGCATATCTTCCATAAAAGCTACGGTGGGACCGACCATCACGTTGTACGAAATCACTCCAGCAAAAGGAGTACGCATCTCACGTATCAAAAATCTGGAGGATGACATCGCATTGAGCCTGAGCGCACTGGGCATCCGTATCATCGCTCCCATACCGGGCAAAGGGACTATCGGTATAGAAGTGCCGAATGCACGGCCCCGCATGGTGTCGATGGAAAGTATTCTGAACAGCCGGAAGTTCCGCGAGTCGGACTACGAACTGCCCATCGCATTAGGTAAAACCATCACGAACGAGGTTTTTATGGTGGATTTGGCCAAAATGCCTCACCTTTTGGTAGCCGGTGCCACCGGACAGGGTAAATCTGTCGGACTGAATGCCATCATTACTTCCTTATTATATAAGAAGCATCCGGCGGAACTGAAGTTCGTCATGGTAGACCCGAAAAAGGTGGAATTCAGCATTTACTCACCCATCGAAAACCATTTCCTGGCGAAGATTGCCGACGGAGATGACGAGCCTATCATTACGGACGTACAAAAGGTGGTGGCCACGCTGAAAAGCCTCTGCTGTGAAATGGACACGCGCTACGACTTGCTGAAAAAAGCCCGTGCCCGTAATATCAAAGAGTATAATGCCAAATTCAAAAACCGCCAACTCAATCCTGAAAACGGGCATCGTTTCATGCCTTACATCGTAGTCGTCATCGACGAGTTCGGAGATCTGATTATGACGGCCGGAAAAGAAATAGAACTGCCTATCGCCCGCATCGCACAATTGGCCCGGGCCGTGGGAATTCACATGATCATCGCTACCCAGCGCCCGACCACCAACATCATTACGGGTACCATCAAGGCAAACTTCCCGGCACGAATGGCCTTTAAAGTAAGCGCCATGATCGACTCCCGTACGATTCTGGACCGCCCGGGAGCTAACCAACTTATCGGACGAGGCGACATGCTTTTCCTGAGCGGTAGCGAACCGGTACGGGTACAATGTGCTTTCGTCGATACACCGGAAGTGGAGCGAATCACGACCTATATCGCCAAACAACAGAGTTACCTCGGTCCGTTCGAACTACCCAAAGTGGAAATGGAAGGGGAAGAAAGTAACGCAGGTGCTGTAGACATGACCCATCTTGACCCACTATTCGAAGAGGCCGCACGCCTTATCGTGGCTACTCAACAAGGTTCCACCTCTATGATACAACGTAAATTCGCTATCGGATACAACCGTGCGGGACGTCTGATGGACCAACTGGAAAAAGCAGGTATCGTAGGAGCGGCACAAGGCAGCAAGCCCCGGGAAGTGCTGTGTATAGACGATACCGACTTGGAGATGAGACTGAACAATTTAAGATAACCTGATAAAGAAGCTGAAAAGATGAAAAAGATATTATGGACTGTGGCTTTGTGCCTTTCCCTTATCCCAGCAAAGGCGCAGCAAACACCCGATGCACGAAAGATACTGGACGAAACGGCCTCCCTGTTTACGAGCAAAGGCGGTGTCAAAGCTACTTTTAAAG
>OGOQ01002100.1_pt1 | contig 13131 bp, 10 predicted proteins | sample 1552691 | NCBI WGS metagenome assembly OGOQ01 (sample SAMEA2580209, study PRJEB22360) | human gut metagenome | biome: human gut; feature: human-associated habitat; material: faeces | place: Denmark | collected 2008/2010
ACAACACGGAGGTAAATATTATGGTAGTACAACACAACATGCAGGCGATGAACGCCAACAGAATGCTCAACGTTACAACATCTACACAGGCGAAGTCAACAGAGAAGTTATCCAGCGGTTACAAGATCAACCGTGCAGCAGATGATGCAGCAGGACTTACAATTTCTGAGAAGATGCGTAAGCAGATCAAAGGATTGGATCAGGCTTCTACAAATGCTGAAGACGGTGTTTCTTCTGTACAGACAGCTGAAGGTGCTTTAACAGAAGTTCACTCTATGTTACAGAGAATGAACGAGTTAGCAGTACAGGCTTCCAACGGAACAAACAGTGAGTCTGATCGTGATTCTATCCAGAACGAGATTTCTCAGTTAACAACTGAAATTGATCGTGTATCTGAGACAACCAAGTTCAACGAGACATATTTATTAAAGGGATCTAAGGGAGAGAAGACAAAGACTCTTTCTGCTAAGGATGCTGGTGTCGCAGGTACATTAGTTGATGGCGCAGGCACAGCTACACTTACTGTTGCTCTTAAGACAGGAAGTTCTGTTACTATTGCTGGACAGACTTATACAATTAAATCTGGCACTGCAGCAACTTCAAATGATTCTTTGAGCCAAGTGCAGGCGAACGTTAGTGCAGCAGGTCAGGGTGCAAATAGTACAGTTAGCATTAATGGAACTTCATATAGTTATAATACCACTGATAAAACTTGGAGTGCTGGTACAGGAACTACATATTCATCTGCAGAATTGTCAGCTAAGGTTTCAGCAGGAGATAAGGTTAAAATTAATGGTGGTGACGAGATTGTTGCATTAGATTATAATGATGCCAATAACATTACCATGGATGATGCTAAAGAAAAAATTAAGCAGGCATTAACACAGGCGAATTCAGTTGGTGATACAAAAGGACAGGCAGCTGTTAATGCTGGCAATGGAGTCAAAAATAATACAACAAAAACAAAGGATTTTACATTCACAATTACAAAAGGCCAGACAACCGTTAAGAATGACCTTGCGTTTGATCTCCATGTAGGTGCTGATGCTGACATGACAAACAAGATTGGTGTCAATATTGCTACAATGGACTCTAAGGGTCTTGGTATTGGTGGAATCAATGTAAAAGATGATTCTGGTATGGCTGCTACATATGCTGTAGATGCAATTGCTGATGCTATTTCAACTGTATCTGCACAGAGATCCGCACTTGGTGCTGTTCAGAACAGATTAGAGCACACAATCAACAACCTGGATAACGTAGTAGAGAATACAACATCCGCTGAGTCTCGTATCCGTGATACAGATATGGCTGAAGAGATGGTTAACTACAGCAAGAACAATATTCTTGCTCAGGCAGGACAGTCAATGCTTGCTCAGGCAAACCAGTCTAATCAGGGTGTATTATCACTGTTACAGTAAAAGTAAATACTATCCATACAGATGCAAAGGGACCAAAAGGTCCCTTTCTCTGCAATGTATATTAAGATAAAGGTGATTACTACTTCTTTTAAGGAGAATGAGGATGAAAGAAAGAAAAAAAAAAGTTGTGCTTTCGATAGGCGTATTGGTGTCTAATCGAAAGAACACAGTAAAAAAATGTTTGGATTCCTTGAAACCTATTCGAGAAGCTATTCCATGCCAGCTTATTATCACAGATACTGGGTGTGATACAGAGATTCGGGCAATGCTGGAAGAATATGCAGATACAATGACTGAATTTATATGGTGCTCGGATTTTGCAAAAGCAAGAAATGCAAATATGAGTCATGCGGTTGGCGAGTGGTATATGTATCTGGATGATGATGAGTGGTTTGCGGACACGGAGCAATTGATTGATTTCTTTAAAAGCGGATCTTATCGGGAATATGATGGGGCATGCTATATTGTAAGAAATTATCAGTTGGCAGATGGAAGTATGTATACAGATGATTATCTGTCGCGTATGGTCAAATTGACATCGGAGCGTCACTTTGTTGGTAAAATTCATGAGTATTTAGTTCCTGTTCCAACACAAAATTGTTTCCTGAATTCTTGGGCAGATCATTATGGCTATGTATTCGAAAATGAAGAAGAGACGCAGAAGCACTACGAAAGAAATAGCAAACTTCTTTTGGAAATGATTAAAGAAGAACCAAATAATCAACGTTGGTGGACGCATCTGGCACAGGAGTATATATCAATTCGTGATGGAGAAAAGCTACGCCAGTTAGCAGAAAAAGGTTTACAGTTAGTGGATTCGTTGGATGACATAGAGTCTACAATCAACCGGGGAACATTTTATATGTGTGCAATATTGGCATACGAGTGCAATCATGATGATGAGAAAGAATGCGAAGCGTGTGATCGGACACTTGCAGATTCGCGTAATACAAGACTTTGTATGGCATTTGCAAAGTGGTGGAAAGCCCATTGTTATATGCGGATGGGCAAATACAAAGAGGCAGAAAAATGCTTAAAAGATTATTTCAAAGAATATCAGTATTTTATTAAAAATGAAAATGAACATATCATTGAAAAACAAGCATTAGTTGTTGGACAATGTTATGATGATATAAAAGTCATGGAAGCATACCAAATGCTAATCGTGACAGGATTAAAACAAAAGAATATAAGTTACCTGAAACGCAACCTTGACAAATTGCCTTGGAAAGACGGAAATCCGTATATTTACAGCGCTTTTATGGAAGCACTTCTAGAGGCAATGACAACCGTAAGTGGTGAAAGAAAGTTATTTGTGCAGGTTATTTGTTGTATTCGAACAAATGTCGATGTATGGGAAGCTTTTTGCAATGAAATAGGAAAATGGAAATTACAGGAGAGACCGCAGCTAGATAAAGTGCTGGAACTTTGTCAAGTTGCAGGTTATAAGAAAAGTGTTTCATATTTCCTGGAATGGAAAATGATAGAACATACATTTAAAAATGGTTTGAGTGCAATTTCGTATCCGGAATATAAGACATGGTTTATAGGATTCGCAGAAAATGTTTTGGGATTTTATAGAGACGCATATGGGCAGAAGTTTGAGGAACAAACGGAATTACCAGGGGCATGTCTGATGGCAATGATGATAGAAAATGCCATGGAATGTGAAGATAATAAGGATGAGTTTTTGAAAATTATGAAACAGTGCCCGGAAGTTTATCCGGAGTTGACCAATCAAGTAAAAACATTGTTAACACTTTATTTGAGGGAACCGATGCGCAAGGCTCAGGAAGCAAAGGAAGAAATAGAAAAAATAAAAAAACAAGTGTTAGAACAGGCGAAGAGATTGAACGATGCAGGACAGTTTGAGGAAGCAATTCAAATTGTACAACAGCTCAAAGGTATTATACCAAATGATTTGGAAATTAGCATGTTTGATCTGGAAGTACAACTTAATAAGGTGAATGTTGGCTAAATAATAAATGCATAGCTTAGTATTAGGTTTTAAGGTATAATACAGATAAATATAAGTAAATAACCACAGCAGAACGGAATTTGCTAGGTACGAATGGAGTCGTTGAATAAAGAATAGATAATTTTGAAACCCCTACATTTGTATGTAGGGGTTTTTCTTTGAAAATGAAAAGAAAGGTAAATGATGGATGAGTAAGGTTGTTCGTAATCAGTTGCTGGATGCAATTAATTTGTTGGAGACAGGGACAAAGTATATAAGTAAACTTATAACAAATCACAAAATCGATGACTGTACCCAGTTACTTACAACCTGTCAGGAACTTGCGATTGCAATAGGAACGCGTATTGAGAACTTGCGTGGGAAAGGTACAACTGTTGTTTTCGAATTAGAAGATTATTGTGAAAAGATATATATGGTTGCAGAAGAAGTACATAGCAATCAAATGGACAGTGGGTATGTTGCGAGACTTGAAGATTCTTTACGACAAGTGAAACAGAGTTTTGAAACAGAATTTCCAGATAAATGTGAGGTGGTATTTCTCCCTTACAAAGCTGCTATGTGGGATTCGCTGGAAAGTGTATGGGCGGCTGCGAGAGATGATGAAAATTGCGAAGTCTATGTGATTCCTATTCCATATTATACATTGGATGAAAGCCATAACTTCAAAGATTTTTGTTATGAAGGAAATCAGTATCCTGATTATGTTCCGGTTACAAATTATAAAGAATATGATTTGAAAACACATCATCCAGATGTTATTTACGTTCATAATCCGTATGATGAATTTAATACAATAACAAGTGTTTTGCCAGAGTTTTATTTAAAAGAGATTAAGGAGTATACAGAAAAGCTTGTCTATATTCCATATTTCGTTTTGCCAGAGATTGATCCTTCAAATCAGGCGGCGATTGATTCTATGAGCCATTTCTGCTTTTTGCCAGGAACTATTTACGCAGATCAGGTTATTCTTCAATCAGAAAATATGCGGCAAATTTATATTAATGAATATGCAAAAGCATTGGGAAAACAAGGCATAGGAGCAAATAGAGAGGAACTTGAAAAAAAGTTTTTAGGATTGGGTTCGCCAAAGTTTGATAAAGTTATAAACACCCGAAAGGAAGAGGTTACTATTCCACAAGAATGGCTTCATATAATTCAAAAACCGGATGGAAGTTATAAAAAAGTGATTTTTTACAATACAAGTATAAGTGCATTTCTTACTAATAGCGAAAAAATGTTTGAAAAAATGAAGAATGTGTTTCAGACGTTTAAAGGAAAGAGAGAGCAGATAGCTTTGCTTTGGCGTCCGCATCCATTGATCAAAGATACAATAGAAAGTATGCATCCGGAGTTATGGGAAGAATATTGCGAGATTGTACAGAAATACAAGAATGAAGACTGGGGAATCTACGACGATACGCCAGATCTTGATAGGGCAATTGCAATTAGCGATGCTTATTATGGAGATGGCAGCAGTGTTGTGCAGCTTTGCCAAAAAGCAGGGCTGCCGGTTATGATACAAAATGTAGATATTTTAGAATAGAGAAAATAAAGGAATGAGAAAATGACAATTGCGGTATTATTGGCAGGAGGAGTAGATCCAGGATTTCAAATGGATATACCCAAGCAATTTGTAAATGTGTATAATGTTCCAATCATTGTTTATACGATGAAGAAGTTTCAAAACCATCCAGAAGTAGATGCTATTATGGTTGCTTGCCTATCAGGGTGGGAAAATCTGGTGTCAGCGTATGCAAAGCAGTTTGATATAGACAAGTTACAATGGGTGATCGAAGGTGGGCGAAGTGGACAGGAGACATCCCGGCTCGCAGTAAATAAGCTTATGGAGAATTGCAACAAGGATGATATTGTAATTATACATGATGCAATCCGACCGATGGTATCGAATGAACTTATATCAGACAGCATTGCAACTTGCAAGCAGAAAGGCATGGGAATTGCTGCGGTTACTTCTATGGATAATGTAATGATGACAGACGATGGAATTACAGGAAAAATGTCAATTTCCAGATATGCTTTTCGAAGAGTGCAGACTCCACAGACATATCGATTAGGTGAGCTGTATTCTGCACATAAGCAAGCGTTGGAGCAAAATATCAAGAATGAAAATGATACCAACAATATGATGTCGCGACTTGGAAAAAAAGTTACCTTTTCCAAAGGATCTGATACGAATTTGAAAATTAATACAGTAGAGGATGTGGAGATGTTTAAAGCATTATTTAAAATGCAAGAACAGAAAATATAGGGAGTGGTAAAAAGAGGGGCGTGAGAAGATGAAAGTTGCACTGATATTAGCAGGCGGAAGCGGAACAAGAACAGAACAGTCGGTGCCAAAGCAGTTTTTAAGTATATATGATAAACCAATTATAATATATACATTGGAGGCTTTTGAACGTCATCCAGAAGTGGATGCAATTATTGTTTCCTGTATAAGCGGGTGGAAAGAAGTATTAGCGGGTTATGCGAGAGCTTACAATATAACGAAGCTCAGATGGATTGTGGATGGCGGAGAAAATGGACAGGCATCTGCAAGAAATGCTCTCATTGCATTAGAATCAGAATGCGATGAAGATGATATCGTTATTATTCATGATGCGGTTCGACCGATGATTTCAGGTGAAATAATATCGGATGCTATCTTAAAGGCAAAACAGTATGGTTCAGGTCTTTCCGCTGTCAGATGCCAGGAGACGATTATGAGGACTAAGGACGGAGAAACTGGCAGAGACGGCATTAATCGGGAAGACATTATGCGTGTTCAGACCCCGCAGGCATATCAATATGGCAAGGTGTTGTGGGCTCATAAAGAAGCACTAAGGCGAGGTATTACAAATGCTGTATATACCAATACTTTGATGTTGGAACTTGGAGAAGAACTACATTTTTCTTATGGATCCAATAAGAATATAAAGATAACAACGTTGGAAGATATTGATATGTTTAAAGCGATGTATGCGACGAAGCGAGATGCATGGCTAAAGAGCAAGACGGAGAAGAACTAGGAAAGTGTTTTTAAATGGAGTTGATTACGCATAGAAGGAGATTGACTTAGTAATGGAATTGAATGAAAGTTTTTTTCAAAAAATATATAAATGTCCATGGTGCGAAGAAAATAACATAAAAACATTATATTATGGAAAGTATGGAGAAAAAATATGCAGATGCTTAATGTGTGGAATGGTGTATTCAGATAAGATTTTGAACAAAAAAGGCCAAGAGTTTTATTGGAAAAATTATGAAAGTAAGGTACATAAAAAAAATAACGAAAAAAACATTGCAAGAAATAAAATGTACAAAATAGAAGCAGATTATATTGAAAAGTTTCTTTCACTTCAAGATGCAAAAGTACTTGATGTGGGGTGTGCAAATGGAACTTTTTTGGACGAATTTAGTGTGAGAAAAGCAATATGCCATGGAGTAGAAATTGGAGATGAGGCATATGAATATTCTTCGAAAAAATATAAGGTATATAAAGGAATATTTCCAGATTTAAAAATTGAAGATAAGTATGATTTAGTAATTTTTAGAGGAAGTATACAATATTGTATTAATCCTAAAAATATTTGAAAAAGGCATATGAGGTGTTGAAAAATGATGGATTAATATATATAACAAGCAGTCCTAATTCAGAAAGTTTTTGTTTTAATTTGTTTAAAGAAAAATTTTCAATACCGGTAGGTGCTATGGAATATTATGCATTTAGTGAGAGTTTGATAACTAAGTTTATTAATTCATTGGGAGGAAGTTTGATAGGAAAATATCATTTTTATGAAGAAACACCATATGCAAATATTGTTTCAGATATAAAAAGGGTTGCTAAGGCAATAGAAGAGGTGGAGAAGGGAAAGAAAATTAGTGATACATCGCCTGCTTTTTGGGATAACATGCTTACACTTGTATATAAAAAACATTAATATATAATGAGCGAAGACAATATGGAAATTAGAAATATGTTTAGTAAAGGTATTATATAAGGAGGAACGGGTGTAATAGTTACGGTTAATTCCAACAGAAGTTTTATTGGAAAAATTATAAATGTTTAAAAATGTAATTACTGTGGAGTGATAAGATAGGATGAATGAGAGATGTTTAGAAAAAAAATTTTGGTAGTAATACCTGTGCGGGGGAATTCTAAAGGAATACCAGGTAAAAACAAGCGTTTTATAAATGGAAAGCCACTGATGGCATATGCCATTGAACATGCGCTGACTTTAAGCACAGAGTATGAAGCAGATGTTGTGGTCGATACAGAAGATGTAGAATTGGCTGAAATCGCTGAAATATATGGTGCAAAAGTGGTGCAGAGACCAAATGAGTTATCAGGCGATGAAATAACGTTAGATCCTGTAATTTATCATGCACTTAATAGTATGGAATTAGAACTAAAATGTAGATATGATATTGTTATAACAATGCAGGCAACCTCACCAACTTTGAAACCAGAAACATTAAAAAAAGCATTGTTTGACTTTGAAGAGAATGGATATGACACAATAATAAGCGTAGTGGATGATCGACATCTTGGATGGACGAAGAAAAAAGAGAAAATAGTGCCAGCTTATTCAGAACGGAAAAATAGGCAATATCTGCCACTTGAATATAGAGAGACAGGAGCATTTGTAATCACGAAGCGAGAGTGTGTTACTGTCGATACAAGGATTGGAGATAATGTATCAATATATGAAATTTCATCCAAAGAAGCAGTTGACATTGATACGGCAGAAGATTTTATTTTATGTGAAAAAATCATGCAATCAAAAAAAATCCTATTTTACGCCAATGGAGAAGAGAAACTTGGAATGGGACATGTATATCGGTGTTTGTCTATTGCGTATCAATTGACTGGAAATGAGGTGCTTTTTGTATCAGATGCGAAATGCGAGTTGGGAATAAAAAAAATAGAAGAATCATTTTTCCCAATCCGAAAAATAAATTCACAACAAGACTTGCTAGATGTCATCAGAGAATATCGTCCGGATGTTTTGGTAAATGATATTTTAAATACCACGCAGGAATATATGAGTTTAGTACGCAATATGGTCCCTAGAATTGTTAATTTTGAGGACGAAGGAAAGGGAGCATTAAAGGCGGATGCAGTAATTAATGCTTTATATTTTGGAAAACCGAGATGTAATGAATATAAAGGTTTTGAATATTTTTTTATAAGAGATGAGTTCTTTTTGACCGGAGTATCAGATTTTCATTCAGAGGTAAAAAATGTAGTAGTCTTATTTGGAGGAACTGATCCAAGTGATTTGACACGAAAAATATTACCAGTACTTGAGAAAGTTGCAGATCAATATTTAAATATTAAGTTTAATATAGTAACTGGTTTTGGATATAGTCATAAATATGAAATTCAAAATGATGAAAGACATCGTATCTATATTCAAAACGATGTAAAAAGAGTAAGCACATTTATGAAAGATGCAGATTTAGCAATCACATCACAAGGAAGAACTATTTATGAGTTGGCGTATATGGGCGTTCCGTCCATTGTGTTGGCACAAAACAGACGTGAGATGAGCCATGAATTTGCGGAATTCCAAAATGGTTATATCAATTTGGGACTTGGAGAACAGATAGATACAGAAACTATTTTTTCGACAATTGATTGGCTTATTCGTACACCAAATGTTAGAAAACAGATGCATGATTTAATGCTTACAAAAGATTTTAAAAGTGGAAAAGAACGAGTTTTAAATTTGATTTTGGGAAAATAGGAGTAGAAATATGTTGCATACAATAGAAGAGAGGATAGCAGCAGGAAAATATGTATTAATAGCGGAAGCTGGGGTAAATTATTACGACATTGCAAAAGAAAAGAATCTTTCGACGATTGATGCAGCAAAACTTATGATAAAAGAGGCCGCAGATTCGAAAGTTCATGCGATTAAGTTTCAGAGTTATAAAGCAAATACGCTTGCGTCAAAAGATTCACCTTACTATTGGAATATTGCAGAAGAACCAACAACCAGTCAGTTTGAATTATTTAAAAAATTTGATTCATTTGGTGAGGCAGAATATGCAGAATTGGCAGAATATGCAGAGCAGTGTAAAATAGAATTTCTTTCTACTGCATTTGATATACAATCTGCGGATTATTTAGAAAAATTTATGAATGTTTATAAGATTTCCTCATCGGATTTAAATAATCTTCCGTTTGTTAAATATCAGGCAAAGAAAAATAAACCAATTCTATTGTCGATAGGGGCTGCCGATTTTGATGAAATTAAGAGAACGGTTGAGGTGATTCGCAGTGTAAACGACAAAACGTTGACATTGTTACATTGTGTATTGGAATACCCGACTCCTTATGAACATGCAAATTTAAACAAAATAAAAACACTGGCAGAAAATTTCCCAAATATGACCATTGGATATTCTGATCACACTAAGCCGGATGAGGGATATGAAGTATTAAAAACAGCATATAATTTAGGCGCACAGGTGATTGAAAAGCATTTTACTTTAGATAAAAATTTAAAGGGAAATGATCACTATCATGCAATGGATCCAGATGATATCAGAAAGATTATAGAAAAGTTTGATTATATAGATATGTTACGTGGAAAAGGAGAATTGAAATGTCTTGAAACAGAGATGAAAGCAAGAGAGAATGCAAGGCGATCTTTGGTGGCAGCAAAAAACTTGGCTGAAGGGGAAATTATAACTCCGGATATGATTACCTGGAAACGTCCGGCGAGTGGAATCCCTGTAGATGAATTTGATTCTATTGTTGGGAAAAAAGTGTCACAAAACATTACAGAGGATACGGTCTTGCAATATAGTATGTTTAGTTGATTTACTATTGTTTAAGATGTGATAGGAGGGAGAATGAAAAATAATATAGATATAGGTCAAAGAATGTATAATTTTGCATCTTCCATATTTCCAATTTGTAGAAGTATTACGGGACAAGGAGTTAGAGAGACTTTATATGAAATTAAAAAATATATTGGAAGTAATGTAGAGTTTCAAGTACACGATGTGCCAACAGGAACGAAAGTATTTGATTGGGAAGTGCCAAAAGAATGGACCATCCGTCAAGCATATATTGAAAATGAAAATGGTGATAAAATTATAGATATGAAGAACTGTAATCTTCATGTTATGGGGTATTCTGTTCCAATTGATAAATGGGTGGATTTAGATGAATTAAAAAGGTATATATATACACAACCGGAACAACCAGAAGTGATTCCATATGTTACATCATATTATAAAGAACGATTTGGCTTCTGTATGAGTGAAAAACAAAAGAGGATGCTTCCTAAAGGGCGTTATCATATATATATTGATAGTGAATTATGTGAAGGAAAGCTTACTTATGGAGAAGTTGTAATACCTGGAGAAAGTCAGCAAGAAGTGTTTTTTTCCACATACGTTTGCCATCCATCAATGGCCAATAATGAATGTTCGGGTCCAGCAGTATCGGCCGAGTTGATACGATATATTATGCAAATGAAGAAACGAAAATACACATATCGATTCCTTTATATTCCGGAAACTATTGGATCTATCACATATATGAGTATAGACAACCATCTTAAGCAAATGAAGGAGCATATTATTGCAGGTTTCAATCTTACTTGCGTAGGAGATAATAATGATTATTCTATTGTTCATTCAAGATATGGTGATACATTAGCGGATCGGGTGCTGGAGAATATATTATACTATCATACCCAAAATAAATTTTCTGATTACGATTTTTTGCATAGGGGATCTGATGAGAGACAATACTGTGCACCGGGGGTGGACTTGCCTATAGTTACATTTTGTCGTTCTAAGTTTCATGAGTATTCCGAATATCATACGTCAGCAGATAATCTCAGTTACATTAGTCCAGAGGGGTTATATGGAGCGTATGAGGTGATGAAAAAGGTTATTATGTGCTTGGAATACAATGAATATTATCGAGTTCAAGTATTATGTGAGCCACAACTTGGAAAAAGAGGATTATATCCAACAATTAGTCAAAAAGGTAGTTATGATGGAGTACAGGCAATGATGGATTTTCTTGCTTATGCAGATGGAAAGAATGATTTGATAGATATAAGTCAAAAAATTGGGATATCAATAGATGAGTTGATAGTATTTGTGGACAAATTGTTAGAAAATAAATTGATTAGTAAGTAATTGCTTAAGAAACATATTAATAGGAGATGAATTGATGGAAAAAAAATATGGAAAAAAATATGATTCTTTTATAAAAAAGACAAAATCATATTTTTTTGATGACAATGATAAGTTGTTAGAAAATAATCGAAGAATTGTAGAATTATATTTGGCACAACCAATTAGAAACAATTGTAAAATGTGTGGTGATAGATTAGATGAAGAATGTTTATCCCTAATTTCACATGGGGTGAAATATATATTATGCAAAAAGTGTAATCATTTGAACGGATCGCATATTGAAACGGATGATTTTTGTCAAAAAGTATATATTGAGGAAGATTATGGGGCTGCATATTATGAGTCCACGATGGAGGAGTTTGAAAAGCGGACAAAAACGATTTATGAACCCAAAATGGATTTTTTAGTAAGAAATATTAAATCTCCGATTAAAATATTGGATGTAGGTGCTGGATCTGGCTATTTTGTTAATGCTGGTAGAAAGAAAGGCATAGATATTAAAGGAATAGAAGTTTGTGAGAACCAAGTGAAATTTGGAAATCAAATGTTAGGTGAGAACTTAATAAAAAAAATTGATCTTAAAGACACTTCAAATGTGATAAGGGAAACTAATAGAAATACTGTAACAATGATAGGAGTTTTGGAACATTTTAAGGATTTTCATGAAGTGTTGTTATCAATAACGAAAAATGACAATATAAAATACTTTTATTTTTCTGTTCCGTTGTTTTCATACTCTAGTATTATAGAAGCTGTTTTTCCAGATGTATACAATAGACAAATGAGTCCGGATCATACTCATTTGTTTACAAACGAATCATTGAAATATATGTGTGAAAAATATAATTTTGATATTATTGCGTCATGGCAATTTGGGATGGATGCTATGGATTTAATTAGAGCGTTTTGTGTACATCTAGGAAAAGAAAATTCTGCAGCAGTTAAGATGATAAAGGAAAAAATGGTTCCTTTAATTGATGATATACAATACATATTGGACAAATCAGAATTTTCTTCGGAAGTGCATATGCTTATTCAAAAATGTTAGAAAAATTGTGTTGGAATATATATTGGAAAGAATGAAGGAAAAATTTATGGGAAAAAGGGTTCATTTAGCATGTTGTGCAGGCATATTTGATGACAAAGGTGAATTGTGGCTTATAAGTTGGAATTTCAGAGCAATTATAAAAGTCAAATTTGAAGATGAAAAATTGCAAACTATAAATTATTTTGAGAGTAATAAGTTGTATTTAAGAAAAATGTATACAATTTTGAAGAAGGATGTTCAATCATTCTATCTCATTCCTTTATTAGAGAGTTGTTTTTTTCAATGGGATAAAAAAGAAATGAAATTTATTGATGCTCCAATTCTATTTAAAAAAGAAAAAATCTTTAAAGTGTTCGAATATGGAAAAAATACTATTTTTATGCTGCTTAATGGAGATATATGGTATTTTGATAAGCAAACAAAGAAGTGGTCAGTAAATAAGAAATTATCAGAGAAAATAAATTGTTTAAAAAAAGACAATAGTAATGATTTATTTAATTTTGAAATATCCAATTATG
>OGOQ01002104.1_pt1 | contig 13108 bp, 18 predicted proteins | sample 1552691 | NCBI WGS metagenome assembly OGOQ01 (sample SAMEA2580209, study PRJEB22360) | human gut metagenome | biome: human gut; feature: human-associated habitat; material: faeces | place: Denmark | collected 2008/2010
TGTAATATTCTTTACAAATTCTTTGAGTTTTCCCTTTGCCTGTTCAAACGCGGTTATTCCAATACCTTCAATTCCAGACTTAAGCTCATCAACAGCACCTTTCAGATTATCCGCTTTGATGCTTGCCATCGTCTCTGCTGCTCCAGATGCATTGTTGATCGCATCAGAAAGCTTATTGAAATCCTCATCACTTGCATTGACAATCGCTAAAAGCCCAGACATTGCCTCCTGCCCACCAAGCATAGCCGCATAAGATGCTTTTTCATCCTCAGTCAACCCTTGCATACCTTTTCGCATATCTTTCATAATTTGGGCAAAGGAATTCATATTTCCGTTAGCATCAGTAAGGCTAAGGCCTAATGCAGACATTGCCATGCTAGATTCTTCCGTCGGTTTTGCCATACGTGTAATCGTGGCGCGAAGTGCCGTACCTGCGGCGCTTCCTTTGATAGAACTATTCGCCATTATAGAAGTCGCAAGAGCTATATCCTGAATCGAGTAACCCATTGCGCCCGCTACAGAGCCGACATATTTGAAGGTTTCGCCCATCAAATCGACATTCGTGTTCGCATTGGCAGAAGCGGTCGCCAATACATCGGCGAATTCTCCGCTGTCTTTGGCCTGTTTTCCGAATGCAGTCAATGCATCCGTAACGATATCGGATGTCCTCGCCAGATCACCGCCAGATGCAATAGTCAAATTAATAACGCCATCCATACCGGATAGCATTTCATCCGCCTTCCAGCCCGCCATCGACATATATTCCATCGCAGAAGCTATCTGACTGGATGTGTACTTTGTGGAAGCACCTAGCTGTTTTGCTTTGTCTGACAATTTATCAAAATCTGACCCTGTAGCCCCAGAGAGGGCTGCAACGGAAGACATTGTACTTTCGAAGCTCATACCTGCGCTTACCGCGTTTGTTGTTACGCTTTTAAGCGCACTTCCAACTGCTGTAACTGCTTTTCCACCAATTGCCGCCATTGCGCCGAATCCAAGTCCACTGGATATGGTACTGCGTAGCCGTTCTGCTGTATCGCTGCACGATTTCATCGTCGAAGAGAAATTGCTGTCTACCGCTGATAGAACCGCTTTTACGCTATAAGATTCTGCCGTTTTCACCATCTCCTTTCTTGATCAACTTCGAAAGTCCAGCAAAACGAGGATCTGTCTTTTTTGTTCTCTTTTTTTTCAAATTTTCAAGTTCCCGCTCATAATCGAAGAATTTCTGGAACTTTTTATAGACTGGAACTGTCTTTTTGCCTGTTTTTCGTTCTGCACGCACAGCAAAATCAAGATATGCCTGCCTGTGTGCTTCGAAATTTCGGTCAAACATTTTCAGTTCCAGCGCCTCCATCATGACATTATACTGAGCTACTGTCAGCCGATCCACCTGTTCGAATGATGTAAAATTGAAGTACCGAAAGCAATTCACCGCAACATCATGATAAATTTTTTCGAAATCTACTGTTTCTTCTCGTCCTGAGCCTTCTTCTGAAATTCCTCCAACGCTTTCTTCAAAGCTTCCTGGCGTTCTTTCTCCGCTGCCACTGCTTTCTCGATTTCCGCGACGGTTTTCTTCGTAGCATTGGCTGTCCTTAAGAAACCCAGTGTGTCCTCGAAAAGTTTATCAATGTCTGTTTCCGGATCATCAATATAATCATCCAGCAGTTCTTTTGTAACTCTCGGAGTCTGCCCCTGATTTGCTGCATCTAGCAGATCTACAAGCGGCTCCACCTCTCCATCCATGACGCTGCCGATCATATATTTCAGACCAATTCCTTTGCTGACATCTTTTAAATTGTCAACTGGCACCTGAATTTTTTTGTTTACATCGCGAAGGAATCCCATGCCAAAATTAAACTGATACACCTGTCCATTGATTGTAAGTTCCATATCGTTTTTCTCCTTTACTATTCAAAAAGAGGACGATTTCTCGCCCTCAGCATTTTTACGCTCCTGTTTTTGTCGTATCTGTAAATACGTAAGCTGCTATTTCCTGCTGCGCGGTCGTTACGGTTACATCACCTTTCTGACCGGTTCCATTGACACCAAAGGTAAGGGATACTTCTACCATATCCTCGGCATTCGAAGTCTTTTCCAGCTCCGTTACGTAACCCTGGAAATATTTTCCCTTGAATTTATTGCTTCCGCTGGATGCTGGTTCATCCAGATTTGCTTCCCAGATCTCGACCAGTTCATCATTGATCATGGCATCTTCAAGAGAGTCGATCAGTGTGTCGCCCTTGGCAAGAATACTGGTTGCCGTAATCTCAACCTCGGCTGCTCCCGGGGTTCGAATCGTGCCGTCCTTGGTCTCTGTGGTATCTGCATCCTTGCTTGTCGTTCTGCCGTTCTCTGTCGTAAACGCTAATGCTGTAGCTGCATTTTTAGCCGCATCTTTTTTAAGGCGGTACAGATAAACGATCTTTTTACCACGTACCGCATCTGCGAATAACTGTAAATCAATTGTTTTTCTCATGCTGTTCTCCTAACTGAATAAAAAAGTCACTTCCACGATGCCGTGAAGGAGTGGCTGGTTGGTAGTTGTGTCCGGCAATATTCTCTGATTTAAGTCCTGCACGGACCAGGAAAAGTTGCCGGTATGTTCCAGATGCCTGCAAACCTGCTTGATCTGCAGAAGCATCTGCGAAACTGTGCCGCGCTGCCGCGGATTGTCGTGCCAAACGTGGATTGTCTGACTTACAGTGCCGAATACAGCCGTTTTGTTGGCTCGATCATTCAAGTCACTGTCCGCCAGATAGATAAACGGATATGGCGTACCTTCCGGCGGTAAAAACGTGTCATACACACTGTTTGGAAACTGTTTTTTCAGCTCCAGCAGTAATGCGCCGAATAATTCCTGCTGTGGGTCCATGATGTCACCTCGTAAGCTTTTTCAAATCGGATTTGAACTTCTCTTTCTGTGCCGTATAGGAAGGACGCATATACGGCTGTGCGTTCATATAACGGGTTCCATACTCCACATACGCCGCATACTCTGCCGTCGGCTCTACTTCCGCCGTAAGGCCGCCATCTCGGATCTCAAGACCGATGTTTCGTTTCAAATTACCAGTATCCACTGGAGCTTTTCTCTGTGCGGCCTCCTGCAGCGCTGCACCATTATCCTTTACTATCTGTTTCACTTTACTCATCTGCACGTTTTTTTTCAGTTTAACCTGCAGTTTTTCCATTCCTTCCAGCTTGATTTTCGGCATCAGACCACCTCCGATAGTATGAATGTCTGTTTTACACGCAATTTCCGCGTATAGTCCACTTTGTAGGTCGTGTTTCCAATCCGGATCCTGTCAAACGGCTTCTGATAATGGTTCTGGAGCTGCACTGTCACGCTGCCCTGACGGATCCCGCCGTATACGATCCGCATGATTTCCGCCCGCGTATCCATCACAGATGCCATTTTCCGCACCTCTGTTACCTGATCGTCGGCATAGTTTCCAGTCGTTGGATCATACTCACCCGGCAGGACTCGCCGGAAGAAAATTGGCGTATCGTATCTCACAGAAACTTCACCTTTCCCTTCCTTGCCTCCCGCTGGCTGTCCAGATAAGACTGAATATCATCCATGTACCCGGCAAAATCATTTTCAGACCAGGAAAGGCTCTCGCCCTCAACACTGTGAGAGGAGAGCCCTTCTGATCCGATTCGGTTGAATCGAATGACTGAAACATCCAATATGATGTATTCCATTTCTTCCGGCGGCTCCAGACCGCCAAGAAGAAATTTCAGCCGCTGTTTCGTAGCATTCAGAATCAGCTGTAACTGCTGTCTTTTTGTCTGTATCTTCCATCCCAAGAAGCAGTTTCAGATCTTCGATCATAGGCTGCCTCCTACTCTGCCAAGGAATCTACTGCCTTATTCTTGCTTTTCCCTTTGCCTGCCTTTTCCGGCTCCACCAGCTCAATCAGTGGGATACCACGCAGATTTTCAGCAGATGCAAGCTCTGCCAGGCGGGCTTCGGATACCTTGAGTCCCTCACGCGGGAAGGTATCGCCTGCTCTGTATTCATGGTCATTGTCCTGCAAATCAGTAAAATACTCGATTACTCTGTACATATACCATCACCCTTTCTCAGCTCTTCACAGCTACTGTTACATCGCCGGAACGAACTGCTTTGTAGTTCTGGTCGCACTCAACCAGCGTAATATGATGCCCTGCTGTAGATGCGATCTCGGACTCTCCATCCCATTTGCTCCAGTTCTTCACATCATCGCCGTATTTCACGGTAGTTGCGGATGCCGCATCTTTGTACTTCCAATAGTTATTCACAGACATGATCTGCTCTTTTACAGAAATCTTAGTCTTTCCATCTTCTGTTCCTGCTTCAGATGTTACATTCAGAGTTCCGAGCGTCTGCGCATCAGATCCACCAACGGAAATATAGGCGATAGCATCCAGATATTCGCAGAAGATTCTGAGACCCATAATAGCGTACAGATCCGAAATTGCTCTCTCATAGGTACCCTGTGCATGGAAGCCGATGAAATGAGTGGTTGGGTCTGTTGTGTAGCTGAGACCGGCCTTTACAAACTCAGAGTCGCCTGGATCGATGTAATATCCGACGATGTTATTGAGTGGAGTTGCAATAACAACGTTTTCCGGGATTTCAGAGCTTACAAACACAACCTCTGCGCCCAGAAATTTTTTCATGTACTCAAATCCGAAGGCAGTCTGCAGGGAAATATCCGCAGCACCAACGTATTTGTACACATCCAGTGTATTCACCCACACTGCTACGCCTGTAGCCGTTCTTTTCATTTTTTTAAATTTATCTTTGACTTTTCCGATCGCCATAGCAACCGCCATCTGCCAGGTACTTTCGTGGCCAGTCAACGATCCTGCTTTCAGCTGTGTATACAGTTTGTCCATGACAACATTCTGCAGATCGGTTTTGAACTCTTCATCGGTATCCTGCACTGCAGCATCGTATCCTTTTTCTGCGATTGCTTCCAAGGTTACTCCCTTGCGATATTTTTCAATACGGATGGTATCAAACGGAATCTCTTCTACAGCGTACCGGGAGTATGGAATTTCTTCTCCTTCTTTCACCTCTCCGGACTGCAGGGTTCCTGTTACCTTTTTGGTCTTTAAAATAGTATTGTTGTCCTTCTTGATCATTCGGGCAATGCCCAGAACATCAAGCAGTGCCTGGATGTTTTTGCCGAAAGATGTTACAAAGTCAATCTCACGGGCTTTTACATGGATCTGTTCCTGACCTGTCATGTTATCCGGTGCTGCAAATACCTGCAGACCTAATTTTCCAATTTTATGCATGTGTATTCCTCCTACTGAAATAATGCGATGTTTTCCGCAATCAGCCGCTGCCGCTCAATCGGGTTGCTGATTGCAAGAATCTGTTCTTTTGTAACAGCGCCCTTTCCGCCGGATCCGCCCTTTGGTGCATTACCCTTCAAAGCATCTTTTACGGCAGCCTGCACTGCATCCTTGTACATCTTCGCGAAAGCTTCAACTGCCGTCTTGGTATCTTCAGCGCTTTCTGATACCAGATGTGTCAGAAGTTCATCCGGGATGTTGATTTCTTCATCTGCCAGCATCTTTCTGGCTGTCTTTGACATCTCCGAAAGTGCGTTCTGCCGTTTCAGATCCGCCAGTTCTTTCTCCAGCTTTCGGGTTTTGTACTCCGATTTCTCTTCTTTTGTCATCTTTGCGAGCTTTTCCGCCTCTGAAAGCTTGTCATCAGTCAGTGCCTGCCACTTTTCCTGTGCTTTGGTCACTGCTGTATTTACCGCTTTCTGCACTCTGCGGTCGAACTCCGCGCGATTCTCTGCCTGCCCCAGAAAATCATCAAACGACATCTCATTGCCGCCATCTCCAGAACCTGCTCCAGCTCCGCCATCGTCTCCGTTTCCGGCTCCATTGTCGTTTCCTTCGCCTTCTGCAAATAACTGCAGGTTGATCATTGGAGATCTCCAACGATTGTTTTTATACTTCATGTTCGGTCCTTTCTGCCCCGTCCCGTTCTGTAATAGCCCCGTGCCGTTGCTCCGGAATCATAGTTTAACGACATTTCGGTCACATCGGTTACACGATCCGGACATGCTCCGGAAATTCATCGACCATCAGACAGATGCCGACAAAAAAGGAATCCACCAGAGTTCTTGCTCTCTCTGATAGATTCCCATACTGTATATCAACCCATCCGGGCGATACTTTGTATTCTATTTCATCCCTTGTCAGATCCTCAATCGAGCGGATCAGCGTCCGCACAAGGCTGGAAACCCCCGCACAGACGATGTCCTGCCCGTGCGGTGCGTACATTGCATGACCGGACACCTTAATTTCGTTTTTACGAACGCGCACCTCAATCATTCTCTGATCCTCTCTTTCTTAACAAATGGGCACAAAAATACCACCGGCCTCTCGACTGGTGGTTAATTATACAAATGGAACCATTTCTTTTACGTCTTTCAATGTCCTTTTTGCCTTTTCGATCAATGAATTCTCAAACAGATATGAAATACCTTTGGGCGTGATAATAGCATCCGGCAGATCGCCTAAAAGAACGCCATCTTTCGTATGATTAACAGCAATGCCTTTTACATATTCTTCCGTAATCAGGCTTAAAATGATATACTGCCAATAATTCTCAGGAATATTATAAGCTGATGCTGTAAGGTAACACGCTTCTGGTTTTTCACCCTTTTTCAAGCATTCATACAGATATTTCAGTACCTGGTATACAATCACGAAATAATCATTCTGAGCCATTTGTCCTGTCTCCTTATCATCAGTTGATAATTAACTGATTCTTGCAAGAATCACAGTAAAAAGTATTGGTTTTTTCACGGTCGCCAACAGGAATCATGATTCCTGTTTTACATTTTTTGCACAAAACTTTTTCGCCTTTCCTCAAGAGCTTTACTCTCTCATGAGGCGGAATATTCAGAGTATTCGTCATAAACAATCACTCCCATTTCAGATTCGGATATTTATCATTTATATGATTAATTATATCCTGGAGCACTTTCTCTGTCAATTCAATGTTTTGATGCCTGTACTCGTTCACATAGCATTGCAGTTCTTGACTTTTGGTATTTGGCTTGTTGATTTTGGCATGCGTGGCCTCGTGAATCACCGTAATAGCCGTTTCACGAACCGTTTTGGTATTATCAGCATAAATGTTGATTTCTCCATCTTCGAAAAGTCCGTCCAGTCCTTCATCAACATCAACTCCGTACCATACCTTTATTTGAATATCATTTTCCTGAAGATATTCCAACATTTCCGTTCCGATGCTGGACTTTTTCATTTCTTTCATGATATTTCGAGGTTTGATAACGTCTCGCCCCTTTGATCTGCCATCCAATGTTTGGAATATTCCTTCGTTGTCTTTATATCTTGCCTTTCTGTTTTTCGATGCTTCCCATTCTTCTGTGGTACCACCCTGCTCCAGAAAGTCCAACCATTTCTCATATTCTGCACTGTCTTCATAGGCTGCCGTGGAGCAGTGGCACCGTGGATGCATCGGCGGCGCGTTCGTTCCCGGCATCATATCCTGCACTTTGAAATGCTTACCATCCAACGCCTGGCACCGCTCGCAGACATCTGCATTCCCGCAGGCAACGTACTCTTCGAATCCATTTCGAATATAGGACTGCTTCTGCGCTTCTGTCTGGACTCTGGCAAGCTCCGTGACCATGAGCCGCTCTGCATCCTCCCGGCTTGCACCGAAGCGTTTCTGCAGGTGCACCGCAAGCTCCCGCGGGTTCTTGCCCTGGATTAGTCCTGTTTTCAGCAGCTTGTCCAGCTCTGCTTTCAGCATATCCTGATACATCCAGATTCGATCGGAATAAGTGGCGTTATGGAATGACGCATCGACAATTGCCCGCGCCATTTTCCCATTTTCCTGCACGGAATTGCCAAGAATACCCGCCTGCCTGCGAAATTCTTCTATTGTCTGCTGTGTCAGCGTCTTGTCAAAATATTTCTGCAGTTCATCGAAACCGGATACCATTTCCAGCCCGATATTGGCTTTCAGCAGTTCCAGACGGTTGATCTTCATGGTTGCATTGTACAGCCGCATCTCTTCATTCGCCTGGTCGGAAAAATCTTTTTCTTTGACGTATTTCGCCGCTTTCCTGCCATACTCTTCGATATCGAGCTTGGAAACCCTTCTCTTTGCTTCTGCCAGCGAAATCTTCTCAGCATTGGCGTATTTTGCGTAAAATCCATCGATTTCCTTCTGAATCTGATCCGCCATATACGCATAGGTCTTCCGGATCTCTTCTGCATAGGTCTGCTCAGACATCTTATTCTTCTTGGCATGTTCCGTCTCACGTTTCTGCCAGTATTCCTTACTCGTCATCCTGTCCACCGCCGCCAAACATCTGCTTCATCACTGGATCCGCTCTCACCTTGTTCTGATCGGTATCAATTTTCTTGATTTCATCCTGTACATTGTCCACAATAGACAGCATCCCGAGCTGTGTTTCCTGGCTGACCACACCTTCCAGATTCTTCGCGATCTCTGCCTCTTCCTGCAGGTTTGCCGGGAAATTTGGCGTAAAATGTGGATGGATCTTCACCCAGTCATCTTTTTTCATTCCTGAGACCGGATTTGAGAAAATCAGACGATACCTCCGGTTCATTCCACTGGTAAATTTCCGCTCTTTCGTTTTTTCCAAGTTACTCATTGCCTGCAGCTTATATTTCATGGCGATGCCGGAACTGGTGCCAAAATTCTCGTCCGAGATATTGGCCACCATGCTGATATGGAAAATGAGCTTTTCCAGACGATCGATCAGATGCTCCTGCGTGGTATCACCATCCGGTTTCTGAAGAAATTCGACAATCAACCGTTCGGTGTCCCCGTCGAAATTAATGATTCTGTCATCCCGGATATGCGCCACATCGTCTTCTTCCAGCTTGGATCCAAGAACTTTCAGATAAGCATCCGCGAAATAGTCAACATCATTGGCCTTCTCGCTGATCGCCTTATTGTATGCGTTGATCATCGTAAGCACCGGTTCGAAGATTCCCATCCGCTCCTTGTTTTCTACGTACTCAGATGCCGGAACGCCATCAAAGCCGTGTATCTTCTCGTCTGCATCCCAGATCAGCTTTCCCTTTATTGTGAACCATCGAACCTTCGTCTCATCTGAAACGCTGCCATGAAGGATCTGATTCGAATCGTAATACAGCCGCACGAAATACCGTTCCCTTTCCAGCACGGAATCATCGTAGATCATAAATGCATCCAGCGGACTCAAATATGTAACGCCGATGTTTCCGTTCTCATCGACATAATACATTTCATAGCCCTTGCCGAAGATGCTGCAGATTTTGGACAGCTCGGCGTTATTGTCGTCCTGGTCGTTGTACTGGTCCAGGAATTCAACATACTTCGCAACTGCTTCGTTCCCATTGTCGACCTGCATTTTGATGGCATTTCCAATGAAAAAACCATTCATCGTATCCACGATGTATTTCGCAAAGTTGACCATGATCCGATTGTCTGGCTTCCATTTCGGCTTTAACGGCTCATGCAGGATCGGATAGTCCGTCTCGTAGGCCTCCTGCAGTATGCTGTATCGAAATGCGCACTCTCCGGAATGCCGCATAATAAATTCGTTCAGTTTGGCATCCGTCAGCGTCTCTTCCGACGGTAGCCTATACAAATTCGTTCGCACTTCTATATCCCTCCTTTCACCTTTCTGTTCAGCCGTGGTTTCGCCTTGCGTTCTTCCTCAATGGAGTATCGAAGCATCGCCATGGCATCATCAAAAAATGGAACTGGCTCTTCGAGATAATTGTTGGTACGCTCATCCTTCTTCCACTTCCATTGCTGAATTTCTTTTATTGTATTGACGCAGGACGGGTAAATATGGATTCTGTGCTGTTTCAAATAGTCTATCTGGGCATGCACGCTGTTCGGCTCTTTCTGCACGCCTTTTGCGCGGTATCCTGCTTTCTGCCACATCTTGATACGGTCCGGCTCCGCAGAATCGCACCACATACGCAGGCGCTTGTTGAACTGCCCTTCCGCCAGCCGGATGATCTCATCCGTATCCATCTCATACACGTACAGCTCCCTGCACAGATACAGCTCTCCATCCTTGAAACCGACCTCGCCGATGCAGTTTGCGTGGTTGAAGCCGAAGTCCTGTGCATTGACCATGTAGTCGAATCGTTCCGGCGAGCGGTCAAATTCTTCGACAACATAGTTTTTGAGGATCAGTCCGGCGACTTCTCCCCATTCCCCCAGGCCATATACACGATACCCTTCCGGATCCACTTCCTTACGCCTCATCATACGTCTGCGGTAGGCATCATCGATAAAGCGGTTCTGCTCGTAGGTTGACTGATGCGTCAGGACATCCGGATCGGACCGGTCAAAGAACACACGCTTAATCCAGTGATAGGATGACACTGGGTTAAACGTCATTCGGATCTGATAGAACTGACCTTCCGGTAGCTCACCACGAAGACGGTCATCGATGATCTCGAAGTCTGCCTGCGTAATCTCTGTAGCTTCTTCAATCCACACATCTGTCAGCTTCCCACGCTTAAAGGTAATGGATTTCAGCTTTTCACGCTGTTTCTCGTCATTGACTCCTCGGAAGATAATCTGATTCCGGTTGATCTTGCACTCCATAATCATATTGGAGCTGTTAATGTGCCAATATCTCTTATACTGCTCCCCGAACATACGAAAAATAGCACCCTGCAATTCTGCAAAAGTGCTATCCCTGTTGGTCACGTCCGCCTTTCGAACACATAGAAGATTTCTTCCCGGATCCTGCATCAACCGCAGGATGTAATTCTGCGCCGTATCAACGCTCTTCCCTGATCCGGCAGAGCCTTTCATCACGATATATCTTTTCCGGCTACGGTCAACTTCTTTGAAACCAGGATTCATTTGTACGTCTATATTCATCCGGAATCGTTCTCCCCGTAATTAATTGTGATGTTGAGATCCATATCTGTATCCAGCTCAACTTTATCCTTGAACATACCAAGGTGTTTTCCAAGAAGCTCCAGTGCTCTCATCTTATCATTTAATCGGACTTCCCTTTCAACTGACGATCCTTTTTCACCATCCATAGTTTTAACTTTTACTGACTGAATACATGCCAAATCATCTTCTGTGGCATCTGCTCGAATAGAAGCATCTTCAGAATTGATTACTTTTTGCGGATTCACAAAAGCTATTCGCGCCAGTTCTTGGATTACTCTGTCTTGGTTGATACCTGTCCTTTTTGACCTTTCGGCCATTGCCTGCTGAATTGCTTCTGAAACTGGAGTTTTCTGGAGTAATTCATTTCCTATTTCGCTGGCTCTTTGTGAGTTTCCTGCTTTATAGCCAGCTCTGATCGCGGCCTGCGTTGCATTCAGGTCGATCAGATACTCCTCAACAAATCTCTGCTGCTTTGCAGTCAATTTTGCCATCCTGCAACACCGCCTTTCTGCTTCTGCACGCAAAAATTCCCCGCATCTCTGCGAGGAATCCTTGTATAAGAGTAACAAATCGGAGAATCTCCATCCACTGGAGAGTTGGAACGGCAGGATTCGAACCTGCGCCTCGTGCCTGCGTCTCTGCGCTCTCCTTGAGCTACGTTCCAATAGGTGCAGGGTGTGCACGCCCAGCACCGTACATCATTCGGCTCTGCCAAGGTTGATGCCGACCTTATTCAGTGGCCAGGTTGTGATGCCTGGTCACTGATCAAAATACACCTTAGGAGTTTTTGCAAGAAAGTGTAGGAAATGTTAATCCCTTATCCATTCTCTGGTTCTTACACTATACCATAGGTGCGATAGGAAAAAAAAGGAACTCTTTTATATTTCAAAATGAGCAAGCGCCTTCCCGTGAATCTTCGTAATGTTTCGAAGGCTGTATCCCATCCGCTCGGCAATCTGCTCCCACCGGAGCCAATGGATGTATCGTAATCTTAACACCGTCTTTTCCGTCTCATCCTGCATCTGTTCGATTTTCTGCGTGATCTCTCTCCGGATGCTGATCCGCTTCTCCATCTGTTCTTTCAGATCCGCCAGTAATCCGTCAAGCTGTGCGGCATATTCCGACAGATCTCCACAACTGCTCCCATGTGGCATCCCATCCTGGATCAGTGCCGGAAACATTTTATTCATTCGCAGATCATCAATCTCTTCTCGAATTTCTCGTTCCGCAAGTTCTGCCGCATGGTATCTTCTCAGGTATTCTTTTTTCTTCTCGTTCTCCTCTTTGTGCTGATCCACTGGTATCACCTCCCCACTTGTGTTCTCTTCCGGTTGTCCGGTCTCTCATTTTGATCTCGACCAATTCCAGGTGCGACACGTTCAAAACTTCCCGCACAGCCTTGACCACATTCCAAATCGGTCTCGGCAGGCGGCCGGCATTTCGAATCGCCCTGTCTGCGGTCGGATCACGATATCCTTCACCATTCATTGTTTTTCACCTCATCCAAATTCCAGCTGTCCGTCATCGACGAATTTTGTTTTTTTCAAGCTTAGCTTATCCCCCTGCTGTTTTAACCGATCGACACGTGCCTGCTGTTTCAGGTTTGCCATATAATTATCGTCTACTTCCGGCGGAATCTTCAAGAAATATTCTTCCGGAAGCTGCATTCCAGTTTCCTCGCATAATCCGGCAACATCTCTTTTGTAAGAAATGATATGATTTCTAGTCAAATTCATATTGCAGCCATCCGGCCAGAACGGATCATTACAGCCATTTTCGTTTATGTAGTTCCAATGATCGCGTTCGCGGATTATCTGACTACAGAGCAAATCTAACTGCTGTTCCGGTGTATTTTCTTTCATAACATCACCTCTGGACGATCAAATAATTTATACCGTCATTTTTGAACCACATCTCGGGCAATATTTCCACTTTACCTTCGTGTATTCTGCGCTGCATCTACCCGTTTCAACCGCTTCGATACTCTCGACCTGGAATCCGCACTTAGAGCATTCGGCGTGGATGTAATCGTTATGTTCTGCCCTGTTCTTCCACCTTGCGGGATATTCAAAACTCTTTCTCTTCATCGTAAGCGCATACTCTTCATCCAGGAACTCAAGTGTGTACTGACCATCCGCCGGGCATACATCTTCAAATTTTTCTACAAACCAC
>OGOQ01002105.1_pt1 | contig 13107 bp, 10 predicted proteins | sample 1552691 | NCBI WGS metagenome assembly OGOQ01 (sample SAMEA2580209, study PRJEB22360) | human gut metagenome | biome: human gut; feature: human-associated habitat; material: faeces | place: Denmark | collected 2008/2010
AGCGGTTACGGGTGCGAAGGCGGAGGAGTTCGTGTATGTCATGCAGGATACCTTGCAGGGTATCCAGCAGTTGGTGAACACGCCTTCCGTGATGCAGGCGGTCAGAAAGATGTTCGAGGATAATGCCGAGCTGCATCAGAAATTGGAGGCACTGATTAAGGAAAAGATAGCTTCGTTCGTCGAGACGATGGGGTCGGAGCTGGCCGTTTCGTCGGATGAAGTGACGGTGCGTGTGGCGGAGGTTCCCTTTGCCGGGGAACATTTGCGCGACGTGGCCTTCATGCTTCGACCGCGTCTCCGGAATGTGGCGATGGTATTGGGGACGAAGGCCGACGGCAAGGTGAATCTGGCCGTCGTTCTCGGAGACGATGTCGTGGCGCGAGGACTCAACGCATCCGAAATAGTGCGCGAGGCGGCCAGGGAGATACAGGGCGGCGGCGGCGGTCAGCCGTTCTTCGCCATGGCGGGCGGTAAACGTCCCGAAGGGCTCGACAGGGCGATGGAGGCGGCCGAACGGCTTATCAATACCAAATTGGGAAGATAATCCATCTGCGCGCCGAATCTTTAGGAAAACGGAGATAGAAAGATTGAACAGATATACAGGTTTAGGTTATGGCAGGCAAAACAGTAGATAAGAAAGTGTTGCTGATGATACTCGATGGATGGGGCAAAGGCGACCATTCCAAAGGGGATGTGGTGTGGAGCGCTCATCCGGAGTATCTCAATGCGCTGGAGGCGAACTATCCGCATGCGCAGCTCCGTACGGACGGCGAGAATGTCGGTCTTCCGGCCGGACAGATGGGAAATTCGGAAGTCGGACACCTGAATATAGGTGCCGGCAGGGTGGTTTATCAGGACCTTATGAAAATCAACCGTGCAATAGCGGACGGTTCCATCGCAGAAAATCCGGAGATAAAAGCCGTTTTCGAATACGCCCGCAGCAAAGGAACGAGGATTCATTTCATGGGCCTCGTGTCGGACGGAGGTGTGCACAGTTCGTTGGAGCATCTCTTTAAATTATGCGACCTGTCGGAGGCTTACGGCATACCGGAAGCGTATGTTCACTGCTTCATGGACGGACGCGATACCGACCCGCACAGCGGCAAGGGTTTCATCGGTGCGCTTCAGCGCCATATTTACGGCACGAACGTGAAAATTGCCTCGGTGATAGGCCGTTATTATGCCATGGACAGGGATAAACGTTGGGAACGTGTACGGACGGCTTACGACCAGCTCGTAAACGGGGTAGGTGAGAAATCTACCGACCTGGTGGCGAGCATTCTTAAATCCTACGACAACGGCGTGACCGACGAGTTCATCAAACCCATTGTGGCGGTGGACGAACGGGACGAGGCGATAGGTACGATAAAGAACAACGATGCGGTCATCTTCTTCAACTTCCGGAACGACCGGGCCAAGGAGCTCACCATCGCTCTGACGCAGGAGGATATGCCCGCCGAAGGAATGCATACGTTGCCTCTTTACTATTGTACGATGACGCCCTACGATGCCAAATTCCGCGGACTGCACATCCTCTTCGACAAGGAGAACGTACAGAATACCATCGGGGAGTACGTCGCTTCGCTCGGGCTGAATCAGCTGCGTATTGCCGAAACGGAGAAATATGCCCACGTCACGTTCTTTTTGAACGGTGGCCGCGAGGAGAAGTTCGCCAATGAGGAGCGTATTCTGATTCCTTCTCCCAAGGTGGCGACCTATGACCTCAAGCCGGAGATGAGTGCCTATGAAGTGAAGGATGCGCTGGTAGGGGCTCTATCGTCGGGGCGTTTCGATTTCATCGCCCTCAATTTCGCCAATGGCGACATGGTGGGCCATACGGGCGTGTACGATGCGATAACCAAAGCGGTCAAGGCGGTGGACGAGTGTGCCGGCGAAGTGATAGAGGCTGCCAAGAGAAACGGTTACGAGGTGGTCGTCATCGCAGACCACGGCAATGCCGACAATGCGATTAACCCGGACGGTTCGCCCAATACGGCCCATTCTCTCAATCCGGTGCCGATTATCGTCGTGTCGGACAGGGTGGCGTCGGTGGCCGACGGCGTACTTGCGGATGTCGCTCCGACCGTCCTTGCGCTGATGGGACTTCCGCAACCGAAGGAGATGACAGGAAAAGCGCTCGTTAGCTTCAAGTAAACGATAGTTAAGAACTAAAGCAGAGGGGGCACTTCACACGGAGTGCCCCCTCTGTGTCTGACGTGATTTGCATCCGGCTGACGGTTATGCCGCTTTGAGGAATGTTTGGATATTCTCTACGATTGCCTGTACGAGGTTGTCGATGGACTCTTGCGCCGACCAGGCATTGTGAGGAGAGAGCAGCAGCCGGTAAGGGTCTTTTATTTTGAGCAGGGGGTTGTCGGCCGGTATCGGTTCCTGTGAGAATACATCCACCACGGCCCCGCAGAGGATGCCGCCGTCGAGTGCATCGGCGAGCGCTTGTTCGTCGACGATGCCGCCGCGGGCGACGTTGACGAGGATGGCCGTCGGTTTCATGCAACGAAGTTCCGCCATGCCGATAAGTCCTCGTGTCCGTTCGTTAAGCGGTGAGTGTATGGATAGAATATCCGCCCACTTCAATAGTTCCATTAATTTCATTTCGGGGTATTTCTCCGCCCGCTTGTTCCCCGATACCGAATGGTAGGCCACTTCGCATCCGAAAGCGCTGGCGAGTTCCGCCACGGCATGACCGATGGCTCCGAGCCCGACGATACCCCATTTGCGGCCGTACAGTTGCCGGGTGGGGCGGTCGTAGTTGAAGAGCCGCGGAGAGGAGGAGTATTTGCCCTGTTTGACGAAACCGTCGTAATAGACGATTTCGCGTAGCATGGCTATCGCGCCTCCGAGCGTGGCTTCCGCAACGGAGTGGGTGGAGTATCCTTTGGCATTTTTCACGGGAATACCGCGTGCGGCGGCGGCCTGCACGTCGATGTTGTCCACCCCGGTGGCCGCTTCGCAGATGAGCCGGAGTTTCGGCAGGTTGCCGATGATGTCTGCCGTAAGTTTCACCTTGTTCACAATTAGAATATCGGCATTCGCCGCACGTTCGAGAACCTGTTCCGGTGCGGTGAATTCGTAGCCGGTGTAGTTACCCAAAGCCCGGATGCCGTTCAGGTCCGCATCGTTCAGACTGTATTCGTCCAGAAAAACTATATTCGCCATAATGAATCGTTTGTATTTTGTTATCTCAATTCTCCTATAAGGTCGCGGACAACCACCGATGCACAGCAGCAGCCGAAAACGGCCGGCATGTAGGAGATGGTGCCCGTGTTGGATTTTTTGTTGGTCTGTTCATCTATTATCATCGCCCCTTCCCGGATTTTCTCGGCCGAAAAGACGGCTTGGAAACCCGTGTGAATTCCCATTTTGTGCAACCTTTTGCGCAGCATGTGGGCCAGGGGACAGTGGTGGGTACGTGCTATATCCTCTATTTCCACTTTAGTCGGGTCGGTCTTCGCTCCTGCACCCATGGAACTTACTACCGGAATGCCGCGGTCAAGACATCCTTTTATTAGATGCGCCTTCGGGGAGAGCGTATCTATCGCGTCGACGACGTATGTGTAGGGCTCGCTGTCAAGCAGGGTGTAGGTCGCTTCGTCCTTGATGAATCCGCCGACCGTACGAAGCTGTAAATCGGGATTGATATCGAGCAGACGCTGAGCGAGTACCGACGTTTTGGCTTGGCCGATGGTCGAAGTAAGGGCGACGAGCTGCCGGTTGATATTGCTGGCGCTTACCGTATCGGCATCCGCGATGGTCATGCTGCCCACGCCGGCTCGGCATATCATCTCGGCCGCATAGGCTCCTACGCCGCCAAGGCCGACTATCAGTACGTTGGCCTGCCGCAACCTGTCGAGTTTTGCCCTGCCCAGTAGCAATTCCGTTCTTTCAAGCCACTCCATAATCGGGAAAAACTGTTTTAAAGTTTTGATATATGTCTGCTTTCAGTTCAGGTACGGGTATATTGAGGAGGGCGCCGACGGCAGTGTACATCTGCTCTATCGGGACGTCGCTGTCGTCTGTTTCGATGAAAAGACGATGGAGAGGCGCTTCCCGGAGCGATGCTTCCGTTTTGGGCGACCGCAGCGATATCGGTCCGACCGAGAGGTAATATCCGGCGGCGAAAAGTCTTTCGGTCTGCTGCGGACTGCCTGTATAGCCATGGAAAATGACGGCGGGCAGCGAGTATGCGGCCAAAAGTTCCATCAGTAGTTCGAAAGCTTTGACACAGTGAATGATGACCGGAAGACGGAGCGCCGAAGCGCTTTGCAGTTGGGCAGTCAGGACTGTTGTCTGACATGATTCGTTCCTCCGGCCGGAAGCATGGTCGAGTCCGATTTCTCCGACGGCCGCTGCTCCGCATCGTTTCAGTTGCTGCAGTAGCTCGGGGAGCCGGTGGTATGCCTCCGTCGCATCCCACGGATGAATACCGGCGGAAAAGGGGGCCGGAGGCAATACGCTGTCGTATCCCAAACGGAAAGAGGAGATGCCGATGCACTCTTTCGGCTCCAGAGTGGGAGGGCGATGCGTGTGGATATTCGTGTAGGGTATCATATGCCGAACAAAGGTACGAAAAATCGGGGCGAAGATACGGTTTTGTGCTTGTCCGGCTGTCGGAAACAGTTGTTTTGCTTTTGGTTTTTATGTTTTAATTGATTGATTTATATAGGTTTATTGTGTGTGTCGAAATGGCGGAGTGAGGGTATTTCGGAAAGGTGCCGAATTATTGTGTGAAAAAATTCACATTAAAGTTATCAATCCGGGAAAATAAACGTAAATTTGCCGTGGATTTTTTTCGGGGTATTGGTTTCCCGGCACAAACGTACAGACTTGTAAGCAATTGTTCCGAAACACTCATATCAATAAATCATAGTATGTCGAAAGTCATAAAACTGAAACGTGGTCTCGACATCCGGTTGGTAGGCGAAGCGGAGAAGACAGTGGTCCAGATGCCCGTCGGCTCCACCTATGCCGTCGTTCCGGATAGCTTTCCGCGCATCACGCCGAAACTGCTCGTTTCGGAGGGTGCCAGAGTGAAAGCAGGTACCCCTCTGTTTTTCGACAAGGCGCGTCCGCAGATACTCTTCACCTCGCCGGTGAGCGGTACCGTGTCGGCTGTCCGCCGCGGCGAAAAACGCAGGATAATGTCTGTGGTAATCGATGCCGACCCGGTTGTCGAATACGAGAAATTCCAGGCCCCCGTTCCGGCTAAATCCACTCCGGAGAAAATCACCGAGGTCTTGCTGCAAAGCGGGCTTTGGCCTCTTATTATTCAGCGTCCCTACGGGACGATAGCAAACCCGGGTGACCGGCCGAAAGCCGTTTTCATCTCCGGATTCGATTCCGCTCCTCTCGCACCCGATATGAACTTCGTGCTGAAAGACGAGTACGACAACCTGGTTGCGGGCATCGAGGCGCTGAAGAAACTGACCGACGGCGAAGTGCACCTCGGCCTGCGCAACGGCGAGAACGGTGTGCTCAACCGCTTGACGAATGCCGCCCAGCACCTTTTTGAAGGGCCGCATCCGGTTGGCAATGTGGGCGTGCAGATACACCATGTATCGCCCATCAACAAGGGCGAAACGGTGTGGACGGTGGATATACAGAACGTGGCCGTCATCGGTCGTCTGTTCAATACGGGAACGGTCGATATGCGGAAGGTTATCGCCGTGACGGGTTCCGAGGTGACCGAACCCAAGTATGTTTCGGTCATAGCGGGTACTTCGGTCGTGCAGCCGGTCATGGCGGCAGGGGTGAAGCACCAGCGGGCCGGGGAGAGTTTCCGTATCATTTGTGGCAACGTACTGACCGGAACGAAGACCGACGGCGACGGCTATCTGGATGTCTACCATAACCAGATAACCATGATACCCGAAGGCGATAAGTACGAATTGCTGGGGTGGATAGCTCCGCGCTTAGACAAGTTTTCGGTTTCCCGCAGCTACTTCTCGTGGCTCATGCCCAAGAAAAGGTATGACCTCGATACCAACCTGAACGGAGGCAGGCGTGCATTGGTGGTGACCGGGCTCTACGACCGCTATTTGCCGATGAACATCTATCCGATTTATCTGCTTAAGGCCTGCATGGCCGGAGATATCGACAAGATGGAGAATCTCGGTATCTACGAGGTGCTTCCGGAAGATTTCGCGCTCTGCGAATTCGTAGACCCCTCCAAGACGGAGATGCAGGCGGTCATTGCGGACGGTATCAATTTGATGATTAAAGAGCTGAGCTAAGGATATGGAGAAACAACTGAGAAAAATCGTAGACAAATACAAACCGGCGTTCTCCAAGGGCGGAAAGTTCGGTTTCCTGCATTCTACGTTCGATGCGTTTGAAACGTTCCTGTTCGTTCCGAATACGGTGACCCGCAGGGGAAGTCATATACGCGATGCGAACGACTTGAAGCGTACGATGATAATCGTCATTATCGCCCTGTTGCCCGCCCTGTTGTTCGGCATGTATAATGTCGGTTACCAGCACTTCGCTGCCATAGCCGACCCCGTATCGCAGGCGATGTGGTTCAAATGCTGGTGGTACGGATTCGTGCGCATGCTGCCGATGATACTCGTTTCGTATATCGTCGGGCTCGGTATCGAGTTCGCAGTCGCACAGCATAAGGGCGAGGAGGTGAACGAAGGATTTCTCGTCACCGGTCTGCTCATCCCGATGATAATGCCTATCGACATCCCGCTGTGGATACTGGCGCTTGCCGTCGCATTCTCGGTGGTGTTCGGCAAAGAAGTGTTCGGCGGAACGGGCATGAACGTCTTCAACCCGGCCCTGCTGGCGCGTGCATTCGTCTTCTTTGCCTATACGCCGAAGATTTCCGGCGAACAGGTGTGGATTCGCGGTTTCTCCAAGGGGGGGGCGTATGCCGACGGGTTCTCTGGCGCTACGCCGCTCGGGTACATCAATGACAGCGTTTCGGCCGGTGCCTCTACGCTAGACTTCGGCGGTACGACGCCGTGCGACTGGTTCTGGGGCTTCATTCCCGGCAGTATCGGCGAGGTTTCCACTTTCTGTATCCTCATAGGCGCTGCGATACTCCTTTACACGGGAGTGGCGAGCTGGAGAACGATGCTGAGCGTTTTTGCAGGCGGCCTCATTATGGGGTGGATATTCAATCTCGTGGGCGGCAATGCCTACATGGAGATGCCTGCCTACTACCATCTGCTGCTGGGCGGTTTCGCTTTCGGTGCGGTCTTTATGGCTACCGACCCGGTGACCTCCAGCCAGACCAATGCGGGCAAGATAATCACGGGACTTATCATCGGTATGCTGACCGTGCTCATCAGGGTGGTGAACCCCGGTTATCCGGAGGGCATGATGCTTTCGATACTCTTCGTGAACGCCCTGGCGCCGCTCGTGGATTACTATGTGGTACAGGCCAATGTCCGTAACAGGAAAAAACGTTTGAAAACAGTTAAACAGTAGTGCGGCCATGAATAAGAACAGCAACGTTTATATTATCATATATGCTTCGGTGATGATAATCATCGTGGCGGTGCTTCTTTCGGTGGCCTCCATGGCACTGAAAAGCCGGCAGCAGGCCAACATTGCCGTTGAGAAACAGGGGGCCATCCTCTCTACCATCGGTTTGGGCGGTGATGCCGACAAAGTGAAAGACAAGACCAAATACATCGAACAGGAGTACGAGAAATACATTACGGACAGCTATGTGGTGAACGGCGAAGGCGACCGTGTGGAAGGTGCGGCGGCGTTCGGCCTGCTTGACAAGCTGAAGGACGAATATGCCAAACCGCAGGCAGAAAGGCAACTGCCCGTCTTTGTTGCCAGGCTGGACGACGGTACCGTACTGAATGTACTCGCCGTGTACGGCGCGGGGCTTTGGGGACCGATATGGGGATATATCGCCCTCGGAAGCGATTGGGATACTATCCGCGGTGCGGTTTTCGACCATCAGGGCGAGACTCCCGGACTCGGTGCGGAAATCACCACTCCCGCATTTTCAGGACAGTTCATCGGCAAGACCATATTCGACGGCGAGGAGTTTACCGGAATAGCGGTGCTCAAAGGGGCCGGTGCTTCGGCCGGGAACGACCATGCCGTGGATGCGATATCGGGCGGAACCATCACCAGCCGCGGTGTCGAAAGTATGCTCCGGAACTGCCTGGAGGCCTACCTCCCGCTGATACGCAAGCAGCAGGCCGCCGCGGCGCAGCCGGAGTTGAAACAGGTCAGCTTAACCGATATAACAGTTGAAAACCATGAGTAAAGATAAAGCGTCCATGTTCTCTTCGAAGAACTTCAAATTACTGTGGGGGCCGTTGAACCTGAACAACCCGGTCATCGTACAGATACTCGGTATCTGCTCTTCGCTGGCCGTGACGGCGAAACTGAAACCCGCATTCGTAATGGCGGTGTCCGTTACGGTCGTGACCGCCTTTTCCAACCTTGTCATGTCGCTTCTGCGCAAGGGGCTGCCCAACCGTATCCGAATCATCGTGCAGCTCGTTGTGATTGCCACGCTGGTAATTCTCGTAGACCAGGTGCTCAAAGCCTACGTCTATGATGTCAGCAAACAGCTCTCCGTATTCGTCGGACTGATAATCACCAACTGTATCATCATGGGTCGCGTGGAGGCGTTCGCGCTGAGCAACAAGCCCTGGCCGTCGTTCCTCGACGGTATCGGCAACGGTTTAGGGTACGGACTCATTCTGATTGTCATCGCGTTCGTCAGGGAACTGTTCGGAGCAGGCACGCTTTGGGGATACAGGATAATTCCCGAGAGCGCCTATCTGCATGGCTACATGAACAACAGCCTCATGCTGCTGCCGCCCATGGCCCTTATCCTCGTGGGCGTCATTATCTGGATACACCGCAGTAAAAACAGGGATTTGATAGAAAAGTAGGGGTATGGAGAGTATATTTAATATATTTATAAGGTCGATATTTATCGACAACATGGTTTTCGCCTACTTCTTCGGCATGTGTTCCTACATCGCCGTAAGCAAGAATGTGAAAACGGCTTTGGGACTGGGTGCTGCCGTGACGTTCGTCATGTTCATCACCGTACCCCTGAACTACCTGATAGACGAGTTCCTGCTGCAGCCGGGCGCTTTGGCATGGATTAGTCCGAAACTGGCTGATGTGGATTTGAGTTTCCTTTCGTTCATTGTCTTCATCGCTGTTATCGCTTCATTCGTGCAGCTCGTCGAGATGGTTGTGGAGAGGTTCAGCCCTTCGCTCTATAACTCGCTCGGTATCTTCCTGCCGTTGATAGCTGTGAACTGTGCCATCATGGGTGGTTCGCTCTTCATGCAGCAGCGCATCGGTCTCGACCCCGCCTCCTCACAGTACATCGGCAACGTCTGGGACGCCATTTCCTTCGCCTTCGGCTCAGGACTGGGCTGGATGCTCGCCATCGCCTCGATGGGTGCCATCCGCGAGAAGATGGAGTACTGCGACGTGCCCAAGCCCCTGCAGGGTCTCGGCATCACATTTATCACCGTCGGCCTCATGGCATTGGCCATGATGTGCTTCTCAGGACTTAAAATTTAATATTACCGTATGGATATCAATTTCATTATCAGCAGTGTAGGAGTGTTCCTTGCGGTAATACTCCTGTTGGTTGTCATCCTGCTCTTGGCCAAGAAGTTTCTTAGCCCGAGCGGAAAAGTGACCATCACGATCAATGGCGACAAGCAGCTGAACGTCGATCAGGGATCGAGCATCATGGCCACGCTCAACGAGAACGGCATCTACCTGCCCTCCGCTTGTGGCGGAAAGGCCAGCTGCGGACAGTGCAAGCTGCAGGTGCTCAGCGGTGGTGGCGAGATCCTCGACTCCGAGCGTCCCCACTTCACGCGCAAGCAGATCAAGGAGAACTGGCGCCTGGGTTGCCAGTGCAAGGTCAAGGGCGACATGAGCGTCAAGGTGCCCGAGTCTGTGATGGGCGTCAAGGAGTGGGAGTGCACCGTGCTTTCCAACAAGAACGTCTCCTCCTTCATCAAGGAGTTCAAGGTGGCCCTGCCCCCGGGCGAGCACATGGACTTCGTGCCGGGTTCCTACGCCCAGATCAAGATCCCTGCCTACGACTGCATCGACTACGACAAGGATTTCGACAAGAACGACATCGGCGAGGACTATATCGCAGCCTGGAAGAACTTCAACATCTTCTCGCTGAAGGCTCGCAATCCCGAGCCCACGATCCGCGCCTACTCCATGGCCAACTACCCCGCCGAGGGCGACATCATCACCCTGACGGTGCGTATCGCCACGACGCCGTTCAAGCCGCGTCCCGAGGTAGGATTCCAGGATGTGCCGACCGGTATCGGTTCCAGCTACATCTTCTCCTTGAAGCCTGGCGACAAGGTGATGATGTCGGGTCCCTACGGCGACTTCCATCCCAACTTCGAGTCTAAGCGCGAGATGATCTGGATTGGTGGTGGTGCTGGTATGGCTCCGCTCCGCGCCCAGATCATGCACATGACGAAGACGCTCCACTGCACGGATCGCGAGATGCACTTCTTCTATGGCGCGCGCTCGCTGACCGAGGCTTTCTTCCTGGAGGACTTCTGGGAGCTGGAGAAGGAGTTCCCCAACTTCCACATGCACCTCTCCCTCGACCGTCAGGATCCGAAGGCCGACGAGCTGGGTGTGAAGTACTACACGGGCTTCGCCGTCAACTGCATCCGCGACACCTATCTGAAGGATCACGACGCTCCCGAGGATTGCGAGTACTACCTCTGCGGTCCTCCCATGCTCATCAAGACCGTCACCGACTATCTCGACAGTCTCGGTGTGGAGCCGGAGAGCATCATGTACGATAACTTCGGATAATCAAGAAAACGAACCATCGCAAGTAAATTGCATTATAACGAGAAAAGCCGCTGACCATTCAGCGGCTTTTCTCGTACTTTTTTTCTACTTATACTTGTACTTTTTCTTGTACTTATATTCGTGCTTATACTTGTGCTTATACTTGTGCTTGTATTTATACCTATATTAGGTAGCGCTATCGAGCGTCTTGGCCAGGCCCTCTGCCTACCGTTGTCGTAGGCAGGCCGTCCTCCCATGAATATGGTTGGCTGGCCAGGCCTCGGCCTACTGATGCTGCTCGCGGAGCAGGTCGTTGACCGTCTTGACGGGATTGAACGTAGAGAGCGGCACTTCGACGAAGACCGTGTTCCAGTCGCTCATCGCGCCATTCCACAGTCCCGGGAGCTCCAGGGCCTTTAGTTCGCGTCCGTTCTTGCTTTTCGTGCTGATGAAGCCCGTGGAGGGATCCACAAACTTCGGGAGGTCGAACGCCACGCCCTTGTAGTCGATGACGCCACAGACGAGGTCCACGGGATTGAAATGCGTGCCCTCGGAGAACATCCGCTGGTAGGCCTCGTTGGCCTTGTCGATTTGGCTCGATTCCAGGATCTGCAGGCTCACCGTGCCGTCCTGGTTGTAAGCGAGGAACGGGCCTCCGCCGGGCTCACCCACATTCTTCACCATACCACAGACGCGGATCGGTCGGTGCAACTTGCGGTGCAGGTAGTCGGCACGCTCCTGGTCGCTCCATCCCGCCTTCTCCTTCGGCGGCAAACACCAGAGCGTGTGCTCCAGGAAGTCTTCCATCTCGGCCAGTTTCTCCTTCGTCGGCGTTGCCTCGTCGAGCGATCTAAGATAGTCGAAGACGCGCTCCTGCAGCGCCACGAGGACGCCACCCAGCAGCGCCTTGTAGGTGACGGTGTCCTCCTTCAACCGGTCGGGCACCACGTTGTCGATGTTCTTGATGAAGACCACGTCGGCCTCCAGGTCGTTGAGGTTCTCGATGAGCGCGCCGTGTCCACCTGGTCTGAACAAAAGCGACCCGTCTTCGTTGCGGAAGAGCGAGTTGTCGGGATTGGCCGCCACGGTGTCCGTGCTCGGTTTCTGCTCCGAGAAGGAGATGTCGTAGCGCACCTGGTACTTCTCCGCATACTTCCCTACCCGCTTCTCCACCTCCGCCTTGAACAAAGGCAGGTGCTCGTGCGAGACGGTGAAGTGGATGTGGGCCTCGCCGTTGGTGCTGGCGTAGCGTGCGCCCTCTACGAGGTGCTCCTCCATGGCCGTGCGCGCCCCGTCCTCATAGCGGTGGAAGCGGAGCAAGCCCTTCGGCAGTTGGCCGTAGTTGAGGCCGCGCTCCTCCAGCAGGTTGGCCACGACGGCCTTGTGTCCTCCTGCGGCCAGCAGGTCGTCGATTCCCTTGCCCTCATTCTTTAGGCAGGCAGCGTCGAGCTCGGAGAAGAAGGCAAACTGGTGGATGTGGTCGAAAAACTCGTGTTCGAAACTCGTCTGCGGGGCGTCGTAGTCGGCGTCGAGGAAGGCGAACAAATTCTTGAACATGCGGCTGGCAGCGCCCGAGGCGGGTACAAACTTCGTCACCCGGTGCTTCCCGGCCTTGTAGGCGTCCCACTGGCGGATGTACTCCTCGCGCTCGGCGTCCGTCGGTGCCAGGATGCCATGACCCACGGTGGCTGCGGAGTCGAGCCTCAGAAAGGGGAATCCGCGCTTGAAATCATCCATCTGCTTCTGCAGCTGCTCTTCGGCAATGCCCTTGGCAGCAATCTGTTGCAAGTCTTGTTGTGTCAGCATATCCTTTTGCGATATTAATATTATAAATAAGGTGGTCTATTTGTTGTCCTCTAACCAATGCACAAATATACTTACTTTTTCTTAAATCGGGAAATATTCAGATGAAATTTCGTAACTTTGTAGCATCATTCATCAAAGCAACGTCAGCCAATGGAAGAAAAATTCGTTTTCACCGAGGAAGAAAAGCACGCCTGCGAGGCACTTACTAAGGAGATTCACGAGATGCTCAACGACACCCTGACCGGTACTGACGTGGAGCGTCTGCGCACCCATATCCATTCTGAGATCGAGGCTCGCCACATCGAGCGCGACCGCTTCGGCCTCAATCCCGTCCTCAAGGCTTTGATGACGGCGAAGGTGGCCGTCGGCGACATCGGCCTGCGCCGTGACAGTCTGCTGGCCATCATGCTCTACGAGAGCGTGCTTCGCGGCCACTATGACACGACGCTGGCGCGCAAGGACTTCGGCGATGGCGTGGCGACGATCCTCCAGGGCCTCGTC
>OGOQ01002110.1_pt1 | contig 13074 bp, 9 predicted proteins | sample 1552691 | NCBI WGS metagenome assembly OGOQ01 (sample SAMEA2580209, study PRJEB22360) | human gut metagenome | biome: human gut; feature: human-associated habitat; material: faeces | place: Denmark | collected 2008/2010
GGAACCGCCTCCTCCGTGGTTTCCGTCGTCCCTCGGGATCTTGTGCATCGACACATGGCGGTCAATCAGTGCATCCCTGCGGTCTCTGATTTTTACGCGTTTCAGATCCGCATAGCCCTTTGCACCGCGGTTTTTCTTTCGTCTGTAACTCTTCCAGATTCCAAAATAAACACAAAATCCTGTCACAGCAGCTAAAAGGACAGCAATCATTGCCTCGGTACTGTTGATTTTACGGTAATGAATGATCGAGCCGTCTTCTGTAATCAGGTAGTCCGCCTCGGAAACACCGCGGTCGAAGCACTCCTGCGTTATCGTAATCATTTTTGCAAACGTCCCCGCATAGTCGCCCTCTTTTGCATAGCTCTGCGCTGCCTGCAGAATGTCATCGATTTCCGCGTCCGACATATAATACTGCATAATGCCCGACGTTGAAATCACAATCTGGCGCTGTCCCATGTCAATGAGGAAGCAGACGCCGTTCGGCTCCTTCGGATACTTTTTATCATAGAAATCATCCGCAATCGCCTGGCAGTCCTCGGAGCCGCTGCTGTACTCGGTCAGGATCACCATATGAATGTCCGTATTGCTCTCGAACTCCGCACAGGAACGCTCGAGATCCTGCTCCTCCTCATCCGAAAGAAGCGATGCGTTGTCGTAGACATACTGGGTGTCCGCTTTTACGGTATTCACAGAAAAAATCCCGCACAGCAGAAGGGCTGCAAAAATGCCGAGCAGATATTGTCTCGCTTTTTTCATTCTTCTCATGAGAAATACCCTCCCACCAGCATAAAGATCAGTACAAAAAGTGCACTCACAACCGACGTCAGCAGCGCTTTTTTCCGCTCAAACGGAAAATCACCGTTGATCGTGCCGGTCTGGCCGTTCATCGCGTAGTAGTAAACTTTTCCGTCTTTTCCCGGATACGTCAGCGTCCAGACCGGAAACAGTACGTAACGCCAGTCCTCCCGCTTTGGAGAAAGCTTCATTTTCTCCTGTTCGAGGGAAATATACTCGTTCGCCTCGTTCCGCATTGCGCCGCGCGCCATCGTCTCCAGTTCTTTTTTCAGTTCCGGTGCGATCTGCGCCTGTTCGATATCACGTTTTTCCGCCTGAAATCCGGAAAGATAGCCCATAGAAAACGGCTGCATCTCCTCCAGACGATAGGGCTGCACGCATTCGATCAGATCGCGGTCGGCCTTGTTCAGTGCATTGCGCGACAGACCACCCACGCGGACCTCGCCCTCCCGGCGGACATCGTAGATGCTGGTCTCTTTGTACTCCACATCACCGGTCTGCCAGACTCTCACCTTCCGGCCGCGTGCCATGTAATCCGTCTCAAAGTCTCCGCCGTAAATCCAGTACGGGAAATAGACACCCGTCATCTTCTGTACCTGGTTTTTCTCGAAAAAGTCCTTCGGAATAAAGCGTTTCTTCCGCGCAAATGACAAAAATTTCTCGATTGCCTGCTCCTTGCTGATCTTAAACGGCAGCACGAAATCCGGCATATATTCTCCCGAGAGCCGGCCGGAAAGCACCACCGGGTTGTGGCAGTAGAAACAGTATGTCGCTGCCGTCGTCGCATCGGTCACAATCTCAGCGCCGCAGTTCGGACAGGTGTAGACAACTGCTTCCCCCTGCTCTGTTTCCCCTTTTGTTTCCTCCGTACTGCTTTCCTTCTGTGCACCGGCAGCATCGTCCTCCCCGTTCAGCGCTTCCGCTGCTTTCGGGTTCGCCTTTTCGGCTTCTTCCTGTGTAAACGAGGACAGGCAGTACTCGCATTTATACTTTCCGCTTGCCGGATCGAAGGTCAGATCGCCTCCGCAGTTCGGGCATTTGTATGTAATAACCTCCATATTCTATCCCTCCTTCCCCGGAGCCGCTGTTGTATTGGATGGTTATCTGTTTTCTTTTACTGTCTTGGTTTTCCGCAGTTCGAGCAGAACTTGCCGGTATTCTCGGTCCCGCATGCGCAGACCCATTTTCCTGCCGCTTCCGGTTTCGGGCTGCCGCAGTTCGAACAAAACTTCCCGCTGTTCTCCGTTCCGCACTTGCCGCAGATCCACACCATCGGCTTAGCACTTCCGCAGTTTGAGCAGAAATTGCCGGTGTTCTCCGTTCCGCAGGAGCATTTCCATACGCCTTTTGCAGCTTCCTGCTGTGCCTTGGCTGCCGCCTGCTGCTGCATCTGCTGCTGATTCGAAGCGGACGCCGATGCAAACGAGGAACCGAAGGCATTCATGCCCATCTGAACACCCATAAAGCCGTTCATGGCTCCGTTTGGGTTGGCTGCTGCTTTCTCCATACTGCGTGCCATCGCTCCCTGTACATAACCCTCACGGATCGATGGATCAGACATCATCGCACCTTCGTTGCGCATCTGGATCAGTTTCTGGGAAGCTTCATCGTAGGAAAGGCTTGCGATTGCCACGGACTGGATCTCCATGCCGCGCATTGCCCGCCAGCTCTCATCCATCGCATCTGCCATGTAGCGGGACAGCTCGGCGCTCTTGGATGCTGCGAACGAAATGCGGATGCCGTCGGCTGCCATCTGATTGATCGAGGACTGCAGGCCCTCTAAAAATTCGTTCATATACTGCTCGTTGATATCCTCAATCTCCACGCGGGATGCGTTTCTCGGCACAGCCTCTGCGTAGAAGCGGAGCGGATCGACGATGCGGATGGAATAGGAACCGTGTGCCCGAAGGAACAGCTCGGCATTGTAGAACTGGTCGAAATAGTTGACCGGATTTCTCGTTCCGAATTTGATTCCCTTGATTTCCTGCAGATTAATATAGAAAACTCTCTGCTCATGCGGGGTCTGGCCGCCGAATTTCAGGCGCTCAAACGTATCTTTTACTGCCGCGTCAAGCGATCCGCTGAACATCGACGGAGACGATGACTGATCTACGGTAAAGTAGCCCGGCTCTGCGGTGTAATCAATAATCTTTCCGCCGTCCACCAGCATCATGAACTGATTGTCATAGACATGGATCACAGAACCGTTTGAAATCGTCTGGCTTCCCTTTTTATTCTGGCCTTTTCTTACCAGAATTCCCTCTGTAAATACCGTATGTTCCCCCATCTCATACGGTTCCACGGTCTCCAGCCACTGATCGGCGAGACTGCCGTGTACTGCATTGACTGCTGCTCTGATAATACCCATACTTTTACCTCCTGTTTGCCTTTGGCTTCAAAACAGAAAGGAGCATTTCCGTCCTCTGTTGGTGAAAATGCTCCTTATTTTACTTGTCACTGTGCTCTGCCCACAGCCGAATTATGCTTCTTCCTCTTTCGCTCCGGTTCCGAGGGCAATCCACTTCAGATATGCGTTGATAAACAGATCAATTCCGCCGTCCATGACTGCATCGACGTTTCCGGTCTCTGCGTTGGTACGGTGGTCTTTGACCATGGTGTATGGCTGCATAACGTAGGAACGGATCTGGTTGCCCCAGCCGATATCCGTTACTTCGCCTCGGATTCCGGAAAGCTTGGCTTCTGCTTCCTGCTGTTTCAGAAGATATAACTTCGCTTTCAGCATCTGCATAGCCTTATCTTTATTCATATGCTGGGAACGCTCATTCTGACACTGTACCACGATTCCTGTTGGGAAATGAGTGATACGGATAGCGGATGAGGTCTTGTTGATATGCTGTCCGCCGGCACCACTGCTTCGGTAGGTATCAATACGGATATCCTCATCATTGACCTCTACGTCCAGATCTTTCTCAATATCCGGCATTACATCGCAGGATACGAAAGAGGTCTGGCGCTTTCCAGCCGCATTGAACGGGGAAATACGTACCAGACGGTGAACACCTTTCTCAGACTTCAGAAGTCCGTATGCGTTCTCTCCGTTTACCTGGAACGTAACAGATTTTATACCAGCTTCATCGCCGTCCAGATAGTCCAGAACTTCAATTGAAAAGCCCTTGCGCTCAGCCCAGCGTGTATACATACGATACAGCATACTGCACCAGTCGCAGGCTTCTGTTCCACCAGCTCCTGCATTCAGTTTGATAATGGCATTCTCGCCGTCATACTCTCCTGAAAGAAGTGTCTTCACACGGATACTGTCAAACTGTGCCTGGAACTCATCCAGCATTTCCTGGATTTCTTCGATCATGGACGGATCATTTTCCTCATAGCTCATCTCGATCAGGGTCTCCATATCTTCTTTCTGGGTTACCAGATTCTGATAGGTTTCCATGTCGTCCTTCATGCTCTTTAATTCTTTCATTTTCTTCTGGGATATTTCTGCATTGTCCCAGAAATCAGGCGCTTCCATTTCACGCTCTAATTCTTCAACCCGCTTTTCTTTGTTAGCCAGGTCAAAGTGAATCCCTCACTTCCACTAATGGTTCTGTGTATGTTGCAAGAATGCTCTTGAACTGGTCTAATTCAACCATAGCTTCACCTTCTTTCTAATATTTCTGTGTAACTGTCCAGTGTTTTCTGAATCGTTACATTTCTTCAACAATGCCGCCGGCCTGGAACGTGTTTGAAAAATCATTCCCGCGATCCGCACGGCACACAGACTTTCAAACTATACAATAGCATATTCCGTGGGAAATTACAATAAAAAGCGGTGTGGAAAGGAATAGCCACCCGTTACCGTTTCCTCTGTGAATAACAGTCATTCTCTCTGTTGCGATTTTTTCTCAAAAATGGATTTTAGAATAGGTTGAAAAATCTCTGTATTTCTTATATCATAAACTAATGGTTCGTTTGTGGAACATGGTTCTATGATATGATGATTTTGGTTAAAGCTATTAATGAAGAGGTATCATTTTTGAAGAAGAAAGAAGCGGTATTTATTGGTGCACTATTGGTTATTTCAGTGGTGCTTTGTATTTTTGTTTATGCGGTTCCACATGGAACTCATGGGTCGATCCAGATTACGGTGGATGGGGAACTTTATGGGACTTATTCACTGGCTGAGGATCAGGTGATCCAGATTGGGGATACCAATGTGTGTGAAATTAAGGACGGCGAGGTAAAGATGACAGAGGCGGACTGCCCGGATCATCTTTGCATGAAGCAGCCGGCAGTGGGCAGTGCAGGCGGATATATTGTGTGCCTGCCAAACAGAGTAGTCATTCAGGGAGAGGGCGATTCAGATTCACAGGATTCCGAAAGTGGATTTGACGCAGTGGTGTAAGTGATGAATCAGAAAAAGACAGCGTATCTTGGGCTGTTTGCAGCCATTGCCATTATTTTCGGGTATGTGGAATCGTTGATTCCGTTTTTTGCGGGAATTCCAGGAATGAAACTAGGGCTTGCAAATCTGGCGGTGCTTTTTGTGCTGGAGAGGTATACGTGGAAAGAAGCGGCGCTGGTTTCCATTGTGAGAATTTTTATTATCGGTTTTATGTTTGGAAGCGGCTCCAGTATTATGTATAGCCTGGCGGGGGCGACCCTTAGTTTGATTGTGATGGTTTTTGTGAAAAATAAGATTGGATTCGGGCAGCTGGGTGTAAGTGTGGCTGGTGGCGTTTCCCATAACATCGGTCAGCTGCTGGTGGCGATTCCGGCAACGCATACGGTGGGACTGTTGTATTATTATGCTCCGGCGCTGATGGTGTCGGGAGTGATTACAGGACTGCTGATTGGAGTGCTGACGAAGGAAGTGCTTAAGAGGATTCCGTAATATGTTACCACCGTACGCATCTGGGCTGAATATATTCCACGCGGGGAGGCGCAACATTCCGCGGAGCTAACTGCTAACTGCGACTAAACATCTCAGGAGAGCCTTCGATGTTAAGTCTTCGTAAGCAGTGGATCTCCGCTCCATTAAAGGCGCGCCTTGAATGCCCCGCTTAGGAATATATTCAGCCCAAATGCTGTTGATTGAAAAAGAGCTCCTGACGATAGTTTTGAACTATCGTCGGGAGCTCTTCTTGCTATTCCATAAGTTATCATTTTCTATGAATTTATCATGGACAACTTATAATTCGTTTACTATATATCCGTCTTTCATTAATTCGAATTTATCCATCAATCCACTTGTCACATACACATTTTTGTCTTCATCTACAAATACGGCTTCTGCATCATATTTCTCTAAAAGAGGTTTCGCGGCGTCCATACCCAGGACGAAGCAAGCGGTGGAAAGGCCGTCGGCCAGATAACCCTGGTCGCAGATGATGGTAACAGAGGTGAGACCATTCCAGACCGGGTAACCGGTCTTTGGATCCAGGATGTGGTGGTAGCGGATTCCATCATCTATGAAGTATTTTTCGTAGTCGCCGGAGGTGGAAAGGAACTGGTTGGCGTCCAGGGTGATGGCGCCAAGGTAGTCACCTTCGGTGTCACGGGGATCGGTGAGGGCTACTTTCCAGGGGGAACCGTCTGGCTTTTCGCCGTAGGTCATGACACTGCTGCCGCCTAGGTTCAGGATCATACCAGAAACATCGGGCTGGCTTCTAAGGTAGTCCATAATCAGGTCACAGCCCATGCCTTTTCCAACGGCACCAAGATCCAGGGTACAGCCATCAAGAAGGGTTACATTGTTTCCGTCCATCTGAATTTTCTCGTATCCCACTTCGGGAAGAAGAGTGTCAATTTCGGACTGGTCCGGGACATGAGGATTCTCGCCGTCAATGTCCCACAGACGGATGATTTTTCCAAGGGTGGGGTCAAAAGCACCGTCGGAATCCTGGGACAGTTGGCGGATTTTCTCAAGGTCGGCGGCAAGATCATCAGAGACTTCCATGGTCTTGCCCTCAGCATTGTTCAGCTGGGAAATCTGGGAGTTTTCCTCTGTCCAGGAAAGGAGGGTGGTTTCCATTTCGCGGAGCTTTTCGCCAATCTGAGTGTTGATGTCCTCGCCTGAGGTATAAAGGGTTTCGGAAACTACCGTGTCCATTGCGAAATCTGCGTTGGTGTATTTTTCCACGTCAGATGCATAAACAACTGTAGTTGTTTTTCCCAGTACTGTTGCGGAAATGACAGTGAGAAGCAGGCTGCCCCAGAGGATTCCTGCCGCACTTCTCTTTCTCAAATGCCTTCTCCCATTAAACATATCCAAGCAGGTAAGTGATTGACCTCTGGACTGCTTTTTATAATGTACCTTAATTAAATCGAATTCATTCTGAAATCTTACTTTACTTCTTTTTTTACTCATATCCTGTTCTTTCTGATTTTATTTTCTCTTACTTTCCAATAGCTTTCGCCCATCTTTTCCAAGCGCGTGTTTAAAAAGAGCTCTCATCTTTCATCTTCGGAATCCCGATCCGGATGTTCCTCTTCGGGCAGATTCCCTGGCAGGCGTGGCAGCAGATACATTCTCCTGAGAGAGGGGTATCACCGTCAATGTCCAGATGAGCAGGACAGCGCTTTTTGCAGGCTCCGCATTTCGCCGGACAGGTGCTTCTGTCACGGTTGAACAGTGCAGAGGGTGCTATAGGCATTATAGCAAAAATCGCGCCCATTGGGCAGAGGAACTGGCAGAAAAATCTTTCCTGAGTGCACATTCCGATCATGAGCAGAATCAGCAGCACAATCCCCACCTTGTAGGTAGCACCGGGAAGTCTGCCAGCGGTGAGCATGGAAAACACATCCCAGGGGCTCATGCCCTGAAGCTTGCTGTACCAGCCGGTAAGGATAGATACAAGGAGCACCAGAAGCCAGATATATTTCACCTTCTGCAAAATACGAATGGCTTTTTCTGAATATCCGTGACGGCCTTTTTTATGAAAAACCTTCTGGCGGATAAACACAGTCAGCTCGTACAATGCATCCCCAAGGGAACCAAATGCGCAGGCATATCCGCAGAAATGCCGTCCGAACAGGCAGGTTACCACCAGCAGCACGGCAGTCACATCCAGAAAGGAATTCCAGCTGATTGTCTGATGTGCTGCGATTGCCTGAAAAACGGACTTCACGCCTGCGAATGCTGTGGAAAAAAGTGCCGGAGCAAAAATGAAAAACAGAAGCTGGATGCCGGCGCGGATCAGCCGGATTTTTCTCTGTCTCTTTTTCATTGATTTTCCGCCTTTCCAAGTGCATCATTTACAGCGTTGATAATTCCAGTGGAACTGAAGGTTGCGCCGGAAATGGTGTCAACGTCTGTACTCTGGGAAGCCAGAATGGTGCTGATCACGCCCTGTCCCTGGGAAAGGTATGCAGAGTCTTCGCCTGGTGCACTTACCACCTGAATGTCTGTAATCGTGTCATTTTCAAGTGTAACCTGAACCTGGATGTTGCCGCCAAAGCCCTGGCCGTCTCCTGTGTAGGTTCCGTTTTTGTAGACAAGATCTTCACTTTCTTCCTCAGAAGAAGCGTTCTCAGCCTCTGTCTCATCTGTATTTTCGTCATCTTTTTTCGCGTCCTCGGAAGCATCCCCGGAAGATATTTCTTTCTCCTGTGCTTTTTGATTCTTCGCTTCCTCTTCTGCTTTTTTCTTCGCCTCTTCCTGCGCTTTTGCAGCCTCTTCAAGGGCACTTAATATCTCATCCTGCTGTTTTTCCAAGGCCTCCACTCTGGTTGTCAGACTGGCGATCTGCTGGTCTTTTTCGGTATCACTGTCTTTTTTCTGCATGGAGTTGTAGCCAAGGACGGCGCCAACGATCAGAAGCAGACATAAAACTCTCATAATAAAACTCTGGTATTTCATGGATTATGCTCCTTTTGCCTGATTTAATGCATTTCGAAATGCCTGAATAATTCCCTGGGAAGAATATGTGCATCCAGATACTGTATCTACACTGTCTGCTGACTGCTTTCCCATAACCTGTCCAAGAATTCCTGCCCAGGCTGTATCTACATATTCTTCATCATCATAGGAAAAATAGGTTGCTCCCACAATCTGTCCTCCGGATATTGTTACGGTAACCTGTACACTGTCTGGTCCGTCATTACCTTCTCCAATACCAGTGTAGGTTCCATCTGTATATGCACCAGCAGGCACAGGCGTGGGTTCTGGCGTAGCTGTCGGTTCCGGCGTCACAGAATTCTCCGGTGTATCCGTCGGTTCCGGTGCAGAAGTTGGCGCTGGCGTTTCAGTAGGCTCTGGTACAGCTGTAGGCTCCGGTGCAGTCGTTGGTTCCGGAACAGAAGTCGGCTTTGGCGTATTTGTGGGTTCTGGCTTCTCGGTGGAATCCGGCGCCTCAGTGGGCTCTGGCGTTACTGAAGGCTGTACCTCTGTATTTTTTGCCTGCTCCAATGCTATTTTGGACGCATCCAGAATTCCCATAGAAGAAAATGTTGCACCACTTACAGTGTCAATTCCTTCTGTACTCTGCTTTTCCAGTATTTTAGGCTGTATGGATCTCCATGCCTTATTGAAAAAGCTTCTGGTATCTGAGTTTGTATTGGTTACTTCCGTAATTTTTCCGTCTTTAATTGTCAGTGTTATGTTAACCTTTCCAGAATATCCCATTGCAGACCCTGTATAGGTACCATCTTTCAAAAGCTTTACAACCGGCTGTTCATCTGACGGATTATCCGGAGTCTTGGTAGGATGTGGAATCTCCGTTGGAATTGGTGTTACAGTTTCATCAGGTACAGTAGTCGGGGTTGGAGTTATATCTTCTTCCTTTGAGTCTGTAGTTCCTGATTGATCAGCCCTTGAAAGAGCCTGGGATAAAGCTCCGAGAATTCCATTGGAAGAAAATGTTGCACCACTTACAGTATCAATTTCAGAAGTACTCTGTCTGGAAATCACATTGGACTTGATTGTTTTCCATGCTTTATTAAAAAATTCAGGTGTGTCTGTATTTGTGTTGCTTATTTTTTTGATTTTTCCATTTTTTATTGTAACCTTTACCGTTACGGTTCCATCAAAGCCTTCTGCCTGTCCCTCATATACGCCATCTTTATAGCTGACAGAAGTATCTTTCTTCGGTTTCTTTGCAGGTTTTGGCGTTGGCGTTGGAGTTGGTGTGGCAGCCGGTGTGGAAGAATCACTGTTTCCTGCCTGTGAAAGGGCATTCTGTACTGCCTGGATAATCCCGTTTGAGGAATAAGTTGCACCGCTGACTGCATCCACATTCGGGGACTGGCTTGATAAAACCTTACTTACAACGCCCTGTGCGGAGGCAAAATAAGAGCCTGTTTCTCCAGAGGCACTCAATATATCAACAGCTGTGATTTTCCCACCTGATACAGTTACCTGTACGGTAATCGTTCCTCCAAAGCCAGTTCCGCTTCCCTGGTAAGTTCCATCTTTATAGCCGCCTTCCGGAACTTCTGTAGTTGGTGTAGTGGTGGAGCCCTGACCTACCCCTGAAGATGCAGCCGTTTTTACTGGAAGGGTCTTTGAGCTTCCTTTTTTTATACCACTTTTTTTCTTTGAAATTTTGGAAGTTTTTTTCTTTGAAGATGATGATGTATTTTTGCCTGCTTTCAGCAGACTCTCCTCTTCTGCGTCGTCATCTGCTGCCTCATAGGAATAGGCTGTTTTCAGAAGCGATTCCAGATCCTGGGATTTTACAACCTCTCTGGTTTCAGCAGTCACTTCTTTTCCACTGCTGCCAGCCTGAGCACCTGCTGCAGCCACAGCAGCAATAACCACTGCTGCCGGAGCAAGTTTCACCAGATTCTTTCTTTCAAAAGGATTCTTATCACTGTCTCGTTTTTTCATGCTGTCTCCTATTAAAATATGTAGCAAAATAAGTTTTTTTACAAGCAAAAGCAGGGGCTGTTAAAAACGGCCCCCGTTCCTTTGCCTTGTTTTTGCACAAGTATTATTTGTTATCGTAAAAGCTTTGTAATCATTATTTTACTTTTACTTTGAATTTCTTAGATACTCCATTACTTGTAACAGTGATGGTTGCAGTACCTTTCTTCTTACCTTTTACAACACCTTTTGCAGTAACAGTCGCTACTTTCTTGTTGCTGGACTTGTATGTTACTTTTCCGGATGGTGTTGCGGTTGCTTTGATTTTTACTGTTTTGCCTTTCTTGATTGTTGCAGAAGATTTTGCAAGCTTCAGAGAAGGTTTCTTAACCTGGATTACTACTTTCTTAGTGTAATTTCCAACCTTTACAGTAATGGTTGTCTTTCCCGCTTTTTTCGCTTTTACAACGCCTTTGGAGGAAACAGTCGCTACTTTCTTGTTGCTGGATGTAAATTTAACTTTTCCAGTTACATCATTTTTTACAACAGTAATGGTTGTAGAGGTTTTTCCTTTGGTGTAAATTGTGGAAGCTTTTGCAGTTGCTGTAATTCCTTTGGCCGGTGCTGCAGTCGGTGCCGGAGTTGCAGTTGGCTGTGTAGGTGCTACAGTTGGCTGTGCCGGGGTCGGTGTTGCGGTCGGCTGCGCCGGGGCTGGTGTTGCAGTCGGCTGTGCCGGTGTTGCGGTTGGAGCCGGAGCTTTTACAAGCATGTTAAGAGCTTCTCTTAAATGTCCGATCTGCTCTTCTACGCCATAAGTTGTCTGATTCTTAATATTTGCAAGCATTTCCTCGCACTCTTCAAGCTCATTTGCAATGCTGTCTTTTGCAGCAGCCCAGCTCTCCGGAGTATAATCAGCCTCATTCAGGGCTTTTGCTTCTGCGATAATGTTTTCCAGTGGTGTGGAATCTGCATCACCTGCAGGTTTTGCAATATTCTCAGCTGTTGCCTGGAATTTTACAACGTAATCCTGGTATCCAAGGGCATGAACAGTAAGCATCCAGTAACCAGTTCCGTCAGTTCCTTCCGGAAGCTTGCATCTTCCAGATTCTGTAAGACCAAGCTGGATACCCATCATTTTATGCATCCAGTTATCAGCTGCAAATTTTGTTCCATAGTTTGCAAGTCTGTTTGTATAAGTGGAATCATTTCCATAATATGCCCACTCAACAGACTGCATATGTGCACCAAGATCGCCATAGTTTCCAGTCAGGTCAACTCTCAGGAACTCACCATAAGAACCATTTCCAGGTTTTACAGTTGCTGTAATTCCGTCTGCCACTTTCAGCTCTGCATCTTTGATGCCAGACTCAGTTCCGTTCTGTCTTGCTCCGATTACAAAGCTTCCATCTTCAGCTTTTGTAGCTTTTTTCAAACCATTTGTATTTGCAGTTACATTTGCAACGGCTTCATAGGATTTCAGTTCTTTCTCGCCATAACCGCCGATCAGCTGTCCGCCATTTTTTACAATTGCATGGCTTTCTGCAAAAGCAGCAAGGTCAGCTCTCTTAATCTCAACCGGTACATATTTCAGTCCAGTTACGGTATATCCGGTTACATTGTTCCGGTTAAATACTTCTGATGTTCCATCGGCATAATAAACTGTTTTTCCGTCTGCGCTCCAGTGGGAAACTGTTTTTCCATTAAGAACCGCGATTGCCTGGAAGCTTCCTCTGTGAAGGCCATGGTTTGCAGTTGCTCTTGTTACAGCATCAAATGCTCCAAGGTCTGACTCACCTCTTCTGTCTTTTTCTTCAGAAGAAGCTGTGGAGCCTGCATTGTATACATCCTCAGAAGACCAGTATTCAGCCCAGGTAAGACCTGCGTATACATATACGTTTTCGTTGTAAACAAATGAGAAATCTGCATATCCAGATGCACTTACGGTAACGGTATCTCCATCTTTTACTTCTGTTTTGGAGTAATCAAGAGATCCATCTTCCTGAACTACTTTTACAGAACCTCTTCCGCTTGCAGCATACTCTTTTTCACCAATTTTTACTTTTGAAACAGCCTTTGTATATGCAGCAAACTGCTCTGCAGTAATGTCTGCTGCAGCAACCAGCTTTCCCTCATACTCGTCGTATGAAGCCGGCATAACATCCGTTGTTGCTGTAAAAGTAGTGCTGATGGAAGCATATTTTCCATTGGCATCCGAAATTGTTAAAGTATGTGTTCCCGGTGTAAGATCTGCAACCTTTACGCCATCCTCTGTCGCTTCAGCTTTTACGCCATCAACAGCATACTCTTTGGAAAAATCTGCCGGAAGATCACCAGCAAATTCAACTTTAACAGCTGTATCAGTTGTTTTTACGTTTACTGCTGTTGCAGCTACGCCTGTCGTTACCGGAACATAGGTGTCTTCGATGTCAAAATTGATAATTCCTTTGTTTGTATAATAGGTTACGCTTGAAATTGTTTTGCCCATCATGGAGACATAGTGTGCAGAGCTTACCGGA
>OGOQ01002131.1_pt1 | contig 12941 bp, 8 predicted proteins | sample 1552691 | NCBI WGS metagenome assembly OGOQ01 (sample SAMEA2580209, study PRJEB22360) | human gut metagenome | biome: human gut; feature: human-associated habitat; material: faeces | place: Denmark | collected 2008/2010
GGAAGCCATAGCTCAGATGAGGATTGTCCTTCAGGCCGCCGGAGAACAGGTTGCGCATAAAGCCGATGACCGTGTCATAAAACCCGTTCACATGGCCCTGCTGGATGGGCGTATCGTATTCGTCGATGATGATGATTGGGGCGGTTTTATGGTGCTTGTGGAGCAGCAGCGTCAACGTCCGCAGGGACATCTGATAGTCCACCTCATCCGCCGCTTCCGTTGCGAGGCGGGAAAATTCCACCTTCTCGTAATCGCTGAGGGCAGAACTGGAGGAGAGCTCGTCGTGACGGCGAAATTCCTGGGCGATAAGCTTTTGCAGCGTTTGGTAGGTCTCCTCCCAGGTGGGATATTTTACATCCTTGAAGGAGAGAAAAATGACCGGATATGCTCCTTGGTGCCCATGGTAGGCCGCTCCACTGAACCAGATTTTCTTATCTTTGAAATAAACGGAGGTGTCCTCGCCCGTTTTTTCGAAGAAGGTACGGAGCATGTCCATGTTCAGGGTCTTGCCGAAGCGGCGAGGGCGGGTAAACAGAGACACCTTGGGCCGCTCATCCAAAAAGTCCTTGATCAGCAGGGTTTTGTCAACATAGTAATAATTGCTGCAGGCCTCCCGGTAATCGGACACGCCGATGGGCAAGGGCTTGCGTGAGGCCAGAATCGGGGCAGAAACCGCAGTCTGCCGCCCCCGCTTATCCCGGGGCTTTTGTGCGTCCTCGGGGATGATCCACTGCCGGCCTTCCTTGTGCGCACCGGCGATTCGCCCGGTTTTGCAAAGCTCATTAACGCGCCGCTCTGTAATGCCCCAAGCAAGCGCTACTTCCTTGATCGTCATACGGCAGCACCGACCTTTCTGTTCTTTAAGAATAGTATAACCACTATTTCGAATAAAATCAACCGCATTATTCCGAATAATAAAGGCAATGTTCGGATTTTCGATGGGAATCGGAAGAGAGCATGAAGAATATGCTGTTTCTTGGCCTTTTTGAGCAGATCATTTCGGCCTGGTTTAGTTTTCTGCACCACCGATGCAGAGGTCAGCATTTCTGAAAGTAGGCGGACCACTATGAGATTAGAAAGTGACAAGCATGACAAAAATGATGGTAATGACAGCTAAGAAAGGGAGGGCAACAGATATCTTACGGATGTTCTCATCAAAAATATACAGGATATCAGAGAATGAGGAGATAATCAAACTGTCATTCAAAACGCCAATAAAATATTTTGGCGAAAGCGAAAAAATATAGACGAAGACGCAATTTTTTGATAAAATAATCTCGGTTTTAAACCGAGGCATCAATTTTCGGGCGATTAGGGGAGCTGACTAATAATCACCCAACTTGTATGTGCCATCGATTTCGTACACGACAAGGGGTAGTATAATGAGTACCAATATCAGTAAAAAAGGATATTTTAGCTACAATAAGTTGTTTAAACTACTGATTGATAAGGGAATCAAGAAAAAAGGCCTCTGCGAACTGGCTGGAATCAGTGCGACCTCTCTCGCAAAACTCGGTCGCGGCGGAAACACCAATACCGAGATCCTTTGCAAAATCTGTTGCGCCCTCGACTGTGATGTAGGAGACATCATGGAGTTGGTGAAAGAACAATCGGAGAGAGGTCTTCATTCATGCTGAATCGGGAAATCCCTTTTAGACCAAGGCTCGAAGGTGATTTTCGTATCCGGTTTTACAATGCGGTATCCAGAATAACTGAGGACACGTCTCTGGCCGATATCGAAAACATTGCGGATGAGGAAATCAAGTGGGTAACTTCAGAATGCACCTTCAATCTTGATCAACGGAAAAAATACAGAGCAATTTGGTTCCTCTTCAGGGACCTTATCCATGCTTCGTGGAAGGCGATGTATAGAGATGGCGTCCTTTACATGAACCTCCCAATCCTCAACGGGAATTCCACCCATGATGGGTCTGCCCCCGAGGTAAAGCAGTTACTGCGGAGTTGGATGAGTGAAAGTCGGCATGAGCGTCTGCTTACTTTTACCGACTTTATCAAGCACATGGAGGCTCGGAACTCTGCCGGACACGATATTTCCGAACTTATTGCAGATGGCCCTGAACTTGCCAACCGGATAGAACAGGCGCATGCAGGAAGGATCAGTGTTAAGCAGGCAGTCCAGCCATACCTGCAACTCGTTACGGAAAACGAACGAGACCAGTTCACCGGCCTTAAGATATCAGAGATTTGGAGGTATTTCCGGCTGACATGGTCGACGCCTTCCGAGACTACTCCCGGAAGAACAATGCAATATCTCATTAGGGATGCTGCCCACCCCATGCATGCAGTCATGGGAATAGCATCCTTGGAAAATTGTGCCGTGCAGATTACTTGTAGAGATGATTATATTGGCTGGAACCAGCATGCTTTTATTGAGAATATCCTCACGCTGTCCGGCGATGATGCTCGTTTTGAGTTCCAGCGTCTGCTGGGATATATCGAGGATGGTATCTCCGGCATCGACTATTCCGAGTTTTGTACGGAAATGACGGTCAGGAACCCAACGGATGAAGATATCCGTATGCTTCTTGATTTTGCAGCAAATGCAGAGCAGCAGCGTCAGGATTCGCTCAGAAATTCTTCTGAAAACGGATACGACGATGATGAACGAAGCGAACTCGGAAGCATATCTACAAAAACAGAGCAAGCACTTTACAATAGGAAGCGGGCCGAGCAACTTGCGAGATTGCTGATCGCCAAGAAAACACTCACTGACATTGTAAACGATCCCGATTATAATGAGAACTGGATTGATTTCTGCAAAAGTGAAACTGGTAGTTCTGTAATTCGCAATGCCCTCGTTGCTCAAAAAACCAAGCATATCGGCTCAAGTCTCATGGAACTGAATGTTTGCGGAGCAATCCCCCCGTACAACGAAATCTTGGGTGGAAAACTCGTTGCTCTGCTTGCCACCTCTCCCCAGGTCGTTCATGACTATAAAACCCGATATGAAAACAAAGCCAGCGAAATTGCCAGCAGACTCAAAGGCCAGCCAGTGTGTCGTCCAGCGGAACTTGTCTATGTCGGCACTACGTCCTTATATTATGTTGGCTCAAGCCAGTATAACCGGCTCAAAATCCCCGGCGAGGTATTTGGATCAGACTTTGATGTCGTTTGGAAACGGCTCGGAATGACAATTGGCTTCGGCACGATGCATATCAGCAAGGCCACAACTCTTAGTCTCACCGAGGCGACAAGCGACGGATTTAACCGAATCAATCATGTGTTCGGCGAGGGTGCCAGTCCCAAAATGCGTCTTCTCACAATGGCAATCCGGGAACTTATCGAGGCCACGAATGAGGACTCAAAGGATTTCTCGAAGCATGCCATGTCGAGAATCGTATATGGAGCCTGCCTTGCATCTAATACATCAGATTACCTATTGGGAAAAGATGATAGACCGCATTACTACACCGATATGGAGCAGTATGAGACTGGAACGCAAAAAATTATAGATTATTGGTCTGAGCGTTGGCTCTCCAGCAGACTGAATTATGAACCGATCTATGAACGGATACGGGCATTTGATAAAAACGCATTCATGGTCGGAAACCAAATTGATGGAGAAAAAGAGTGGAGTTTTCCCCAATTGGAGGTGGCACAAATGCCAGCGAATGACGAAACAAAAGCAGGGCTCCAATTTGTTCGTGACTTCTATCGTGGTTCAAGCGGGTATGCGGATCACATTGCTCCCGAACGTCTATCTCTCATCCACCTGAAAACGAGACTTGATTCTGCGATTATAGACGCGGCAAAGAACGGAAAGGACATTGTCCTTACGGGCAATCCGGGCGACGGCAAGACACACATTATTAGGATAATAAAGCCCGCATTGGAAAAACTGGGCAAGCCCATCGAAATTGTTCTTGATGCCAGTACGCTATCAAATCGAGAGATTTTTGATGGCTGGGTCAATGCTCACGATAACGGGAAATCGTTTGTCATTGCAATTAACGCTGCTGTACTCTACTCCGTGAATAAAGAGTACGGTAGTGCTTTTGCGCCCATTGCCGAGGCATACCGCGCAATGACATCCTCAATCGTTTTTCATAACGAGGAGTGCGATCCTGATAGCGTAGTCGTATTTGATCTCAGCAAACGCGAGGTTCTTACTCTGGAGGTGCTTGCCCAGGCAATTACTAAACTCACCTCGAAAGAGCATTATAAAGAGTGTGACGGATGTCCGTTGCACGATGACTGCGTCGTAACAAAAAATCGTGCTTTGTTAAACGGTGCTCTGTTCCAGAAACGTTTGTCTATCGTCTTGGAACGAGTGGTTCTTCAGGGGTATCACGCAACGCTGCGAGAGGTGCAAAGTCTCATTGCTTTCCTGCTCTTTGGCAACCGCACTTGCAAACAGTTGAATCAGACAGCAGGTAATGATGAATATGATATCGCCAATCTGGTCTATGCGGGTAAGGGCGGACTGTTTGACGCAATAAGGCGTAGTATCGATCCGGTCAAGATCTCGCACCCACTTTGGGACGAGAAAATCATTCTGAATGATCTCGAGGCAGACTCATGGGCGGAGAGTTACAAGATTCCTGCAGAGGCCATCGCCTACGACAATGATAAGTTGTTTAAACTCCGTAAAAGGCAGTTTTATTTCTTCAATACCCACGGCGAGGAACTCCTAAAGATACTTGATGATGACGCCTCTAAGTTCCAAGCCTTCCTGCAGCAGGACGACAAGAAAATCGTCAAGGAGCTAATTCGAAAAATTAACGCATTCTTCGGAAGCGCAAAACCATCGAACTCCGAGATGAAGATTTGGTCTGGACACAGGTTTGATAATGAACCGCGTAAGGTGCTGATTTCCATTGGCACCCAAAAGGCCAGCAGTTTTCGTATTGGTAGACCCATGCTCCCAAAAAATATGCAAGCCGGAATTGAAATGATCCCAAACTATGTGCGCTTTGAGAAAAAGGATGCAGCAAACATTTTCCTGAAAATTGACTTCGATATGTATTTGTTGCTTTCAGAAGCAGAACGCGGAGTTCCCGTCCTTTTCCTCGAGTCCAATCTCGTAAAAAAGGTCTGGCGTTTCATCGAACAGTTGCAATCCTTTAATGGGATTGAGGAGGATATCGTAAATATCAATCTGCTCGATATCCAGAACAAAAAGCGAATTGATGTCATGATTGACCGTGATGATAAAAAGTATCTCTCGGTGAATAGTTCAAGAACGGAGGAAGCATAAAATGTCAGAGCAGATTTTTCTCAGCGACAGCAGAACGGCTGTCGATAGAAAATATGTCGGCTTCACTCCGAATGGCGGCTCCATCAAACCTGTCCATGTTGCGGGTGGTGTATTGAGAAGCATCTATGGCAAATACAATACCACCATGAGCATTAAGCGGCTGGCACTGGTTTCTGATGCGAAAGGCGTGGTGCCGAAGGGAAATGAACTCGATACCATTTATAACTCGATGAAGGAAAGCGAAAAAATCGAGGAAAGCGTCACACCGAATACTCTGGAATCTCTCCGAAATGTCATGCAGAGATTACTTTCTGCCGATAAGGGCGTTTATGTCGTAAAGGGTCTCAAGGATGACATGATTTCCTATACCGCTGGATCAAGTTATTTTATCACTCGGCGCTCAATGTACGAGGACACCGGCGAGTTCATCGGCGGTCTCATCAAGGAGTATTGTCCTGATCTGGCAAACTACATAAAGGATGTGCTCTCCTCTGCAAATGACCCGATTTCCTTGCTGTTCGAGCCGGTAGTAGAAAAAGACATGGAAGAGTTTCAGGATGTGAGTCGCCACGAAGAACTACCAGCTTTCCAAAATATAAACGAGAATACAGCATGGTTTTTGCAGGGAATCAGAGAGAGCGGCCTTTGTCTTCTTGAAAATTTCAAGGTGCATCCTAATACACTTACCCAGCTTCGCTTGTTCAACTTTTTCTGCATCTTCCATCTGATTCGGTATATGGCCATGCTCGAGGCATTCTACTGCGGTGAGCAGATTAGGCCAATTCTGCTGGATTTCTCTGGAAAGGCTCCGAGCCAGAGTAGCGTTGCCAGAGCGTCCGAAATGTCGTATACGCAGATGCACAAATCAATCAACCGTTTTTATGCATGGGGTTACTCTCAGTGGCTGGAGGAGAACGGCTTTGATAAAAAGGGACTGCTCGAATGCAGTGTTCCGACCTATAAGAAGGATAAGAAGCTTTCCAGCACCAGTAAGGACGAGTTGGAAGCGCTTTGGTCTCTGGCAAAGGAACGCGCTGAGAACGCCGCCTCCGAGGATGATGCGCGTCTGACCTTTGGAGAAACGATGTATGACATGCTGGCGCTTGAAGCATCTTCACATCCGGTTAACTGTCTGAAGGTTTTAGGAACCTCCTCTGGTATTCTCTATCCACCGGACAAGCTTCATCCAAACAAACGATTCGTTCTTTCACAGGATGTCTTGGAGATGATGCTTCGCTCTTGTGTGGGGGCGGATGAGGTGCTGAACGGCAAGGAAATCCGTGAACGTCTATGGGGCCGCTTTGGCATCATCATTGGTGGGAGTCAATTTGAGTTAGATAAGATTCGTCAAAGCGGCATGATCATGCAGGTCGATGAAGATGCACTGGAAGCAAACTTTACCTCGTTTGCTTCGGCGCTCGAATCAATGGACTTTGCAGAGGAAATGGCAGATGGCATTCTGCAAATCAGATTAGGAGGGCTGAGCAATGATTGATAAACAGCAGATTGTTGTTGATCTTTTGAATGAACGCTTGCCCCAAGCTAAGGTCGGAATCATTGTCAAAGGCGTGGATTCTATCGATGCGGATAAGATCATTGCCTCTGTCGCTGAAAGCACGGGTCAGTATATTTACGCCGCAACGGTAGGTTACCCGTTGGCCGATACCGGCGAGAAGAACAAATATATTCTCTCTGACTCCATTGAAAAAGCAGTGCTTTGGCGTAGCATGCCGGAGCGTGCAGGGCATATTGTTGTGTTCATCAGCAACGACACAGATTAACTCCATTCTCTCGCGGAGTTCGATGTGGTGTCTGTAAGAGACCTGTCACAGCATCTGATTGGTGCACAGATTAAGAACGACAACAATACGCCGGCACACAATTTCTGGACGGCTCTTTCGGACGCCTCCGATTACTTTTCCTTTGAAGCGATAAGTGATTTTGTTGCCGCTGTTGGCGAAACGAACGAACAATCTGCGGCCATCCCGGTCAATATGTGGAGACTGAATCTTCTCTCTGATCCTGATATCCTCAGTACAAAAAACAAGCCAGAGGATCGGTTGCGCCGTAACCGCGAACTCATAATCGCTATCGGACAACTTAGTGAGGATTCCCGAAAGAAACTCAGCCGCTCACTTGCCCGAACCAAACCAAAGGATAAGAATCGGCTCCAGACGGCATACCGCGCACTCCAAAATTTCTATAAGTATGCGCAGAAGAGTACTCTGCAGGAACTCGATTTTTCAACCGTACAGGAGTTATTCTCTGCGTCACAGAAAAAAGAGCAGCCGAAAAAACCGAAGGTTAATCCAGATAATCCGCCTATCGAAGAGTTAGATGTTGCTCCCAACCCCATTGCGCCTATCCGTCCAAAAGAACTGGATACACTTATCTCGGATGCCGTTGTTTTTGGCGGTGAAGATGATTTCGAAAATATTAAGGAACTGCTGGCGGCATTAAGAAAACACTACGATACAGAAAATGACGAAAACGAAGGAGATTTGCCATTAATCGGCGGCATCTTCGGTGACAGACCTATTGTGCTGGAGAATAATCAGACCGATCTCCGCAAACTCGTTGGGCGTGTTTGCAATGACGAAACATGGGGTGCATTGATTGAAACTGAGGAAACTGTTCTGAAGGATGCTATCTCTGCGGATATCAAAGAACAGTATAGCTTCAATCCGAAGGACGAGGAATCCCTCGTTGCCTTTAAGGGCGGGATTGATGGTGGCCAAGCTCTGTTTGATTTTCTGACTCAGTTTGATTCTCAATTTGCCGAAAAGCAAATTGAGACGGCAGAACCCTTTTTGCCAATTATAAAAGAACTGACCGAGTATCGAAACGCCCTGTGCTGTGAACTGGACATGATTATGTATCATCCGGTTCTACTGTTTGGCTCTGATGAGGAAAGCCGAAATCTCCTGATTAACTACATCCAGGCGTGGGAAAAATTATATCATGCTTTTAATGTCAACGAACCCACAATGCGCCAGATTAGTACGGGAGGAACTGGCTATGTTGCCCGCGCACTGTTGCTACTCGATGTACTTTACATCAAGACACCGAAGGAATGGAAGGCGATTCTGCTCCCGCTTCATCCCATTTATCTTTGGCGGTACTATGAGGTTTTCCGCAGTCTGCCAGGAAAGAAGGCCACGCTGAGTAACGAGGATAAGGAAGTTTTAGCAAAGGTTCTCTCAAAGCTGCCGCAAATTCTGAGCTTTGTTGTTGCCAATCGAGTTGTGACGGGGACAATGGATGATAAGGTGCTGCCGTGTTCCGGCAATATTGAAATGCTACCAACCTTTGAAAACAAGACCAACCGTTACCTCGGCGATGATGGAACGGCTGCTGTCGGCGAAATTCTCTCTCGCTGGATTGGTTTTGCTCCATACACTAAAGAAGAGGTAAGAATCTGCTCTGTGGACGCACCTGAACTGACCGGGATCATCCGGCAGATTAAAGCCTTCATGGATAAAAACAGTTGCAGACGAGTCGTGTATGATGTCTATCTTACGCGCAATCAGAACGGCAACACGGAACTCTCCAAACTCGATTATTCAGGCAAAGATTATGAGATCGGCGAGTACCTGAGAACGGGTAAGATAACAATCAGCATAAAGAATGTTGCATCGGCAGGCGAAATAAAGCAGATACTCAAAGATAAGCCTGTTCATGTCGCGTTCTATTTTGATCAGTCCGCATACGCCATTGATTTCGGCCCGAACAGCCAAAACCTTTACATTACCCCGCTTGTTATCACTTATGATTATGACTTTGATGAAATCCAACACAAAGGTAGCATTTTCCCCTCTACTGAGATGGATTCGGGATTAATCGGTGATTATCACAAACTGATGAAATCCGCTGATGTTATCAGCAATAACATGAATCCGCGCACTACCTATAATGGCAACGCGGACATGACGGATGTTGTTTCGACGATCCATGATATGCAGGTGCAGTGGTTGGTGGCGGCAGATCGGGATACGAATAACTACCAGCCCGAGACCTCTATTCCTATCGGGGAAATGCAGTACGACAAGCGAATGGTCAATGTTTGGGCATCGAGCCATTCGCGGATTGTTTCGCAGTACATCACGCTCCTTCGCAGTTACAATCTCTATCCGAAAGAGAGCACCCTGATTGATCTGCTAAAGCAATTCGGCCATATTGCCTCCAACGGTCTGATTAGTATTCCACGCTTTGGAAGCAATACGCAAGCCATCGAGAATAAGAAAAAGGGGTTAATTGGAACCCTGTTTGCCGCTTCTTGGTATACGAGACAGCATGAGGATTCGTTGGTCGCTTCGCTTGACGATGATAAGGCGAGACTCTGGCTCTCAAATAGCAAATACGGAAATGAGCGGGCGGACCTTGTTGGACTTTATTACGAAGAAGAAAAGAATACTCTCCATATCCAACCCATTGAGGTAAAAACTCGGGACGATTCTTCTGATTCTACCATCACAAAAGAGGATGGGAGTTCTTCCTTTGCAATCACAGGTCACGCCGCTAATCAGGTCGCTTCTATCGCAGAAATGTTGAAGGAAATCTTCTCTGCCGACGAGGACACAACCGATATGTTTACGTCGGCGCGGCGGGAAGTCCTGAAATATCAGATCGTCTCTGAATGCTTTAGAAATGTCCATGATGCACAATGGCAGAAAAAGTGGTACGACATTCTGAAAAAGGCATTCGGGAATGGCAAGAACGGTAACATTCAGATTGATATTTCCGGCATTATTCTGCACATCAAATTAAATGAAGCGACTGGCGGCGAACACATTATCTGCCATAATCCCGAGTTCGAAGATGTGAGAATCGATTTTTGGAAGTTGACATCGCATGAAATCCAGCGGGATGTTCTCGGCGATGATGTGGTCGTGAAGACTTCTGTTACGATTGATTTCGATGAGAGCGAGGAACCCGTTGCGACTTCTCCCGAGGACGCGGATATGAAACGGGCTGGAGAGGTAATTGACGAGTTTGTCGTTACTGCCGATGACGCCACCGCAAAAACCACTGCTGAAAAAGCATCTACGGTGGAGGAACCGCTTTCTCAGCCGGAGGCAGAACCCGAAAAAGCACCTGTAACCATTTCTGCGCCAAAATCTGTGCCGAAACAAATTCCAGCGAGCGTTAGCCCCGAGGAAATCGAGCAGTTGGTCAAGGATTTCAAACGGTCCTGCAATGATTATCATGTAAACCTTAAGGAATGCAATGCCGGTGAGTCCGTGGTCGGTCCGAGCGTAATACGCATAAAGTTCAAATTGGCGAGAGGTCAGGCATTGCAGGGCTTAACCAGTCATCTCGAGGATATCGGGCGTGAAATGAAGCGTAGTGGCGTTATCGTTCAGCCGGTTCCCAACTCCGACGAACTACTGCTCGATGTTCCCCGACTCCAGCGAGAGAAGGTATTGTTTAGTGCTGTTATTGAGAAATTACCGCCGGTTACTTCTCCAGAGCAGCTTTTCTTCCCACTCGGGCGCACACCGAATGGCCGCGACTTGATAGAAGATTTAGGGAAAATGCCGCACATGCTGGTCGGCGGTAGTACTGGATCTGGCAAATCTGTTTTCATGTTTACGATGCTTGCTGCACTACTGATGACCCATCCGCACAAGGAAGATTTACAGTTGGTGTTGTCCTCGTCCAAGTTGGAGGATTTCATCCATTTTGAGGGACTTCCGCATTTATATTCTGGCGCAATTATATCCGATGCGACAGAGGCCACGAATGTTATCAAGAATGTGATCTTTGAAGAGTCGGAACGCAGAGGCAGACTGTTGGCTGAGGCAAGGGTGGCAAATATCATAGAGTACAACAAAAAAGCCGAAAAGAAACTCGAGCCGATTGTGGTGGTCATTGATGAGTTTGCTGATCTGGCCGACCAGTTGGAAACGAAAAAGGAGAAGGATGCGTTTTTTAAGCCTGTGCAACGGATCGCACAGGCCGGGCGCAGCAGAGGCATTCACCTTGTGATTTGCACTCAGCGGCCAGAGGCAAAGCTCGTTCCTCCGACCACAAAGGCGCAACTTAACGGGCGCGTGGCTCTCCGGGTCAATGATGGAATTTCCTCGCGGATGATCATTGAAGCTCCCGATGCGCAGTATTTGCAAAAGCATGGTGATATGATTTATCGCAACAGCGATACACTGGAGCGCGCCCAAGGATATCTGATAGAGATTCCAGAGCTTGATGAGATTGTACAGCACGTAAAGGATAAAAATAAATGATCGGACGACGGGGTGTAGCAAATGACGGAATCGCAAATGATTTATGGAACCTTCAAGGAGGAGAGCAAGAATCGCTTTCTTTGTCAGGTTACCATAGACGGCAAGGATGTTGAATGCTACATCCCGTCCTCTTGTAGATTGGGTAACTTTATCGATATGAAAGGCCGCACTGTTCTTTTGAAGCACAATCAGGCCAAAGACGCACGAACAGAATATGCAGTCTATGCCGTGAAAATTAAAAATGAGGTTATTCTTCTGAATCTATCTCAGGCGAACAGGATTATCGAAGAGGCACTCCCCAAACCGCGTTTTTCATTTCTTGGCTTACGAAGGCAGATTATGCGAGAAAAGAAGATTGGAGGCTATAAAAGTGATCTGTATATCGAGGACACAAAAACTATCATAGAGATCAAAAGCATTCTCTCATTCCAAAAGACCGCCCTGTTCCCAACGGTGTATTCGGAACGAGGAATCAAACAATTAGTGCAGTTATCCTCTCTTTTGGATGAAGGTTTCAAGGTTTGTTATCTCTTTGTATCTTTTAGTCACCATGTTAGAGAGATACGGATTAACAATGGTATTGAGGAATACACCCGCTTGTTCAATGTATGCGTAGAAAAAGGAATGACAGTTTATGGGATTACACTTAAAATGAAAAACGGCTGTCCGCTCATTCATGCAACCATCCCGGTATTGGATGGATAATAGTCTCAATTTTTCCGAATCTATTAAAAGCGGGCCGCAAAGCTCGCTTTTACCGTGTCCTTTTTTGACCACTTTTTTGAAACCGAAGAAAAGGTCGCTACTTCGGTCAGAAGTCTAATCACAGAAAAGAATATGTGGACTCCTGATTGGACGGGATGGCGAGTTTGACCAGATTGTAGCATTTGCAGAGAAAGGATAGCGGAAAGATGAATGTCATCTGTTTCGGCGATTCCAACACCTATGGCTATGACCCGAGAGGCTATTTCGGTGGACGCTATGACGCGGACAGTCGGTGGGTGGACATCTTGGCCGCGGAGACTGGATGGATAGTCCATAACATGGGGCAAAATGGCCGGGAGATCCCGGCGGCGGCCCCTGCCTTCCCTGCTGACACCGATCTGCTGATCGTCATGCTGGGAACCAACGATCTGCTCCAAGGATGTAGTCCTCAGCAGGCTGCTGAGAGATTGGAGCGATTCCTTGCGGCTGTTCCATTAGACCGAAACAAGCTCCTGCTGATCGCCCCGCCGCCGGTGGCCCTGGGAGCATGGGTACCCAGCCCGCAGCTCATTGATGACTCCCGTGCCTTCGCCCGGCTCTGTCAAACCCTGGCTAAGCAAATGGGTATCCGCTTTGCCGATGCCGGAAGATGGGACATCCCTCTTGCCTATGACGGCGTACACTTCACGGAGCAGGGGCACAAGGCCTTTGCTGCCAAACTTCTGGAGGAACTCAAATGAAACGAATCTTACCCCTGCTCATTTCCCTTTTGCTGT
>OGOQ01002133.1_pt1 | contig 12936 bp, 12 predicted proteins | sample 1552691 | NCBI WGS metagenome assembly OGOQ01 (sample SAMEA2580209, study PRJEB22360) | human gut metagenome | biome: human gut; feature: human-associated habitat; material: faeces | place: Denmark | collected 2008/2010
CGGAAGATATCCACTTTCAGCAGTTGCGGAATGAACACTATGAAAAGCTTGGAAAAATCATCACCGATTCCATTCTGCAGATTGAAGACCACACGTATCATCTTGAATGCCAGTCTTCACTCGATGGACGAATGGTAATCCGAATGTTTGAATACGATTTTTCCATTGCTCTTGAACTTGCACAGAAAAACAACGGAATTTTTGAAATCGAATTTCCACAATCATGTGTGCTGTATATTCGAAATCACCGAAAGCGCAGTCTGCCTGATTACCACGAAGCAATCGTGAAGTTTGCAGACGGGCAACAGATACTCTATCGTGTGCCAATCCTGCGGGCACAAAACTATACTGTGGATTCGATATTCGAAAAACAACTGTTAATACTTCTTCCATATCACATTCTACGGTATGAAAGTTACTGAAAAATTCGGGTAGTAACACAAAAAAGCTGGAGCAATTATTAACGGACTATCAAAAAATCAGTGATGCGTTAGAGCAATGTACGGATGATAAGAAATCAGCTCTTTACATCGATATCATTATACTTATCGAAAAGATTGCAGATCATATCATTCCAAAAGACAATGTAAAAGTTAGAGAGAGGCTAGGTGATCTTATGGGCGGTAAAATTTTACAACTTGAATCAGAACGATTACGCGAGGAAGGACAAAAGACTGAACGAATTCGTGCAATTCAAAATATGATTTCGCTTGGGTTAACAAAAGAAAAGATTCTCACAAAATATTCCGAAGAAGAATATGAAGAAGCTGTAAAAACTATGCTTGTGGAAGCATAAAGAATTGATGCCATCACTTCTCATTCCGCTGATCAATGAAGTATTTCAAACGAATTATCCGGAAGATATCCACTTTCAGCAGTTGCGGAATGAACACTATGAAAAGCTTGGAAAAATCATCACCGATTCCATTCTGCAGATTGAAGACCACACGTATCATCTTGAATGCCAGTCTTCACTCGATGGACGAATGGTAATCCGAATGTTTGAATACGATTTTTCCATTGCTCTTGAACTTGCACAGAAAAACAACGGAATTTTTGAAATCGAATTTCCACAATCATGTGTGCTGTATATTCGAAATCACCGAAAGCGCAGTCTGCCTGATTACCACGAAGCAATCGTGAAGTTTGCAGACGGGCAGCAGATTGTCTACCGTGTTCCGATCCTACGGGCGCAAAACTATACCGTGGATTCGATATTTGAAAAACGACTGTTAATACTGCTTCCATATCATATTCTATCGTATGAAAGTTCCTGAAAAATTCAGATAGTAACACGAAAAAGCTGGAGCAGTTATTAACGGACTATCAAAAAATCAGTTCTGCATTAGAACTATGTACGGATGATAAGAAATCATCTCTTTATGAAAATGACTGCCAGTTTTTCAAACACTCTACTGTTTTCTTCAACCCTTCACGAATATCAGTTTTTGCCACCCACCCCATATTTTCCATCCTCTCTGGATTCAAAGTTGCTCTCGTTGCAGTAGAATAGCCTTTCCTCTCAAGTTCATCGGGTTGCTCAAATATAACATTTGTATGTGCAATTTCTGCCAAAATACGAGCTATCTCCCTGAGCGATATATCTGATTTTCTATCCGCAATATTTATTGCATCTCCAGACTTCGCATACAACAAAAGATAAAGTATAGCCGCTGCTGCATCCACAACATAAGTATATGAATAAACTTGTGTTCCCTCACTTTTTAACACAATGTCTTCTCCTGCCACAGCTTTCTTTATAAATTGAGCAATTGCCTTAGAATCCCTCTCCTGCATTGTTGGTCCATATGCACGTGAAAACCTACCTATCACAAAATCCTGTCCTTTTTGTGTTGCATAGGCATTACATAAAGTCTCCCCCAATCGCTTACTCTCAGGATACCCTGCACGCACTGTATTACAATCAATATAACCAAGATAATTCTCATCAAACTGTTCCGTATCTTTCCTGTTCTCTCCATATATCTCCACAGAAGAAAAGAAAAAAAAGCGCTCACACATATGCCCTGCTGCATATTCCAAAAGTTGATGCGTTCCCTCAACATTTGCAGTAATTGTCCTAATCGGATCCATTGCATATGCTCGTGGATGCGTATTACTTGCTGCGTGTAAAATGTACGACACATTGCCAAGCTCCGGCAAAGGCATTGTTATATCATGCGATAAATAAGAAAAAAATTCACTATTCCAATATGTTGCAAATCGCTCTCTCGCCTTTTCCTCATTTCGGCTAACCGCAATAATATGTATTCCATCTCTACCTTGAATATTTTGGTTTTTACACATCAATATGTCAATCAGCGCCGAAGCAATCATTCCTGTTGCCCCTGTGATAAGCAGAGTTTTTCCATATAGTCTATTCCAATCAATGTCCAAATTTGTAACATTTCTAATATCTGATTGGTATATTTCATTTAATAAAACGCTAGTCATCTTGCTCCTTCCATATCATTCTTTCCTTATAGCAAATTGCTTATCCAAAAGTCAATATATTCGTCAGGATTACACCGTCGTCGTATCTGTTCACAACACACTTTCCCATAACACTTCAATTTTTCCCTATCATTCTCCAATTCTTCAATACAGGATGCTAAACCATGTATATCCCCAATCGGCCGAATATATCCATTAATATGTTCATCAATAAATTCCGCAGCTCCACTTACATCGGTTGTCACGGGAACACATCCGAAAGACATTGCTTCAAGCATCGACAAACTAGTCCCCTCATATTCCGATACATTAACAAAAATATCCTGTTGTTTCCAAAAATCAGGCATTCTTTCTTTGGGTTGTCTTCCCCATAAATGTACTTTCTTCTCTAATCTGTTCCTCACGACATATTCTGTCAAAATGGGAATACATTCTCCTTCCCCTGCAATGTTAAATACATAATCCAACTTTTTGGATTCAAGGCAGTTAATCAAATCAACAAGAAGGTCTGCACGTTTTTGTTGTTTTACCAATCTTGCGGCATATCCAATTTTTATAGGTTGTTTACTGTTCCACTTTTTGTGATAATCTAACTCAATTGAAATAGGCTGTTCCTTAAAATAGTAGAGATCAGGATTCAAATTATACTGCCCCTGCATATGTTCTCTTATCTGATTGCTTACACAGAACACCTTATCAATGTACTCCTGCAATATCATATGTGCGTCAAACAAACTTTTATTATCATTATGAATAACCGAAATTATTTTAATCAAATCTGGATATTTCTTTTTTATAATTATTGCTGCCATATATGCACACCCGGCAAAATTATTTACAAAAGTACACGGCAAGTTTTTCTCAAATAAATTTACCATGTGCATAATGGTATCATTTTCCGAAAAACGAATGACCAATGCCTCATATCGATCCTCCAAAACCGGTTGCTCTGTTCCTCCCAATAAAATACTTTTTATCCCTGTATTATATAAGCCATATGCTAAATTTGCCGCCCACAATTCACTACCGCCCCATCCGATACCTTCATACATATCAACAAACACTGTGCTTTCCTTATTGACGGATACATGCTCGACTGCATTTTCTTTCATCTGTTGCTCACACAATTCATATAAATTTTTTAAATCAATAGTACAATCACCCAATCCCATTGCCTCAAGCTGTGCTTTAATTGCAATCTCATGTGTACTAGAAATAATAATCTTACAATCTGAAAATCTAGTTATTTCATCCGGTGAAACAATGGTTTTTCCATAAAGCATTGTTCCCCATTTTGAAGGATCATTGTCTGTAAAAAAATCGAAATCTAAGTGCAAATATTCTAGTAATGCTTTATATTTTTTCGCATAAACACCTGCGCCAAATAATATCACAACACTCATACTCCAACATTCCTTCTTTATATTGCATACAATACTGTTTCCCCTGCATTATCACTATAATGTCGCAAATACAACTTATAATCTGGATTTATATTCAAAATATACTTTGGAATCTCCACAATATCCTCTGGTTTATGATAAACACATATTGCAAGTTTAGGCCGATATCTTTTAATAGTCTCCTCTGCACCTTTTAAAGCCTCTAATTCTGCACCTTCTATATCCATTTTTATAAAAGTAACTCTTTCATGAATTTCTTCATCAATCGAACAAACATTTACAATGCATTCTCCATCATTCGATATTCCAGAACACCCATTTCCCATACTCCTAAAATTCAACTGTGTACTTACACTATATAATCCTTTTTCAATAATTTCATATTCATGTTTTTTCATTTTACCCGCTTCCATCCTACACCTTTTTGCACTTTCCGAATCCGGTTCAAAAGCAAAAATTTTTTTAACAGAAGGGCATTCTTTCAAGAATTGTTTTGAAGATGCATAATTTAAGCAGCCTCCATCAATAAATACCTCATCATTCCCATACTTAATAATTTCTTTATCAAAATATTGTCTATCAACAATTTTCATCCACTCCTGTATAATTTCATGATTATCTGAAACTAATTGAATCCCTACTTTCCGTAATGTGTCATAAATATCCATATAATAATCAATACTTCCAATAATAACTTTATATACAGATTTTTTTTCTATTAATTGTTCTAATGAGATAACTTTTTTCCCGCAAAATCCATTTCTTTGTTTTTTGGGATCTCGATCACAAAAACATACAATTTTTTCACCCAACATTGCATATATTTTTTCCCCCATTTCACCACAACCATATACCACAATCTCATCACTATCAGTAACGTCCTCAGCACCAACTAATAAATACTTAATTACCCCTTTTTCGTTTAGCCCTGATGCCAACACATATCGTCTTACTATTTCATCAATGTACTTTTTATCATCCAACAAACTATATAATAGTCTATCTACAAAGATATCTTTAGACTGTTCATCTATTAAATTATTATGTATTTCTTTTATTGTTTCAAAAAATGTATTCATATATCATCTAATTTCCATTCTGTTTTTTATTTGAATATTACTCTTTAATAGTTGACTTTTGCTGTTGTCATCAGCAAACCAACTTGCAGCATAATGATGTATTGCATATGTTTCAGGCGATTTATAGTCAGATATATCATAAAAATCAGTCGGTGCCAATACTGTACGTGGATAAACCCTTATTCCATTAACAATCTGCAACTTTCCATTTCTCTTCAGCCCATTTTGTACTAAATAATTTGTCTGATAATTTGTACAAGCTGTCATATTCAATGTTCCGTCTTTTCTCTTAAAGGGTATTTTACAATACAAATCTTTCATTTTCCTAAGTTCTGAAAATCCGGCTACTGCTCCAAACCCCACACCTGTATTCACATAGTTTCCCTTTTCAAAGCCACAAAACATACTGTTTCTAAGTAATAAATCCAAATTTTTTACAACTTGCACATCCACATCAAGATAAATTCCACCATGATTATATATAATATCAAGCCGCGCATAATCACTTACAAAAGCCCATTTTCCAGCTTCATATGCCTCTTTTGTGTAATTTATTCTTTTATAATCATAATTATCTTCATTCCAACAAATAATTTCATAATCTGGACAATATTTTTTCCAAGATTCAATATATGATTTGTAAATACCCGGTATATCTTTTCCTCCAAACCAGCAATAATGAATTTTTTTAGGAATCTTTTCAGTTTTCCCACAAAAAAGTTCTTTTTTCGTCACAGTTATCTTCTCCTCTTCTAGAAAAACTGCAACATAACACTCCATATCCGAAAGAGCTACTTCATGATCCATCTGATTTATAATCTCATCATAATACATACTTGTAACAAGCATTACAGAATTATTCGCTTTATTTTTTACAAAATCCATATATGAGATAATCGGAATTTCTATACCATCCAATTTAATGGAAGAGTTTACCTTTTGAAGATCATTATCAACAAAGGCTTCTATATGCTCTGCAATATTTTGTCCAAATATATCTTTTGACAACCACTTAGCAATTTCCCCACTCCCAAAGCAAAACAAATGCTTTCCTCTTGTTTTATATAAGAGCTCATCCCACTTACAATTACATAATTTGACCATGGTCATTCCTCTCTTTTTACTTCTCTATCCTCTTGATATTTCCAAAGTTATTTTAGAATTATTAAAGTTCCTCCTTCATCCGCAATTGGTACTTTCACCAAATACTGACCAATTTCCTTCTCATATTTTTTTACTGCTTCTTTAACACCTTCAAGGAACCGATTGTTATAGTCATGTACAAACATTGCTCCCCCACTATTTAATCTTGGATAAAAGAAACGTAATGCTTCCAATATGGATTGTTCTAAATCTACATCAATTGAAACAAATGCAAATTCTTTGCTTTCCAATCCCTTTGCCGATTCTGGGAATAACCCAATTCTCGGAATACATTTTTTAGCACAAATCATTTTTTCTAAAACAGCATCTGCACTTGTACCTAAAAATAAATCATGGAATTTTTCTTCACATCTTCCCTTAATCACTTCCTGTTCAAATTCCCGTTCCTCGAAAGAATCAAACGTATCAAAAAGATAGAAGTCCCTATTTGTAAATATTGCATTAATTAATTTTGCGAAAGTACCTTTAAATACCCCAAGTTCAGCAACATCCCCAGGAACTTGTCTTTGCAAAATTTCTTTTGCAACTAGCTCAAATGTTCTATAACGTTCGTAATCTATATGATATTCAACTGAAGAAAATGCTTCCGTCTGTAATGGATCATCCTGCTCTATTAAGTCTCTTCCGTTCCCCATTACAATTTTATATCTAGCTACTTCTTCCATTGGTCCCTGCATAATAGAATAAAATTTTGGAAACATATTCCGTATCATTTCATTGTCCTGTTCTCTACTGATTTTTCTTGTACAAGACATTGCATCAATTTTTCTATTTCTTGGTGTCCCATCTATCCATTCATAATTATCTACAAAAATCAATTTATCTAAAATAATCCCAACTTGCTTACAAGTTTCATATATCTGTTTGCCATAATAGAACACACATATAAAAATATAATCATATTCGGTATTCACTATTTCCTGTGGTTCAAACACTGCCTTCCCATAAAATTCGGATACTGTCCTTTTCGTTTGTATAAATCCCACAATATCTTCACTATCAATTTCATTACTCCGCAAATAATTAATTGCAATTGTTCCTGTTCCCCATATGTATACTTTCATATTTATTAACCCTCATTTTTATAATTTGCATACTCAAGCAAAAACGCATCGTTGAGTGCTTCGAATCTGGTAAATCCATTTTTTTGCAAACTTATTTCTATTTCGTTATGATATGCACCCGTTGTGGCAATACACACATAATTATCTTTTATTCTCGAACACATTTTTTTATTCTTCAAAGAAACCATCAAAATTCCCCGAAACTCTGTATTCTCTTTCACTTCAGAAGAAACCATTATGTAGCTTACATTTTGCATCATATTTTTTTCAGATAAGTAGTCCAGAAATATTTGAGCGATACTTCCTGCACCATACACAATAATGTTAGTATTCTGATCAAACATTTTTTTTAAGTGATTTTCATAATCATCTCGCTGATATAAAAAACCTTTCATGATATCTTTAAGAGGATTTACTATATAGCCAGAATTTCCTGTATATTCTCTAATCATTTGATTTGCTTCGATCAATTTTTCTATAATACCTATACTATTTTCTCTTATATCATGAGTTATTAAATAACGTCTCTCAAAATCAATATGTTTAACCGTTCTATCAAATAAAATATCGAGATTATGTTCTGTAGCAAAATCCAAATTACTAATTATTCCAGATAAAACATCTACTGTCTTCTCTGTATCACTTCGTTGTATTTGATTTGGGACTCTGTAACAATATAGATATGTATTAGCAATTACGAATTTCTGTGCTGCATACATCACCCTCACTAAAAAAGGTGGATCTTCATATCGCCTGTAATCAGGAAACTCGATCATATTCTCCTCAATTACTTTTTTTAAAAATATAAAATTCTGATATTCATAATCAAATTGAAAATTTGAATACTCAAGAATAGTACCTTGTTCCGCATATTCCTTTTCATTTTCAATAATATAAGTATCTTTAAAAACACATTCTGCCAGATTTTTGCGAAAACTACCACAAACTGGCACCTCGTTCTTTTCGCACAAAAGATACATTTTATCTAACGCATTTTTATCTAAATAAAAATCATCAGCATCCAAAAATGCGATATACTTTCCTTTCGCTGCTTTCACGCCTCTATTTCTCGCAACAGCCGCCCCCTGATTCTCCTGTCTGAAAAGCCTAATACGTTTATCTACATTTGCATATTGTTCAGCTATTAAAAATGAATTATCTGTTGAGCCATCGTCAATACAAATAATCTCTATATTATCAATTGTTTGTTTTCGTACACTATCCAGACATTGCGATAAATCATTTTCACAATTATACACAGGAATAATAATTGAAATTTTTATATCACTTGTGATCATTTAGCCTCCATATTATTATCATGCTATTAAATAACTATAATTTTTACATCTAAGTACGAAATATCATTTGAAACTATATCTCCGTATAATAAATCACATCTCTATATCCCAATTCATTTAATTCCATTTCTGTTTTTTTCACATTAATACTCTCTATCGCAATAATTATCTTATTTTGTTTTGTCTTACTATTTGAATAAATAGAATCTACTGGAATTCTATTTATACAATTCATATTTCCACACATACTTTTTACCCAAATGTGTTGTACTGTCACCCCTATATTCCTTGCCAACTTTGTAAATTCTGCTGCTACATACCCTGCCCCATATAGATCTATTGTTTTATAACATTTTATTCTTTCTATTTGCGACTTTGTATAGTTCAAATAAAAATAAGTATTATCATTTTCAAACGCATTTCTGTATGCAGTTTTATCCCCCTCTGTTCCAACCGAAAGTTCTATATCATCAAAGAAAAAATTATGCATTTTCCATATTTGACTTCTAAGTCTATTCAAATAATCTTTTAGATATAGAGACTCTTTACAATATTGGTAATTTTGCATAAATCTTTGTAATTCTTTATAAACATAAAATAAAGAATGCATTCTTTTAATATTCATGCATGAACAGATTGAATCGTCTCTTCTCCTATATACATATAAAAACTCATTTGTATCCACTACCTTAGATGCAAGAATTGCACATTGTATTGAAAACAAGTTATCTTCATGTACTATATTAGGTTCAAATTTAAGCCCGCTTCCCCTCAAAAAAGAAGTCTTAAATGCCTGCCTGCAAACCTCAATTTTGTCTTCGTTATTTGCATAAAAATCTTCCAGCCTTTGTATTCCTTTACATTCTTCTAGATAAATATTTGAATTTCTATGTGTGTGTAGATGTGATTTTGTCCAAATTCCTTCATTATATATTTTCATATTATAAAATATAATATCTGGCTTATTAATTGTTTTCTTTTCTAAAACCTCTAATGTTTCCTGGTATATCCAATCATCTGAGTCAACAAATATGATGTACTCTCCATGGGCATAACTCATTCCTCGATTTCGGGTATATGACAATCCCCTATTTGAATCATTTTGATATATTAATATACGATCTTCATCTTGATATTTTTTCAATACTTCTAAAGAACTATCTGTAGATCCATCATCAATACATATTATTTCATAATCTGAATATGTTTGATTTATTAAACTCTTTAGGCATTTATCAAGATATTTTTCAACATTATATATAGGAACTATAATTGAAAATTTCATACTATTCTTCCTCAAAATATGATATTTATATAAATTGCGCTTTCCAACGCTGAATCTCACATATTGGAATTTTAATATCTGTCACAATTTCACCGTTAATTATTTTATCAATATAATCTATTTGATTGTTTTCCCAAACTGGCAAATTAAAATCTTTCCCCATTTCTGTTGCTCTGTTATCTATACTAACTATAATACTTCTTTTTCCATGTTGAAGGCATTTAATTCCACCATGAAGCCGCGTTCCAATATAATCAATATCCCTATCAGCTAAAAATTTGTTCAAATCATTCAATTGATACGAAACAGCAATTGCTGACGAACATATAGACTTAATATACCAATAGTCCGCTGGTCCTTGTGCCCAAAAATAAACTTTCCCATAATTTCTTTTTACCGCCTGAATCAACTTAGTATCCATTTCCCTATTCTTTGGTGTTACCATCACTATTGCATCCTGAGCCTTTTTTTGTGGAATTTTTCTGCAATGTTTCTCATCTAAATTCCATAACGTACAACATCCCGTATTTACTACTGAACAAATTCCAATTTCTTGAAGTTTATCCTTCGTATATGTATCCCTAACTGAGTGTAATACATCCTTAGCCAAAACTTTCTTCAAAACATATTGAGTATATTCACTTGCCAATTCATCATACTTCTCCCAACCAACCCCAACCAAAACAATTTTATTCGCCAATGCAGAAATATTATTATCATTTATGCCAATATATTTATATTCTTCCATTTTTGAGTTTAATGCATTTGTTCCACCTAAAAAAAGATATTTGCATTGTCCCATATACATCCTTGTATACCCTTCAAAATTATCTAAAAATGGAAATCTATATACAAATTTATCTTTGCACAGTTGATATATCTGTTTATCTACTGATTCCATAATAATTTCATTTCCATGATTCTCGGTTGATATTCTTGTATCTAATATTCCTATCGAATCGCTACAAAAATCTTTTCTTTTTACATAGTATCTATCGCAAGTAATCCCTTTATTTTTTATGTTTTTATCAATGTCACTCCAATATTGTTCTGAAACTGCAATTATAATAGCATCATTTGAACTTTTTTGTTCCCAATCACTGAAATATAGTACTGGAGTTCCATACAATTCGTTCATCTTTTTCTCTTGGTTATCTGAAATTATAAAATTCTTAATGTGAATTCTATAATCGGTTAATTGTTTTCCTATAATATGAGCAATATTGCCTGTCCCATATACAGATAAACTCGATTTTCCTATACAAAAATCATATAATTCACTTGAATAATTACTTTTCATCGTTGGTCTCCTCAGCACATCTGTTCCAAATAGTGTTGATTGCGCACTTATAACCACTTGTCTCATCGCTAAAACTTATTAATAACTTATTACAGATTTCTGTAAAATTATTGTATAAAGGCGTAAATCCATACATAATACTCTTAGTTGCGTTCCTACAATCCTCATTACTTCTAATAGTAAATACATCTTGTACATATTTGTAAATTGTTCTTTCTGGTGAAAAGACTAATACGGGCTTTCTATATACGATTGCTTCTGCTATAATTGTCCCACTCATGCTTGCAACTGCTTCACAATTTTTAATAATTGTTTTAGTTTCACTATCAAGTTTCAATAAATATACATTCTTAGTTTTTACTATTTCTTCATAAAATTTTTTTGTCTTATACAAATTTGCTCCATACAAGTACGAGTAAAGATTTGTATGATTAACAGAAAACTGCATTGGATGCTCTTTAATATATAGTATCCAATCGTCAGGTAAGTTCTGGGCTAACATTTTGATTGCTACAATTTGACTATCCATCATTGCTCTTCCTGCAATTACCGCTTCAGGTTCTAGGTGCATTGCAAAACATATTGCTTTTTTGTTTTTGTCAAATTCCACAGCATTTTGTTCAAAATATTGTTTAGTCTTATTCAAACTTCTCAAGCTCCGTCTTCGATCAATAATAGAAACTCCAAATTTATCTTTCCCCAAATTTTTATAACGTACACACTTGACAAAATCTTTTCCAATTTCCCCCCAAAATTTATATGCTAATTTATAAATCTTCCCCCAAAACTGACTTGTATTTATATCATTATCCAATTTTTCTTTGTAAAAAAGAGAATTTTCCAAACAAACATTTTCTTGATTATGTTCTAATATCTCATTATGCAAATTGTCAACTATAATTCTAGTTTCATTAAGCATTATTTCTATGTTATAACTCTCAATTCCATTTTTTGTTGCATAATCCACAATTAATCTATCCCAAGAATATCCATGATTATGTCCTTTAATTATAGCTAAATCAATTCGTTGCTCACTAAAAATTCTCTTTACCAGAGCATACCCTCTATAAAAATTCCATTTTGCCAATTGATAATCGTCAGAAAATCGGACATAACAATTTTCCATTCTCAATTGAGTAAACCAAAGCTCAGATAAATCATTATAATCAAAATAGGATAAGTCGTCATTCTCCCAAAACTTGCTCTCCTCAAAAACATTTTTTATCCTAGAATTGCTTTTATATTTTTGTGGACAAACTGACGTTATTAAAACTACAACATTCCAGTCGGTATTCTTTAATACATGTTCAATCAACTTCAATTCGTTGTCAACTAATAACACATTTTTCATATTTAATTCCTTTATATTTTGTTAGCTTTCTTAGTTTGTGAATATATTCTTTCTCCCACTTGAATATATTTATCTTTATAACTTCTATCACAAATTTTTATTAAATTTTCAATATTATGGTATTCCTTATTTTCCGTTATCACGCCATTTTCATAAAGCTCATCCCTTATTATATCCTCTATATTTCCGATACTCTTTAAAGGAACTGAAAAATCATATCCTACTACAGATTGATCTATTTCGCAATATTTTATTAACATGCTAGCTCTTAATGGAATAAAATAAATTGAATCATTAAAAATTAAACCCTCAGAAAAACATGGCACATATTCGCAATTTTGTATTTCTTGATACTCACTGGGAAAATCAAATAACTTCTTTAAAGTGTAGTCGCTACTATCTGCCCACATAATATATTTACTATAATAGTTCAAAAAAATAATTTTATTATTATATCTCATAATCTTTGTATATGGTTCAAATTTTCTTAAATCTCCCCATTCATTCCCTTGCGCCTGAAACTTTCTTTTTTCTTTTG
>OGOQ01002135.1_pt1 | contig 12936 bp, 9 predicted proteins | sample 1552691 | NCBI WGS metagenome assembly OGOQ01 (sample SAMEA2580209, study PRJEB22360) | human gut metagenome | biome: human gut; feature: human-associated habitat; material: faeces | place: Denmark | collected 2008/2010
CCGCCCGCAGCGAGATCCTGCGTACCGTGGAGATCTTCCGCTGCAAGGTGGTGGACGTCAGCTCCAGCGAGATGACCATCGAGGCCACCGGCGACCACGACAAGCTGGACGCCATCCTGAGCCTGCTGCACCGCTTCGGCATCAAGGAAGTGGCCCGCACCGGTTCCGTGGCCATGCGCCGCTCCAAAAAGTGTGAATAGCATCCCCGGCGGCGGGATCCCGGACGGCCCCCCACCCTTCCCACCGGAAGATGACGGCAAATTTGCCTGAGGGATGCCGTGACGCTTGACATTTGCGCCACGGCATCCCAAATAGAAGTTTCCCCCTCGGGAATACCGAGTATTTTTCCATTGAAAAGGACAAGAGCCATGAAAGTTTACTATGATCAGGATGCCGATCTTTCCGTCTTGAAAAACAAGACTGTGGCCATCATCGGTTACGGCAGCCAGGGCCATGCCCATGCCCACGGCGGTATAGGGGCCCGCGCTCTGGGTCACCATGTCCGCGATGGCCTGTACCACCTCGTGGTAGTCCGTGCACACCACGAACCGGACCTCTGTGGGATAGACCCGGCGGTCCAGAATGCGGACTTTTCCCTTCTCAAACCACGCCACATGCTCATATTGCAGCAGGAACGGCATATCCCGGTCCATACGTTCCATCTTGCCGCCTCCTTTACGCCAGTATCCCGCGGAAAGCTCTGGTCACAGCGGAGCCATTCAGGCCGCTCTCCCGCTCCCGGATTAGGAAGATACCCATTTTAATCAGGGCCCGCTCCATGGGAATCCGGATGTCCGGGTCTGTGACGGAGGTGACCTCCATGACCTTGGAGTCGCCCACCACCCGTCGGATGATCTCCGTGCCCGCATAGCCGTAGGAGTCGGCCATGACGCCGTCCAGATACGCGCGGCAGAACCCCTCCGCCCGGTACAGGGGGAAGGTCACCAGCTCGTCGTACCTGGCGGTCAGCTTCTCCGCCGTCAGGTCGCACACGCCGCGGATGGTATCCTCCAGCGCCCGGGCAGCCGCCGTGTCCTGCGGCGCGGTAAAACAGCGGTTGGCCCAGGAGAAGAACAGGTTCCCGATGACGTTGCCGATATCATATCCCATGGGACCGTAAAAGGCGAATTCCGGATCAATGACCTTTACGCCCTGTTCGTTGGCAAAGATGGAGCCGGTGTGGAGATCCCCGTGGAGCAGCGCCTGGGCGTTGTTCATGAAGCCGTTTCGGAGCCTGCCCACCTCCCTGTGAAGGGCATCATTTTCATAGAGAAAGGTCCTGACAAAGTCCTCGTTCCCGGGGGTAACGATGTTGCGGCCCTTGTAGTTCCAGTAGGGTTCCGTCAGGACCAGATCCTCCGTGATGTCGCACAGCTCCGGATTGGTGAAGAACTGCACCCGGCGCTTTTTCTCCCGGCGGTCCAGCACCAGATCCGTGGTGGGCAGCAGGGACTGGGCCAGGAAGGTGGAGATGTTCTCCGCCAGATGGCCGTATATCCTGCCCGCCAGCAGCTCCTTGCGGAGGTTCCGATAGGCGGAGATATCCTCCATGGACAGAGCCGCCATGGTCTCGTCATAGTGGTAGACCTCCGGGATGTAATCCGGCGCCAGCCGGGACTCCAGCTGCAGGGCCTGCGCCTCGATCCTGCTCCGATAGATGTCCAGCGGCCGCCCGGAGGAGCGCAGCCGCTTGTCCGCCTGCTTGACGATGACCGAGCGGCCATCCCGCAGAGAGCGGACCCGGAAGACGTAGTTGATGTTGCCGTCGCCGATCTCCGTACAGGTGGTCTCCTCATCCGGGTCGAACCGGTGAAGAACCTCTGCCGCATAGCGCTTGACGTCATCCGGCTTCATGAGGAAAAATTCGCTGAATGCAGACATGGATCAAAGGACTCCCTTCTCATTGCGGACCGAAACGGACAGGCGCGGCTTTTACCCTCTCTTTTCAACCCGGGCAGGACTTCCCGCGTGTTTGAAAATGATGGGTAGACCGGGGCAGCGCCGTTTTGCAGCGGCCAGAGCCTGCCCGGCGGCCAGGGATGATCGGCCCTTCCCCGATTGACCATAGATACTTGTTTCTCTTGCCCCGGCCTGCCGGGATATTCCCCAGGCGTTCTGCCGGACAGGCCAAGGAAGCGTGGCATCTCCCTGTCCGTGGGCGATCAACCAAATCATACCATAAGACAGGGCCATTCTCAACAATATGTCCGGTATAACCGCTTAACTTTCAGGATTTCAACCGCCTCAATCATGCACACAAGCAGCTTGCGGCCGTCCCGCCCCGGCTGTCCGGTCCGGGATGCGATGCCGCGCCATTCCCAGGCGAGGATTCTGCTGACGGGGCCGCCTGCTTCCCTCCGGTGCCAACGCACGCTCCGGCAGCCCGGTTCCGCCTGTCATCATTCTGCCGGAACTCCTCCGGCGGAAGTCCGCCAGGACAGAGATTGCCAGGAGAATCCCCGGCCGTTGTCCGTCCATGCGGCGTGGCGCACAGCCATCCGCGAAACGCGAATCGCCGCATGAACGGCAGAAAAGGCATGGCAGCTTGCCATGCCTTTTCCGGCACCGGGTCCGGGGAACCCCAAAAGCGGCATACGGACCGCATCTCCATTCTCCGGCAGAGAGCGTGCCATATCGTGCTTTGTCTCCTCCGCACACGGCCGCAGGTCAGTGTTTGCGTCCTGCCGCAGTGCCTTTCCGCCGCCAGCGGATGAGCCAGCAAAAGCCGATCAACAGCCCGGCAAAGCCGACGGCCAGAATAACGACCGCCAGAGGACCGGCCCGCTCCGTCAGGCAGAAGGTGACCGTCCCGGTCTGGCTCTCCAGCAGCAGATACTGGCCGTCCAACCGGGCATCCGTCTTGGTCCAGCCATCCTCACTCAGCACCCAGAGGTCGTACCGCTTGCCGGGGTCCGGCAGGCGGCAGTGGACCGTGTAGGCCGCCTGTTCCAGGTCCGGGTCCTCCACCGTTACGGTGTAGGCGGTGCCCGCATCCTCCGCGCCGCCGTCTGTCCAAGCCACCTCTTCCGTGGTGTGGGAGACCTGTGCCCGGCTGCTGAAGCTGCCGTCCACCAGGATCTCCGGCAGCTCCCCGCCATCTGTCAGGGCCGAGGTGTAGGGGGTATACTCCGCCTCCAGGGTCTGGCTGGCGGTGAGGTAGGTGTAGTCCAGATCCGGCCAGGAGGCAGAGCAGCCCTTTTTCGCCGGAATCTCCGGCAGGACGTCAATCCCCTCTCCGTACTGGAAGGGGACGACCTCTACCACCACGCCGTCCGCCACAAAGGTCAGCTCCAGCCGGGAGAAGGATTCCGGTACGCCGGGCGTGGTGCACAGGGTGTCAAAATCCACCGGTTCAGCATGGCCGGCGTAGCTGATCCCATCCAGAGCCCCCAGTCGTTCACTGGTAAAGGTGTTGTCGGATACGGCGGCATCGGCGTCCACATCTCCCGCCACGGCGCCCAGATAGGCGGAGCCCTCTTCGATTTCCACCAGCGTATGGCAGTTTTCCAGTGTGGCTCCCAGTCCGGCCACGCCGCCGATATAATCGCCGCCGGAGAGATGACACTTGACCCAGCTGTCCCGGATGGTCCCCCAGGAGGCGCCGGCGATACCACCTACATAACCGCCGTCCGTGCTGGCGATGTCCCCAGAGTTCTCGCAGCCGCTCACCCGCCCCAGGTCCATGAGACCCACCACGCCGCCGGCATAGTCCCGTTTTCCGGTGACGCCGCCCCGGTTCATGCAGGCGCGGACCACGGCCTTCGTCTGATAGCGGAAGTCCAGGGAGCGGTCTCCCTCTTCGATCAGGTCATCCTCGGGGTCGAAGTCGTATTCAATGGCCATGGACCCTACGATGCCGGCCACGTTGATGTCTCCCTCCACGGTCCCTGTGTTCCGGGAATTGGCGACACATCCGGTATCCGGTCCACTGGTCTCCTGGTCCGAGATGTCCTCGAAACGGTCCGACAATTCCTCTCCAGTTTGCTCCAGCAGATCCCGCAGCAGATCCGTGATAACCCGGAACTGGTCTCCGATGGCTTCCAGATCGTCCAACAGTGTATCCGTGGCCGCGGACATGGTCTCCCGCAGGGCGTCGCCGTCCTCCAGCAGACCGGCAAAGACGTCCCCCAGGGCGTCCCCCTGCTCCCGAATGGCACTGTCAATGGGACGGATGGTGATGGTGGGCTCCTCGGCCAGCTCCCAAAAGACGTCGGCCAGGTCCTCGCCGAGGCGGGATGCCCGGGAAGCCACTTTCTCCAACGTCCTGCCCGGGTCCCGAAACGCTTCCGCCAGGTCTCCGCCCTGTGCCAGAAGCTTTGCCAGCAGCGCTGCCGCGTCGGTGGCGTGTCCGGCGGCGGCCCGCCGGGCCCGGGTCTTTGCCGGCGCGCCCCGGGGGGCCTGGGCCCGCCTCTCCCAGTGCCTGCCATGCGGCCGCCGCGTCCTTCCCGGCCTCTTCCAGCTCGCCGCTGTCCATGTGGGCCGCGACGGCGTTCGCCGCCTGTTCCAACGCATCCCCCGCCCGGGCCAGTGTATCCGCCAGGGCTTGAGCCGCCTCTCCCAGCGCCGCTTCGTCGCCGCCGTTCCACAGAATGCGGGCGATCTCCGCCAGCGTGTCGGACATGTCCCCGAGGGCGGCTGCCAGGTCCCCGGCGGCAGCCCGAACCTCTTCCATGGCCTCCTGGCTCTGGAGGGCGCTGCCCAGGGCCGCGCCCAGATGCTCCAGCGCCGACAGCAGGCGGGCAACGGCCTCTTTTCCACTGGAGGCCGCCCGGCGGAGGGACTGGACTGCCGCCCGCAGCTCCTGTTCCGCCTGATCTCCCAGCCCTGATGCCGCGCCGACTTCATCCAGCGCATTCCCAAGCTCGTCGGCCAGGTCCTCCACCAGGTCCATCACATCGACGGCGTCATCCAGAATCGGCGCCAGCTGGTCGATGAGCCAGGAGATCCGGGCCGTGAGGCTGTTGAGCTCCTCGATATTCTCTTTGGTCCAGTCCGCGGCGGAGTCCGCCAGATCGCCCACTGCCTCCCGGGCCTCGTCCGTCCGGGCGGAGATGGCGTCCATCCGGTCCGACAGAGCGTCGGAAGTGCCCCGCAGATCCTGCTGCGTCTGGTCCAGCAGATCCCCCAGACCGTCCAGGGCATCCAGCAGCTCCCCCATCTGCCCCTGGTCATAGAGCAGCCGCACTTCCGGCTCCAGCTGACCGGCGACGCCGCCCACGTCCTTCCGGCCCAGAATGTCGCCGGAGTTGGCACAGCCGTCCAGATATCCGGACTGCCGCCCCACGATGCCGCCGATGTTGTAGCCCACGTGGTCATAGCCCACGCTGCCGGAATTGGTGCAGCTCTGGATGATACCAGAGGAATACCCGGCGACGCCGCCGATATCGGTGCATACCGGCACGTTTTCCGCCGCGTTCAGCTGTTCCCGGTTGATGGCATCCAGATCCAGCTCCGCATCCACCTCCGTGGTGTTGATGCTGCCGCTGTTCCGGCACTGGATAACGGCGCCGTAGTTCTGCCCGGCGATGCCCCCGGCATAATGCTCTCCCGTGACGGCTCCGGAGAAAGTGCAGTTGACGATCTGTCCCGAGCTCTCGTTGATCCCCACAAGACCGCCTATGCTGTCCGCTCCCCGCACCGTCCCGTGGAAGGTGCAGCCGGCAAGAAGGCCCCGGTTGCTGCCGGCAATGCCGCCCAGGGTATTCTTCCGGTCAGAGGGATCGACCCGTCCCTCCACCGACAGATCCCGCACTACGCCGGAGGGCTGTATGTACCGGAACAGTCCCCGGACATTGCCGCTGCCCGTGATGGACAGACCGGAAATGGTGTGGCCCTGCCCCTCAAAGGTCCCCCCAAAGGTGGGGATGGGGGTGAAGTCCGTGCCGGACAGGTCGATATCCGCCTCCAGGCGGACAATTCTCCCCTGGGACCAGCTGTCCAGGGTGCAGTTCTCTGCCAGTTGGACCAGGTCCTCCGCCGTGCGGACGAAAACCGTGTCCCCGCCTTCGGCGGCCAGGGCAGCAGGCGCCGCCAGGGACGCCAGCAGCACCGCCGCCAGAAGGAAGCTCAGGCATTTATGAATCTTCCGTCTCATGGGCGGGCTCCTCCTCTTTCTGATAAGCTCCCGTCTCCAGCATTCCGGAGACGTCCCCGTAAATCACGCCCTGGATCTGGGCATCCACTACGCCGGAAATACGGCCCCGAACCCGGCCGTTGACATAGACGGTGCCATGGGCACTCCTGGCAACCTCCGGCACCTTGAGATCGAACCGGGTCCGCTCCACGATCCCGTCGCCCAGGAACAGGATCTGGGGCAGGATGAACATGACCAGGAACATGGAGATCAGCGTCCCCCGACACAGGCACTCGCCGATGCCCACGATGGCAGGCTCTGTGGTGATTTGGGCGATGAGGAATCCGGCAGAGGACAGGATACTCCCCGAGGTCAGTACCGTGGGGAAGGACAGATTCAGCGCCTGGACGATGGCCTCCCGTCGGGACATCTCCGCCTTCAGCTCATTGTACCAGGAGGAGATCACGATGGCGTAGTCGATATTGGCGCCCATCTGGATGGCTGTCACGATCAGATAGCTCAGGAAGAAAATGGGCCTCTGGGCCATGCCGGGGAAGGAAAAATTGATCCAGATGCTGCCCTGGATCACCAAAATCAGCAGGATCGGCAGTCCCACAGACTGGAAGGTGAACAGCAGCACGATGATGACAAACACCACCGACAGGACACTGATCATGATGTTATCCCGGGCAAAGGAGACGGACAGGTCATAGTCGCTGGTGGAATCCCCCACCAGATAGACGCTGTCCGCGTCGTAGTACCGCTCCGCCTCCCGGTGGATGGTCTGGAGGAAAGCAAAGGTCTCCGCCCCCTCCTCCGGCAGGTTCAGATTGATGAGCATACGGGTGTAGTTTTCCCCCAGCATCTGGACCCGGGCGTTGTCGAGCTGTTCATAGAGATCGTCCAGGTCCGCCTGCTGCCCCTCGTCCAGATCCACATAGCCCTCCTCCGCCTTGTCGTAGGCGAAAAAAAACATATCCATCAGAGGGACCGCATAGTCGTCTAGACCGCCCACGATCCGGCCGTAGGCCTCCTCCTCCGCCGCGTAGGCAGTGTACAGCAGGCAGACGAGCTCGTAGTCCAGGTCTGTCATTTCGGAAAACTGCCGGGGCGTCAGGGCGTCGGTGAGGGTGTGTCCGTCCATCACCTCGATATTGGAGAGGCCCATGGCGTAGTCCACCTGATCGCAGGCCTCCAGCCGTTCCAGCAGGGCTTTCTCACTGTCATAGTCTCCCCGGGGCACCAGCAGAGCGATCACGTTCTGGGTGCCGAAGGTGTCGCTGACCCGCTGCTCCGCCACCTGGGACTCGTTCTGCCGCGCAGTCTCGATCTGGGTATAGCCGTACACATAGGGGCACCGGTTGGAGAGGAAAAAGCCCCCCACCAGGGCCACAATGAACAGCGGCACCCCCACATGGCGCAGCTTCAGGACAAATCCGCCCCAGCGGTCGATCCTGGGGATGAAGCTGCGGTGGCGGGTCCTCTCCATCGCCTTGGAAAAGAGCATCAGCAGCCCCGGCATCAGGGTGAACACCGACAGCATACTGAACAGAATGGACTTGATCAGCACGATGCCCATGTCGAAGCCGATCTGAAACTGCATGAACATCATGGCCGCCAGGCCGGAGATGGTGGTGAGGCTGCTGGCGGAGATGGAGGGAATGGCGGCGCTGACCGCCGCAATGCACGCCTCCCGGTCTCCGGCGTGCTCCCGCTCCTCCAGGAAGCGGTGCAGCATGATGATGGCATAGTCGATGGCCAGAGCCAGCTGGAGCACCACCGTCACAGAGTTGGAGACAAAGGAGATCTCTCCGAAGATGAAGTTCGTGCCCAGATTCAGCAGGGCCGCCGCGATAAAGGTCAGTAGCAGCACCGGAATCTCCGCATAGGAGCGGGAAGTCAGCAGCAGCACCAGCACGATGATAACCGCCGCTACCGCCAGGATGATCCCCATCTCATCGGCCAGGGAGTCCGCCTGGGAATCCCCCACAGAGCTGTCTATATAAAAGTCATAGGGGGCCAGCAGCTCCCGGATGGCCTCCATGGCGGCCAGGGCGGATTCGTCATCCTCCTCCCCCGCAAAGGTCACGGAGATCAGCGCGTCCGCGCCCTTGAAATACGATGCGATGTCCTCCGGCGTCTCGGCCTCCCCGTCCTCCTCTGCGCCGATGCTGTCTCCCAGGGACGCGGAGGAGACGCCCTCGATCTCCCCGATCTGTTCCGCCAGATCCTCCGCGATGCCCCGCGTCACGTGGGACACCATCACCCGGGCGGTACCGAAGGTGGTGAATTCCTCCTCCATCAGGGTCAGCCCCTGGCGGGTCTCTGTGGAGTCCGGCAGGTACTCCGTGATGTCGTTGCAGACGCTGACCCAGTTCCGGGAGAACAGGCAGAACAGCAGCGCACACGCGTACAGGAAAAAGATCAGCTTCCGCTTATCCACGATCACCGTGGCCAGCCGCACAAAAAAGGATGGTTTTTCAGTGTCTTTGCGCACAGTTTCAGCTCCTTCCGGCAATCCCGGTCCCATCACGGCTCAGGGGAGATCCGGCTCCCCTCCCATCGCATCCGGCAGACGTCCGCCGTGGTCACTCCAGTAAGGCGTTCCCCATGGAGCTCCAGCGCCGTCTCGCAGAAAAGGGTGCTGACCGCCGTCCGGATAGCATGAGAGAGGCACAGATGCCCATCCTCCGACCGTACGCCATGGACGGGGTTGCGGCGTCCCATCAGTTCCAGGGATCCTGTGACGGCAGAACCCTCGTATTGGAGGTCCAGGCGACCCTCCCTGGGGCCCATCTGGCTGTACAGCGTGACGTGATACTCTTCCCGCATCTTCCTCCGCTCCTTTCCGCATTTCCTCCAGCATACTGGAAACAGGCCCGGAGATGCAAGGTGCAGACCTTTGGCAGATGTCAGAAATCTGACACTTGCCCCCATTCTGCATAGATGCACTCCTCTGGAAAATGTGTTATACTGGACTGCAATGGACTGGAGTCTGCCGGTCCATGGAGGTCGATATGAAAAAACGGACATACGAGGCCAGCAATGCGGCCAAGCGGCAGATCTGCACTGTACTCAAGGAGCTGATGACCCAGAAACCCCTGAACAGGATCACCGTGGCGGAGATCATGCGGGGCTGCGGCATGGCGCGCCAGCATTTTTACTACCATTTTGACGATGTCTACGACGCGGTGCGCTGGATCTTTGAGGAGGAGGCGGTGGCGCTGCTCCGGGAACACGAGGGCGTCATGCTGTGGCAGGACGGCCTGCTCCAGCTTTTCCAATACCTGCAGGAGAACCGTGTGTTCTGCCTCTGCGCCCTTCGCTCCATGGGCCGGGACCACCTGAAGCGGTTCTTCCAGACGGATATCCGCGCCATCATCCGGAGCACGATCCGTCTGATTGCCGCGGAGCTGGGGTATGAGGCCGGGGAGCAGGAGCTCACCATGCTGACTCAGTTCTATGTGGGCGCGCTGGTAAGTATTGTGGAGGACTGGCTCCTGGGCGAGATCCAGGGCACGCCGGAGGAGCTGATCCGCTTTGTAGACCAAGTGCTGCGGGACCATGTGCGTGGCGCCGGGCTCCGGCTGTCCCAGGCAGGTCCCGGGACGGCGCCTCTTCTGGAACCGGACCACTGTGCCGGACCTGTTTCCAAATAAAAAGGCTCCGGGTTCCCAGAGAAACCCGGAGCCTTTTTCCGCTGTTCAACTCTCTGTGGGCAGGTCACTCCTGCGCATCGTGAAGCCAGAGATATCGCTCGTCCTCGTTTCGGGTGGTCTGCAGCCAGGGGTCATCGTCCAGATGGCGAATCATCCAGCAGGTATACATCTGGAAGCCCGGCGCCACTGCCTGGGGATGCAGGCACCCGCCGGGGATGGCGGAGAAGCTGTTGTCCACGCTCTTGAATACCTGGTCCCCCACAAAACTGGCGCCGAAGCCCTCCGGCCGGTCGAACTTGAAGTAATAGCACTCCGGCTGGGGGTGCCGGTGGGGCAGATAGCCGGACCAGTTCCCCCGGTCGTTCAGCACCTCGCCCAGCACCATATTGGACCAGGGGGCGATATCCTTGTCAAAGATGGTGTTTACCCGGCGCTTGGCCACATTGCCGAACTTGCCCACGCAGGAGTAGACCCAGGGGGCGTCCTCCGGCCGGTACAGCCTGCCGGAGAACGCTGTGTCATTCTTCGTGCACTGGACCAGGATCTCCGCGTCTGTCTGCGCCTCCACGGTGATCTCCTCCCCGGCGCAGGCATGGAGGGCATAGGGGCCGTCAGTGAACACGTCTCTGCGGCTGACCGTCTCCGTCCAGCCCTCCCAGCCGAAGGTCACGGTTCCGGACAGAAGCAGCACCGCGGTCTCCTCGCCCCGGCGGCAAAAGTCTCTCTTCCGGCCGGGTTCCATCCGGTAGACCCGGATGTCCATCAGCATATCGCTGTATGCGTTGTCGTAGGTGCACAGGATTTCCTCGCCCTCCGCGTCAAACTCCGGATAGCCGAATACGTTTTTCATGTGTAATTCCTCCCAAATTCCATCATCCGGCGGGACCGTTCAGGCGCCCACGTTTGCTCCCTGCCGCTCCAGCAGGCGGCAGAGCATGGCGGCCAGCTCGCCCCGGGTGGCTGTCCGGTCCCCCTGATAGCTTCCCCGGACCATGCCCAGCGCCTGGGCGATGGCCGCATAGCCCAGGTCTGCCTCCGGGATGGCGGCAGCGTCGCTGTATGTGCAGGTGTAGATGCCCTGAAGCCGGGCGGCTGGGCCATAACCTGCGCAGTCCAGCAGACATTTCACTGCCTGCCCGCGGGTGACGGCCCTGCCTTCATCCCGGGTTCCCCGGGGCAGAATACCCATCCGGTAGGCCATGGAATAGACGGTGTCCCGCGTGCTCTCATCCGCTGTCTCCGGGTCGATACAGTATCCCTCCAGGCTGGCCAACAGGGCCACCAGATCCCACTGGGTCAGCTGTTTGTCCGGCCGGAAGCGGCCCCCGTCATAGCCCACGCCATAGCGGGCCAGCTTCTCCACATCGGCTTTCACCCCGGAGCCCGACAGGTCCGTATAGGTGATGGCGGTATCCCCGGACTCCGGCGCCGCCGGTTTGCCGGTGGCGGCGTCAATGCCCAGATACCGCTCCTCCCGCTCCAGAGCGTAGGTCAGCCGCAGCTCGTAGAAGTGGGTAAGCCCCAGCTCCATCAGCCGGGCTTCCGTCTCGTCACCGCTCTCCAGAGGGCGGGGCACCAGACGGTAGGCCAGGACCGTGTCATAGGTCCCCGCCCAGGCGGCCAGGGCCGCCGTCTCACCCACGATACCGGCGGAGCTGGCGAACGTCACATCCTCATCGTACTGATAATCCAGTCGGTACACGGACCCGTCTCTGCTGTCGATGGCCACAGTATAGCGGTTCTCCGGGAAGGGAATGCCGCCTACCTGCTGGACGTATGTGAAGGTGTAGTACGGACGCCGGTCCTCCGTGTTGTCCCGGCCGTCATAGAGTGTCAGGGCACTCCACCGCCCGCCGCAGAGGGCGGACAGGAATGTCTCCGCTTTGACCTGCGCCTCCGCCTGGGTCAGGGCCGGTGTCTCCCCCTCCTCCATTCCGGGTGCGTAGGAGAACACCTCCTGGACCGCGCCGGTGCGGGCATCCACTGTGATGGTGCGGGAACAGCTGTCCTCCTCTCCGGGCCGCACATAGGACAGGACGCAGAGGACCTGATCCTCCTTCCCCTCCTGTTCCGCCAGACGGTAGGCGGCGGAAGACAGGGCGTACTCCGTCAGGCCGTAGACCGGCTCTGCCCGCAGGCTCTGGTCCAGGAACGCGGAGGACCGGACGCCCTCCATCTGGGCGATGCCCGCCTGCTCCGCCGGGCTGAGGCCGCTGCCCCCGCTCTCCGCAGCCGCGGTGTTGTCGGCACTGCCTCCGGCGCCCCAGCCGCCCATCTGGTCCTCCAGCTCCGTCAGATTCAAAAGCGCTCCTGTGGCGGCGTCTACATAAAAGGTGTCCGTATCCACCGGCAGATACCGGATCACGGCCGACGTGCCGCCCGCCTCCCGCACGTATTCCAGCTTCAGCTCCAGGGTGTCCGTCAGGAGTTTGGCAGCCCGGTCGCGGCGCACCGCAGCGGCGGCAGAGGGGACGTCTCCCAGGAAGGTGTCCTCCGCCGTGGTCCGGTGGAAAGACCGGACCCGGTTGTCCGCCGCATCCACAGTGATGGAATAGGTCAGCGGCGAGGGCAGGCCGTTCAGCAGGATCACTCCGGAGTAGCGGTAGCTGTCCCCGCCCAGAATATCCATGCCGCGGGGCTCTTCCAGCTTCACGCTCTCCCCCTCCCGCAGGACCTTGTCCAAAAAGTCCCCGGCGGCCCGGGCGGCCGCGGCCTCATCCCCCTGGGGAAAGACCGGGAAATCCCCGCTGTTGGAGGCGGTGTACGGCAGACCCAGATCGTAGCTGATTACGGTCCCGTCATCCAGAGCGGAAATGGACAGTTCCTCCTCCAACTCGGTCGACCAGTACAGATCCCAGGCACCGGTCAGACCGTCCTCATACCAGCTGCCCTGAAATTCGTCATAGGCATCCGTGTCCAGATCCAGGGCCGCCTTTACGGCCTGGGTCACCCTGGCCAGGGCCTCGTCTGTGGTCTCCTCTGCGGCGGACGCCGGCAGCATCAGCCCCAGAGCCGTCACCATAGCCAGCGTCAAAGAAAACAGCTTCTTCATCATTCGTCCCTCCATTGTCGGCAGTTTCCGGAATGGTGATTCCATTCTATCCCAACAGACGGAAAAATTCCAGAGATGCTGCGGATTCTCCTTATTTTTTTAAGTTCCTTGAAAGGCAGAGCGGCGGGCCGCACGGAGAATCTCCGCGCGGC
>OGOQ01002144.1_pt1 | contig 12875 bp, 7 predicted proteins | sample 1552691 | NCBI WGS metagenome assembly OGOQ01 (sample SAMEA2580209, study PRJEB22360) | human gut metagenome | biome: human gut; feature: human-associated habitat; material: faeces | place: Denmark | collected 2008/2010
CTGCTTGCCGCCGCTCAGACCGGCACCGGCAAGACGGCCGCTTTCTTGCTGCCGACCATGAACAATCTGGAGCACATCGCTCCTCCCAAGCCCGTGCGCGAGCGCGGCGGCCGCAACCGCCCCGAACATTCGCTTGTCTGCAACAACCGTTTTCATACGTTTTCAATTTGGGACAGGCCCTGCGACCTGCCTGTCTGAAAAATCCCCTGTGTCCGCTGTTCCTATGTAAGACCGTCTGCAGTCCGACCGGACTGCTCCGCCCGGCTGCAGACAAGTCCTACGCCTCTTTTTCCGGTCACTCCCGGACCGTGCCGCCCGCATTGGAAGCCCCGCGGGTGGAGGTGCCGAACACCGTCCACTCCGCCGCGCCGTCCGTACGGCGACCATATGTCTCGTCATCGTCGAGCGCGGGTATCTCCACCTCGTCGGTCACCGCCCCCGAAGCGTCGAGCAGCGTCAGCGCATCGCCCTTCTTGCCGAGCCCGAAATCGAACGACCCCTCCTCCTTGGCCACCATCACCAGATAACCGCCGGCCGGAACCACCGTTCCGGCCGGGAAGGTGAAGGCCTTTTCGACACCGCCGTCGTCATAGAGCACATACCCCTCCAGGTCGGCATCGGCGCTGCCTCCGTTATAGAACTCCACCCAGTCCTCGTCCTGCGAACCGTTGGTCAGTATCTCGTTAATCACCACGGCCACCTCCGGATGCACCTCCCCGCCGTTGCTGCTATTCTTGGTAGGCTCCATCTTCCGCAACACATCGCCTCCGTCGGGCATGCGCCCGTACGACATCACCTCATCGTCTGCAAAAGCGGGTATCTCCAACTCGGCCACCAGCACGCCCGCAGGGTCATAGACGAACACCCAGTCACCGCTCTTGCCGAGTCCGAATGAAGGTCCCTCCGCATTCTTCTTGCAGACGTCGTAGGTAAGGAACCCGCCCGCCGGAATGACCGTCCCGGCCGGAACGGTATAGGATTCGTCATCGGCTCCCTTGTCGTCCTTTATCACATATCCGCCGAAGTCTATCGCCGTATCGCTCGAATTATAGAATTCGATGAAATCCACCGACTCGTTCCACGGGAGCTGGGCCGTATCCTGGTTGTTGGTGAACACCTCGTTCACCCAAAGTCCCATCGTATTCGTCACGGGCTGCCGGGCAGGGCCCTCGTTGGGAGTTCCCTTGGTAAAGGCGGCGAATATCTGCCACTCCGGCGCCCCGTCGGTCACACGGCCGTAACTTTCGCCCCGTTTCATGCTGGGACATGCCACGCAGTCTATCTCGTTCATCTCGGCATCGGCCAACGTCACATATTCGTCGGGGCCTTTGCTGAGCCCCCAGCCCGGATAGTTCACGGGGTCGGCATACCACGCGTTGTCCTTGTCGCAAACCACCACGAAGAAGCCGCCCGCCGCAACGCGGGAGCCTTCGGGGAAACTCCATGCTTCGGCGCTTCCGCCGCTCTCCCACAGCTTCAGGCCACCGAGGTCGATGTCGCTGCCGCCCGCATTGTAGAGTTCGATGAAATCGAGGTCGTCCTTTTCACTGCCATCGGCATACGTGTAAACCTCGTTGATGACAAGCACCCCCTTCAGGGAGGCATCCGCTCCGCCCGTATTGGAAAAGCCCTTGGTCGGTACGGCGGCAATCCGCCACTCCCCGCCGCCGTCGACGGTACGGGCGTAGGACTCCCCTTTGGTATCGCCGAAATCGGGCGTATCCACCTCGTCCGCCACCTTGCGCTCGGAATCGAGCAGCACCACCTTGTCTCCCTTGGAGCTCAGACCAAAGGTAAAACTTTCGCCCTGGCCCGGCGACACCTGTTCGTACACCAGGAATCCGCCCGCCGGGATGACCGTTCCGGCCGGAATCACGAACTCTTCGGCAGCCCCCTTATCGTCCTGCAGAACGAATCCGCCGATATCGGCATCCGCCTCGCCGCCGTTATAGAGCTCGATGAAATCCATGTCATCGCCCGCGGGAGCCGACAGCACCTCGTTGATATACACCTTCGCATCCGAAGGTTCCGGTTCCGGAAGGGGGTCGCCGCCGCCCGTATTGCTCCGCCCTTTCGTAGGCGCAGTGAAAGCGGCGAATTCCGAACCGCCGTCGCTCCTGCGCCCATAGGAACTGCCATCCTCCATTACGGGAAGCATCACGTCGTCCACCACGTTACGCGATGCGTCGAGCAGCGTCACCCGGTCGCCTTTGGAGGAGCTGATGCCGAACGAGAACTCCTCCAATACGAGGAACTCCCCGGCACCTATCGTCGTACCTTCCGGTATGACGTACTCCTCTTCCGCCCCCTTGTCGTCCTGCAGGATGAAGCCGCCAATATGCAGCTCCTCATTCCCCGCATTGTAAAGCTCCACCCAGTCGGGATTGCAGGAATACACTTCATTGATGTAGAGCCCGTCGATATCCGAATCGCCGGGGTTCACATCGCTCTCCCTGTCGTTCTTACAGGATACCGCCACCGCCGCGAATGCGCAAAGCGCCGCGAAAACAATCTTTCTCATGCTCTTATCTGTCTGTTTATAAAATTTTCCGTATCAGAACGACAGCAACAGACGCAGCTGCAGGATGCTGAAGTCGAGCCCCGAAGGAAGCATCTGACTGAGCGGTTTCCCGTCGAGAGTGATGTGTCCCTTGTCGTCGGCATACTTGTCGTTGTCCATGTAGGTATAATTCAATCCTATCAGTACGTTCCGGTTCGGGTACCAGTTCAGCGACGCGGAATAGCTCGTGGCCGCTCCGCCGGTAATGACCGCCCGTGCATCATGGAAATCGTTCATGTTGATGTTGCTTGCCCGGACAGCCAGTTCGAGGTTCCCGCCCCGACGCACCTCCATGGGCCCGAATTCGGCATCTTCGGGTGCATAACGACGCTGTTCGCCGCGCAGCATGTAGGAGGCCGTGGCATACCAGCCGTTAAAGGAGGCGTTCTTCAGCGGTATCCGCTCCCCGCCCGAAAGCCCGTAGCGGGAGAGTTCGGTGAAGATGTATTCGCCGTAGACGAGCAGCTTGCGCCATCTGAAAGCGAGCTCGGCACCCACCGTATAGTAACTCTTCACATTGAATATCTCGGCCCTCACGAAATGCCTGCGGTCCGTGCGGCTCTCCGGGAAGGTTCTGAATTCGACGAAACGCTCCGTTTTGCCGCTCATCTCCGGGACTCGCCAGGTACCGTAACCGCCGATATGGAGCGTCAAGTCCCTGTCGGCCAGCGGCGAAAAAGCCACCCGCGCCGTAAAGCCGTAACCGTCGCCGCCACGGTTCTTCTCCTTCTGGATGATGTCCACCTGCCGACCGAAGATGCCTCCCGACACCCACCAATGGTTCCCCCATGCGGTGGCCGCAGCCCCGAGCCGCCGCCCGCCGGCGAACGCCTCGACAGCCATCGGACGCTCCATGTTGATGAGATATTTGGAACTCGTCAGGCGCTCCATGCTCATCGGTTCCTTGAAATGACCGACTTTGACCGAAACCCGGTCGGAAAAACGGTACCCGATGAACATATCCTTCAACTCCACCTCGTTGTACGCGAAATCGAGGTCGAGCTCGCCGAACCATTTCTCATAAAGCGTGGCCTTGACTGCGAACCGGGCCCGCCGTATCGACATGCCGTTGCTGAAACGGAACGCCCCGTCGTCGTACTCGAGGTCCTTGTTGGGCTTGGACATCAGTCCGGAGACATCCTCCGAGGGGAGATAGGCGGCCGCATCCACATAGATGCGGTTGTCGAACCAGAGTCTGAACGCCCTGTCGCGCGTCTCGAACGTCAGTTTGCCATTGCGAAACGAAGCGCGGGCAGGCATATCCTCCTGTGCGAAACCTGCGAAGCACGAAAAAGCGGTCCATATCACCAATAGCGTAAATTTCTTCATTGCATCGTTCTTGAATAATACGCCGCAAAAGAACCGCGGCGACTTTAACGAAGCGTTAAGGCGAGGTTAAAAGATTGTTACGCGCGTACCTCTCCTTATAGGTCCGAAAAACCGGAGGCGCAAATACGAAGTGATTTCGCTTTTAAAAAATTGTCCCTACCTTTACCTGCACCGCGGACGAAGGAGCGCCGGCAGCCGGGCCGCCCCTTCGTCCGCCCGGCAAAAATGAAAACTTAACGACACTATGATGGAATTCGCAGAACTGGCCGGAATACGCCAGAGTGTAAGAAGCTATTCGGGAAAGGCCGTCGAGGAGGAGAAACTGATGCAATGCATCGAAACCGCACGTCTGTCGCCCTCGGCCAACAACTCCCAGCCATGGAGGTTCGTCGTCGTGGACGAACCGGAACTCAGAGACCGCATCGGCGATGCGGCAGCGGGAATGGGGATGAACAAATTCGTCCGGCAAGCCCCCGTCATCATCGCCGTCGTGCTCGAAAAACAGAACATGCTTTCGGCCGTCGGGAGCGTCATACAGGACAAGGAGTACAGGCTGCTGGACATAGGCATAGCCGCCAACCAGCTCTGCCTGCAGGCGGCCGCGCTCGGACTCGGCACCTGCATGGTGGGATGGTTCGACGAAAACAAGGTAAAACGACTTCTTGGAGTGGACAAAAAACGCCGGATACCGCTGCTGATAACGCTCGGCTATTCCGATGCCCCGGTACGGCAGAAAGTCCGCAAGCCGTTCGAAGAGATATACGGCCGCAACCGATACTGACAAGGCCGAACGTCCGTCCTACCGCGGTACCGCCGAACGGATAGCGAAACAGTGCCCCTACCAGTCTCCGGCAGTTCCGGCCCGCCTGCGGACACCGCTGCCGGAAGCGTTGTTGAGCACCACCCAACTGACAGCGGCTATGACGAGCACCATTCCTGCGGCAGTCATCCACGTAAACGGCTCTCCGAAAGCGAGTATGCCGATAACCATGGCCGTCAGCGGCTCCATGGCGCCGAAAAGCGACGTGGTCATCGGCCCGATATACTTGATGGCCTGCACGAGGGTGATGTTGGAGATGGCCGTGGCGGGAAGGGCGATGCCCAGTACGCAAAGCCACATCTTCCAGCCGGTGACGAGGCGTATGCCGCCGTCGAACAGCAATCCGCAGCAGCCGAAAAGCAGCGCCCCGAAAGCGGTCACATAAAACGTCAGGGCCGCCGAATCTATCCGGGCGGCACGGGTCTTACGTACCCCTATGATATAAGTGCTGTAACAGACCACCGAAAGGCAGGCCGCCCCGATGCCGACCAAAGCGTGTCGCCCGCCGGCATTCAGGTCGCCCGCCGAAAGCAGGACAGCACCCAGCAGCGATACGAGTATCGCCACGACGACCTGCCACGAGATACGCTCCCTAAAGAAAAGGGCCATGCCGCACGCCACGGCGAGCGGATAGAGGAAGTGGATGGAAGAAGCCACCCCGGTAGCTATGTTCTGGTAGGCTATCACGAGGCTCAGGGAGGTCATGGCCCGGACCGTTCCCAGCAGGCATACCGTCCCGAGGTCGCGCCACCCGATGCGAAAGTTCTGCCGCACGGCGAGTCCAAAACATCCGAGTGCCAGCGAAGCGACACCCCAACGGTAAAACAACACCTCGAACGAGGAGAGGCCGCCCCCTATCAGCATCAGCGTGAAAAACGGTGCGAAACCGAACGTCGAAGACGAAAGTATCGCGTAAACTATCCCTTTAAAATTGTCGGTGCGTCCCATATCGCTGCAAAATCCATCTACCCGCCGCAAAAGATTTGGCAAAGATAGAAGAGTTTTTCCGAAATCGGACCGTTTCGGAAAGAAGGGCCGCAGCCGAACGGCCGGAAAAGAGGTTGTGCCCTGGCCGCTAACGTCCAACCCGCAAAATAAAGCACCCGAACCCACGTTATAATCATTAGTCTGCAAGGCATATCCCCTTCTGCGGTCCGGGAAAGGGCGGAAAAACCCGGTGCGACAAAAAATCGCGACGAACGGCAGATGTCCGTTCCTTTTGACCAATATCCGCTGGAAGAGAGATGGATACATATCCGTCCGCGGGAAAGGAAGCCCGCCGGAACGGGACAGTCCCGGTCGCGAAAACAGATTTTGAGCGGGGGAAAGAGGGGAATTACGCCCCAATCCCTATATTTGTATGTTTTAAAATCCGACCGGACGTCAGATGACCGGCAACAACAAACACGCCCAACCATGGCAAAAAAGGAAAGGAAGAGACTCAGACTCACGAAACGCCAGGCCATTGCAGGAGCCGTCGTACTGGCAATAATAGCGGTAGCCCTCTATTTCATTTTCCGCAAACGTCCCCAGCCCGAGGTCCATCCGACCGTCGTAGTGGAGACCGTAACCACGGACGACATGGAGATTTACGGCGAATATGTAGGCCGGATACGGGCCCAGCAGTTCGTCGAGATACGCGCCCGCGTGGAGGGATACCTCGAAGAGATGCTTTTCGAAGAGGGTACCTACATCAAGAAAGACCAGGTGCTCTTCGTCATAGACCCGAAACTCTATAAGGCGCGCGTGGATGGCGCACGTGCCCAGTTGCAGAAAGACAAGGCCCTCGAACTCAAGGCCAAACGCGACCTGGACCGCATCCGTCCGCTCTTCGAGCAGAATGCGGCCAGTCAGCTCGACCTGGACAATGCCATCGCCTCGTACGAAAGCGCCGTGTCGGCGGTAATCATGAGCGAAGCCGACCTCGCACAGGCGGAACTGGCGCTCGGCTATACGACGGTACGCTCGCCTATTTCGGGATACATCAGCGAACGCAACGTGGATATCGGCACGCTCGTCGGCCCGGGCGGCAAATCGCTGCTGGCCACCATCGTCAAAAGCGACACCGTACGGGTGGACTTCAGCATGACCGCCCTCGACTACCTCCGGAGCAAGGAACGCAACGTAAACCTCGGCCATCAGGACCCGACACGCGGATGGAACCCCTACATCACCGTCACGTTGGCCGACGACTCCGTATATCCCTACGAAGGACTGGTGGATTTCGCCGACCCGCAGGTAGACCCGCAGACGGGTACTTTCTCCGTACGTGCCGAGATGCCCAATCCCGACCATGTGCTGCTGCCGGGACAGTTCACCAAGGTCAAGCTGCTGCTCGACGTGCGCGAGGGAGCCGTGGTGGTACCCTCGAAGGCCGTCATCATCGAGAAGGGCGGCGCATTCATCTACGTCATCAGACCCGACAATGTAGCCGAAAGACGATTCATCGAGCTCGGTCCCGAAACCGACAACATGATGATAGTGGAGCGCGGGCTCATCCCCGGGGAACGGATTGTCGTGGAGGGATATCATAAACTGATGCCCGGCATGACGGTCGAAATCGTGGAACCTGTCGCCGGGGAAGCCGCCGCGGAGGGCATGGACAACAATGCGGAGGAATAGCCCATGAAAGCCGATTTCTTCATAGACAGACCGGTTTTCTCGGCGGTCATCTCCATCGTTATCGTCATCGTGGGCTTCATCGGGCTCACGATGCTCCCCATCGACCAGTATCCGCAAATCACACCGCCGACGGTCAAGGTGAGCGCGAGCTATCCCGGTGCCAGCGCACTGACCGTCAGCCAGGCCGTGGCGACGCCCATCGAACAGGAACTCAACGGTACGCCCGGCATGCTCTACATGGAATCGAGCAGCACGAATACCGGCAGTTTCAGTGCCACGGTGACGTTCGACATATCGGTCAATCCCGACCTCGCGGCCGTAGAGATACAGAACCGCGTGAAACAGGCGGAGGCCCGCCTCCCCGCCGAAGTGGTGCAGAACGGCATCAGCGTCGAGAAACAGGCCTCCAACCAACTCATGACCGTCTGCCTGCTCTCTTCGGACGACAAATTCGACGAAATATACCTGAGCAACTTCGCAACACTCAACGTGGTGGACATCCTGCGAAGAATACCGGGCGTGGGCGGCGTATCGAACGTGGGCAGCCGCTACTACGCCATGCAGATTTGGGTACAGCCCGACAAGCTGGCCAGTTTCGGTGTAACCGTTCAGGACTTGCAGAGCGCACTGAAGGACCAGAACCGCGAATCGGCCGCCGGCGTGCTCGGCCAGCAGCCCATCGAAGATGTGGATATTTCCATCCCCATCTCCACGCAGGGCAGGCTCTCTTCCGTGGAGGAGTTCGAGAACATCGTCGTACGCGCCAACCCGAACGGTTCGATAATCCGCCTCAAGGACGTGGCCCGCGTATCGCTCGAAGCACAGAGCTACAACACCGAGAGCGGGCTGAACGGCGGCAATGCGGCCGTGATGAACATCCGTCTGCTGCCCGGTGCGAATGCGATGGAGGTCTCCAAGCTCGTCCGGGAGTCGATGAAAGAGATAAGCGCCTCCTTCCCGGAGGGCATCTCGTACCTCATCCCGTTCGACATCACCACCTACATTTCCGAATCCATCCACGAGGTCTACAAGGCACTTTTCGAAGCGCTCTTCCTCGTCATCCTCATCGTCTTCCTCTCGCTGCAGAGCTGGCGGGCGACGCTCATCCCCATCATCGCCGTCCCCATCTCGCTGATAGGTACCTTCGGCGTGATGCTGATATTCGGCTTCTCGCTCAACATGCTCACCCTGCTGGGCCTCATCCTCGCCATCGGTATCGTGGTGGACGACGCCATCGTAGTGGTGGAGAACGTCACACGCATCATGGAGGAGAAGAAAATCGGAGCCTACGAAGCGACGAAAGAGGCCATGCACGGCATCAGCGGAGCACTGATTACCACCTCGCTCGTACTCTGCGCGGTATTCGTCCCCGTGAGTTTCCTTTCGGGCATCACCGGCATGCTCTACCGCCAGTTCACCGTCACCATCGTAGCGTCGGTACTCATCTCCACCGTCGTGGCCCTCACGTTGAGTCCGGCCATGTGCGCCCGGCTGCTCAAACCGGATAACGGCCGTAAAAAGAATATCGTCTTCCGATACATCAACATCTTCCTCGCCCGTGGAAACCGGACTTACGAGAAGATGATTAAAAAGAGTCTGACCGTACCCAAACGTGTATTCGCGGGGCTGGGTATCATCGTGATAGGCATCTGGCTGCTGAACTATGCCGTGCCGGGCAGCTTCCTCCCCGAAGAGGACCAGGGCTATTTCACCGTGGAGCTCGAACTGCCCGAAGGAGCCACGCTGCAGCGGACACGCGAAGTGACCGACCGCGCCATCGCCTACCTCATGGCCCGCCCCGACGTCGAATACGTGCAGAGCGTCGCGGGGTCGAGTTCCAGAGTGGGAACGAGCCAGTCGCGCAGCGAGCTGACGGTCATTCTGAAACCGTGGAAAGAGCGCAAGAAAGGGAAACTGGACAAAATCATGGACGAGGTACGCAGCGAACTGTCGCGCTATCCGGAGGCCAAGGTGGTGCTCCGTACCCCTCCCGTCATCCCGGGGCTCGGTACGTCGGGCGGTTTTGAAATGGTACTGGAAGCAAGGGGCGAAGCCACGCTCGACAACCTGCGGCAGGCGTCGGACACCCTCATCTACTATGCGGGCCGCGACCGCAGGCTGAACGAGGTATCCTCCTCGCTGCAGCCCGAAATCCCACAACTCTACTTCGACGTGGACCGCGACCAGGTCAAACTGTCGGGCGTCCCGCTGGCCGACGTCTTCTCCACCATGAAGACCTTTACCGGTTCGGTGTACGTCAATGACTTCAACATGTTCAACCGTATCTACCGCGTTTACATACAGGCCGAAGGGACTTACAGGGCGCACAAGGACGATATCAACATGTTCTACGTGCGCGGCACGGGAGGAGTGATGATACCGCTCACCGCCCTCGGCACGGCCTACTACACCACGGGGCCGGGGGTAATCAAGCGGTTCAACATGTTCAACTCGGCCACCATTACCGGCGAAGCGGCACAGGGACAGAGCTCCGGACAGGCCATGGAGGTGATAGAGGAAATCGCACGGGAGAAGCTGCCGGAAAACATCGGCATCGACTGGAGCGGGCTCTCCTATCAGGAGAAGAAGGCGGGCGGTCAGACGGGTTACATCCTCGGACTGGTGTTCGTCTTCGTATTCCTCTTTCTCGCCGCACAGTACGAAAGCTGGTCGATACCGATAGCCATCATGCTTTCGCTGCCGGTAGCCGTCCTCGGCGCCTATCTGGGGGTATGGATATGCGGCCTGGAGAACAACGCCTACTTCCAGATTGGCCTGGTGATGCTCATGGGCCTCGTGGCCAAGAACGCCATCCTCATCGTGGAATTCGCCCAGGCCGAAGTCAAGCGCGGCGTGAACGTCACCACGGCGGCCATACACGCCGCAAGGCTCCGTTTCCGCCCCATCCTCATGACCTCGCTGGCCTTCATCCTCGGCATGGTACCCCTCGTGCTTGCGAGCGGCCCCGGTTCTTCGAGCCGGCAGGACATCGGCACGGGTGTTTTCTTCGGGATGATAGTCGCCATCATCGTGGGTATCGTTCTGGTACCGTTCTTCTTCGTCATGATACACAAGTTCACCGACAGGCTTAAAAAGAAGAGGGCATGAAGCAGACCGTAAAACACATCCTCCGGGCCTTGCTGCTCGTCGCCGTAGCGGCGGCAATGGGGTCGTGCGTACTCGGCAGAAAATACCAGAGTCCCGAGCTCAACCTTCCTGACCGCCTCTCCGACTCGGCCCTCGACAACGATTCGCTGCTGTTCGCCGACATGCGGTGGTGGGAAGTATATTCCGACACTACTCTCCGGAATCTCATATCCGCCACGCTCGCCAACAACAAGGATATGCGCATCGCGGCCGAAAGGGTACAGGAACTTGCCCAACTGCGCCGGATAGACAACGCCGCCATGCTTCCGCAGATAGGAGGGACGGCCTACGGCGAACGGGAGTGGGAGAATTACGGAGGCAACAATCCCGACGTCAGCCCCGAATTCGGAGCCAAACTCACGCTGGGCTGGGAGCTCGACCTCTGGGGCAATCTCCGCTGGGCACGCCGCAAGGGAGTGGCGGAATACCTCGAATCGGTGGAGGCGCAGCGGGCACTGCAAATGACGCTGATTGCGGAAGTGGCACAGGCATACTACGAACTGGCCGCTCTGGACAACGAACTGGCCATTGTCCGCCGGACGCTCGCCACCCGGCAGGAGGGGGTACGGCAGGCCAAGATACGTTTCGAGGGGGGCCTGACCTCCGAAACCTCTTACCAGCAGTCGCAGGTAGAACTTGCGAGTACCGCCACCCTCGTACCGGAGCTGGAACGGAAAGTGGCCGCCAAAGAGAATGAAATCGCACTGCTGGCAGGCAGGTATCCGGGGCCCGTGGAACGTTCGTCGCTCGACAACGCCATGAAACTACCGCAGGAGCTGCCGGTGGGACTGCCTTCCGAACTACTGCTCCGGCGCCCGGATGTCCGGGCTGCGGAACAGGCGCTCATAGCGGCCAACGCCGCGGTAGGCATGGCCTACACCGACCGCTTCCCGCGGATACGCCTCACGGGAGCCTACGGACTCGAAGGCGACGCCATACAGAGCATCCTTCAGTCTCCCTACGGTCTGCTGAGTGGGACGCTGACCACTCCCATCTTCTCATTCAACGCCAAACGCGCCAAATACCGGGCCCAGCAGCACGCCTACGAACAGGAGTGCGCACGGTACGAAAAGAAGGTACTCACGGTCTTTCAGGAGGTGAACGACGCCATCGTGGGCTACAACAGCGCCCGCGAAGCGTGCGTCCTGAAACGGAATCTCGAACAGGCCTCGCGCAAATACGTGGAGCTCGCCCGGCTGCAATACATCAACGGCGTCATCAACTACCTCGACGTGCTGGACGCACAGCGCCAGTATTTCGATGCACAGATAGGACTCAGCAATGCCATCCGGGATGAATACATCGCGCTCGTACAACTCTACAAGGCACTGGGCGGCGGATGGGACACGACGCCTCCGCCGACGGAAGAGCCGGAGGAACAGAGGGAAGAGCAGGGTACCCGCCCCGAAGTCTCCGAACCGCGATAACCGGCTCCTCCGGACGAGGAGCCGAAACAGGCGGCGACACGCTCCCGTCTCCAGAAGGAAAAGGGTTGTCCACCGCAAGCCGCTGCCGCCCGCATCCGACAGGACAAAAGAGGCGAATGGACCGGTGGCCGGAACATCCGTCCATAGGATGAACCGTTCTTTTTGTAACCGGGAAGCGGAACCTGCCCGACAAATGCCGAAACTGCAAATCATAACCCTTCTCCATACCATGCGCACAAACCGTCCGATACGTCTTCTTTGCCTTTCGGCAGTGCTTCTGCTCGCCGCCGGATGCAAAAACCGGGAACCCCGACTCGTCACCCATACGCTCGAAGTTGCCCCTGCCGTCCTGTCGTTCGCATTCGATGAAACCGGCATATCCAAACGGATAGACGTCGAAACGGATGCTCCGTCTTTCAGTTTTTCGGTGAGCTACTCCGGCCAGGAGACCGACTGGCTGGAAACGGCACAGGAAGAAACATGTATCACGGTATCGGCCGCAAGCCGGAATGCTTCCGACGGCGAACGCCGGGCGACCCTCACGGTAAGTGCCGACCGGGCGGCTTCCCGTACCGTCGTCGTCACGCAGGGTAGCGAGGGGGAAGGGACGGACTATGCCGTCGTACTGTCGCCGGACAGCCTCGAACTTCCCGCCTACGGTACCCTGACGGAAGAGGCGGAAATCATCTCCGCCGGCAGCGGCTTCCGGGCGGAACGGGCCGCCGGGGATACGTGGTACGAGGTGCGCATCGAAAAACAGCGGCTCATCGTAACGGCCGCGCCCAACTCCTCCGCCGAGGCACGGGAAGGAGCAGCAACGGTCACGAATGCCGAAGGCGGTGAAGCCGTGCTGACCATCCGGCAGGCCGGAATTCCCGCCGCTTACGGAATCACCCTCGAACCCGCTTCGCTGACTTTCGCCTCCTCGGGCGACGGGCAGACCAAAACCGTCTCCGTCGTAACACAAGGA
>OGOQ01002148.1_pt1 | contig 12862 bp, 9 predicted proteins | sample 1552691 | NCBI WGS metagenome assembly OGOQ01 (sample SAMEA2580209, study PRJEB22360) | human gut metagenome | biome: human gut; feature: human-associated habitat; material: faeces | place: Denmark | collected 2008/2010
GGCGCTGCCTCGGCGGGGTAGGTGTCGTCGCCGTCGACCATCAGGTAGTAGTCGGCATCGATGTCGCGGAACATGGAGCGGACGACGTTGCCCTTGCCCTGGCGCCCCTCGAACTTCACGATGGCGCCGTGCTCGCGGGCGATGTCGGCCGTGCCGTCCTTGGAGTTGTTGTCGTAGACGTAGATGTCGGCGTCGGGCAGGACGCGCTTGAAGTCGTCCACCACCTTGCCGATGGTCACGGCTTCGTTGTAGCAGGGTATGAGTACTGCGACCTTGTCTGCCATTGGGCTCCCTTTCAAACAAGCAAACAGCAAGCGCAAAAGCGCGAAACGTATCAATTGCCGACTATGCACACGGCGCATACCGTCCAATACCCCTCAGGGCAGCAGCCGAAGCGCATAGCTATAAGCCACATTAGTTTACTCGCTTTTTACGTTGAATGAAATGGCTTCGGCAAGCGCATAAAACTCTCCACGAACAGGCGAGAATATAAGGGAGGGGCAGGTACCGTTTTCCAGCCAGCACACAGGGCCGCGCCCGCAATGAACGAACCGCCTCACGCTTCTTGAACATAAAGAAACGGGAGGCGGTTCAAAACTCGCATACGAAGCCTTGCTTTTGCGCACTATGGATAAATGGGAATCCGATATCTGTCCCTATTTTCCCATTCGGTTAGTTATGCGTACGATGATCGCGGTAATTAGCTAAATACGTTGCGAATTCAGCCGAGGTGTCAGAGTTGCCAGAACGCCACATTTTGTGGTCGATGATGGTGCTTTCGCTGCCGTAATACGCATCGATGTAGGCAATAAGCCCGTCAATCGCTTCAAGCTGCGCTTCGGGATAGGCGCCCTGCCCGCCCACATGCACTATTTCGATGCCAATAGAATACGAATTCATACCGTAATCGGTAATGCTCTTCGAAGGAGCTTTAGTGGTTCCCCTTTTGTCGTCGCGTCCATCTTCTGGCACGCCATACTCGCTGTTGTGACCTGCGTCGCCATAGCCGGCATGATGGGCAATGGCATCCATCGGCACACATTGCACGATAGATCCGTCTTTATTCACGATGAACTGCGAGGCCACTTTGTTGCCACTGCTCTCCCATGAATTAACGATAGAAGCCGCGCTGCTATCCACTTCGGTGTCGTGCAGCACGATGTACTTCTGATAGCTGGCCCCTTTTTCGCCGTGGTTGAAGTCGGAACGATAGTCTTCCGTTATATCCAGCTTCGCGCGCAACTCACTTGCCGTCGGCTTAGCTTCCTCCGCAGAAGAAACGCCCCCTTCGGCTCCTTCGCCACTTTGGGCACCGCCATCCGAAGAAACGCCCGCATCATTCACCTTGAGCTGAAAGTGGTCGGGCTGTTGCTGCGGAGCTGCGCAACCCGCCAACGTGCACACCAAAGCAGCGGCGGCAAGTATCCCTATCAGTCTCATACGTTTTCCTTTCAACCGAACGGCGTGCCCAGCACAGCGGCGCCAACGTTCTCGCTAGGCACAAATCACAGCGAGCCTGGTCAGCTGCCCTTTCGGCAACCATACCAGGCTCGCAATATATCAATGCAAGAAGATGGAGATCAACCCTATTTCCTCAGGTCAACGCCAAGTTCAGCATTCACCAAATCAAATGCCGCGTCGATAGCCTTGTCCATATCGTAGTACTTGTATCCACCCAAACGGCCAGCGAACACCACGTTGCCTTCCTGCTTGGCGAGCTCAACGTACTGCTCATACAGGGCGCTGTTGCGATCGTCGTTCAGAGGATAGTACGGCTCATCGCCGCGCTCCCAGTTTGCGGGATACTCGCGCGTAATGATGGTGGTTGGCTGAGTGCCGTACTCGAAGTGCTTGTGCTCGATAATGCGCGTGAAGGGCACCTCGCGCTCGGTGTAGTTAACCACCGCGTTGCCCTGCCAATTCTCACATTCAATACGCTCGGACTCGAAGCGCAAAGAACGATACTCCAGCGCGCCAAGCTGATAATCGAAGTAAGCGTCAATGGTGCCGCAGTAAATAACGCGGTCGGCAATACCTTCGTTTTCAGCAACGAACTCACGATATTCGGTATTCAGCAAAATTTCCGTATCGCCGAACATGCGCTCAACCATAGCAGTGTAGCCGCCCATGGGGATGCCCTGCCAACGGTCGTTGAAGTAGTTGTTGTCATAAATGAAGCGAACGGGCAGGCGCTTGATGATGGAAGCGGGCAGCTCGGTGCAGCTCTTGCCCCACTGCTTTTCGGTGTAGCCCTTGATCAGCTTCTCGAATACATCCTTGCCGATAAGCGAAAGCGCCTGTTCCTCAAGATTAGAGGGCTCGCCTTCGCCAATCTGCTCGGCTGCTTCCTGCTTCTGGCGCTCAATGATTTCCTTCGCTTCAGCGGGAGTCTTGATTCCCCACATCTTCGAGAAGGTGTTCATGTTGAACGGCAAGTTGTACAGCTCGTCCTTGTAGCTGGCAACGGGGCAGTTCACATAGTTGTTGAACTCGGCGAACTGATTTACGTAATCCCAAACGGGACGAAGCGACGTATGGAAAATATGGGCACCGTACTTATGCACGTTGATGCCATCGATTTCTTCCGTGTAGATGTTGCCTGCAATGTGATCGCGGCGGTCGATGACCAAGCAGGTCTTGCCGATCTTGGCGGCTTCATGAGCAAAAACGGCGCTCGTGATGCCAGCGCCAACGATAAGGAAATCGTAATGGTTGCGCTGCATGCCATGCCTTTCTGTGTGTAACGTTTCAGCCAGCAAGCTGCCGGCCGCTCTAGTATGTTTAGAATGCACCGCACGGGCGCACTGCTTCTTATTTTAGACGATGCTGCCCTACTATCGAAACTCAGGCCCAATAAAAAAAACGCCCACAAGGACGTTAACGAGCTTTGAGGTATGCACCAGTAGAGTCAGCGAGTAAGATTCTGGCGAGTGCGGGGAGATTGAAAAGCCCATAGGGCTGGCCTTTGCGCCGCCCTATGGGCTTTGAAATTTCCCTGTGCCGCCAGAATCCCGCGCAGCATCGTCGCGTCTCAGGAGCATGTTGCGCTGATCGTAGATCAGCGCAACCGACTAATCCTGCTTTACAACAAGAACGTCGCAGCGAAGGTTCCTGATCAGATAAGTGGAAACGCTGCCAACGAATACGTAGGTGATGTTCGAAAGACCGCGCTCACCGCAGATAACCAGCTCGGGCTCGAACGGCTTGATCATCAGGTTATGGATGGTTTCCTGAATGCGACCAACCTTAACGACAACCTCTACGGAAGGGATGTCTGGATCTTCCTCGGCTGACTTCAGCGTATCGCCCAAGGAATCGACCAAACGGTTGCGAACCGTCTCAGCAAGCTCTTTGTAGTCGGTGCCCGTCAAGGAATCGGGAACCGAATCTACTACATGGCCGAACATCAATTCTGCATGGTTGAGCTTCGCAATCTGAATTGCGCGCTCGGCTACTTCCTGCTGAGTGCTGCCGCCATCGAGTGCTGCAAATACGCGCCTGTACTGCTTCATAGCTCTCGCCCCTCTTTCTCCTTCGCCATACGGCAAAGGCCCCAGTATCGAAGCGCCCCTGCGCCTCGCTTATTATCTTTCTTTATTCTAGCAGGATACCCAAGCAAAAACGTCACAATGCTGTAACACGTTCATTCCTTCTTCCCCAAAGAAACCCCAAATGATGAGGGGATTGTGAATGGTTGCCTCTGCGAAAGCCATGCCTGTCACGAAGCTGTTCCGGCACTCCCTCCCGAACCTGCATTGGCCACTCTTGGCTTAACTCCAGCTAAAGCACGGGCGTTCTGCATTGCCTCCAAATATGCTTGAGCATCGCCTGGATCGTCGTCGATAGACTCATCGCCCAAATCAACCTCGCGAGGAACGCGACGATACAGGATGTCGTACATAACCGGCACCACATACAGCGTCATGAACGTGGCGTACAGCAAGCCGCCCACAACCACAACCGCCATGCCGCGCTGCATCGACGACCCCACCGCATCGCTGAACACCATCGGCAACATAGCGAAGATGGTGGTAATTGCCGTCATCATGATGGGGCGCATGCGGGTACGTCCCGCAGCCACCAGGGCATCGTGCTTCGACAGGCCACCACGGCGCAGCTGGTTCACATAGTCAACGAACACGATGCCGTTATTCACCACCGTGCCCATAAGCACCGCGAAGCCCAGCAGCGAAAGCATGCTCAACTGTTCGCCGGCTGCCACCAAACCGAACAAACCGCCGGTAAAGGCAAGGGGGACAGTCAAGATCACGATGAAAGGAGAAAGCAAGCTCTGGAACTGCGCCACCATAACAAGGTAAATCAGCACAAAGCCCAAAATCAGAAGCAGCATCATTTGAGAAAGCATTGTGTTGATGTTTTCCAGTTCGCCACTGGTTTGAATGGTGTAGCCCTCGGGCAGCTGATAATCCTTGAGCTTGGTCTGCAGATCGCGCGCAAGCAAAGCATTGTTGTAACCATCTTCGACATCGGCCGTCACCGTAATAGCACGGGTTGAGTTCACATGAATCATCGTGGGAGAGGCAACTCCCTGCTCAACCTTAGCGAACTCGCGAAGCTTGTGCGTGGTGGTATCGCCCGTCTGCTGATTGGTTATCTCAATCTCGGTATCAAGAAGATTGTCTGCCGTAACAGGGTTTGTCTTATCCACTACAGACACATTCATCTTGCTGCCATCGAGCGTCATGGAAGGCGCATCGGCGCTTTCGGAAAGCTTTTTCGCCAAATCGCTATACAACTGAGCAACCGTATAGCCGTCCTTGGTAAGCTTGTCGCGATCGACAACCAGGTGAAGCTCGGTCGCAGCATCTTCCATGCCGTTTTCGATTTCGGTATAGCCCTCCACCTGGCCAACGATCCCCATCACATCTTCGCTGATACGCACCAGCTCATCCTGATCGGGACCTTGGATCCTCAGCGAAAGCCCACTGCCAGTCATAGAACTCATCGCCTCGGAAGAAGAAGCGTCGGTAATCACTTCGCAGTTCAGGCCAGAAGTACGCTGCTGTAGCTGATCCAAAATCGAAAGCACCTGGCCTTCGGTGGTCACTGAACTGTCGGTCTGTACGTAGAACGTGAACACCTGGTGGAACTTGTCGCTGCTGCTACTGCTGGAAATATCGCTCGCAACCATCGAAGTCGAAGACGTTCCGTCCATAGCGCCAACGAATTTCACTCCGTCGATGCCCATGGCTTCGTCCATAACCTTATCCGCCGTAGCGTACGCCGTCTCCTTGTCGGTATCTTCAGGCATGGTCACTGTCACCGTTGCCGTTTTCGAGGTCATGGTGGGGATCATAGTGATACCCATGTTCACCACACCAATCACTGCAACAACCAAAAGCACTACCGACACCACAAGAGGCAACGCCTTATGACGCAAGAAGAATGCCAGCGAATGAGCATATTTCGTCTGCAGCGTCTCAAACCAGTTGTTGCGGCGAGGAATATAGTTCTTGAACAGGAACGAAGAGGCAGCGGGAACCATGGTCAACGCGATAAGCAGCGACGCGGTAAGCACGTAGGCAATGGTCAGCGCGAAGGGCAGCATCAGCTGGTTCACCATGCCCGTAGTAAACACGATGGGCAAGAATACGCAAATGGTAGTAAGCGTGGAAGCAATTACCGCGCCCGAGATCTGCTTCGCGCCCTGAACGGCTGCGCGAGCAGGCGGAATGCCGCGGCTGCGCAGGCGATAGATATTCTCCAGCACAACAATCGAATTATCTACCAGCATGCCAATAGCGATGGAAATACCGCCAAGCGACATAATGTTCAGCGAGATGCCCGAGAAGTACATCACCACCAAGGCGCAGAGCACTGAGAAGGGAATGCTGAAAGCCATGATGAGCGTGGGGCGCCAATCGCGAAGGAAAACGATGAGCACCACCACGGCAAGAAGCGCGCCCAAAAGCAGCGACTGCAAAATAGAGTTGATGTACAGCGCAATGAAAGACCCCTGGTCACTCACCACAGTTAGATGCAAGCCAGGATTGGCCTGCTCAATTTTGGTAAGCGCTGCTCGGGTATCTGCAGAAACTTCGCTCGTAGAAGCAGTGGAATTCTTGAACACCGAAAGCAATACGCCATCTTTGGCGTTGATACGCATGTACTGATCTCCGACATTGTCAACTTCGGTGATGTCGGCAACATCGGTAAGGCGGATTTCACCCACCCCATCGATGTCGGCGAGCAAAAGCGAACTCAGGTCGGAAATGGAAGAGATGTTGTCGCCCACACGCAACAGCCACTGATCGTCCGAGCCGCTATCAAGATAGCCAGCCGGCATCGAAAAATCCTGGGCTTTAATAATGCCTGCTAGCGTTTCCTTGTCCACCAAGGCATCGACATTCGCTTTGGAAAGAGCCTCTTCACGCGAGCTTTCGTACTGAGAACGGGCATCCGCCAGCTGTTGTTTGTTGGAATCGATGGTCTGTTGGGCGCTGGCAAACTGAGCGCTGGCGCTGCCGAACTGCGCTGCTGCGGTAATAGAGCCCGATTGCACTTCGGCAAGCTGCTTTTGGTAGGCTTCAAGTTCTCCCGTTACCGTTTGCGCCTTCTGCACAAGCTGCCCAATTTTCGCCTGAACCTGGGGGTTCGCGCCGCTAGGATCGACGGCCTTCAGCGCTCCGATCTCCGCCTGCAGCGAAGTGATCTCGCTGGTTTTCCCGGAAATTGCCAGCGTTAAGCCAGAGCTTGCCTGACCAAGCTGATCGCTTGTTTCCTGCTGCTTCTGCTCGAGCGTTTCTTTCTGGCTGTTTAGCTGGCTCTCCGCTTCAGCCAGCTTCGCCTCACCTTCATCGATGCTTTTCTTGGCATCGTAAAGCTGGGAATTGACGCTGGCCAGCAGCTTGTTGTTGATGTCTTCAATCTTGCTGTCGGAAAGGCGCACCTCTACCGATTTTTCCGCCGCCCCAACCGTAGAAACGTCGGCAACACCGTCAATGCGCTCCAATTCAGGAACCGCTTTGTCTTTCACCAACGAAGTGGTGTCGAAAATATCATGGTCGTCGTAGGATGCGGCAACATACAAGGTTGCCATCATATCCATGCTGATTTCCATGTAGTTAGGGCTGCCAGCGGTTTCAGGCAGCTGGGAAGAAACCTCGTTTACCGCAGACGAGGCCTTCACCATGGCGGAATCCATATCGCTTCCGTCCTCGAACTCGAGGAATATCATGGAATAGTTATCAGCACTTTGGCTTTGGACGGAGGAAACACCGCTTACTTTCGAAAGCGAGCCTTCCAATACATCGGTAACTTCGGATTCCACCTTTTCAGCGCTAGCGCCAGGGTCGGTGGTGATAACCGCCAGATAGGGCAAATCCATATCGGGCAGCAAGTCGGTCTTCATCTTGGTAAGCGAAACACCACCCAGAATCAGGATGATGATCACCGCAACCGTAACGATATATGGCTTCTTTACGCTAAAGCGGCTAAGCACAGCAACTCCCTTAATAGTGCAGTTGAGGTAGGTTTCGGGCGAGTGCCAAAGAGAGCCTATTGACTCCCGTATGTTTTATTTAGTAAACATTGTGATTTTATGCCGCATCACCACAGATCTCGGCCACGAATCCGCGAAGAAAGCCCCATACACGCCGATTCCACACTATGCAACGAAAAGTCGAACGATCTGCCCTGATTGTTGAAACGGCAAAGTAGGAATATAGGGGCAGGTACCGTTTCCCACTTTAGCTTTGAGGCGCCGCCCGCACTAATCGTATGGAGTTGCCGGGCGCCCCCCCCAGCCCTGCCTAGTGGGAAAACGGCGTCTGCCCCCATACCCCACTAATAAAGCTCCGGCCTGCGATGCTCAAGGACGGGCATGGCTGCGCGAACTCCGTCAATCGCCGAAAGGTCTATGCGGGCAGCAACCAGCTCTTCGCGGACGCTGCCACTGGCCAGCATCACACCATCAGGCCAAAACACGGCACTTTGCCCGATGTAGCCCTTGTCAACGCGACTTAAGCCCGCAACGAAGATCTCGTTCTCAATGGCGCGCGCCGAAAGAAGCGTACGCCATTGCTCCGCCTTCAAGCGGCCATCTACCCAGGCAGCAGGATTGATTAACAGCTGGCACCCATGCGTTGCCGCAAAGCGCGCCACTTCCGGAAAACGCAAATCATAGCAAATCGAAAGACCGATGCGCCCAAAGGGAGTATCAATGGGCTCGAACAACGCAGAGCCCGCCGCCATACGATCGGATTCCTTAGTGAAATCGGTATCGAACAAATGCACTTTGCGGTAAACCCCGTGCTTAGCCCCATCGCTTCCCGTAATAACAGCCGTATTAAAGGGATTCCCCTCATTGTTTCGCTCATTCACGGTGTATACAAGCCAAAGGCCATAACGCGCCGCAAGCGCATCCATTCCGCAGCAAAACGGCCCATCGATTGGCTCAGCCTCGGAAGCGAACGACCGTTTATCCAGTTCATAGCGGGTCATAAGCGACTCGGGGAACACCAAGATATCCACCCCACGAAGAGAAGCTTCGGAACACCACTGTTCGGCCATTTCCAAAACAGCTTCCGTACCGCCATCTTCAGGATGACGGCACTGAGCCAGCCCGAGGAAAAAAGTCATGGCAACTCCCTTCACGCGCGATGCGATCAAACGCAAGTCAAATACAGGTTTGCTTCATTTTCCCACTAAAAAACGAATGGACCGGGAATAACCCAGTCCATTCGCTTGCTAGTACCTCTGCCTCAAACGGACAGCGTATGCATTAGCTAGTTGCTGCGACGGCGGCGAAGCAATGCAGCGGCTGCTGCAAGAAGGCCCGCGATGCCGCCAATACCAGCGACTGCGGCAACGTTGGTGGCGTCACCGGTCTGAGGGGCGATGCTCGACTCGTCGGCGTCATCACCAGTTGCGTTGGCATCATCGCCAGCGACATCCTGACCAGCGGCCTCCTCGCCGTTGGCGGCGTCATCCGCAGCAGCCTGGTTCTCGGAGTAGAAGGCGTAGTAGGTTACCACGCCGTCCTGGTCTTCATCCTCAACTGCCTTGCTGAAGTCAACGGGGGTGTACTCCCAGTTGCCCTCATCGTCCTTGAGGGTGGAAGACCAACCCTCGAAGGTCCAACCGTCATAGGTGGGGTCGGCAGGCTTGGCAACAGCCTCGCCCTTCTTGACCTCGGCGGAAGATTCGGTCCCGTTGAAGTTGTCAACAAACTTAACGGTGATCTGCTCGACCTGAGCATCGGCGTTCTTGGTCCACTGGGCGTAGATGTTCACGTCGGACTGCACGGGCTGGGAGAAGTCCACCTTGTCGGCGGCCTTCTGCTCGTCGGTGTAGCCGGAGTAGTCAGCGTGCCAGTACCAGCCGTCGAAGGTGTAGCCATCGCGGGTGGGAGCCGCGGGCTGGCGCATCATGCCGTCGGAGTCGGTGACGCCCTGCTGGAAGGTCTCGCCGGTGGCGAACTGGCCGCCGTTAGCGACGTACATCACGGCATGGTCGTTCTGCTCCTGGTTCTTGGTCCACTGGGCGTAGATGTTCACGTCGGACTGCACGGGCTGGGAGAAGTCCACCTTGTCGGCGGCCTTCTGCTCGTCGGTGTAGCCGGAGTAGTCAGCGTGCCAGTACCAGCCGTCGAAGGTGTAGCCATCGCGGGTGGGAGCCGCGGGCTGGCGCATCATGCCGTCGGAGTCGGCAACGCCCTGCATGGTTTCGTTGCCGTCTACGAACTGGCCGCCGTTAGCAGCATATAGAACGTTGATCTGGTTCTGTTCCGTTTTCTGCTCGTCGGCCTTGTAATACACATAAAGCGTGGTGATGCCCTCCAGGGAGGTCATGTTCACTTCTTCTTCGCTGGTTGCCGCACCCGAAACAATCTTTGTGGGGGTATACCCTTCGAAGCTCTTAACGCAATCTGCAACGCTGCTGTCTGCAGTAACGTCAATCGTAGTGGTTACGCTGGAACCATCACGTTCGCCGCCCTGGAAGAAGCTTACAACCTCAACACTCTGAGCCTGAACCTCTGCGTTCTTTTCCCATGCAGCAAACCAGCTGCCTGCCTTGGCGGAAGAAGGATCGAGCTTGTAATACTGCTGATAATTCTCAGGAATGCCATCCATGCTGGACTGAGAGTACCAACCCTTGAAAGTATAGCCCGCACGAGTAGGCGTAGGAGCATTGATGCTTCCGTCCTCGTTCGCCTTGACGGTTACTCCAGTGCTGCCATCGGTGAACTGTCCACCATTTGCCGAAAACGAAAGCTCGGCCTGGGCAGACTGCTCGGAAGTAGCTCCCTCGCTATTCCCATCAGCGTCATCGGCCAATGCCACTGCAGGCACGCTACCAAGAGCAAGCGTCAAGCTCAGGCTTGCCGCAATTGCTTTCTTAGAACGCAAATCCTTCATTTATTCTCCTTTTCGCACTGCATTAGCCCGCGCTCTTACGCGTCAGACTAGTTATCCTTTTTATGCATTCGCTATTTAAAGGCAGTTTGAAAAGGATCCGTTGAGCAACATTAGTTACCGATTTGCTTTGTGCACAACATGCGCAACTGAGAGGTTTACCCGTTAAAACTATTCAGAGATAATGGCATTGACCTCGTATTTCTGAGTTAGAATATGAATTACGCGCAGATAGTAACCGTTTTTATCGTTTTAACTTGCAGCGAAATTGCGCTCCGGACAAGGATATAGATGCACACACCGAGCTCCTATATGTATTCTGATCTACGCAGCTTTGGCGGCATCACCAATAAAGAAGCTGCAAGAGAGCTCCTTACCGATCGAACCCTATGCGGCAACGGTGCGCCCCGTGATCGAATTAATGAAAGAACTTTTTTATCAAGGCAGATCGTCCACGCAACCCCAAGCCAGGTACATCCTGAGTTTTTTGGCGACTTTCATCAAAGCGCCCAAACAATAACAAGCAAAATCGTTTCCAATTTAGCCAAACCCTGTGCGTACCACAAGGTTATGGAACACTACAGTGGTGTAGCGGCAAAGGAAATGGGAGCTCTTCTCAGGCACTATTCCCTTGATGGAAATCTGTATGCTAACGCTATTCGCAGAATCAACGCATCACCTATGTCGGAAACATCCGATAAGGCCGTGCTTTTGGTGATGATGTTTCTGACTACTGGATGCCTCGCAGATCCCGAAATTGCGGTAAGAACAACGCACAGTTTCATGGAGAAGAAGCTTTCATTCACATTTTCAACGCTTCAGCCAACACTAGCGCAACCAAAGCACACAACCAAATCCGCCGGCAGACCCATAAAACTTGGGCTAATCAGGATCGATAACGAGGTTGCGTGCTCTCCTATATACCCTCTCTCTACCTCCGAGGAAGGAACCACTATCGGGCTCTTGGCAACAGGCAGCAACAGCATCAATGATGTCGATATCGATGTTTCCAGAAAACATCTTCGCATTTTCGAAGACGGAAGCGCCTGGTACGCTCAGGGGTTAGGATCGACAAACGGCACTACTCTAATTTCAGGAGCCGATAAATCTATCACTGAGATAGAACCGCAAGGATCTGCTAATAAAAAGTACCCCCCCCCGTCAAAATCAGCCATGGTGACACACTCTGTCTAGGCAAAACAACGAGGTTTCTTGTTCTGAAAATTGCCGATTAATAGTTAACTGGCTACATGGGCCCATTACCTTGTTGCGCAACATTCAAGGCTCATCAGATTGCAGTATTGATCAATCACACTGTATGAAAGAAGGGCAGTTTTGGATTCAGTTGACCCATGCTTCGGGTTCAATAACCAATTAGAACAACGAGTATCTATTCTCTCCCTGGACTCCTTTACGCCAGCTTTCGTGGACCCAAACTGCACAAAGGAAGAAACGAGTCGTCGTTTTCTGACATTTTTCCTGGAAAATAAAGCCCCATATTCCAACAGCATGGTTATGCGCAAAGCCTACAACACGCTCAATGAATGCGTCGCGCTGAAATCCCCTTTGTTCCACGAAGACGGCATTAAGGAAATCAAATACAAGGAAACCTCTCAAGAAGCGCTGCAAAGATACGAAGAAGTTCAAACACTGCTTACCATGGAAGAATTTCGCAGTTCATTGGCGGTTTCACATTTAAAGGGTTTTCCCCGCATATTTGGGCTAGGGAACGCCAAGGGCAAGCCAATTATCGTCAGAGAGTATGTTGAAGGGGTCACGCTGGCAGCAACAATAGACTTACTTCCCCATGTAGACCTTGATGCGTGTATTGGGATCGAGCCCATTACGGTTGCCGCAATTGCCAAAGCGGTCCTAAAAATACTCCTCAATGCCAAATCGCTTGAGGGTGCCTTCGTGCACCGCGATCTGTCACCGCGCAATATCATTATCAGAACAGAAAGAGCAAGCCTTCAGCAACAAGTAGACTCCTGCTGCTTTGATATATGTCTCGTTGACCTGGGAAGCGCTTCGTACATTGAAACAGATTCACCATTTACTACCACTCAATATGGCATCTGGCGTTACGGAACAATTGAGTATGCCCCACCTGAAATGCTCACCCGCGATGTAGAGGGCATTGAAGAACTTCGACATTCAGAGACGATCGATACCTATGCTCTCTGCAGCATAATGCATTTGCTGCTCACGCTAGAAACCCCGTACCAACTTGCTTCGAGGATCAATGATTCGCCTTACTTGGTTAAGATGAAAGAAGAGCCGAAAATAATCCCAAACGTTCCTGTATGCAAATTGCTGAAGCTTGCTGATCAGGGAATCAAGGCGAACCAAGAAAAGCGCTTCAGCATCAGGGAACTATACAAAGAGCTATGCAAGCTCGTCTAAGCGGTATAGCAACGCTTAACTAGATTAATTTGGATAACGGACCGGGATCAACCCGGTCCGTTTAACTATTAGCACGTTTAACG
>OGOQ01002151.1_pt1 | contig 12842 bp, 9 predicted proteins | sample 1552691 | NCBI WGS metagenome assembly OGOQ01 (sample SAMEA2580209, study PRJEB22360) | human gut metagenome | biome: human gut; feature: human-associated habitat; material: faeces | place: Denmark | collected 2008/2010
CGTCCCGGCAGCCTGCCATCGCTTTACGGAGCTGCCGACCGCAGCTATACGGTCATTATCTCTTTCTCCTTCTCGGCCAACGCCTCCTCTATCTGCTTGCTGAACCGGTCGGTCAGCTTCTGGGCTTCCGCCTCACCGTCCTTCGCCATATCTTCGGGCATACCGTTCTTCTGGGCTGCCTTGAAAGCCTCGACCGCTTCGCGGCGGGCATTGCGGACACTCACACGCGCCGTCTCCCCTTCGCCTTTCACCTGTTTCACGAGCTCCCTGCGGCGCTCTTCGGTCAGCGCAGGAATCGAAAGCCGGATATGCTCACCATTATTGGAAGGCGTCAATCCGATGTTCGACACGAGTATCGCCTTCTCTATTACGGGTATCATCCCTTTCTCCCACGGCTGGATGAGTATCGTTTTGGCATCAGGCACGGTAACACTCGCCACCTGCGAAACGGGCGTCTGCGAACCGTAGTAATCCACCATGATTCCTTTCAATACATTGGGGCTGGCCTTTCCCGCCCTTATTCCGAGCAGCGCCTCGACAAGATGCTCAAGCGCCTTGTTCATCTTCTCCTCGGCAATGTCCAATATCAGGGTTGCTTCTTCAGTCATAAACGTTAAGGTTTTATGTAGCTTGAATCAAAAATTGTCCCGTTTTCTATTTCAACAGGGCCTCGATGCCCCTGACCATTTCGTCGAATTCGTCGGGCGTATAACCGACCGTCTGGAAAGCTATCTTCCCATCCTTGCCGATGATGAAGTTGCGCGGCACGTATTTCTCCGCAAACATCCCATAAAGTTTCTTGTCCCCGTCGAAAGCTACCGGAAATTCGTACCCGTTCTTCCGCATGAACTCCCTGACGGCCTCCTCGCCGTCATCTATCGATACCGGCAGAAGTACGAAATCCTTCCCCTCGAAACGGTCCACGATATCCTTTTGCAGCCGTGTGAACTCCTTGCGGCACGGGGGACACCACGTAGCCCAGAAATTCACCAGCACCACCTTTCCCTCCAGCTCGGCAGAAGTCAGCGTCGTACCGTCCAGCATCCGTACGGAAAATTCGGGCACATCCATCCCCTTCTTCAACAGGGTGGTCCGCTCCACGTCGCCCTGCGCGGACGCGATACCGCAACAGAACAACACCGCAAAAAGCATTGACAATATTCTCTTCATAAACAATCGTATTTTTGTAAAGTGATATCCTTCCTCTCGGCCGGGCAGGGCTATTCCCTCACCAACGTCCCTATCGCTTCGCCCCGGACTACCCTGCGCAGGTTTCCGGGCGTATCCATGTCGAAGACGACTATCGGCAGGCCGTTCTCCCGGCAGAGCGTGAAAGCCGTCAGGTCCATAATCCGAAGCCCGCGGGCATACACCTCCCCGAAAGTTATCTCGCCGAATTTCCGTGCCTCCGGATGCTTCTCCGGGTCGGCATCGTAAATGCCGTCCACCCGCGTCCCTTTCAGCAGCACGTCGGCCTCTATCTCTATGCCGCGGAGCGCTGCGGCACTGTCGGTCGTAAAATAGGGATTGGATGTTCCGCCGCCGATTATCACGACGTATCCCCTGCTCAGGTAATCCACCGCCTTGTCCTTGGAGTAATACTCCCCGACCGGCTCCATGCATATGGAAGTCAGCACCTTCGCCTGCATCCCATCCGCCCGCAGCGCGGATTCCAGAGCCAGCGAGTTGATGACCGTCGCGAGCATTCCCATCTGGTCGCCCTTCACACGGTCGAATCCCCTCTCCGCACCCTGCATGCCGCGGAATATGTTTCCTCCTCCAATAACTATGCCGACCTCCACGCCGGCCCCGGCGATTTCCCGTATCTGCGACGCATACGAACCGAGTACCCCGGCCGAAAGTCCGTACTCTCCATCGCCGGCCAGCGACTCGCCGCTCAGTTTCAGCAATATTCTCTTATATTTCATCTTACAGCCTACCTCAGATGTTATACGACACGAAGATACGATTTTTTTCAGAAATAGTTATAATTGGGTATCTTTGTACCCCGATACGTACACTCCTCTCATGGTAAAGACGGGCTATAAATACCTCGACGACATAAACTCTCCGAAAGACCTGCGCAGACTCTCCGTCCCCGAACTGGAAACGCTCGCTGCAGAACTCAGAGACTTCATGGTATCGGAACTCTGCGTGAATCCGGGACACCTCGCATCGAGTCTCGGAGCCGTGGAACTCGCCATAGCGCTCCATTACGTCTATGACACGCCGGACGACAAGGTGGTCTGGGACGTCGGCCATCAGGCCTATGCCCACAAGATACTCACCGGCCGTCGGGAACAGTTCCACACGAACCGGAAGTTGGGCGGCATCAGCGGATTTCCGCGCATGGAGGAGAGCCCCTACGACGCTTTCGGGGCAGGCCACGCTTCCGTCTCCATCTCGGCCGCACTGGGCATGGCCCAGGCCAACAAACTGCAGGGCATCCACCGCAACGTCATCGCCGTAATAGGCGACGGCGCCATGACGGGCGGCCTTGCCTACGAGGGGCTGAACAACGCCGGAGCATCCAATGCGGACATGCTGGTCATTCTGAACGACAACAACATGTCCATCAGTCCCAACGTCGGAGCGCTGAAGGAGTATCTGCTCGGCATCACCACGTCAAAACACTACAACCGGCTGAAAAACCAGGTATGGAACGCCATGTCGGGAGTCCCCCGGATGCGGCGCGCGATACAGAATTTCGGCAACGTCGTCAAACAGAGCATTCTCAAGCAGAGCAACCTGTTCGAGAGCCTCAACTTCCGCTATTTCGGCCCCGTGGACGGCCACGACCTGAAGTCGCTGGTACGGATACTGGGCGACATGCGGAGCATTCCGGGCCCGAAACTGCTCCACGTCGTTACCAAAAAGGGCAAGGGTTACAAACCTGCCGAAAGCAACCCGCCGATATGGCACGCCCCCGGCAGGTTCAATCCCGTCACCGGCGAACTGCTCGTCAATCCGGGCGACAACCAGCCCGACCGCTACCAGGACGTATTCGGTTATACGCTCCTCGAACTCGCCCGCCTCGACGAACGCGTCGTAGGCGTCACACCGGCCATGCTCACGGGCAGCTCCATGGATATCCTGCAACGGGAGATGCCCCACCGATGCTTCGACGTCGGCATCGCCGAAGGCCATGCGGTCACTTTCTCGGCAGGACTGGCGGCCGGCGGCCTGATACCTTTCTGCAATATCTACTCGTCGTTCATGCAGCGGGCCTACGACCACATGATTCACGACGTGGCCATCCAGCGGCTTCCGGTCATATTCTGCCTCGACCGTGCGGGCCTTGTCGGCGAAGACGGAGTGACGCACCACGGTGTGTTCGACCTCGCCTTCATGCGCTCCGTGCCCAACATGACGATAGCCGCACCGGCCAACGAGGCGGAACTCAAGGAGATGATGTACACGGCGCTCCTGTCGGGCGTACCGTTCGCCATCCGTTATCCGCGCGGCCGGGGGATAGGAGCCGACTGGAGCGGCGGATTCCGACGGATGGAGATAGGCCGCGGGATAACCCTGCGCGGCGGGAAGGATGTCGCCGTTCTGGCGATAGGTACCGTAACCAACGATGCCCTGAAGGCCGCAGTACAGGCCGAGGAGGAGGGAATCTCCGCCGAAGTGGTGAGCCTGCGGTTCGCCAAACCGCTCGACACGGCTATTCTGCACGACGTCGGGCGGCGGTTCCGGCGGATAATCACCGTCGAGGACGGTACCGTGGAGGGAGGCGTGGGAAGCGCCGTCGCCGAATTCATCTCCGCCAACGGCTATACCGCAGAGGTCGTGCGGCTCGGCATCCCCGATACTTTCATCCACCACGGCACGATAGCCGAACTGAAACGGATTTGCGGCTACGACACGGAAGGTATCCTGACAGCTATCCGGAAAGCCGCCGGCAGGGAAAAAGCCTGAACCGTCCCGACGACTTTCCCGGCAGTCCGGCCCCCGACCATCCGCAGTACGGACAAAGAGAAAGTCCGTTCCCGATGCTGCGCCGGAGTCCGACGACAAGCAGGAGAAGCTTCGCCCGTCCGTTCGAATACAGACACGACAACGGTTCCGCACCATCCTCCCCTGCCGCCCCTACGATTGCGGTCGGCCATCGTTTCATGAATCCTCCTTTCCCTTTCGAAGAGGGCTTATATGATTTTTATCGTTTCATATCTCAACTCGCAAAAAAGATTGCTACCTTTGCGCAGTTATGGTTCCGGTTCGGGCTTCCGCACCGGATGAAAAGGGAATCCGGTGAGAATCCGGAACAGTACTCGCTGCTGTATGTCCCCTCCTTCGGGAGAAGTCGTTTACCGCACTCTTTGCCACTGGTTTCGATACCGGGAAGGCGCGGTGAACGGGACGAGTCAGAAGACCTGCCTTAACGACATGGATTTGCACCCGCGGGTTTCGGGTAGGAATCGAATGGCTCGGTCGGCCCTCTGGCACACTTTTCCGATTTGATTTTCATCCCCTCCCGCCATGCAGTCACCTGCGTAATCCGAATGGCGAGGAAATCTTACATACCCTGTCGACGTTCGTTCCGGGAAAGGGTCTCCGTTCCTGCGTCCCTCTCCTTTTCCGGCTTCGGTTCGTTGTACACCTGCCGTAAACCAGCATCCGCCTATCGGCCTTTTTTCGTCTTTGAAACTCATTCAATCTTTCAATTAAACATAAACGACATGAAAAAACTGTTTACCTGTCTGGCGGTTGTCCTGTTCGGCGCCGCAATGTGGAGCTGTTCCCCATACGACGACGAGGAGCTGCGGGAAGCGGTCGATGACCTGAACGACCGCGTGGAAGCCATGGAAGAGGCGGTCAGGAATGCCAATTCGGGCATCGAAACCCTTCGGAAACTGGTGGAGGCACTGCAAAAGAATATGACAGTCACTTCGGTAATCAAGACCGAAAACGGTTATACCATCAACTTTTCCGACGGCACGACGGCAACGATTACCAACGGAACCAATGCTCCGTCCATATCGGTCATAAAAGACGAAGACGGGCTGTACTACTGGGCGCTCGACGGCCGAATCATCGAAATCGACGGGCGGAAAATAAAGGCCGAAGGTTCCGACGGCATCACCCCGCAGCTACGCATCAATTCCGATACGAAAGAGTGGGAGATGTCGCTCGACGGCACGACCTGGACGCCGATGGGCGTCACAGCCGAAGGGCAGGACGGCGACTCGTTGTTCTCGAAGGTGGAGGACGGCGATACGGAAGTGGTTTTCACGCTCTCTGACGGGAAGACGACCATTGTCATACCGAAAACTTCGACGGCTGGGTTCGCATTCGTCTTTCCCGAGACCCTGCCCAGGGGCGGCACCAATGTGGACAATTACTACCTATTCGCATTCGGTGAAGAGCGCGAACTTCCGTTTACGGGCGACGTAGCGACCGTCGACCTGATGCACGTCCCGCAGGGATGGTCGGCCAAACTCGACCCGCATGCCAAAACGGTAACGGTAACGGCCCCGGCGTCCGGCAGCTCCTACTATACGGAAGGCATCCTTTCACTCATCGCCATCGACCGTGCAGAGCGGACGACGCTAGCATCGGCACGTATCGCGGCAGTGGATTACTCCGACCCGGAGGGAACATTCGTTCTCAACGAAGGCAATCCGTCGTCGGACAACGGGTCGGTCATTTACATCACATCCGACGGACGCCTCATCAACTACGCCTACTGGCGCATGAACGGTACCGAGCTCGGCAACGCGGCTCAGGACCTGTTCATAGCGGACGACAAACTGTATATCGTATCGCAGAACGGAGGTAACGACGGTATGCTGGTCGAAGCCGATGCCAGAACGCTCAAACGCACGGACAATTTCAGCAAGGACGATTGCTCGTCGCTCTCGTGGCCTTCCCATGTGGCTGTGGTCGGTCGCACGGCCTACATCCGCGACAATGCCGGCGTATGGACCCTCGACCTCGATTCGAGGAGCCTCAAACAGATAGAGGGTACGGCCGGCGCCCTGAAAAACCGGATGGCGGTCGTCGGAGACAAGGTGTTCGTTCCGGCGAACAGCAAGGTACTGATACTCGAAAACGGCAACATCGCCGAAACGATAGCAATGGAGGGTACGGTGACCGGCGTCATCAAGTCCGACGAAGAGGGCTACGTATGGGTTTCCTGTTCGACCAGTCCGGCCCAAATCATCAAATTGTCAGCCACCGACTACACGATGGAGAAACACACCCTGACCGAAGGCGGCGTCTCGGCAGGCTGGGGTGCGACACCGGCTATTTCCGCCAAAGGCGATGAAATCTATTTCTGCAACAATACCTCGACAATCTACCGCCACACGTTCTCCACGAATACGACCGAAACGCTGGGCGATGTGAAGCCAAACGTCGTGAACTGGGGTATAATTTACAACATGCCGGCCGTACACCCCGTCACGGGCGAGTACTACTACAATACAATTCTGGGCTACGGCTGGAGTTTCCTCACGAACGATATCTCGGTATACGACCTCAATTCGGATACGCCCGCAATGGTTGCAGACTACCAGAACTACACGCACTTCCCCGCCGGAATCTATTTCACGGCCGGATTCTAATCCAGTAATATCGTCGGGAAACTCCGGCTCCTCGCCATATTTGTCCGCGGGGAACCGGAGTTTCCGTTTTAGCAACATTGTACAATCCGGCACCCACAGAGATTGCCAAACGGTCGAGGCAATGGTACCGCAAAGAAAAACCGTTCTACATCTCCTCTTAAACGATACGACCCAACTGAATATCAGCTGGGTTGTATCATCAAGCGTACCCGGAGCCGGGGTCGAACCGGCACGGATTGCTCCACTGGTGTTTGAGACCAGCGCGTCTACCGATTCCGCCATCCGGGCGTCGTTAGGGTGTGCAAATATAAAGATTAATTGATTATCCGCAAAATCCGAAGGTACCGGTATATTCCGATACATCTTGTACACAGATATCCGGCACACATTTTCCTTCCGCAGGCAACATGCTCCCGCCAACCTGAACAGCAATGGCAGACCGCAGCCTCAACCGTCCCCCCCATGACATCCGGGCACGCCCGGTCTGTCAATTCTTCCTAAAAACAGCCGAACGCCGGTTGTTGTTCCTCATTCCAATTCTACATCAAACCACAACGATTGCAAGCTGGGCTACGACTGCAGGCTGGTTGTTTCTCATTCCAATTCTACATCAAACCACAACTTCACTGATGACCACCTCTACACTCTCCACGTTGTTTCTCATTCCAATTCTACATCAAACCACAACTTGCTGATACGCGATAGTGCCTTTTCCATTGTTGTTTCTCATTCCAATTCTACATCAAACCACAACTCCATCGGCCGAACAGGAGATTGAAGATATGTTGTTTCTCATTCCAATTCTACATCAAACCACAACTTCGAGCGGATTGGGTGCGGATGCCGCACGGGTTGTTTCTCATTCCAATTCTACATCAAACCACAACGATTACTAGTAAATATGGACAGAATCGCCGTTGTTTCTCATTCCAATTCTACATCAAACCACAACACCCAGGGCGCGAACCGTTCCACGCCGCGAGTTGTTTCTCATTCCAATTCTACATCAAACCACAACTTCGACAGGATGCTATAATCCGCCATTCGAGTTGTTTCTCATTCCAATTCTACATCAAACCACAACAAAAACGCCATGAGCATAGACGAGGGGATGGTTGTTTCTCATTCCAATTCTACATCAAACCACAACAGCTTTCTTTTGAGTCAGCATATCAAAAGGTTGTTTCTCATTCCAATTCTACATCAAACCACAACAATACCTTGATTCTGAACTCTTCCAGCTCCGTTGTTTCTCATTCCAATTCTACATCAAACCACAACATGTCAAGGAAGGGGGAGAAGGCTACCCCGGTTGTTTCTCATTCCAATTCTACATCAAACCACAACAAACCGCTGGTGGATGTGTCGCTCGTGCTCGTTGTTTCTCATTCCAATTCTACATCAAACCACAACCTCGCGCATGGCAGTAATTCATATTCTGCACGTTACACATATGACACCGATGCATAAAACGTCCTGCCGCACACCGGGGAAGTTGGTCGGATGTAATTTCGTATTTCAAAGAGCAATATATCAAAAAAATTCCAGCTGCTGAGGCATCTCGGGCCGGGCCCGTTCGCTTTTCCCCCAATAGTTCCGAATCTCACTGTACTGTTTGTCCGTAACGCTCAGGATACTGGTATATCCGGCAGGCGGCATCGACTTCTGCACCCGACGGAGATGTACTTCCATATTCTCTTTAGAGGGGCAGTGACGCACGTACACCGAATACTGCATCATCGAAAAGCCATCCTTCTCCAGGGCCTTGCGAAACTGAGTCGCATGACGACGCTCGGTTTTGGTATTGGTCGGCAAATCGAAAAACACGAACAGCCACATGATACGATATGCATTCAAACGGACTTCCGACATCCTGTCACTCCAACAAAGGGTAAACAATCTTCTTTTGCGTTCCAGCGAAACATTTCGCCAGCGATGCCGCCGTAAACGTCAGGCCGACATCCAGCGGACGCATCACCTTCTCGAAACGCGTATCGGCGAACAGTATCCGCAGCAGGGTCCCCTTGACCTCCTGCGTCAGTTGCGACTCGCCCTGCATACGGAGCCCGTACACCAATTCGTCCACAAAAGGACGATAAGGTTCCATCACATCGTCGGCCAACGGAAAGGCATTGTACCGGTTACGGTGGAAAATGCCGAACGCCGGAAACAGCCCCGACCCCATCAGCGACCGTGCGACGGCCGCCCGCAGAACCGTATATCCGTAATTCAGCAAGTTATTGGGAACATCTCCCTCCCGCATACGAACGAAATCCCGGCCGAACAGCTCTGCCCAGTAAATTCTGGCGGCAGTCCCCTCCCGGTTGTCCGCATCGCCGCTGCGGACATTCCGGTAATAGGGCTTCAACCGCTCCCCGTCTTTGCCCAACTTCTGCAGCAAGGCGGCCTGGTTTCGGATTTTCGCCTCGACGATTTGCCGCCATATCCCTTTTTTCAACGGCTCGCTCGCCTCGATTTGCGTCCGGTAGTTCTCGCCCTGTGTCCGGTTGGAATCGAGATTCATCAGCATGGCGTTCGGCATCCGGTCGTCGCCGCAGAAGATGACGGCCGCATTGTTATCCGAGAGCGCATTCAGCAGCGGCAGCGTCACGGACGTCTGTCGGTCCTCCAGCACCACCACCCCGATATCCTCGACCGGAACGGTCCGCTGCATGTCGGGGGCCTCCTTCGTACGGATAACCATCTGATTGTCCCGAAGACTCAGGCTATAAGGCGTCGAAAAGAACAGCGCGCGTTTCACCATGAAGCAATTACCGTTTGAATTTTACTTCCCCCGTAACCGTCAGTTCGAAGTCATAGCCTTCGACGAACATTTTAAAATTGGAAACTCTTATCCTCAACTTCGGAGCAGGATGGCGTGCATCGAAAACCGAAATTCCCATTCCACACTCCGCCGTAACGGCTTTCCGGTCCCGTGCCTCCTGATGAAACAGAAACTGGACACGACCATCCTGCGCCATTCCCACGACCTTGTACAACCTTTTAGCCAACTCTCCGACCGAACATTCATACAACTCGTCCGGGGAATTTTCATAAAACAACACCATCGTCCCCGTTTTCAAGAGATACTTGAGCGAATAACCGTTGACATCCGACAGCGGTACCAAATCGGGCCGGGATTCCCGGTCCGCACTCCGTTTGAAATAACGGGCCGCCTCCAGTTTATTGACGATTTCAAACGTCCGTTTCAACCTGCCCTGCCTGTCTCTGCCTTCGTAAATCGCCATGCAGTAATTCCCGTCGTTGACGACATGGTAATATCGCTTATACTCCTTAACGGATACATCGCGATGAGGCTTCAGGAGAATCGGATTTTTCACACCGGTCAATATCCGCACCTTCCGAATCGGTACATTTTTATCCTTGTTCATCCAGACAGTATGCTTCTGCGGGTCCATTGCCTCCTTGAATCCGAATGCTTCGATAGCCTCCTGCACTTTCCGCTTCACCGTTTCGTCCACGATTTTATCCACATCGGTCGGCAGTAACTGGTCGAGCGATTTGCGTACCACATATCGGATTTCGCCTTCGCGCTCGATAGCCCCGTAGAAAGTTTGCTCATGCAGGGCGCCGCGGGCGGTATCCCCCTGCATGTATTTGGTTTCGCCCTTGTCGTTCTTCTGGACCCTGCCCCGCACGCGCAGCCGTTTGCGGCTCTGCTTGGGCATGTTGTCGGGCGTATGGTGCGAAACGAGCAGTTCTTCGGCTACCGCCCGGACATCTTCGGTAAAGGTCGGCCACGGTTTTTCGGGCTGCGGTCTATCCGCCTCGCCCCTCCGGTACCGCTCGTCCTGACAGACGTACCGCGCCCAACGGTCATACTCCCGCTTGCCGATACAAGCGATGGTAATGGCATCTATACAGTGATGGACGTGGTTCACACGTTCCTTCCGGGTGTGTTCCTCCTGCAATCCCCACATGGTGCGGAAATCGGCCGTGGCGCTCCCCTTGACCGGATAAACCCGGTCGAAAACCGTTTGCAGGTACTGCCGTGCATATTTGCCGATGATGCCGATATCGACCCCCTGCCGGTTGCTGAACCCTTCCGGCACTTCGGTTATTTTGAAAGACTCGCACTTCCTGCGCCAGTAGTCGCGGCGCATCTTCAAATAATGACGGTACTGTATAGCCTCATCCTTCTCCGGTTTGGTCACCGCATTGTCAACCCGGCGCGTTGCGCCCTCAATCTGTCCCTGCAATGAGTCGATAAGCTCCGGCCAGCCAAGTGCTTCGATACGGGCCCATATCTCTTCACCGCAGGCAAGTTCCATCGGCAACTTGTTCCGCTTGACCTCCCGGTTGAACCTCTCTTCGCACAGCGTCTTGTTGTACTGCGCATCCTCGCCCCCGCGCGAACGGGGTACGGTATGCTCGATGTCGTATGTCCGGCCAGCTCCGAGAAACTCGGCGATTCCGATCATCCTACCCGTATCCGAATATAAATCAATATGGTTCTGCTCTTCCCACAGGCGGTATTTCAATAGGTCTTCTTCCGTAGGTTCGATGGTGTGCCCCGTCGCAGCCGCATACTCCTCGCGAATTTTTGCGGCAAATTTCCGGTTCTCGGCCTCGCGTTCCCGCTGATACCGCTCGATGGCCTTCCTCATATTGGCATCGTTCAACTTTCGGGAAAATTCGATGTTGATTCTCGTACCGCGGTCGATTTTCCCTTCGCGCAACAATTCGTTTATCAAGGCACGCAGTCGGAAAAGCGCACGCATGGCCATCGGATTCCGGACGGCCGCAGTACGCGGCGACCCCAGCCGCAGGATGCCGTTCGCATCGGGCTTTGCCTGCGGATAGGCTTCAATCATCGACGGATGATAAAGACGGTCCAACCGCTCCTCTTCCACACCCCAGTAAAGCCGCAGATAGTCGCGGATGCGTTCCTCCTTCCGTGTTTTCTCTCCGTCGCCCAAATCATCCATCTGGGCGGAAATCCCTTGCTCCACTTCGCGGCGCCTGGCCGGGTCGGCATACACCTCCGCCGGAAGCACCTTTCCGAGGTTGGCAAAGAATACCGCCTCGTCGTAGCGGTATCCGCGCCGCAGGTAGGGAAGTATCTTGTTGATAACGTTCAGGCTCAGCGACGCATACCCCTGCGGCAGACGGAAGGCCGCGAGGGTCTTCGCATCGTCGGCCGAAATTTGCAGTTTCTCTTGCAGCCACTGCCGCAGCCGCTCTTCGTGCTCGAAGGCGAAAAGCGCATGCCATACGTCGTCGATTATCCGCTCCTCGCTCTTCCCTGCACCGAGCGTATAGAGCCTGCACAGCTCCCGCCGCCATTCGTTGCCGAAGACCGCCTCCAGCAGTGCCGACATAGGGCATCCCGTAACGGTCGCTCCCCGCGCGAAATTGAACCTCCAGGCCGCCTCCGTCCGGTCGCCCTTACAGGCATAATTGTTCCTGCCCGCTATCTTTTTGGCAATGTCTTCGAAATCGAAATGCGGTTTGCTCTTGCGCAGGAACAGCGGCCGGACGGCCTCCAGCTCCTGCTGCGAAAGCGGACGAGACTCCGCATCGCCGGGACCCGTAACCCGTACATTATTGAGGAACTGCAACATCCGGAACTCCTCGAACCGCGGATGCGACACCGGACAGCGACTCTTTTTCTTCTCGAACCGGCACCTGCCGACCTGTCCTTTCTGCGACTTGAGGGGACGCTGGTAGAAAATGGCGCGCTCCAGCGCCTGCTGCAACTCCTCCCCGAGCCGCTGCTTCCGACAGATGGCACGAAACTCGGCCAAATAGTGCTCGTTGCGGGCCGTATAATGTTTGCTGCGAATTTTCTCTTTCCGCTGATAGAGCCGATAAAAGTATTCGCCCAGCCAGGTACACCCGGCAGCTTCCATGTCGGCCGACAGCGCTTTGATGTCCGTCTTGACCGTACCGTCCTCCGTCTCGTTTCCGGCATCCTTCCGGTTGCTCAGAAAGCCGCGCCGCTGGCACAGATGATACAGCGCCCTGCCCAGCGCATGCCGGTCTTCGCGGCGGGTCAAATCGAGCTCTTCGGTCAGCGCCCGGAACCGGTCGCGATAAGGATTCTTGTCCGCAGCATCGTCGGTACGCTGCCAGCGGATGAATTCGTCGGTCACCGGATAAACGCCCTGTTTCCGCCACGCATCCAACTGCTCCTGCGAAAGAGGCGGACAAAAGTCATGCTGCACCAGAACCCGCAGCAACGCGATTTTGCGCAGCCGGCGCCGGAAGTAATGCCGGCGTAGAGCACGGGCATCGGTCCGGTCCTGTACG
>OGOQ01002152.1_pt1 | contig 12834 bp, 14 predicted proteins | sample 1552691 | NCBI WGS metagenome assembly OGOQ01 (sample SAMEA2580209, study PRJEB22360) | human gut metagenome | biome: human gut; feature: human-associated habitat; material: faeces | place: Denmark | collected 2008/2010
AGACCTAGTAAATACACGGTCTGCGGGCTTTTTTAACTGTTTCATCCGCCCATTTTCTACTTCTGTCCTATTTGGTAAAATGCTGTTCCAGATTTAATGATAAACTGGATATCTCTTCTATTTCAGTGGAGATATTGTTGATGGAATCATTCTGTGCCGCTATCGTTTCTGTTATATTCTGAATCGTAGCTGAATTCTCCTCGGAAGTAGCTACCAGAGTCTCTATTTCCTCCTGAATATGGTTAAAATGATCTTTCACATGCTCAATGATCTGATATTCTTCACTGACTGTTTTGCTTGCATCATCTGTTGCACTGTTAATGTTTGTAAAATATTCCAACTATCCAGTTTCCTTTCCTACACGGGCTGCGGCGTCTTCTTTCCCTGCCGTAATATTCTTTGATACCTGAGAGGTTGTTTCTGTCAGCCATTTCAGAATCTCCTGAATATTGTTGGATGATTTGGCACTTTCCTCTGATAAGGAACGAATTTCGTCTGCAACAACTGCAAACCCTTTGCCATGTTCTCCCGCTCTGGCTGCTTCTATTGATGCATTCAGAGACAACAGATTCGTTTGGGAAGCAATGGAATCGATATCCCCCAAAATAGCTGTGATTCTGTTCATTTCTGTAAGCAGTGAATCTGTAGACTGACGTGCCGACTCTACCGTCTGTTCCATTTCCAGTATAGAATTCTTTGCATGAACAACCGCATCATTGCCCTTGGCTACAGCATCCTGTACCTTCTGGAATCCACCATCTAACTGTGTAGCCAGTTCATGATTCTTATTGATCTCATCTGTAGCAGCATTGATCTTATCCATAACTGTAACCGTAGATTTGGCAGTATCCTCTACTACCTGCCCCATCTGAGTCGCTTCTGTCCTTACACTGCTGCTGCCCTCTGCGAGCTGATGAATAGAACTCATGCTTTTTTGAATTGTTGTATTCAGATTCTCTGAAATTTCATTTGCTACACTGGCATTTTGTCTGACCTGTTCCAGCGCTTTTTCCGTCTTTTTAACAACATTCGCACCACGCTTCGTTGCCAGATATAATAATACGCCCGTTACTGCAAAAAGCAAAACGCGTGAAACAACACCCGCCCATGAATAATCATTTCCCGCAATTGTTTCCGGACTGAAAATCATAAAAACTATGGAGATTACTGTAAAAGGTACTGCAAACCAGATAATCACAGATTCTATAAAGTATGATGTCGCCATTGCCAGGAGGACATAATTCGTCAAATATGTTATTGAATTACCTCCTGTGATCCATGAATAGACCAATGTACCTATGGCCGGTGGGAATACCAGCATCAATACTTTTTTATCATCAGGCAAAGGCAAAAAATAACCTATTGTTGAAATGATACCACATACGATTACAACAATACTGCCTTTCAACGCCATAACAGATAATCCAAAACCCAATACCGAAACCATAATCAATGCAAGAATGGAACACCATGTAATGATCAAATTTTGTTTATGTAACTTCTTCATATAAATTGTCCTTTCCTTTCTGAATACATACCAATTTATAGCTCTAATTTGACACTTATATTATAAAATTTTATTTGTAAAAATACAATATTTTGGAAACTATTTTTATTTACTCAAACTTCGCACATAAATTTTAGCTATGCACCTTGATATCCCATCGTTTTCCTTATCAACAATCCACTCTCCAATGGAATCATCCTTTATTTTATCAATTAAGCCGACTAGTTCTTCAAACACAGCACCACACCTCCTTGCACCGCTGTAATCAGTTATCTGCTTCAAATGCAACTTGCCACATACACATATCCATTAGTTTCATTACTGGATACTCTACACCACAGGTGCTTAACTCTGCTCTGACAGTCTCAAACGCATCCTTGTGAGATAAATAATACTTTGCTACATCTCTTACGGATTCTTTGTTGAAACCACCTGTCGAAATACCATACTGCTTTACAGACTGCACATAGTATCGGTCATATGCCGGAACACAGCCAAGCGTACCCAATAATATCTTTGTGACTAGAGTATCCGTGGCATTGTTTGTTCTTTCCTCGATTGAAGGCTTTTCATCCGCATAAGCCCTACGGATTCTTGCACTTACATCCTCCAACAAGGTAAGATTTTCGTCCTTGATAAGTTCTTCAGCCGTTATCCCCACCAATGAATTGTACTGTTCTTCCATGAGAATTTTCACAACCGGGATATGCACTTTATAATCTTTCTGTAATAAAAAGGATGAACCTCTATACATTCCCCAGCTTGCAAGATAAAACGCCAAATGAAGTGCAAGATAGTCAAATGTATTCTCATCCAAACCACCCCTGTTCGTAATGAATGCATTGTAACAATGCTGCCATGATAAATATCGACCATGTGGGTCTTCGACCGTTTCATTATAGTATGTACGAATACAGCGTATAGCTTCCTCCACAGACAGAGTTACCGATTTGCATTGTATCTCCTTCTTAGGTGAGTTAGTTTCTTGACGAGGTACAGCCATTCCCTCTCTAACAAATTCTACTGTCTGCTCTGGGATATTAACCTGTCGTGTCAAATAACCAGCATTAAGCCATCCAAAGGCAAACGACTGTGATTCAGAATTCGACCATTGAGCCGGGTAAGTATATGCCGAATCAGATAGCCTAAAGCCAATTATCCTTTCTATTTCTGAAAAGGACATCTTGATTTCATCCTTCCCACACTTTTCCAAATATGCTGTTAAAGCTATAAATTTATCTCCTTTAGGCACCTTCTGTTCCTCCGTCAAATTTGTCAGGTCTTATTGGTCACAATATATAATTGCCCAATAAGTATGTCAACACATTTTTAGTATTTTCTAAAATATTTTACTTAATTATTGTCATTTAGTATTTTTTAAATTATTTTCGTTTTTATTCATTTTCTTTCACTCATGCGTTGACCCATTCCGGAAATGATACTATAATTTATAAAACAGAAATGAAACAACAAATCAAAAGGGGGTATTTATGCTTCACATCACTTCACTGGATGATGGACTGGATATTTTTAAAGCACTCGGCTCCAATGTTCGGATTGAAATTATAAAACTGTTGATTGAAAACAAAGAAATGAACATGAACGAACTGGCAGCAAAACTGAACATTACGAACGGTGCACTGACGGGACATATTAAAAAACTGGAGGCATGCGGAATTATCAATATCTCCAATGATTCCAGGGGGCACGGAAACCAGAAAATCTGTACTCTGCATCTGGATAAAATTCTCATTGATCTGGACGCACCGGAAGAAGCACAGAATGTTTACAATGCAGAACTTCAGGTCGGACATTACTGCAATTATGAAGTCTATCCGACCTGTGGGCTGGCTACCGCTTCCCATCTGATCGGTGAAGTGGATGATACGCGCTACTTTGCACATCCTGATCGCTACAATGCAGATATTCTCTGGTTTTCCAAAGGATTTGTGGAATATGAAATTCCAAACTTTATTCCAAGCTCCCAGAAAATCACGCAGATTTTAATCTCCGCCGAGCTCAGTTCCGAAGCCCCGGGAATCAACAATGTCTGGCCATCCGATATCAGTTTTTACTTAAATGATGTCTGCATCGGCATCTGGACATCCCCGGGAGATTTCGGAGATGTCCGCGGTATTTTCACTCCGGACTGGTGGTTTCCGAACTGGAACCAGTATGGATTGTTAAAAATGCTTGTGATCAATAAAAAGGGAACTTTCATTGACGGATTTCAGATTTCAGATGTCACCATCCGAGACTTTAATCTGGACTATCGCAGCAGTATGAAGCTGCGTATGGCAGTTAATGACACTGCGAAGCATGTTGGAGGACTCACGATTTTTGGTAAATCTTTCGGTAATTATGGACAGGATATTAAAGTCAGCATTAATTACGCACCAATTGAAGAATAATTTTATGATTAAAAAAGGTTTTGCATGTTATTTCCCCATGCAAAACCTTTTTATCGGCATTCATTATACTAGATTTCCCATTTTTCATAGGGACAGTTCTGTCCTTTTACCGCAGCACGAAGCTGCACATAACATCCACAGGCACGACACATATGCTCACTATACCATGTGCATTGCCCACAACATGCCAGACGCCTTGCATACGTCACATCTTCTGCCTGTTCTTCCGGCGTAAGCTGTGCAAGGTACCGCAAAAGATATTCCTCCAGACCGCCCCCGTATTGTTTTGCCAGTTCACATTTTCTGCAATACCGTTCTGACTCTTCCATATAAATAATCCCGTCCATTTTGCATTATTGCAGGCGCAGCTCCACCACACTGCATGGAGGAAGCATGACTTTTATCCCATTTCCACACTTTTTATATGCAGTAAATTCTTCTTCTTTTACAAGTTCCGGAACATCAAATGTATTATGTGCGTGCATCTCTGCCGAGACAACCTTTGCTTCTTTCACTGAATATACGTGTTCATCTCCGGCAAACGCAATCTCTATTTCTTTTTCCTCATCCGCAGAAAGATTGTTTAATGTAACTGTAATGATATGCTCCGCATCCTCGGATACAGATTCCGTCACCTCCGGAACTTTCCATTCTCCTATACCGGTTTCGCCCACTCCTGTCAGTGTACTGTTCAAAAGCGTTGCTCCCTGATGGTGTCGGTACATATGGAATACATGATACGTCGGTGTCTTAATCATCTTTGGTCCTTCTGTGAGAATGACAGACTGCAATACATTTACCATCTGTGCAAGATTTGCCATCTTCACGCGATCACAGTGCTTATTAAAGATATTCAGGGTGATTCCTGCAACCAACGCATCCCTTATCGTGTTCTGCTGATATAAAAAGCCCGGATTGGTTCCCGGTTCAACTGTAAACCAACAGCCCCACTCATCCACGATCATTCCGATTTTTTTATCCGGATCGTACTGATCCATAATCTTTCCGTGGCGTTCCACAAGAGTTTCCATATAAAGTGCTTTTTTTAATGTCTTATACCACACTTCTTCATCAAAATCCGTTGCACTTCCCTTGATTTCCCAGCCTTCCGGATGCACATAATAATGCAGGGAAAGCCCATCCATAAATCCATGAAATTCAGGAACGGTGTGATCATGGGTTGTCTCTAATACCTTCCTTGTCCAGTCATAATCATCCACATTTGCTCCGCCACAGATCTTTTGGATCGGTTTCTGCGGATCATAATTGCGCACATAGGTCTGATATCTGCGGTACTCATCTGCATAATACTGCGGTCTCATATTTCCCCCACATCCCCAGTTTTCATTTCCAACACCAAAATAATCAATGGTCCACGGCTCCTCATGTCCATTTTTTTTGCGCAGATCTGCCATCGGGGACACCCCGTTAAATGTAATATATTCAACCCATTCCGACATCTCCTGCACGGTTCCGCTTCCAAGATTTCCGTTAATGTAGGTTTTACATCCAAGCTGACGGCAAAGTTCAAAGAACTCATGCGTTCCGAAACTGTTGTCCTCTACCACACCACCCCAATGGGTATTAATCATTTTCTTCCGGTTCTCTTTCGGTCCGATTCCGTCTTTCCAGTGATACTCGTCCGCAAAACATCCCCCCGGCCAGCGCAATACCGGAATCTTAATCTCTTTGAGTGCTTCCACCACATCTGTACGCATCCCATTGACATTCGGGATTTCAGAGTTTTCACCCACATAGAGTCCTTCATAGATGCATCTGCCCAGATGTTCCGAGAAATGCCCGTAGATCTCCGGTGCAATGGTACCTTCTTTTTTATTTTTGTTAATCATTAACTTTGCCATATCTCTTTACTCCTTTTGGATATATTGTACGCCCCAGAGAGTTTCCTCGTTGTCTCCTGCAGCCAAAAAACAAAACACCGGATTTTCCAGATATTCTCTTCTTCACCACCAGCAAAATAGCTGTACCATTTTCCTTCCGGATAGTGCAGTTCCGATGCCGTAAAATAATACCAGCCATCCTTTTCATACACATACGGATCTGCTCTCTGCAGAATCCAGGGTTCATTAAATTTCAGTCTCTTATCCATATGTTTTCGTCATTATTATATGGGGGTTAAACATAAAATGCAACTATTTTAGATTTTTCTAAACAACTTTAGTCATGTTGAACAATATTGTGCATTTATTTTTGTGAAAGAATTACTTCATTATCTTCTGATGTCCGACCATTTCTTGTTTCAGAAATTGCTGGCCGCAAGCGTCAGAGATACCGGACTGACACCCGGACAGCCAAAAATTCTCGACTATCTCATTAACCATGAGCGTGCAGTTCACTGTAAGCATTTTACAAAGACGGACTGGGGCAATGTAAAAAATTATGATCTCTGTATCAAATCTGATGATTTTTTGCACAGTCCATTATGATTTTCTGACACATATCATATCCTAATACAGAGCTGTTCAAAGACAATGTATAATTGCCTGCCATTCCCCACTTCTGTTCCGTATAAAAATTATAGTTTGTTCTGCGTCTTTTATCTGTATCATTTATCATATTTATAGCATCAGCTTCTGTAACATTATACAATTTACATATGCGCTGTACTTTTTCCGACATATCCCCATGAATAAACACATTTAACACATCATCCCTGTCTTTCAGAATGTAATCAGCATTTCTTCCAACGATTACACAAGGCTCCTTTCCAGCCAACTCCAAAATAACTTTTCTCTGTGCCTCATATACCATATCTTCTATGGACTTTCCTGTAATGTCACGTCCGACAAAGGCATATGCAAATAAACCTTTCTTTGGAGATAACTCTGCATTTTCCTTAATGTACTCCGGTGACAATCCTGACTGTTCTGCAATCTGTCCAATAATATCCTTGTCATAATATGCAATGCCAAGTTTCTTTGCCACTTCTTCACCGATAAATCGACCACCGCTTCCAAATTCCCTGCTGATTGTAATAATCCTTTTTTCCATTTCCGGTTCCTCCTTAATTCAAAACATCTACGTTATTCTTTCTGATTCTCTTTAAAAATACATATCCTACCAGACATGAAATAACCTCAGTTATTGGAAATGCCCACCAGATAAGGGAAACTCCCATCTGACCATTTCTGACAAACGCAGAAAAAATTCCAGCCAGTGGCAGGATAATGATAAGCTGTCTCAGAAGAGAGATTACCAATGATTCAATGCCTCCATCCAGCGCCTGATAAATTCCCTGATAAGCAACATTTATTCCAGCAAACAGAAAGCTTATTGAGATTATCCTCATTGCCCCGATAAAATATTCTCTTGACTGTCCTGCATTGAACAAAGTTGCAAAAGCTCCAGGAAGAATTTCAGTAATTGCAATTCCAAGAATCATTAATACAACTGTATAGATCAGTCCATACCTGATCCCATCCTGAATTCTTTTTTTACTTCTCATTCCATAAGCAAATGCAATAATCGGAGTGATTGCATCTCTAAGCCCAAAGGCAAGGAATAATACAAACTGCTGTACTTTATAGAACAATCCATATGCAGTCTGTGCGGAAGGACTGAATTTCAAAATCAGATTCATCACATATACCATGATAGACATAAGTGCCTGTGCAATAATTGCAGGAAGTCCAATTGCATATATTTCCTTGATTATTCCGCTATCCGGTTTCATATACTTTACATCATGTTCAAATTCCTTATTCAGTTTCATATGAAATACAAACAATAATATTGCAGACGCAACCTGTCCAATAACAGTTGCATATGCAGCTCCCTTCACTCCCATTTCAGGAACCGGTCCAATACCATAAATCATAATCGGATCAAGAACAATATTCACCACTGCACCCACAACCTGACCGATTGTAGAATATAGTGAACGTCCTGTTGCCTGTAAGAGTTTTTCAAATAATGAAAAGAAAATAATTCCAAATGAAATTACGCAGCATATTCTTAAGTAGTCTGTTCCCATTGATATAACTTCAGGGTCAATTGTCTGCGATGAAATATATGCTCTTACTCCGAAAATTCCAAACAACAGGCACACCGCATAAATAATCACCCCAAGAAACAAACTGTTTCCCGCAACTTTTGCTGCCTTTTTACCATTTCCCTGTCCAAGTGTTCTTGCAAGAAGTGCATTTGTTCCCACACCTGTTCCGATTCCAACTGCTACCATGAGCATCTGAACCGGAAACACCAGTGTAAGTGCATTAAGTGCCGCCTCACTTCCTGATCTCATGTTTCCAACAAAGGCACTGTCCACAATGTTGTAAACCGCCTGCAATGCCATAGATAAGATCATCGGTATTCCCATCTGAACCATGAGCTTATTTACCGGCATCTCTCTCATCTTGTTACTTTCTGCCATTTTATTATCCTCCTTTTTCTGCATAAAAAAAGTGTGTACTTACCTCATAAGCTGGACTTACGCTGATAAGCTACACACTTTTAACTGCATGATATATTTTCATAATGTGCGACAGCAGGTGCACACAAAACGAGTAGCAAAACTGGATTTACGCTAGTCTGCTACTCGTTTAGAAATTATTATATTTTTCTTTTTTAAAAATTTTGATTATCCCGAAAAACCCTTGAAATACAAGCACATTCGCAGGATTTCAGATTGATTTTACTACCAATTTACTACTTTTAACGGATTGCGCCTTGATATGCCGGAACATCTTGCGAGCATGAAACAACCCAATACAAACGCGACGCACTGGCGGCGCGGCACGTCGGCAATCACACAATTTCATATAGCACCGCACTGGCGGCGTTACCTTATCCCAACCGGGAAACAAGGAACGCCGCTATTTTTTTACCCTCATGTTACGCAGTAGGGGCAAAAAGAGTCTTGCTACACAAGGCTTTGCGGGTACGGTTTTCACAGGGTAAGGGATTGATACCTAAACCCTTAAAATCGCTGTTCTACCGCGTAACAAATATGCAGCAAAGGAGTTGATGAAGCTATGGCAGTTTTCCGCGTGGAGAGAAACACAGGATATACGGTTATGAGCAACCACCATTTACGCAACAAAGAACTTTCCCTAAAGGCAAAAGGGCTGTTATCGCAAATGCTGTCCTTGCCGGAGGATTGGGACTATACCCTTGCGGGACTGTCCTATATCAACCGGGAAAAAATCGACGCTATCCGCGAAGCTGTCCGGGAGCTTGAAAGAGCCGGATATATTCAGCGTTCAAGGGAGCGCGACGAGAAAGGACGCTTGCGGGGAACTGATTACATCATCTATGAGCAGCCGCCTAACTTGGATTTACCTACATTGGAAAATCCAACATTGGAAAATCCTACGCAGGAAAAACCTACGTTGGAAAATCCAATGCAATTAAATAAAGATATACAAAAGACTGACTTACCCAAAAAAGAAAAATCAAATACGGATTTATCAAGTACCGATTCCATTCCTATCCATTCCCTAAATCCCTTGCCTTACGACGGGGAAGCGGCTACGCCGCCGGAACGGAAACGAAAGGAAGCGACAGACGCATACAGCGTTTATGAGGAAATCATCAAGGACAATATCGAGTACGACCATTTTGTACGCTACGGGCAGGTAGACAAAGACCGCTTAGACGAAATTGTTTCGATTATCCTTGAAACGGTATGCAGCAAGAGAAAGACAATCCGTATCGCCGGGGACGATTACCCGGCAGAGCTTGTCAAGGCAAAGTTTATGAAGCTGAACAGCAGTCACATTGAATTTGTCTTTGACTGCATGAAAGAGAATACCACCAAAATCCGCAATATCAAACAGTACCTTAAAGCGGTGCTGTTCAATGCGCCGAATACCATTGACAGCTACTATACCGCCCTTGTCGCTCACGATATAGCGACAGGCAAAATCTAAAGGAGGATTACCACATGGCACAGAAAACAGGAGCTTTGATTTTTGACGAACAGACCGACCGCTACGACATTCGTTTTGACATTGCCGACTATTACGGCGGTTTGCATTGCGGGGAGTGTTTCGACGTATTCACAGGCGGCAAATGGAAGCCGACCCGCATTGAAATGAGCGCGGCGCAGGAATGGTACCTTGTGGGTATCCGCGCCGAGGATTTGAACGGCTTGCGCGTCCGTATCTAAAGCCTATGGGCGGCTACCGCAGCGGCGTACCACCCTAACACTATCAGACTACCGCGAAAGGAGGACGGTAAATGCAAGATGAAATCAACGAAAAGACCATAGCCCTTTACATCAAGACCGGGAAGCTGACCGCGCAGACGCTTCAAAAGGCTATGAAAACGCTGCTTGCACAGATGAAGAAGCAGAAAGACAAAACGCCGCAGGGCAAGCAGACCTTAAAGCAGCTTATGAAGCAGAACGCGGGCGTTTCCAACATTGAGATTACCGAGGGCAATATCAAAGCCTTTGAGAGTACGGCGAAAAAGTACGGTATCGACTTTGCGCTGAAAAAGGACACGACAGAAAGTCCGCCCCGCTACCTTGTATTTTTCAAAGGGCGCGACGCTGACGTGCTGACCGCAGCCTTTAAGGAATTTTCCGCAAAGAAGCTGACACAGGAGAAAAAGCCCTCTATCCGCAAGCTGCTTTCCTCTCTGAAAGAAAAGGCGGCGGGCTTAAACGCACAGCGGGACAAAGTAAAGAACAAGGACAGGGAGGTATCGCTATGAAGCAGGAAGTTAAAAAGCTGCTTATCCTCAATCTGCCTTATCTGCTCTTTGTCTATCTCTTTGACAAGATAGGCGCAGCAATACGCCTTACCCCCGGCGCAGACGCAAGCGAAAAACTCTTGCAGCTTGGTACAGGCTTTGCCGCTGCCTTTTCCAGTATCGCGCCGAGCCTGCACCCCGCCGATCTGCTTATCGGCGTTGCGGGGGCGGTCATTATCCGGCTTGCCGTTTACATGAAAGGCAAAAACGCGAAGAAATACCGAAAAGGCATGGAATACGGTTCCGCGCGTTGGGGCGGTGCGGAGGATATAAAGCCGTATATCGACCCCGTTTTTGAAAATAACGTGTTGCTGACGCAGACCGAAAGGCTGATGATGAGCAGCCGCCCGAAGCAGCCGAAGTATGCAAGAAACAAAAACATTCTTGTTATCGGCGGTTCCGGCAGCGGCAAGACCCGCTTTTTCGTAAAGCCGAATTTAATGCAAATGCACAGCAGCTATGTAGTAACCGACCCGAAAGGCACCGTCTTAATCGAGTGTGGGAAGCTCTTGCAGCGGGGCGGGTACAAAATCAAAGTGCTGAATACGATTAACTTCAAAAAATCCATGAAATACAATCCCTTTGCCTATCTGCGGAGCGAAAAGGACATTTTGAAGTTAGTCAATACCATTATCGCCAACACCAAAGGCGACGGGGAGAAATCCGGCGAGGATTTTTGGGTAAAAGCCGAAAAGCTCTACTATACCGCGCTTATCGGCTATATCTGGTACGAAGCCCCCGACGAGGAAAAGAACTTTACGACGCTGCTTGAAATGATAAATGCGTCGGAAGCCCGCGAGGACGACGAGGACTTTAAGAACCCGGTTGACCTCATGTTTGAACGTCTGGAAGAAAAAGACCCGGAGCATTTTGCAGTCAAGCAGTACAAGAAGTACAAACTTGCGGCGGGCAAGACCGCTAAATCAATCCTTATTTCCTGTGGCGCAAGGTTAGCCCCCTTTGACATACGGGAACTGCGCGAACTCATGGAAACCGACGAAATGGAGCTTGACACTTTGGGAGATAGAAAAACGGCATTGTTCGTTATCATCTCCGACACCGACGACACTTTCAATTTTGTTGTTTCCATTCTCTACACGCAGCTTTTCAACCTGTTATGCGATAAAGCCGACGACGTTTACGGCGGGCGGCTGCCTGTTCATGTACGCTGCCTGTTAGATGAATTTGCAAATATCGGTCAAATCCCGAAGTTTGAAAAGCTCATAGCGACCATACGAAGCCGCGAAATATCGGCTTCTATTATTTTGCAATCACAGTCGCAGCTAAAGGCAATCTACAAGGACAACGCCGACACGATTGTAGGCAACTGCGACACGACCCTTTTCTTGGGCGGCAAGGAAAAAACGACGCTCAAAGAAATATCGGAAATCTTAGGCAAAGAAACGATTGACAGCTTCAACACTTCCGAAACCAGAGGGCGGGAGCTTTCGCATGGGCTGAACTATCAGAAGTTAGGCAAAGAGCTTATGACGCAGGACGAAATCGCGGTCATGGACGGCGGGAAATGTATCTTGCAGCTTAGAGGTGTGCGCCCGTTCTTCTCTGATAAATTCGACATCACGAAGCACCCGAAATACAAGTACCTGTCCGACGCAGACCCGAAAAACGCCTTTGATATGGAAAAGCACATCAAACGCCGCCCCGCTATCGTAAAGCCGGACGAAGTATTTGACTACTATGAAATCGACGTACAGGAGGACGCAGCACCGTAAAGGAGGTGGTAATCTATCCGAACTGTAAACATTGGCTATATGGTACGCGCCCCTACTTGGGGCGCGGCAGGAAGCCGCAGCGTATCAACCCTTACAAAAATGACAACTGAATACCGCCGCGCCGCAGCAGTTTAAGCAGCGCGGGGACAGCCGCCAAACATAGGCGGCTTTTTTCATACCCAAAACCAAAAACAAACAATTTTTATCGCCGCAAAGCGGCAGAAAGTGAGGAAATTATATGGCATTTTTCAACAGCGCAGTAGGCGTATTGCAGACCCTTGTTATCGCTCTTGGAGCAGGCTTAGGTATTTGGGGCGTTATCAATCTTCTGGAGGGATATGGTAACGACAATCCGGGTGCGAAATCCCAGGGCATGAAGCAGTTCATGGCTAATTAGTTGGAACAAAAAACGAAAGGAAAAGCACAATCCAGACGGTATCAGCGGCAGGCTACAAGAATAAATTGT
>OGOQ01002156.1_pt1 | contig 12820 bp, 8 predicted proteins | sample 1552691 | NCBI WGS metagenome assembly OGOQ01 (sample SAMEA2580209, study PRJEB22360) | human gut metagenome | biome: human gut; feature: human-associated habitat; material: faeces | place: Denmark | collected 2008/2010
CCAGTCCCACCGAGAGCACCACGGCCAGCATCGACAGCACGTTGATCGAGAATCCGGCCACATACATCAGGAAGAAGGTGCCGATCAGCGACACCGGAATCACGATACACGGGATCAGCGTCACGCGCCAGTTGCGCAGGAACAGGAAAATAATGATGATCACCAGCAGGAACGCCTCGTAGACGGTCTGTTTCACCTCGTCGATCGAAGCGCGTATGAAGCGCGTATTGTCGAATCCGTAATCGGTCACCACATCTTCCGGCAGGTCCTTTTTCATCGACTCCATGCGTCTGTAGACCTCGTCCGCGATCTCAATGTGGTTGGCTCCCGGCTGCGGCACCACCACGATGCCGACCATCGGAATGCCGTTCATCTTCATATAGCTGCGCGTATCCTGCGGTCCCAGCTCCGCGCGGCCCACGTCGCTCAGACGGATGATGCGGTCGGCGTCCTCGCGCACCACCAGATCGTTGAACTCCTGCGAGGTGTGCATCAGTCCCAGCGTGCGGATGGTCAGCTCGGTGGTGTTGCCCTCGATGCTTCCCGACGGCAGCTCGACGTTCTCCCGGTCGAGCGCGCTCTTGACGTCCGCCGGCGTGATGCCGTATCCGGCCATCTTGGCCGGATCGAGCCACAGTCGCATCGAATAACGCTTCTCGCCCCATATCTGCACGCCGCTCACGTCGCTGATCGTCTGCAGCTGCTCCTTGACCGTCAGGTCGGCGATCTCGCTCAGCTCCAGCAGCGAACGCTTGTCGCTCTGAATGGTCACCATCAGGATCGGCGTAGCGTCGGCGTCGGCCTTGGTCACCGTCGGCGGGTCGCAGTCGCGGGGCAGGTAACGCTGCGCGCGCGACACCTTGTCGCGCACGTCGTTGGCGGCCGTTTCAAGGTCTACCGAAAGTTCGAATTCGACCGTGATGCGGCTCTGGCCCTGACTGCTGACGCTCGACATCGACCGGATGCCGGGAATGCCGTTGATATTCTGTTCGAGGGGTTCGGTGATCTGATTCTCGATCACATCGGCGTTGGCGCCCGGATAGGAGCACGTCACCGAGATGATCGGATTGTCCACGCTCGGAAACTCCCGCACGCCCAGATAGCTGTATCCGATAAAGCCGAATAACAGAATGATGATCGTCAGTACCGTGGACAATACGGGACGCCGGATGCTGAGTTCGGAAATATTCATACGGCGGCGGGATTATTCGACGACGTCGAGTTTGACGGGCAGATCGGTCCGCAGCTGCAGCGTGCCGGAGGTAATCAGCGTGTCGCCCACGTTCAGCCCCTCGATAATCTGAATGCTGGACTCGGTCCGCAGGCCGGTCTTCACCTCGACGGCCTGCGCCTTTCCGCCTTTGTAGAGATATACCTTGTCCACGCCCATCTCCGGCACGATGGCTTCGGTCGGCACGGCTATGGCGTCGGGAATGTCGTGCAGGCGGATTTTCACGGTCACGAAACGTCCCGGCAGCAGCGTTCCCCGCGTATTGGGATAGAGCGCCCGCACGGCCAGCGTGCGCGTGGCGATATCCACCTTCGATTCCTGCGCGTAGACCTCCGCCCGGAAGGTCTCGTTCCGGCCTTCGACCGTAAACGAAAGCGGCGTTCCCGGCCTGATCTGGCTGGCATAACGCTCCGGCACGAAGAGGTCGATCTTGAGCGGCGAAATCTTCGTCAGCTTGGCCACCACCACGCTGGGCGAGGCGTAGGCGCCCTCGCTGACGTTTCGCAGACCGATAATTCCGTCGAACGGCGCACGCAGCTCCGTCAGCGCGATATTGGCCTTGACGATGTCGATATCGGCGTTGAGCATCGCCAGCTCCGTACTGGCCTGCTCGTAGGCCTCCTGACTGACGGCGTCCTTTTCGAGCAGCGCGCTCTGGCGGTAAACCCGGTCCTCGGCCAGCTTGAGCTGCGCTTCGTAGCGCGACAGCTGCGCCAGCAGCGGTTTGTCGTTGACCTTGGCCAGCAGCTCGCCCTTGCGGACGATCGACCCTTCCTTGAAATTGATCTCGACGATCTTGCCCGAAGTCTCGAACGAGAGGTCCACCTCTTCGTCCGGCAGCAGGTTGCCGACCATCGTAATGCCGTCGGCGAGGGACTGCGGACGCACGACGAGTCCGTTCACGTTCAGAACGCTCTTCTTCCGGGGCGCGCTCACCGCGGCCGGATCGGCGTCCGAAGCGGAGGAGCCGGGGCCGAAGTGTCTGTAAACGCCCAGCACGGCACAAAATACGACGAGGATAACGGCCGTAACGATCCATTTCTTTCTTTTATTCATTGCAGCGAGTAAGGTTTGATTTCGGAGTCAGGGCAAAGATACGAAAAAAGCGCATGCAACTGCTATTCCCGACCGGCCCGATTGCGCTCCCTGCGGATAAAATCCGCAGCTTCCGGCCATCCGGCAGACATCGCAGAGGGCCAAACGGCAAAAATCGGGGGTGAAACGCCGCCGGCATTCCGCAAAACCGGGCATGCGCGCAGCCGGAAGCCGTACCATTCCGGTGCGAAAAATCACGACGCTCCGGACGCCCGAAACAGGGAATACGCCCCCCACCGCCGCCCTGCGGCAGCCGAAAGGCACAGAATTTGAACGACGAACCGCAAACAGAACACCGTGCCGCAAAGTTTTGCAAGAATCGAATCATTTCATTAGAAACCAAGACTTTCCGGACACGGACGTCGGTCCCGGAAAACATCCGATATTAAAAATTTAACGTATCGCAATCCCGTTTCCTGAAAAATTTATGTACTTTAGCCCCTGTTTGCAATTTACACACCCGGATAACACCCGGATTTTCGACCACACGACGAAAGAATGGACAAGCAACCGGACGAATTGATCTTGCAGAGCCTCCGGCAGGGCAGTTACGATGCATTCGATGCGTTGTACATGCGTTACGCCCCGCATGTGGAGGCGTTTGCCTTCTGCATGCTGAAAAACCGGAGCGAAGCCGAGGATCTGGCGCACGATATCTTTCTGAAAATCTGGGAAACCCGCGAGTCGATCGGCCGCATCAAATCGTTCCGCAGCTATCTGTTCCGGATGACCAAGAACGCCGTTTTCGACATCTTCGAACACAAGAGCGTGCAAACCCGTTACGAACAGCGGCTCCTGCACGTCGAGGACCTTCTGACGGACGACATTTCGACGAAGGTCGCCACCGAGGACCTGCTGATGATTATCGACATGGCCGTGGAGCAGATGCCTGAGCAGCGGCAGCGGGTCTTCCGCCTGAGCCGCTACGAAGGGCTTTCCCATCAGCAAATCGCACAAAAACTGGGCGTAACCCCCAAAACCGTCGAGTATCACATCCGCACGGCGCTCGCCGAACTGAAAAAAATCATCGGCGTCATCGCCTTCTTCTTCTGATTCTTCCGCCTCACGCCTCCCGGCAGACAAAGACGACACGAAAATTGTTGTCTTTTTTTATTTGCAAAAAAATTCAGATCCCGACTAGGGACGCCCCTCTTTTTCCCGTCATACTATTACAAACGCACAGAAAGAACGGACATGATAAAAAAGATAATACACACGTTCCTGCACAATCCGATGCCGGAACAGGTACAGCAGCAGTTTCGGACATGGTGCCTGAACAAGGAGCGCGCGGGCGAAAAGACCGACGCCTTATGGAAGGAATGGGAGCGGCTCGACCCGGCGTCCGTCCTTCCGGCGGACGAAAAGGCCTACCGCCGCAAGCTCGACCGGCTGCACCGCGAAATGACGCCTCCGGCCGCCCCGAAACGGGGGCTGTTCAGCATCACCCGCCGCACGGCCGCCGCTGCGGCCGCAATCGTCCTGCTGGCGATGTCCGTCGAATTCTTCGTCGTGAAACGTCTCTCGGCCGACACCACGACATGGCTGGTGACCGCCGAAAACAGCAAAGGCCGCTTCACGCTGCCCGACGGCTCGGTGGTATGGCTCAACGCCGCCTCCCGGCTGGCCTACTCCGACCGCTTCACGGCTTCGGGCAGCCGCGCGGTCCGGCTCGAAGGCGAAGCCTTCTTCGACGTGAAACGCGACACGCTGCGCCCCTTCGAGGTGGAGATGGGCAAACTCCGGGTCAAGGTTCTCGGCACGCGCTTCACGGCCAGCCATATGCCGGCGTTCAACACGGAGGAGGTGACGCTCCTTTCGGGCAAAGTCGAGGTGTCGGGCTACCGCGCCGACCAGTCGGTCGTCCTCACCCCGGACCAGAGCTGCTCCTACGACGCCGGTTCGGGCGCGGTCGCCGTGCGCAACGTCGCGGCCAGCAACTATTGCAGCTGGACGGGCAACTCGATCATCTTCGACAACATGACGCTGGCCGACATCGCCGTCAATCTGGAGCACTGGTACAACATCCGCTTCCGGATCGACGAACGCATCGACACCTCCATACGCATTTCGTTCACCCTGCGGCCCGAAACCCTCGAAGAGACGCTCAAGATCATCGAAACGCTGACGCACCTCCGCTGCCGCCAGATAGACAAACACTACGTAATAATACACAAATAACCAAGAAAACCGACCATGGAACGCAACACATGAACGCCGGGAGACCTCCCCGGATCTTCTTTCAAAGAAACTCAAGAAACTATCAATCAAAACTTAAAACTCAGTCATGAAAAAAGATGAACGCCTGAATTTTTCCGACCGGACACCCTCCGTGCGGAGACTTGTCGTGTCGCTTGTCCTGATGCTGCTGGCCGCCCTGCCGGCAGCGGCGCAGAACAAGAAAATCACCGTCGATCTGGACAACGTCCCGGTCCGGGAATTTATCAAAACCGTGGAATCGCAGAGCGGTTATACATTCGCGTATAACAACTCCGAAATCGACCTCACGCGCCGCGTGAGCGTCAAGGCGGCCGACGAAAACGTCGTAGACGTCGTCATCCGCGCGCTCAGCGCCCAGAACCTGACCGCCCGCATGGAGGGCAGCCGCATCGTCGTCAGCCGCAAACCGGCCGCCGCACGCGTACAGACGGCGCAACCCGTAAGGGGGGGGGTAGTGACCGGAACGGTCAAAACGATTTCGGGCGAGCCCGTCATCGGCGCCAGCGTAATCGTCTTGGAGACCAACCGGGGCAACGTCACCGGTCTTGAGGGCGACTTCTCGGTCGAGGCCACGCCGGGCCAGACGCTCTCCGTCTCCTTCCTCGGCTACAACACGCAGCAGATAAAGGTCGGCAGCCAGACGTCGTTCGACATCACGCTGACCGAGGACAGCAAGCAGATCTCCGAAGTGCTGGTCGTCGGCTACACTCCGATGCGCAAGAGCGACTTTACGGGATCGATCGCCAGCGTCAAAGCCAGCGAACTCTCCGCCACCACGCCCACCGTGGGCCAGTCGTTAGTCGGTAAGGTCGCCGGCGTCGAAGTCCACCAGACCAGCGGTGCGCCGGGCGACGGCGTAACCATCCGTGTGCGCGGCGTCAATTCGCTCTCGGCGAGCAGCGCGCCCCTTTACGTCATCGACGGCTATCCCGCTTCGGAGGACGTATTCATCAACCCCAACGACATCGAAAGCATCGACATCCTGAAGGACGCCGCTTCAGCCGCCATCTACGGTTCGCGCGGTGCGTCGGGCGTCGTGCTCATCACCACCAAGCGCGGCAAGGACGGCGAAGCCGCCAAAGTCAGCTACGACTTCTCGTACGGCATCCAGCAGCTCGACCACAAGGTGGACCTGCTGAACTCGACGCAGTTCCGCGACCTGCTGATCGACGCCCGCAACAACTCCTACCGCCTGCGCGCCACGGCCGCCGGCGTGTCGTGGAGTCCCTACGACGACAACACGATCCGCGCCGCCAAAGGCTTCTCGCTGGCCGAAGTGGGCATCCACCCGATGTTCTACGACTTCACGACCCGCACCCCCGTAACGCCGCAGTACGACACCGACTGGCAGGACGAACTCTTCTCCAACGCCGGCATCATGCGCCACAACGTATCGGTCATCGGCGGCACGAAGGCCATCAAGTACATGGCCAGCGTCGGTTACATGGATCAGGACGGTATCATCGCACCGTCGAACCACAACCGCATCAACGCCCGCATCAACCTCGACGCCCAGATCACCAAGCGCCTGACGGCGAGCATCAGCTACTCGATGTACGACGCCAAGAACACCGTCGTACAGGCCGAGGGCCGCATGATCAACGACGGCGTGATCCAGAGCGCGCTGATGTACCTGCCCAACCTGCCGGCCTACGAGGAAAACGGCGATTACGCCCGCAGCGCCATGATCCGCATGAAGACGGACTGGGGCATGAACTTCCCCGAAAACCCGCTGGCGATCGCCAACGAGCTGGACATCAACGAGAAGATGTCGCGCCACAACCTCAATCTCAATCTGGTTTACGAGTTTCTCCCCGACCTCAAGCTCTCGGCCCGGCTCGGCCAGCAGTGGTACAACTACCGCTATTTCTATTACCGCCCGATGAGCATCGGCCGCGATGCCGCCCCCGCCTACAGCGAGGAGCTGCGCTCGTCGAACATCGCCCGCACGACCTCGACCTACGACGTGGACCGTCTGGGCGAGTTCACGCTCAGCTATAAGAAGAAGATCGGCCGCCACCACATCGACGCGCTGGCCGGCTACACCCTCCAGAAGAAGACCTACGACCGTCTGGGCGTCGAAGCCACGGGCTTCGCCGACGACCGCATCCACGAGGTTACGGGCCACGGCTCGAACGCCTCGGACATTTCGCTCTACAGCACCCGCAAGGCCGCATGGGCCATGATGTCGTTCCTGACCCGCGTCAACTACTCGTTCGACGACCGCTACACGCTGACCGGCTCGTTCCGCGCCGACGGTTCCTCGCGTTTCGGCATCGACAGCCGCTGGGGTTACTTCCCCTCGGTATCGGCCGGCTGGACGCTCTCGAACGAACCCTTCCTCAAGGATGCGCTCAAGGACGTGGCTTCGATCCGTCTGCGCGCCAGCTGGGGTAAGAGCGGCAACAACGACATCGGCAACTACGCCAGCCTCGCCGGCATCTCGTCGGGCAGCTACGCCTTCGGCCAGACTCCCGTATCGACGACTTACGAAGGCTCCTTCACCGACGCCGCGCTGGGCTGGGAAACCACCCGCCAGACTAACGTCGGTATAGATCTGGGCTTCTTCAACGGCCGCCTGAACGTGATCGGCAACTGGTACAACTCCATTTCGACGGACATCCTCTACAAATACCCGATCTCCTCGATCTCAGGCGCGACCTCGACGACGACCAACATGAGCGGCGCCAAGATCCGCAACCGCGGTTTCGACGTCCAGCTCGACGCACGCCTCTTGACAGGCAAGGTAAACTGGAACTTCAGCACCAACATTTCGGTCAACCGCAACAAGGTCGTCAGCATGGGCGGTCTGGACGACATCATCTCCACCACCGAACGCTCCGTAGGCTCCCACATCACCAAAGAGGGCAAGCCCATCGGCTCGTTCTACGGCTATCAGGCCGTAGGCATCATGTCGAAGGCCGACTATGCCAACGCCCTGCTCGACCGCGACGTCTACATCAAGAACGGCAACAAATTCCCTGAAGGCTACCAGCTCAAGGGTCCGGCCGTGGCTTCGTACGCCCTCGACAACCTCTCCTACGGCAATGCCATCTGGAAGGACGCCAACGGCGACGGCGTCATCACCACCGACGACAAGACGATCATCGGCGACGCCTACCCCGACTTCACGGGCGGCTTCTCGACCAGCCTGTCGTGGAACGGACTCGATTTCAGCGCCAGCTTCGCCTATTCGTACGGCGGCGAGGTCATCAACTTCCAAGACTACTACCTCTACAACATGGAGGGATCGGGCAACCAGTATTCGATCGTCGCCGACCGCTACATCTCGGACGCACAGCCGGGCCGCAACAACGTGCCCATCGCGTCGCGCATCTCGACGACCAACACCTCGCTCAAACTCTCTTCGTATTACGTGGAGGACGCTTCGTTCTTCCGCTGCGCGAACATCACGCTCGGCTACACGCTGCCCAAACGCTGGACCAGCAAGCTGCACATCACCTCGTGCCGCGTCTACGTCAGCGGCGACAACCTCTTCACCATTACCCCCTACCGCGGTTACAACCCTGAGGTGTCGTATAAAAGCAGCAACATGATGCCGGGCTTCGACTGGGGATGCTACCCCCTCTCGCGCATCTATTCGGTCGGTTTAAACTTAACTTTCTAAATCTTGTACGAATATGAAGATCAAACATATGTTCATCCTGCTCGCCGCCTCGGTCTCGACGGCGTCCTGCGGATTCCTCGACGAATACGACCCCAACGCCACGACGGTCGGCAACTTCTACAAGTCCGAAGCCGACATCGTCACCTCGCTCAACGGCGTCTATGCGTCGCTCACGCAGAGCTACTACTACACGAACAACCACTACTTCACCGACGTCCGCTCGCATGACACGGCCGTGACGGACAGCGGCGCCAACAGCGGCATTCCCTACCAATTCTACAACTATACGCTTACCGAGGAGAACTCCTACGTATACAACCGCTACACGCAGCTCTTCAAGACCATTTCGCGGGCCAACACGCTGCTCGCGCATCTGGACGACGTGAGCTATTCCAACGGCGACGCGCGCAACACCTACGAAGCCGAAATCCGCTTCCTGCGCGCGCTGACCTATTTCCATCTGGTGACCGAGTGGGGCGACGTGCCCCTGATCCTGACCGAACTCAAGACCAAGGACGAGGTGCAGGCCAACAACTACCGCCGTCCGAAGAGCGAGGTCTACAAGGCGGTCTTCGCCGACCTCGACTACGTACTCGGCAGCCCGCTGGCCGACATGCAGCCCGCATCGGAGTGCGGCCGTGCAAGCAAGGCTGCCGCATGGACGCTCTACGGCAAGGCCAAACTGCAATACGCCTGCGACGAGGATTTCGCCTCCGAGAAGTCGGCGTCGCTCACTTCGGCCATCGAAAAGCTCACCGCCGCATGGAACCTGCGGTCGTTCGGCGAACTGTCCGACATCCCCTACAACGCGATCTGGGACCTCTCCACGCAGAAGTCCTGCGCCGAGAACATTTTCCAGATCAACTACATCCAGAACAACGCCGACCTCGGCTCCACTTGGAACTACCTCTTCGGTCCCAGCAAAACCGGCATCACCTCGAACAAGGTGGGCCTGATGCAAAACATGACCACCAAAAGCGTCTACGACGCCTTCGCCAAGGAGGACGTGCGCAAGAACTACCTGCGCGAGACGACCGTTGCGGGCGTGACCTACTACCACACCATGAAGTACGCCGATCTGGAGTGCGGTGCGAACGGCTACGGCGGCAACAACTGGATCGTCATGCGTTACGCCGACGTGGCGCTGATGCTGGCCGAAGCCTACTACTGGCAGGGCACGGAGCCGACGGCCAAGAGTTTCCTGAACATGGTCCGCAAACGCGCCGGACTGGGCGACTGGTCGGGCACCGACCTGCGTCAGGGCATCTACGACGAGCGCCGCAACGAGTTCATCCAAGAGGGACTCCGCTGGCAGGACCTGCTGCGCATGTACTCCAAGCAGGAGATGATCGAACATTTCAACGCGATCAACCCCAACTTCGGGCTGAAGGACCTGCTGCTTCCGATCCCCTACAACGAACGCATCCTCAACACCGAGGGACTTTACCAGAATCCGGGCTACGGCGTAAAATAAACCGACGACGTCATGCGATTCACAAACAGAATCATATTGATCCTCTGGGCGATCGCGTGCGGGCCGCTCGCTGCCTGCTCCGACGGCGGCACGGAGGCCCCCGGACCGGAAAACGGGACTCAGACCATCGTCTGGACGCCCGCAGTTCCGGTCAGGGACGCCGCAGTCGTCTTCTCGCTCGAAGGCAGTCCGGATAACGTCCGCAGCGTATTGTGGATGTTCGGCGACGGCGCGACCGCGACTTCGGGCGCAGGCGAATCGGCCGAACACACCTACCGGACGGCCGGCACCTACACGGTCAGGGCGACCGTCACCCGGCTGCATGGCCCGATGACCGAACTCTCGGCCACGGTCGCCGTCGCCGATACGGAGGCCGCGATCGTCGTCAGCAACGACCATCCGGCCCGTATGGAGCAGGTCGCCTTCGCGCTCAGCCGCATCCCCGGCGTGTCGGGCGTCGTCTGGAATTTCGGCGACGGCAGCGCGGCGCAGCGCGTGACCGACCCGACGCAGCGGGTGGAACACCGGTATGAAGCCGACGGACAGTACAGGGCCGGCGCCGCCATCTCCTACACGGACGGCACGACGCAGACCCTGACGCAGACCGTCACGGTCGAAGGAGCTTCCCTGAGCCGCTCGTGCCTGAATTTCGACACCGGCAAAATGTGGATCATGGCCCACCGCGGCAACTTCAACAACGGCTACGATCTGGCCCCCAACTCTATGGCGGCGTTCCGCAAGTGCGTCGAACTGGGATGCGTGGACTTCATCGAAACCGACGTCCAGATCACCAAGGACGGGCAGGTCATCTGTCTGCACGACAACTACCTCAAGCGGTTCACCGACTACAGCTCCTATGCCGGCGACGAAGGCTACGTCATCAACTTCACGCGCGAGGAGCTGCGGAAATTCCGGCTGAAAACCACCGACGGCAAGGTGACCGGCGAACAGATTCCGACGCTGGAGGAGGTCCTCACGGAGCTGCGCGGCAAGGTCTGGTTCAACCTCGACAAATGCGGCAGCGACGACGTGGACATCGCCAAGGTCTACGAGGTCGTCAAACGCTGCGGCTGTCTGGACCGGGTGCAGTTCTATGTCGGAACCAACAGCGACAGAGCCGCTTGGCTGGCCCGTCAGGAGCAGCCGGGAATCATCGCCCCGCACGCCAACAACGCCTCGGCGCTGGCCGCCATGTCGGCATTCGCCCCCGTCTACATGATCCAGACCTCGACGGGCTATGTCAACAGCGCATGGATTTCGTCGCTCAATGCCAAAGGGCTTTCGGTCTCGAACCTGCTCGACGACGAGGGCGCGGCCTTCCGCAACGGCAACACCGTCACGATGGACGGCTTCGTCGCCGCGGGCCTGCGCATGATCCAGTGCGACTACCCCGCCCTGATGGACGAATACCTGAGAGACAAAGGGAAACGCTAAACCTTAAAATTTCAAAAAATCAATTTCAATGAAAAGAATACTATCATATCTGAGTATCGTGTTGCTCTCCGCATCGGTCGCATGTTCGGACAGCAGCGAGATGGACAAGGCCTACAACTCGGTCATCACCCCCGGCTTCACGTTCGGCGGAGAGGAGATCATCGCGGGCATCACTCCGGTCACCTTCACCAATACGACCACGGCGGAAGGGACGACCGTTTCCGAATACTTCTGGCACTTCGGCTTCGCCGGAGAGGGCAACTGGTCCGAGGAGGCCGCTCCCGACCCGATCGTCTACAACCGTCCGGGCGACTACACGGTCACCCTCACGGCATGGGGCGCCGACGGCAACCGCGCCACGACGACCAGAACGATTACCGTCCTTGCGGACAACGTGCTGCCGACGGCCGACTTCAGCTACTCGCCCCAGATGATCAGCATCGGCACGACCGTGACCTTTACGGACAAATCGACCGATTCCGACGGCGAAATCGTATCGCGCGAATGGCTCTTCCCCGACGGCACGACCTCGACGGACATCAACGCGACCTACACGTTCGAACAAATGGGCATGTTCAACGTCCAGCTGACCGTGACCGATGACCGCGGCGGCTCGAACAGCACCTCCAAGGCCATCAACGTCCGCGCAGGCGACGTCAACGCCTTCACGCTGCTCTGGTCCACTGCGGTAGCCTCCGCCGATGCGCTCTGCGCGGCGAGCGTCGTGGCAGCGAGCGACATGGGCTATATCTATTCGGTATCGGGCGACGGCAAAATGGTCGCGCTCAACACCGACGGCGCCAAGGTATGGGAATACGACGCCATGGCAAAAGACGGCGTATACCTCAAGAGCGAAATCTCCTATCCTTCGGTGGACACCGACGGCACGGTTTACTGGGTGGCGCACGGTTACGGCGGCTCCTCGTCGGCATCGCTCGTCTATGCGTTCGACGGCGCGACGGGTTCGGTGCTCTGGAAGAACACGACGGCCTACGCCCCGGCGGCGCGCATCGCCTTCTCGACCTTCTCCTCATCCTCGCGGGTCAGCATGCCGAGCCGTCCGGTGTACGGATAGCGGCCTGCAGCCGCCACATCCCAGCAGGTCATCAGCTCCGGCCGCACATGCTCGGTGAGCAGCACGGACATCGTGCGCGCAAGGTCACGTTCAGGCAGAGTCTGCAGCGATTTGCCATCCAGATATACCGTACCGCCGATGAGCGCCAGCTGACGGATGAGGCTTTTGAGGATGGTCGATTTACCCGAGCCGTTCGGACCGATGAGCGTTAAAATCTCACCGCGGTGAACACGCAGGGCGATGTCGCGGATGAGCGGCACACCACGGTAGCCGACGGTCATTTCTTTTGTTTCGACGAAAGGATGGGACATTTTGTACCTTCTTCTTTAACATGATTGCTTACGAAGCAAGAGAATCTTGCCTTCCCGGCAGGGGCGCCGTGCCCACGGCGAGGGGCATAAGGGTGGACACCAAGGTTTCCACCCTTATGAATCCCGTTTCCTTTTGGGATAGCACGGCGAAATTTGCATAGCTGAGACTCGCCAAGGAACGACAGTCGGGTTACTCTTTCGTGCCTTTCTCCGCCTTTTCGCAGTTCACAGATAACATACTGCTACACATGCGGGTTACTCTACGATAGGCGCGACATAACCGTGTCGCGCAACTCTTTTACGCGTTATTCCAGACAACACCTGCGCAGATAGATTATATCAAACCGATAAATCC
>OGOQ01002162.1_pt1 | contig 12801 bp, 10 predicted proteins | sample 1552691 | NCBI WGS metagenome assembly OGOQ01 (sample SAMEA2580209, study PRJEB22360) | human gut metagenome | biome: human gut; feature: human-associated habitat; material: faeces | place: Denmark | collected 2008/2010
GCCCTGGGCTAGGAGCTTCTGCCCTTTCAGGGCGTGTGGGGCTTACTTGCGAAACAGGGCGTGTGGGGCTTACTTGCGAAACTTGAATAGACTATTAATAAACAAACTTAAAAATAAAAATCTATGAAGAAAAGACAAATGATGATGGCGCTGGTTTCGCTGATGGTTCTGTCAGCCCAGGCGCAGGCTAATTTCCAGGTGTCGGTTTCCAATCCTTCCAAGGTGGCAAGAACCGATGCTCCGGTGGTGGTAGATCTCAGCAAGTTGGGCGCTATCGGCGACATTCAGCGCGCTGTAGTAACCGTTGACGGCAAGGAGATTCCTTCACAGCTCGACGACACCAACCGCGATTGTACCAACGATGAACTCTGTTTCCTTGCCGATTTGGGCAAGAAAGAAACCAAGACCTATCAGGTGCAACTCTATCGTGAGGGTGAGCAGGCACAGTATCCGGCTCGTACTTTTGCAGAACTCTGCTTGCCAAGCAGAAACAGGAAACTGGCTAAGAACAGGCAGGATATTTATCTGCGCAGCATCTCTTTTGATAAGAAAACCAAGGATCCTTATCACTACGTCCATTCTCATGGCACCTGCTTCGAAAACGAACTGATTGCCATGCGTGTTTATTTTGATCATCGTCAGACCATCGACCTTTATGGCAAAATCAACAAAGGGCTGGTGATTCAGGATACGCAGTTCTATCCTTCAGATGAGCAGATTCAGGCTGGTTCGGGCGATGATTGTCTCTGGGTAGGCAATACCTACGGACTGGGTGCGCTCCGTGGCTGGGACGGTAAAGACCAGGTGCTGTTCAACAACGTGAAATACCAGGAGCAGCGCGTCATTTCAGAAGGTCCGCTCCGTGCCATCGTCGAAGTCGTGGATAAGGGTTGGGTTCCGGCTCCGGGCTTGCAGCCTGTCAATGCTACCATCCGCTACACCATCTATGCCGGTCATCGCGATTTCGATGTAGACGTATTCTTCAACAAGGATGTTTCTGATTATCAGTTTGCTACAGGACTCATCAACGTAAAGGGTTCCAGCGAATTTGCTGATGGCAAGGGTTTGCGTGGCTGTTACGGCAGCGACTGGCCAACAGGCAAGGACGATGGAAAGCACAAGTTGGAGACCGTAGGCTTGGGCATTTATGTGCCGCAGTCAGCCCTGGTAAGTCAGCAGCCAGCCAATAAGGATTGCTATACTCAGGTAGTGAAACCTGCAGGCAGCCAGCTCAGTTATAAGCTTGCTTATACCAGTGCCAACGAAACCTATGGCTTCAAGGGCGAGAAGGAGTGGTATGAGTGGTTGAAAGCCTGGAAGAAGCAGATAGAAGAGCCGGTTCAGGTTTTTGTTTCTGTCATGATCCGATAAGCAGTTTCTTTTATCATCTGATAAGCAGAAAAAATGCACAAATAGCCAGCAATGAGCAAAAAAGACTTACGTTTTATTCATTGCTGGCTATTTTGCAAACAAATTTAAGAGAAAAACCCATTTTTTTTGCGAATGCGTATGATTTTTTAGCAAAAAAGCTTGGTAATTTAAATAATTTTTAGTATTTTTGCAGTCGTAACTCGAAGATTTGTGAATTATCGTGAAAAGGTTTTTTAATTATATAGTCATATTAGCAATAGTGCTTCTCAGTTCGGCCTGCGAGTTTAAGTTCAAGCCGAACGAGGAAGGAGAGGCTGTGCCCCTGTCGGTACAGCGTTACGACCGATTGGAAAGCAGATATCTTACTACCGGTGATTTCTCTGCCCTGCAGCAGATGAATACCGATTACCCGATAGAAACCCGTACGCTGATAGAGAAAATGCTCCAGCTTGGCACCATTACCGACGCCAATATCAGCAACCGTTTCCTCATGTTCTATCAGGATTCTACCCTGCAGGCGCTTATCGCCGATGCTGAGGCAGAATTTGCCAATATGGAAGATATCAACGAGCAGCTGAAATCTTCCTTCTCGCGTCTGAACAGTTGGATTCCGGAGCTCCAGCAGCCTTGTTTCTATGCCCAGATTGGCGCTCTCGACCAGAGCATCGTGGTAGGACAGCACTCAGTAGGAATTTCGCTCGATAAATATATGGGCGAAAACTATCCGCTCTACAAGAAGTTCTATACACCGCAGCAGCGCAGCACCATGTCGCGCCAGTACATTGTGCCGGATTGCCTTACCTTCTATCTGCTGAGCATTTATCCAATGGACCACTTCGACACCCGTCCGCAGCTCGACCGCGATCTGCACATGGGCAAGATTATGTGGGCTGTAAACAAGGCGATGGGCAAGGAGATTTTCAAGACCAAGTATGTGAAGACAATCAGCGCTTATGTAAAGCGCAACCCTAAAGTAACAGTAAAACAACTGCTCAATGACGAAGATTATTCGCCTATTGAGGCATTACATAAAGATTAACACATGAAAAGATTTCCAGTTTTTATTGCAACTGTCATGATGGTTTCAGCAATGCATGCTGCAGATAAGCTCGACCTGAAGGCCATTACTTCCGGCGAGTTTGCTGCCTCTTATGTTACCGGTATTAACCCTATTGATGGCACCGATTTGTATGCTTCTGTCAGCAATGATGGCAAGCAGGTTATCAGTTATTCGTTCAAGACGGGCAAGCAGATGAGCATCCTCTTCGATGTGAACGCAGCCAAGGCTCCTTTCGGACAGATTGAAGGTTATGTAATCAGTCCTGATGGTAAGAAATTGCTTATCATGACCCATCGCGAGGCTATCTACCGCCGCTCGTTCAAGGCAGAGTATTTCATATATGATATTGCTAAGAAGAGTTTGAAGAAACTTTCTCAGGGCGTTAACCAGCAGGTGGCTACCTGGTCGCCTGATTCACGCCACATCGCTTTCGTAAAGGATAACAATCTCTTTGTTACCGATGGAGACAAGGAAACCCAGATTACCCGTGACGGTAAGTTCAACGAGGTAATCAATGGTATTCCTGATTGGGTTTACGAAGAGGAATTCAGTTTCAACCGTGCTTTTGCATGGAATGCGGATGGAACTGCCATCGGCTGGATCCGATTCGACGAATCGCATGTTAAGACTTATTCTCTGCAGATGTTCGAAGGTTCTCATCCTACCCGTAGCGAGTATCACGACTATCCGGGAGAGTATTCCTATAAATATCCTAAGGCAGGACAGGACAACTCTAAGGTGAGCCTCTGGAGCTATGATATGAAGAACGGAAAGACCGTGGCGCTCGAAGTGCCTGTAGATTCCGACGGCTATTATCCACGCATCAAGACATCGCCAGATGCCAACAGTCTGATTGTCTATACGATGAACCGCCATCAGGACGACATGCGCCTCTATGCAGTCAATCCTTTCACCGGCAAGAGCAGGATGCTCATCAAGGAGAGTGTGCCTAAGTTTGTAAAGGAAGAGGTGATTGAAAACAGCATCGTGGGCAAGAAGAACATCCTGCTGCCTAGCGACCGCGACGGCTTCATGCATCTCTATCTCTATGATATGAACGGTAAGCTCCTGCGCCAGGTAGAGAAGGGCAACTATGATGTTACCTCTATCTACGGAATGGATGAGAAGACGGGCGATGTTTATTTCCAGGCTGCCAAACTCAATGCGCACGACCGCCAGGTTTACGTGGCTCATAAGAACGGAAAGGTGGAGCGCCTTACCGATGCGGCTGGTTCCAACTCGGCTAACTTCTCGGGCGATTACCGCTATTTCGTAAACACCTGGAGCAGCTACAGCCATCCTTATGTCTTCACCGTACGCAGCAACAAGGGCAAGCTTATCAAGACATTGGAAGACAACAAGCAGCTGCTCGAAAAGACCCGGAAGTATAATTGGGGCAAGCGCGAGGCTTTCTCTTTCACCACTTCCGAAGGTGTGAAACTGGACGGCTGGATGGTAAAGCCGGTTGATTTCGACGCCAGCAAGAAGTATCCTGTCATCCTCTTCCAGTATTCCGGTCCGGGCAACCAGCAGGTGCTCGATTCATGGAGCACGGGCAGTATGGGCAATGGCGGTGCTTTCGATTATTATCTTGCACAGGAGGGATTCATCATTGCCTGCGTAGATGGTCGTGGAACAGGTGGTAGAGGAGCTGAGTTCGAGAAGTCTACTTATCTCCGTCTGGGCGATTTAGAGTCGAAAGATCAGGTTGAGACAGCTCTCTACATGGGTTCTCTGCCTTATGTAGACAAGGATAATATCGGCATTTGGGGCTGGAGCTATGGTGGTTTCAATACGCTGATGAGTATGAGCGAGGGCCGTCCTGTGTTCAAGGCAGGTGTGGCTGTGGCTCCTCCTACCTGCTACCGCTTCTATGATTCGGTTTATACTGAGCGCTACATGCGCACTCCTAAGGAGAACGAAGAGGGTTACAAGGTGAACCCTATCGAGCGTGTAAAGCAGCAGCATGGTGCGTTGCTTATCTGTCACGGATTGGCAGATGACAATGTTCATCCGCAGAATACCTTCGAATATACTGAGGCGTTGGTTCAGGCAGACAAGGACTTCAAAACCCTGTGGTACACGAACCGCAATCATGGCATTTCGGGCGGTAATACCCGCAACCATCTGCTTCGCCAGATAGCTAACTGGTTCAAGCAGAATCTGAAGTAGAAAATGATATTAAAGGAGTTAAGGAGTTAAAGGAGTTAAGGAGTTAAGACGTATGTCTTTCAGCTTAAAAACTGCGCCAAAAAGACTATTGTCTTAACTCCTTAACTCCTTTAACTCCTTTAACTCCTTATTTAGCGCCTTTTCTGCGCTTTTCTTTCTTGGCTTTTTTAGCCTTCTTCACTTTTACCTCTTCAACCTCCTCATCGTTTGGCTGAACAGATGAAAAATGAAAATCTGTAGGGTTGATGGTCTTCACCTGATAAGGGCTAGGCGCATCGTTCATCTGCTGTCCGTTCTTTGCCTTCTTAGCCTTTGGCTTCTGAACGTATCTTGCATAGAGCTTGTTCCATTTCTTTTCAGCCTTCTTCTGGTCGAAGTCAAACATCACGATACATGTGCGTTTGCCGGCACCTTGCTGTTCCAGATAGTCGCGCAACTGGTATGAATAGTTCTCGCGGCTTACCAGAAACTTGCTCTTGCGGGTGAAGTAGGCAGAATCAACCTTCTGTACGTCTGTGAAATAGACTGTCGAGTCATTAAACGACGAGGCAAATCCAAAGATGTATGCAGTCTTAACGTCGTTCTTGGCTGATGCAGAGAGCGAGCTGAAACATGCTAATGCAATAGATGCTAATGCAATTTTTGTAATTTTCATTTCTTTTTCTGTCTTATTTTGTTTTGTGCTGTCTGCCCCATCAGTTATGCGGATATTTCCTTATCCCAGATAGGATTTCAGCAGATTATTTTTCGTACTGGTCCGGAGTCGCCTGATAGCTTTTTCCTTAATCTGGCGCACTCTTTCCCTTGTAAGATGATACTTGGTTCCGATTTCTTCGAGCGACAGTTCAGGAGTCCCGATGCCATAGAAGGCAGCAATGATTTTCTGGTCTTTGTCCGGCAGCGTGCCGAGCAGTCTTTCTATTTCTGCTCTCAGCGACTCTGTCAGCAGCTCATTGTCGGTCGGTTTATCCGAATTGGCCATCAGGTCGAGCATGCTGCCTTCTTCATCGTCAGAAAAAGGAGCATCCACGCTCAGGTGGCGGCTTGTTGACGAAGCCTTCATGGCGTCCTCAATCTTGTCTTCCGACAAGTCTACGCGGTCAACCATTTCGTCTACACTCGGTTTGCGTTCAAATTCCTGTTCAAATTTGTTTATCTCCCTGTTAATCTTGTTAACGCTTCCCACCTGATTGAGCGGAAGGCGCACAAGCCTGCTCTGCTCGGCTATGGCCTGCAGAATGCTCTGGCGAATCCACCATACGGCGTAAGAGATGAACTTAAACCCTCGGGTTTCATCAAACTTCTGTGCGGCTTTGATAAGCCCCACATTTCCTTCGTTGATAAGATCAGGCAAACTGAGTCCCTGGTTCTGGTACTGTTTGGCAACAGACACCACGAAACGGAGATTGGCTTTTGTTAATCTCTCCAATGCCCTACGGTCACCTTTTCTTATACGCTGAGCGAGCTCCACCTCTTCATCTGTAGAGAGCAGCTCCTCATGAGCAATATCTTGAAGATATTTTTCCAACGATGCGCTTGCGCGATTCGTAATTGACTGAGTAATTTTTAATTGTCTCATGCTGGCATCAAATTTTAAGTAGTTGCAAAAATACACTTTTTTGTTTAAATACCAAAAAAAATAGTAGATATTTTTCAGAAATACCTACTATTTTATTGATTTTTGTCTGTTTCTTGAGTTTTTTGGGCAGAAAAAAAGCCTTTTCTACTCAATCATGAGACGATTTTCTAAAAACTCTTACCCTTAGTCTTTCTGCAGCGGAACAGCGAAGTAAGCCTTCTTGCCTGTTGGCCATATACCCTGGATGTAGAGCACTGGGTCCTTGCTGGTAGAAGCACTCTTTACAGCCTTCTGCAGGTCATCAATCGTATTGATGTTGTTGTCGTTGATGCGCTGGATGATGAAACCGCGTGAAATGCCACCATCCTTCAGGGCGCCGCTGTTCACCTTCATTACCTCTACACCATACTTGATGTTGAGCTGGTTCTTCTGGCTCTCAGTAATAGGGCGGAAGCTGCCGCCGAGAACATCGAGGTCTGCGCTCTTGATAACCGAAGTATTACCCTGGGCATTCTTCAGTGTGATGGTCTTGGTGTTTGCTTTCTTGTTGCGCAGGTAGGTGATGCTCATCTTGTCGCCAGGACGCTTGCCGTTCAGGATTTCCTGCAGCTCAGCCATCTTGGTCACCTTCTTGCCGTCAACCTTGGTAATCACGTCGCCTTCCTTCAGTCCTGCCTCAGCACCGTTGCCGTCTTCATCAACCTTGGCAATGTAAACACCCTCGTTGGTTCCCAGGTTCACTTCCTTGCCGTTCTCCTTCTGGGCGTTGATATAGTTCAGCACATCGCTTCCCTGTATGCTCAGCATCACGCGCTGTACGCTGCCGTATTTCTTCAGGTCGTCTACCACCTTGTTCATGATAGAGGTAGGAATGGCGAAACCGTAGCCGGAGTAAGAACCAGTCTGAGAATAGAGCATAGCGTTGATGCCTACCAGTTCGCCCTGGGTGTTGACGAGTGCACCGCCCGAGTTACCTGCGTTGATGGCAGCATCGGTCTGGATGAAGCTCTCTACACCATTGGCACCGAGCGAACGTGCCTTGGCAGAGATAATGCCGGCTGTAACCGTATTGTTCAGTCCGAATGGGTTGCCCACGGCGATGACCCATTCACCCACCTTCACCTTGTCGCTGTCGGCGATAGGCAGGGTAGGCAGGTTCTTGCCGTCTACCTTGATGAGGGCGAGGTCGGTAGTCTTGTCGGTTCCGATGATGCGAGCCGAGTATTCACGGTTGTCGTTCAGTGTTACGGTCAGCTCGTCAGCACCTTCTACCACGTGGTTGTTGGTAACGATGTAACCGTCCTGGCTGATGATGACGCCCGAACCGGTAGCCTCTCTCTTCGGAGTCTGCACTTTCTGCTTGCGTGTTCCTCCGTTGCCCTGTCCCGGGTTGCCGAAGAAGCCGAACGGGTCGAAGAATCCTCCGAATGGGTCGTCCTGCACATCTACTGTCTTCACCTTCGAGTTCTGTACGTATTTAATATGTACTACTGCAGGCAGCGCCTTCTCGGCAGCATAGGTTAAGTCTACAGGCTGACCTGCTGGGGCAGCAGTAACTGCAGGTGTAGCATTTACTTTCATGAAAGCACCGGCTGAAAATGCGAGCGAACCAACGCAGAGCACAGCCACAACATAATTACTTAATTTTTTCATGTCTCTTATTTTTTTATTGTTTATTTTTCTTTTCTTTGGAACTGCAACAGCTAATATCATGCCAAAGTCAGTTTGTCATGCACCACTCTGTTTTCCGGTTGCAAATATAGGGTCATTTTTTGATATTCGCTTCATTCTCTGCATAAATTTATTCCGTTTTAACAATTCAAATTAACACTTTAACGGCTATTAAACAAGAAATGCCCTAAATTCACAAATATTTGAATGTAAGCACGAAAATCTTAGTTCAGTATATGTAACTAACTTCTGCTAATCATTGAATATATGTTAAAGGAGTTATCGCTCCCTACGGTCGCTGAGGAGTTAAGACAACAGTCTTTTGGCGTAGTTTTTTAAGCAGCAAGACATACGTCTTAACTCCTTAACTTCCTTAACTCCTTTAACTTCCTGATATGCGAAAGTTCAGTTAATGATGCATAAAAAAGTGAGGAATCGTGCGATAGTATCAAAAGTTTTTTGTACTTTTGCATGTCGAAAGCAGTGCTCCGGTCTGTCGCTGGCATCTTTCAGGTGCGAGAGGAAAGTCCGGGCAGCATAGGGCATCCCACTTCCGAAACTAGAAGCTATTGGTGACAGTAGGTGTCGGTAGAAGAAAATAACCGCTTCCCCCGCTTTCCCATAGTGGGGTTGATAGTAAGGGTGAGAAGGTGGTGTAAGAGACCACCAGCTGGCGGGTGATCGTCAGGCTGTGCCATCTGGGAGCTGTAAGCTCATGTATACCGCAGATTGAGGGCGGCTCGTCCGATTGCCTTCGGGCTGCTGTGGAGGGTAGAGTGCTTGAGCCCAAGGGTGACTTTGGGACTAGATAAATGACAGACATTCTTATTTTCAATAGGAACACAGAACTCGGCTTATAGGGGCACTGCTTTCTTTTCTTTTTCAGCATCGCAGCCGCTATATATAATAAGGTATAAGATGCATTCATTTTTAAACGATTTTAAAAACTAGCAAGATTATGAAACTCAGAGAACCGGAAAAGCAGATATTAGATGATTTCGAACATAAGGTAACGGGCAAGATAGCAAAATATGGCAATGAGCCCGATTTTCCGAAGTTTGAGAACTACGGCATTACCCGTATGGAGTTGGATGATTATCTTTTCGATAAGCAGGCAATACTCGATATGGGCGGTTCCAAGCGCAGCCAGCTCACCATCGGCGGTTTCATCACCGTCCTCCCCGTATTGGTTCTGTCCTGTTTCCCGGACAAGTCGCCTATCTATGAGAACGGCAAGATGCTCACCACGGTCATAGCCGTCATCATCGGTCTGTTGCTGGCGTGTTTTGTCAAGGCACTTCTCCAGATGATCATCGCCTATCGCGTGAACCATCATAAAGAGCCGAAGATGGAGACCTTCATCAAGGCAGTCCTCTTCTACGAGAAGCGGTCGTAACTATAACTGTAAATTATAAACTATAAACTATAAGTAGTATGACTTTACCAGACTTTATGGACTATAAGGACAAGTTCACCCAGCGTGCATTTGTCGAGAAGATTTCGCATGTTGCCAAACGTGCCGGTGCCAAGATGGTTTATACAGCGCTCATTCTCTATTATACGTTAGAGAACGACAAGGTTTCGCTGAAGGACAAGGCTCTGATAGTAGGAGCCTTGGGTTATCTCATCAGTCCGCTCGATGTGATTCCAGACGCCATTCCTATTGCCGGTTTGGGCGATGACCTGGCCGTATTGCTGTTTGTGCTCAAGAAAGTTTGGGGTGAGGTTTCAGATGATGTGAAGTCAAAGGCTCAGGACAAGTTGAAGAAGTGGTTTGATGAAGATGAGATTCCATCAGCCGATGACCTCTTCAAGGATTCAGCCACCGATACACCGGTTTGAAAATGATAATGACCGGAAATGACCATGACCGGAAATGACCGGAATTCTCGGTAGAACGAAAAAGAGGGTGTGTCATAAGTCTATGACACACCCTCACTATTTTTCTTTTGTTTTAATCGAGTTTTCTTATCTTAATGCCATTCAAGAAAGCTTTTCCTTGCAAAGACTTTAGATGTATATGGATGCTCGTGTCATTGTTTCTTACAATATACCTACGCTTGAAGGCCGTGCGATAATGGCGTCCATCGGTAGGAGTGAAATCAGTCTCCTTGATTTCTCCATTAATGCTGACATCAAATCTTGCATCTTTAGATGAAGTTTCTCCATTGCTTCTGGTAAGGAGATTAGGCAACTGGGTTGCTGGCTTAGTAACATCAGCCATCAACAATTCCACTTCATATTCGCCTCTTGGTGCATCTATCTTATATTCCAAGTCGCCTTCACGCCAAGTCTGATAAATAGGTCCATCAATCGTACTCTCTATCTCAGATGTGGTGCTTTTGTTTTCTCCTCCTATATATCCCCATGAGCCTGCCTTATAGGCTTGGTCTGGCAGCCACGTGAGATGACTCAAGGAAGAAATGAAATAGCAGTTGCTGCCCACATTGATGGCGAATTCTTCACCCTTGGCCAGGTCTGGCAGTGGATTGTACCGGATAGTCATCACATCTTCAGTATTGCCACCCTTTACCCTGAGATCATCATCAAACAGTTTTTCGCTCATTCCTTTTGCCTTCAAGGTAGAATTTCCATAAGGCAGAACTACATCGAAGTTGGCGAAACAATTAACTGTCTTCTTCTTTCCACAGCTCTTGCCATTGGCGAAAAGTTCCACTTCCGGCAGGTTGGAATATACCTTGATGCGCTGAATGTCATTCGCACTTCCCGTTCTTGTTGGCCAGTCACGGCTGGCAATATGAACCACCGGTATATCCTTGCGCCACATGGATTTGAAATAATAAGCAACATCCTTCAGCGTGCGGTTGTTGTAGGCCACTCCTTTGTTGTTCACCCTAGGCATGGATTCCTGACGTGCGGCAACATTAAAGTCGATGAAGTTCCAATAGGTGCAACCGCTAATCCAAGGCTTCTCTTCAATGAATGGCAGATAATGCTCGATATAAGTCTGCTGATATTCAATACTGAAATCAAAGGCATGAGCAGAGTTAGAGTGCAGACGCAGATCACTACCGGCTCCCCACTCCGAGATGATCATCGGTTTCTTAGGATAGTTCCTGTGCTGGTCTTCACACCAGCGGTTGAAACCATTCAACTCTCCCTCGTACCAGCCATGATAAAGATTCCAACCTACTACGTCAACCAGGTTGAGTCCTATTTCGTTGTAAATATTGTTCATATTGAAAGCCATCACACTCTTTCGCGTAGCATCTTCTTCCTTCAGAACCTTTTCCAACCGCTCAGCAAGTGCTAATGTACGCTCCTTGAAAGCTGGCCATTCTTTCGTGCCAGGCCATGGAGTGCAGAGCAGTATTTCATTCATATAGCCCCAGTTGATGATACTCGGATGGTTAAAGTGTTGGCGGATCATTTCCCGCAGATTACGCTCGCAATTATCTGCATAGCCTGGAGTGTCGGGCACAAGATCTATGATAGGGATTTCCTCCCAAGCTAACAAGCCAAGCTCATCACAGGCATCCAGGAGCGCATCATCTTGTGGATAATGGGAGATACGGATATAATTGCTGCCCATTTCCTTCAGCAGACGGATGTCGCGACGGTGCGCCTCGTCAGGCAGGGCTACACCTACAGGTGCCTGATCCTGATGACGGTTGAAACCACGCAACTTGTAAGGCTTTCCATTCAAGCAGAATCCCTTCTCGCCATCGAATGAAAACCAGCGGAATCCTATCTTATGGGATTTCTCGTCAATGGCTTTTCTTGTTTTTGTGTCGACAAGCGAAGTTACCACCTTATATAAGATAGGTGTCTCCGGAGTCCAAAGCTCAGGATTACTGATGAGCTTAGACTGTAATTCCATGCGTCTGGTTTCGCCGGCTTTCAGAGTCACTTTTTTCTTGAAAGTTTGCAAGAGTTTTCCATCAGGCGCAAACAGTTCGTTCCTGACCTCAAAAGTTGATGGCTTCTTGGCATCATTGGTTACTTCACTCACCACTTTAACCAAACTTTGCTTCTCATTAACTAAAGGAGTGGAAACAAAAATGCCGTCACTTCCCATGTTGAGCATGTTGAAATGAATATCAGGTGTGGAAATGAGCCATACATCACGATAGATGCCACCCCAGAATGTGAAGTCTGCCATGATCGGTGTGACATCCTGACGGCTGTTGTCTACTGTTATCTCGATGGTATTGTCTGACTTTTTCCTGCTCAGTACATTACTTGGATTTAAAAATTGAGTGATGTCAAAGGTAAATGCTGAATATCCACCGGCATGACAGCCCACCTTTTTACCATTGACCTTCACTTCTGCAGCCTTATTTGCTGCATCTACCTTCAAGAAATAGCGCCTGCCTGGATTGACTTCCGGCAAGGTGAGAATACGACGGTATTCAGCCTTTCCTTGATAATAGTTTCTACCTTGATAGGCATCAAGGTTATAGGTGTGAGGTATGTTTACAGACGACCATTGCTGACTTGTAGGTAGTTTAAACTCCCAATTGTCATTGATGGTTCTGGTTTCACGTTGGGCCATGACAGGTATAACCATCATAGAACTTGTGAATGCGGTGAGAAAAATGTCTTTAATGTTCATTGCAGTTGCTTATTTTATTGGTTTTTGTATGACATGGCAAAAGTACAAATAAAATCTGAGAAACTCACGCATTTTGTATTTTTTTTCGATATTCGATATTGCCGGAGCCGCCCTCGGTAGTGCTTGAACCACCGCTAGGGGTAGAACCGCCAGGCGTATTATCCGGAGTGGTTGGCGCGTTGAGGTCAACGTTGGTCTTACCCTCCTTCTTTGCCTGGTTGATGCGTGACTTAGCCTGGTTGATTTCTAGAAGATTTGCGTTCACGCTACGCATTACGATGCTGTAATTAATCATAGTCGTTTGCAGTATGTTTAGAGTCCGTGTTTTGCAACTCCCCAGAACGCCCCGTTCCTGCCGTTTTCGGGGTCTTC
>OGOQ01002166.1_pt1 | contig 12788 bp, 11 predicted proteins | sample 1552691 | NCBI WGS metagenome assembly OGOQ01 (sample SAMEA2580209, study PRJEB22360) | human gut metagenome | biome: human gut; feature: human-associated habitat; material: faeces | place: Denmark | collected 2008/2010
CAGCCCGTCGGCTTTGGTGCGGCTGATTCACGAGTTCGGCGTGCTCAACCGTGACATCCATCCTTCCATGTCGCTGTGCCTCGGTCCCTGTGAAATCTCCGTGGCCGAGATGGTCAGTTCATACACGGCCTTTGCCAACCGCGGCATTCGTACGGCTCCCCTTTTCGTGTCGCGGATAGAAGACAACGAAGGGAATGTAGTAGGGGAGTTCCAGCCCCGCATGACGGAAGTCGTCAGCGAGGAAAGCGCTTATAAGATGATTATCATGCTGCAAGGCGTCATGAACGGAGGTACGGGCGGCCGCATGCGCTTCCGTTACAACGTGAATGCCGACATGGGAGGAAAAACGGGAACCACCAACCGGAACTCCGACGGTTGGTTCGTATGCTTCACGCCGTCGCTTTCCGCCGGTTGCTGGGTGGGAGGCGAAGACCGCGACATCCATTTCAACAGCATGACCTACGGACAGGGAGCCTCTTCGGCTTTGCCCGTCTGCGCCTATTTCTTCCAAAAAGTATATAAGGACAAAGACCTGGGATATTCCCCCGACGAGAAGTTCAAAATTCCCGAAGGATTCGACCCTTGTCAAGACACGATCCTGACGGAAGAGGCTCCGGTAGAGGAATACGGCGGCATCGACGAAGTTTTCGAATAAACCATGTCTTGTAAACAAAATGTCGCCAAAACCCTTAAAAAAGATACAGAAGGTCATTTTTGAGAATAGAAATCATGAGAACAACCCCGAAAGGGAAGCACGAAAAAAGGCTTCCTTTTTGGGGTTGTCCTGTGAAGAAGCACGGGTTGAAGAGGCAACAAGCGGAGTCTTTTCGGATTTTTTGTGGAAAGCATGAAATCGTTCGGCTGAGAACGGAAAATCATTCGACTGAAAGCGATTTTTCATTTGGCGCAGACGTGAAAACGCACGTCCGAAAATCAAAGCTTAGGGTCGCTTCACGGCCTTTTTTACCTTCTTTTCCTGCGTATGGCAAAATTATTTGCCCTTGTCCGGCCGACAAGGACACCGCAACATCCTGTACCTGAAAAGTCCCATCCGGCTTACGCCCAACGGCGCACCATGCGGCAGGACACACTGCCGGACCCACCCAAATGACAGGCACGACCACATTTTTTCTTTCTTTTTGAATCAGGCAAAAGCCGCGAGAATCGCTCAAAATCTTCGGAGGCTTGCCCTGCCCCCATACACGCGATTCTCACGGGTTCGGATTTGACATTCTGACAATATGACAAAACGAATGATGGGATAAGACAAAAGAACAAAAGGACATAAGTTTCTTACATGCGCAGCCCTTTGTTCTTTTGTCCTTATGTCAATTCCTACCCGGACAGTCCCCGTCATTCCATAAAAGCTTCCGGATAGCATACCACGCCCCGTATGTCCCGCAAGCCTCCGGCCACCAACTCGACAGCCATGCAACATTCCGAAATGCTATCCCATAGTCCGAAGCTTTCCTATATCCGAAACGGGGATAAAACCCTTCGTGCCCCAACACAACGGCCGACTTGTAGCCCAACCGGGCGGCCCGTGCATGCAGCTCCCGAATCAGGGCGCTGCCTATGCCCATGGATTGCCTGTCCGGCCGTACGGCCACGGGAGCCAGCGCCAAGGATTCCGCATCCAGTATTCCCGAACGAATCGACACACGGGTCATCAGGCCGTAGCCGACCACGCCGCCGTCCTCGTCGGCCACCAAAGAAAGTTCCGGAACAAATGCGGGGGAATGCCGAAGCCGCTCCACCAGAAACTGTTCGCGATGGTCGCTCTCCTCCATGTCCCGGAAGGCTTCTTCCACCAACTTGAAAACTTGCGGATAGTCTTTCTCCGTCTCTTGCCTGATTTCGTAGTCCGTTTTCATTGGTCTAAAATTTCAAAACGAACCGACATGGAATAATGGTTCTTAATCGTACGAAAACCATCGAAAGAAGCCGCGTCGGAAGAACTTACGTTGCTTTGTGCCGTGAACACGGGAGAAAAGCCGTTGTTTCCGTTCTCAATGATGCGCTCCACGCCTCCAAGTTTCTGGCCCAATGCCTCCACCAAATAAGCGGCTTTCTCCCGGGCGGCCATCAAGGCGGCTATTTTTCCTTTTTGATGGTAAAGCTGCATGTCTTTGTTTTTCAACTCACCGATGCGCATCGTATGGATGCCTTTGGTGTCCACATGCCGGACAATACGGTCGATTTGCTTGAAGTCGGTCAGCGTGAGGTCAAACCGCTTGGAGACGAGGAACTCCCGTCCGCTCTCGCGCCAATAGTCGCCGATTTCCTGTGTGCGCACGGCATCATTCGGGACACCGGCTTCCCGGAGTGCCTCCCGCAGCCCTTCCTCTATCTGGGCCAAGGGTACCTTCGTACGGTAATCTTCCTCCTTGGATTTGCCGTCGAATTCTTCGGCAAAGTATTCCTTGATTTCGATGATGTAATGTATCTCGTCCGGTACGATTTCCACCTCGGAAGTACCGGTCACTTCAATGTAACGCCCTTCGTCCGTGGCGGCCTGCGCCGTGCCCCATGCCCATCCGGCAAGGAACAGCATGAATAAAAGTCTTGTTCTCATACGTTTTTTTGTTTTTATGATTTGAAATATGTGTCGGCATTCCGTCCTTCAGGAAGAGGCCAGTTCCGCCACCCCCTCGCAGACATCGCCTCGCTGCCAGTCCTGCGGTTTGAGGACTTCTCCGTCGTAACACAGCAGGTCGATGTCTATTTTCACGATGCCTCGTCCGGTGTGCGTCCGTGGTCACGTTCTATCTTTTTCAGGCGTTCGCGGACTTGCGATACCGTGAGCGGAGTAGTAAAGCAAGCCACCTGATTGTAAAACATGCGGGGCGAATCGAAGCCCACAGGGGCGGTCCACACCAGACGGCTGAACACGATGCCGGGAAACGACCTGCACAGGTCGGACTGCGCTGCCAGAAGCCGTGCCGCCGTGCGTTCATTGCTGCCCAATCCTATGAAACACTTCTTCATCCGTTCTTTTTATTCACAAAAATAAGGAGTTTTACCCTCCCTTACAAAATCTTTTTGTATTTTTGTATGGCATACTTTATTAATAGCTAAAAAATGAATTACATAGGGATTATTCCGGCACGATATGCTTCCACAAGATTTCCGGGCAAGCCTTTGGCCATGTTGGGCGGCAAGCCTGTCATCCAACGAGTGTACGAGCAAGTGTCCGGCGTGATGGACGACGTGCTCGTGGCCACCGATGACGAACGGATTCTCAAGACGGTAGAAGGATTCGGCGGCAAGGCCGTCATGACCCGCGCGGACCACAAGAGCGGCACGGACCGCTGCTATGAGGCTTACGTATTGCAGGGCAAACCATACGACGTGGTCGTCAACATCCAGGGCGACGAACCTTTCATCCAACCGCAGCAGTTGGAGGCCGTAAAGGCTTGTTTTGAAGATCCGCAAACGGAAATCGCCACTTTGGTGAAACCTTTCACGCCGGCCGACGGTTGGCCTGCCTTGGAAAATGTCAACTCTCCCAAAGTGGTGGTCAACCGCCGGATGCAGGCTCTTTATTTCAGCCGTTCCATCATTCCTTACCAACGCAACAAGGACAAAGCGGAGTGGTTGAAGGGGCATGTGTACTACAAGCATATCGGCTTGTATGCCTACAAGGCCGACGTGTTGAAAGAACTCACCTCCCTGCCGCAATCGCCGTTGGAACTGGCCGAATCGTTGGAACAATTACGGTGGTTGGAAAACGGCTATACCATCAAGGTGGGCATCAGCGAAATTGAAACCATCGGCATCGACACACCGGCCGACCTCGAAGCGGCCGAAGCTTTCCTGAAGAACAGGACCAAACGATACACATTCTAAATACAGATAATACGGCAATGGGATTGAAACACAAACTCTTCGGCATAGTTTTGTTATGGCCTGTCCTGCAAGGCTACGCCCAAGAAATCAAAATAGGGAATTATACTTTTAAAGACGGTGCGGAATACCAGGGAGAGCTGTTCAAAGGCAAACCTTACGGCAAGGGCATCACCCACTTCAAAAACGGAGACTCTTATGAAGGCGAATACGTGAAAGGCAAACGCCAAGGATACGGCGTGTATAAATTCCCTGACGGAGAAAAATACGAAGGCGAATGGTTTCAAGACCAGCAACACGGGCATGGCATATATTATTTCATGAACAACAACAAATACGAAGGCCTGTGGTTTCGCGACTTCCAACAAGGACAGGGCACCATGTACTATTACAACGGAGACGTGTATAAAGGTAACTGGGAAGCCGACAAGCGGGAAGGTTACGGGGAATATAAATACGCCAACGGAGCATTCTACCGGGGAGAATGGAGCAACGACCAAAAAAACGGCAAAGGCATCTTTGACTGGAACGACGGTTCATGGTACGACGGCATGTGGAAAGACAACCAACGCAACGGTAAAGGTACGTTCAACTATGCCGACGGGGACAAATATACCGGAGAATGGGTGGACGACGTGCAGCACGGAAAAGGGGTGTACAAATTCCACAACGGCGACCAATATGAAGGCGGTTACGTGCAAGGCGAACGCACGGGAGAAGGTATTTTCACTTTTGCCAACGGCAACAAGTACGTCGGCCAGTTCAAGAACGGATTCCAAGACGGTAAAGGTACGTTCACATGGCACAACGGCGCGTCGTACACCGGCATGTGGAAAGCCAACAAACGCGACGGACAGGGAAAATATGTATGGAGCAACGGCGATACCTATGAAGGAAGCTGGAAAGACGGACAAATGGACGGGGAAGGCATCTTGCGTATGACAGACGGCTCGAAATTCAAAGGAATGTTCAAGAACGGAGAGAAGAACGGCCCCGGCATCATGGAGGACGAAAACGGAATGCGCTTCGAAGGAAACTTCAAGGACAATGAGAAGGACGGTCCTTTCGTGATGAAAGACAAAAACGGAAATATCGTCCAAAAAGGAGAATACAGCCACGGAGTGATAGTAAAATAGGAGGAACATAAATGGACTTGGATTTTCTGACTGAGGAAGTCAAGAAACTGGCCAGACAGACCGGTGAGTTTTTAAAAAAGGAACGGCTTTCTTTCGACCGTAGCCGTGTGGAGCAGAAAGCGGCGCATGACTATGTGTCGTACGTGGACAAAGCATCTGAAAAACGTATCGTGGAGAGATTGCATGAATTGCTCCCCGAAGCCGGTTTTATTGCCGAAGAAGGGTCCGGTTCGCTGGAAGAACAGGAATACTGTTGGGTGGTGGACCCCTTGGACGGAACGAGCAATTATATTCACGACTGCACGCCGTATTGCGTAAGCATTGCCTTGCGCAACCGCGAGGAAATACTGTTGGGCGTAGTGTACGAATGCGGCCGTGAGGAACTTTTTTGGGCCCACAAAAACAGTAGGGCTTACTTGAACGGTAAGGAGATATGCGTCAGCGACCAGAGCGTGCTCGACCAATCTTTTATTGAACTGGGATTTCCATATAAGGCAGAGGACTACCGTTCTTTCGCCCTCGGCCTCATACAAGATTTGTACGGCCATGTGGGTGGACTACGGCTTATGGGCGCGGCCGCCGCAGAAATCTGCTATATTGCAGCCGGACGTTTTGAAGCTCGCGTGGAGGCTTTTATAGGGCCATGGGACATTGCGGCGGCGTATATCATCCTGAAACAGGCGGGCGGCAAAATGACGGGGTTTGACGGTAATCCTGATTGCCTCGTAGCCAAGGAGGTGTTCGCTTCGAACGGCAAAGTGCATGAAGAGCTCTTGAAAGTGCTCCAAAGGCATAAAAAGTTACTGAAACATGAGTGAGATATCCGGACAAACGTCTATATTTGCACCGATAGAACGATAAAACTCTGACATTATGATTATCGATGACATAACGCACCTGAAAGATTATATCCGTCTTCTCCCGACGTTGAAGACGGTTGTCGGCTTTCTGGACAGCCATGACTTGCAAGCTTTGCCGGAAGGACGCTTTGAATGGGATGCCGACGGATGTTTTGTAAATTTGCAGACCATCCCGCCCAAGGCACCGAGTCAAGCTGTTCTCGAATCACACAGGAAAATGATAGACATACAAATACCTCTTACGGGCGATGAAACCATGGGATATTCCCCCTTAAAAGAATTGAAGCCTACGCCATACGATGAAACCAAAGACATTTCGTTCTATAAAGAGTGTTCCGGAAGTTTCGTCACCGTAAAGAAAGGCATGTTTGCCATCTTTTTCCCGCAAGACGCACATGCGCCGGGCGTAACACCGACAGCTTTGAAGAAAGCCGTCTTTAAAATTCCGGTATCGGATGATTGGAATCAACAATAAAAATAACACCTTAATTCTATTCTTATTATGGCAAAATCAACGGTAAAGTCAACTCCAAAGACTTTGGATATTATTAAAAACGACCCTTGGCTGAAAGATTATGAAGTCGCTATCGTGGGTCGCCACCGGCATGCGGAAGACAAAATCGCCGAACTCACACAAAATGGAAAATGCTCTTTGTCGGATTTCGCTTCGGGATACTTATATTTCGGCCTGCACCGCACGGCTACGGGGTGGGTGTTCCGCGAATGGGCGCCCCATGCCACCGAAATCTATTTGATAGGCGATTTCAATGATTGGAAGGAATCGCCGAAATACAAGTTGAAAAGGATAAAGGACACCGGGAACTGGGAAATCAAATTGCGCGGCAACGCCCTCAAACACGGCGACCTCTACAAGTTGAAAATACATTGGGACGGCGGATGCGGCGAACGTATTCCGGCATGGTGCCGCCGCGTGGTACAGGACGAACAGACCAAAATCTTCAGTGCGCAAGTCTGGGCGCCCGAACAGCCTTACGTGTGGAAAAAGAAGACTTTCCGCCCCAATACGGCTCCCTTGCTGATTTATGAATGCCACATCGGTATGGCGCAGGATGCAGAGAAAGTCGGGTCTTACAATGAATTCCGTGAAAACGTGCTGCCCCGCATCGCTGCCGATGGGTACAACTGCATACAAATCATGGCCATACAGGAACATCCTTACTACGGAAGTTTCGGCTATCATGTATCGAGTTTCTTTGCAGCTTCCAGCCGTTTCGGTACGCCGGAGGAACTGAAACGACTCATCGACGAGGCACATAAAATGGGCATTGCCGTGATTATGGACATCGTGCACTCCCACGCCGTGAAGAACGAAGTGGAAGGCTTGGGCAACTTTGCCGGTGACCCCTGCCAGTATTTCTATTCGGGCGGACGGCGCGAACACCCGGCGTGGGACAGTTTGTGCTTCGATTACGGCAAGAACGAAGTCATACACTTCCTGTTGTCCAACTGCAAATTCTGGTTGGACGAGTACCATTTCGACGGTTTCCGTTTCGACGGTGTCACGTCTATGCTCTATTACAGCCACGGGTTGGGCGAGGCGTTCTGCAACTATGGGGATTATTTCAACGGGCATCAAGACGACAATGCCATCTGTTACCTGACGTTGGCCAACGCATTGATTCACGAAGTCAACCCCAAAGCCATTACCATAGCCGAGGAAGTGAGCGGCATGCCGGGATTGGCTGCCCCGTTCAAAGGCGGCGGATACGGTTTCGACTACCGCATGGCCATGAACATTCCCGACTATTGGATAAAGACCATTAAAGAAAAGAAGGACGAGGACTGGAAACCTAGCAGCATGTTTTGGGAAGTGACGAACCGACGGGCTGACGAGAAGACCATATCTTATTGTGAAAGCCACGACCAGGCTTTGGTGGGCGACAAGACTATCATTTTCCGCCTGATAGATGCCGACATGTATTGGCACTTCAAAAAAGGAGATGAGAACTACGCCGTAGAACGCGGCATAGCCTTGCATAAAATGATTCGTCTGCTTACAGCTTCCACCATCAACGGCGGTTATCTGAATTTCATGGGTAATGAGTTCGGTCATCCGGAATGGATTGATTTTCCGCGTGAGGGCAACGGGTGGAGTCACAAGTATGCCCGGAGACAGTGGAATCTTGTAGATAATAAAGAATTGTGCTATCATTACTTAGGTGACTTCGACAAAGCTATGCTTGATATTATCGGCAAGGAGAAAAATATCCAAAAATCTCCCGTGACGGAAATCTGGCATAACGATGGCGACCAAGTATTGGCCTATAGCCGTAATAACCTCATATTTGTCTTTAACTTCAGCTATGCCCGTTCGTATACGGATTACGGCTTCATGGTGCCTCAAGGGGCCTACGACGTGATTCTGAACACTGACGCCCCGGCATTCGGCGGACACGGATTGAATGATGACAGCCTCCGCCACTTGACCAACTTCGACCCGCTTCTGGCCCGTGATGGAAAGGGATGGCTCAAACTCTATCTTCCGGCACGTTCTGCCATGGTACTCCGTAAGGCGCAAGAAGATGAAAAGACGGAAAATAAATAAGAGTAAAAACAAATAAACTGAAACTGGATTCCGGATGTACAAACCGACATATAAGAAAAGAACCGCACGCATGATTTCATGGGTATGCGGTTCTCTTTTCACCTTGTTCTCCCTGCTTTACCTGTTTGTGATGCAGGCTGACTTATTGGCTACCGCACAACATTTGTTGTCGAAAGGGCAGACCGTTTATTCTCCGCTGTGGGGAACGGTCATCATTACCTTTCTGCTACTGTTATTGCAGGGAGTTTTTCGGCGGATAATGGTATATCCGTTGCGTTTCCATGCACTCTATTATTTCCCGTCGTGCGTCGTGTTGGGATTGCTTACGTCCATTGTTCCTCAAACAGGGTGGAATGTACAATTGTCCACCAATTGGATATGGCTCACGGTCTGTATTTTTTTGTATATCCTTGTGACATGGATGGCTCTGCATTTCCCGGACCGTAAAAATGGAAAACAGAATGCTTTTTCCTTCCTATGGGTGAATTTCCTATGGCTTGCGTTGCAGTTCTGCATGGTTAACAGCATAGCCAATACGAAAGATGTATACCACTACCGGCTCAAAGCGGAGAGATACCTCGTCGAAGGGCAGGACTCGTTGGCGTTGCAAGTAGGAGCCAAATCATTGCAGACAGACCGGAGCCTGACTGCCATGAGAGTGTTTGCACTAAGCCGGGAGAATCTTTTAGGCGAGAAGCTTTTCGATTTTCCTCAATATAACGGTAGCCAAGGTCTGTTGCCCAGTTTGTCTGATACAACCTACGCTCATGATTGGACGAAGGCCTTATACAAACATTTAGGGGGAAAGCCGGGGAAAAATTTGAAAGACAACACCCGGTTTCTCGAACTTCTGTCACAACGGCCTTCGGCCACTGCTGCTGCAAAAGACTACTTGCTTTGCGCCTATCTGTTGGATAAGAACCTTGATGCTTTTGTCGCCGCACTGCCACGTTGCCATGAAGTGAACGACAACCTCCCGTTACATTACAAGGAAGCTCTCATTCTATATAACCGTTTGCATACCACTCCGGCCATTACGTACAAAAACAGTGTAATAGAAACAAACTTGAACGACTTCCTCCACTACGGTATGCAATATACTCATGCGACGGAACGCTCGAACCAATGCCGACGCATGTACGGAAATACGTATTGGTGGTATTATTACTATCAAAAACCTTCTGAATAATCGTAGCTTTATCCCCTATATTCCCGCCATAAATGCCGCAAAGCAATCAGGGGATGATACCATAACATACGTGGACCTGCATATCGCATCACTTTCCGGATGCGTCGCTTCATGTCCGGACGGTAGCAATGTATGGTGCAAAGACGGCACGTACGCTTATCTTTCTGGAAGGGACACCGTGATAGACGTGCACGGGAATAATCCAACATTTCACGGCACTCCGGACATAAAGTCCTGTGGCCTTCCTTGTAGCGGCAGTAGAGACGAATCATCAATTCTACCGTACGCTGTTCTTCCTCTATCCGGTTGTTTTTACGCTTGCCCAAATCCGTTCTTTTCCTTTCTACCTATTCTTTAATACGAATCAAGGCATTGGCCAAAATAGCTGTGACACCACCGGTCGTGATACCGGACGAGAATATGTTTCTCACCGTTTCCGGCAGTTGCGAAAGAATCTCGGGCACCAATTCCACACTTAATCCCAAAGAAAAACTCAACGCCATCACCAACGTGGCTTTGCGGTCGATGGTCTGAGCTGCAATAATACGGATTCCGGCGGAAGCCACTGTGCCGAACATCAATAGCGTGGCACCGCCCAATACTGGTTCGGGCATCAAAGAGAACACCAGACCCACGGCCGGGAAAAGTCCCAGCAAAATAAGGAATCCTGCGATATAATATCCCACGTAACGGCTCGCCACTCCAGTCAACTGTATCATCCCGTTGTTTTGGGCAAAGACTGAGTTCGGGAAGGAATTGAACACTCCGGCCAACATAGAATTGAACCCATCGGCCAAAATTCCTCCGGAAGCCCGTTTCACAAACGTCTTTCCCTCTACCGGCTCTCCCGAGATGAGTGAATTGGCCGTGATGTCGCCGTAGGCTTCAATCGCCGTAATCAAATACACCAGTCCCAAAGCGATAAAAGCCGACCAGTCAAAAGACAAGCCGTATTTAAAAGGAACAGGTATATTGAACCCTCCATAACTCTGCACCGAAGAAAAGTCCACCAAACCCATACACCAAGCCACCGCGTAACCGATGACCAGTCCGATGACAATCGAACTCATACGCAGGTAACGGTTCGAACTTCTGTTGAAGAAAATAATCAGCAACAAAACCAAAGCCGCCAAGCCGACATGTTCAAAGCTACCGAAAGTCCCGTTGCTTTTGGCCACCGCACCGCCTCCGCAGGCCGTAATCCCCACTTTGATAAGACTCATACCTATCAGCGTCACGACAATACCGGAAACCAACGGCGTAATGATTTTACGGGTATATTTCAATAAGCGGCTAATTAACATTTCTACCGTAGAGGCCGCCATACAAGCCCCGAAAATAACGGGAAGACCTCCGGTCAGCCCTGCGGAAATGATAGGACCGATGAAAGAAAAGCTCGTGCCCTGTATGCACAGCAATCCCGTACCGATACCTCCGATTCGTCTACATTGTATAAACGTGGACACGCCGGAAGCAAACAATGCCATGGAAACCAAGAAACTGGTCGTCTCGATATCCAACTTCAAAGCCCCGGCTATGATAAGCGGCGGGGTGATGATAGCCACGAAAATGGCCAATAAATGCTGTAGGGCAGCAAATAAAGTTTCGCGCAAAGGCGGTCGGTCGTTCAACCCGTATATCAACTCTGCTTTTAATTCGGACTTGTTTGATTCTTCCATTGGTTTCTTCTTGTGTACGTTTGATTAATATGTAGAAAAATACCCTACCTTAATAATTTGGGCGCAAAGGTACGAAAAAAACAGTAAAGGAAGCAGGTCTGTTTCGCTTTCTCCTGACAATTAAGAGGCATTTCGAGCCAAATGTTAAAAAATCGAGGGCAAATTAGGTATTTTCGCTCCGTCGTTCGTCCTATATATAAAACGTAATTGGAATCGGTGTTACGGCCAACAGGTTCAGCCGTAACAGTCCGAAAAAGATTGAACCTTACTTTTTACTATTATGGGAAAAAACGACTTTTTTAAGGATTTGCCGCGCAGAGGAGCCAAGCATCTGTTGGCCACAATGGCGTGGACTGCTTTTTGCACGGGAACTGTGTATGCACAAGAATGGATTGATGTGACAGACACTTACATCACCAATGCAGACTTCTCCACCGGTACGACGGACGGGTGGGACGCCGGGACTGCGCTTCCCGGCGTGAATGCCACATGGTTGAATGCAGAGTTCTTCCAGTCTTATAATTCTGCCTCGCAAAACGTGTTAGGATTGAAAGCCGGTCATTACAAACTTACGGTGCAAGGATTCCACCGTGCAGGCGGAAATGATAATGGAGCGGCCTACAACGCCGGCACGGAAGTTATCAATGCTTACCTGTTTGCAGGAAAGGATTCGGTGAAGCTAAAGTCCCTGTACAGCGAACCTGCAGATGCCAGTGTAGCCAACCAGTTGAACGGATGGCCCGACGGTATGGAAGGACTGAACGCTTGGCTGACCAAATATCCCGAAAGCTATCTGAACGAGGTGACATTCACCGTACAACAAGACGGAAGCGACATGCTGATGGGGATTGCATCCAATACCAATGCGGGTAAAACATGGTCTTGTTGGGACAACTTCAAACTGTATTTCGAGGGAAGCGCGTTTGATGCCTTCTCCGTCAAAATCTCAAAATTGGAAACGTTGCGCGATTCATTGGAAACTTTGGGTATAGCGTCTGCCTCCGAGTTGACCGCCCTCGTCGAACAGTACGGCAGCTACAATGAAAACACTCCGGAGGAGGAAATCGCCGCCGCATCCGTTATCCTCGAAGAAAACACAGCCACAGCTTTAGGGCTTTGTACGAAGGGGGCTGAGTTGACAGCAAGCATGGCCAAAGCAACCGGACTGTTGACGCAAATGGAAGATGGGACATATAATGTGACAGATGCCGTAAAGCAAGAACTGCAAGACGCTATCGGAACTGCGGAAGAGGTTCTGAAACTGTCCACAATGAAAGAAGTCACTGAAGCGATTGGCGACGGCATCACGGCCATGAACACGGCAACATCCAATGCCATGGCTTACATCAGCCTAAGCTATTCATTACAGAAAGCCAAAGCATTGGCCGACCGTATCAGCGGTTTGGCAGAAACCGAAGCTTACAAGAAAGTAGCTGAATTGTTGGCCTCCACGGAATTGGTTTACGACGATGTGGCTTTGGCCGCACAGGCTCTCAATGCAGAATGCCGTAC
>OGOQ01002179.1_pt1 | contig 12722 bp, 8 predicted proteins | sample 1552691 | NCBI WGS metagenome assembly OGOQ01 (sample SAMEA2580209, study PRJEB22360) | human gut metagenome | biome: human gut; feature: human-associated habitat; material: faeces | place: Denmark | collected 2008/2010
CGAAAGCCAGGGTGACAAGATGCCTTATCGCCTGCACTACCGCGCCACGGGACTACCGCTTGTTGCTGCAATTGACACAATCTGCCGTGGAGCGAAGATTGCCGACTTGATTGCTATTGGCGGAACGTTGGATTATGTGGTCCCGGATATTGATAGATAAACAAGTAATAAGTATCAAGTATTTTAAATTATATGTTCGACTTTAGTATAGTAACAAACTGGATACATGAGCTGCTTCTCTCCATTATGCCGGAAGGAGTAGCCGTATTTATAGAATGTGTGGCTATCGGTGTGTGCATCGTTGCATTATATGCCATACTGGCTATCATATTGATTTACATGGAGCGCAAAGTCTGCGGATTCTTCCAATGCCGTCTCGGTCCGAACCGTGTCGGTAAATGGGGTTCTATCCAGGTGATCTGCGACGTGCTTAAAATGATGACTAAGGAAATCTTCATGCCGAAGGGCGCCGACCATTTCCTCTACAATCTGGCTCCGTTTATGGTGATTATCGCTTCGTTCCTTACTTTCGCTTGTATTCCTTTTAATAAAGGTGCGGCGATTCTGGACTTCAATGTGGGCGTGTTCTTCCTGTTGGCAGCTTCCAGCATTGGAGTTGTCGGTATCTTGCTGGCCGGTTGGGGTAGTAACAACAAATTCTCTTTGATTGGTGCCATGAGAAGCGGTGCACAGATTATCAGTTATGAGCTTTCCGTAGGTATGAGTATCATGACTATGGTAGTGCTTATGGGAACCATGCAATTCTCCGAAATTGTAGAGGGACAAGCTAATGGCTGGTTTATCTTCAAAGGACACATTCCCGCGGTGATTGCCTTCATTATCTATCTGATTGCCGGAAACGCCGAATGTAACCGTGGTCCGTTCGACCTTCCCGAAGCGGAAAGTGAGTTGACCGCCGGATATCATACAGAATATTCGGGGATGGGTTTCGGTTTTTTCTATCTGGCGGAATATCTGAATCTGTTTATTGTAGCCAGCGTTGCTGCTACTATTTTTCTGGGTGGTTGGATGCCGTTGCATATCGTAGGGCTGGACGGATTTAATGCCGTAATGGACTATATTCCGGGATTTATCTGGTTTTTCGCAAAGGCATTCTTTGTAGTATTCCTACTGATGTGGGTGAAATGGACTTTCCCGCGTCTGCGTATCGACCAGATTCTGGCATTGGAATGGAAATACCTGGTACCTATCTCATTATTGAACCTGCTACTAATGGTATTAATCGTAGTCTTTGGCCTCCACTTCTAGTGCTTCCCGCACGGGGAGGTGCGCCAAGCGATAAGAGCAATAAGTTAAATAAGAACTATAGAAGAATGAAAAAAGAAGAATATACATATTTAGGAGGTCTGTTTAATGGTATCGGCACGCTGCTGACCGGTATGAAGACCACTATGAAGGTGTACTTCCGCAAGAAGATTACAGAGCAATATCCGGAAAACCGGAAGGAGCTGAAGATGTTCGACCGTTTTCGCGGCACACTGAATATGCCACATAACGAAAACAATGAGCATCATTGTATAGCCTGCGGATTGTGTCAGAATGCCTGCCCTAACGATACGATAAGCATCACTACCGAAACAATCGAAACAGCAGAGGGCAAAAAGAAAAAAATACTTGCCAAATACGAATACGACCTCGGTGCATGCATGTTTTGCCAGCTTTGTGTAAACGCTTGTCCACATGATGCTATTACGTTCGACCAGAACTTTGAACATGCCGTATTTGATCGTTCAAAGCTCGTCCTACAGCTAAATCACGAAGGCAGTAAAGTAATAAGTAAATAACGATTAACGTTTAGTAATTAGTGATTAGCAAGTTACGGTATCTTCTCACTTCCTTATTAATCACTTATCACTGAACACTAAACACTAAATTCATGGAATTTACACTTGAAACAGTAGTATTCTACTTTCTGGCCGTGTTCATCTCAGTGATGTGTATCATGACGGTGACAACACAACGCATCGTGCGTTCGGCCACTTACCTGCTCTTCGTACTATTTGGTACGGCAGGTATCTATTTTCTGCTGGGATACACATTCCTGGCTTCGGTGCAGATAATGGTTTATGCCGGCGGTATTGTGGTACTCTATGTATTCTCCATCCTGCTAACCAGTGGAGAAGGCGACCGTGCCGAAAAGCTGAAACGAAGTAAACTCATAGCCGGACTGGGGACAACAGTAGCAGGAGCAATCATTGTGCTGTTTATTACACTTAGCCACCGCTTTGTATCTGTAGGCAATCCTGAACCTGTAGAGATAACAATCAAGACAATTGGACATGCATTGCTGTCAGGAGACAAGTATGGATATATTCTGCCGTTCGAAGCAGTCAGTATCCTATTATTGGCCTGCATCGTGGGTGGATTGTTAATTGCACGTAAAAGATAAAAAGATTGACGATTGGACGATTAGACAATTGAAGTAAGCTCTTCATAGCCTCGTAAATCGAAGGTAGCTTCAATCGTAAATAATAAATCGTAAATCAAAGTAATCTCAATCGTAAATAGTAAATCGTAAAATCGTAAATAGATATGATGATACACATGGAATATTATCTGGTGGTTTCAACCATCATGATGTTTGCAGGAATTTACGGATTCTTTACACGCCGCAACACGTTGGCTATACTGATATCCGTAGAATTAATGCTGAATGCAACAGATATCAACTTCGCTGTATTCAACCGTTTCCTTTTCCCGGATGGTCTGGAAGGATATTTCTTCGCACTGTTCTCTATTGCTATCTCAGCCGCAGAAACAGCAGTCGCTATCGCGATCATGATCAATATCTACCGTAATATCCGAAGTATCCAGGTGAAGAAATTGGATGATATGAAATGGTGAGAGGGAGAATTTTTAATTTTTAATCTTCAATTTTTAATTTAATCAAATGGAATATACAATATTAATACTTCTCCTGCCTTTCCTCTCTTTCCTGTTATTGGGAATCGGAGGTAAATGGATGACACATCGTACAGCGGGTATCATTGGCACTACTGTGCTGGGAGTGGTAGCTGTGCTGTCATACGTCACTGCAGTGCAATACTTCTCGGCTCCACGCCTGGAAGATGGTACGTTTGCTACATGGATACCTTATAACGTTGAATGGCTTCCTTTCACAGAAACACTGACATTCAACCTGGGAATTTTGCTCGATCCTATTTCAGTAATGATGCTCATCGTCATCTCTACTGTATCACTGATGGTACACATCTACTCCTTCGGCTACATGAAAGGAGAAAAAGGATTTCAGCGTTATTATGCCTTTCTGAGCCTGTTTACCATGTCAATGCTGGGACTGGTAGTAGCCACCAACATTTTCCAGATGTATCTGTTTTGGGAACTGGTAGGTGTTTCATCTTATCTGCTTATTGGTTTCTATTATACCAAACCGTCAGCTATTGCAGCAAGTAAGAAAGCATTTATCGTTACCCGATTTGCCGATCTGGGCTTCCTGATTGGTATCCTTATCTACGGATATTACGGAGGTACATTCGGTTTCACTCCCGACACGGTTTCACTGATCAGCGGAGGAGCTTCCATGTTACCTTTGGCATTAGGACTGATGTTTGTGGGTGGTGCCGGTAAGAGTGCCATGTTCCCGTTACATATCTGGTTGCCGGATGCGATGGAAGGTCCGACACCTGTATCCGCCCTGATTCACGCAGCAACCATGGTGGTAGCCGGAGTATACCTGGTGGCACGTATGTTCCCGTTATTCATTGCCTATGCACCGGATGTATTGCACTGGATAGCTTACGTGGGTGCATTCACTGCATTCTATGCAGCGAGCGTAGCTTGTGTGCAGAGCGATATCAAACGCGTACTTGCTTTTTCTACTATCTCACAGATAGGATTTATGATTGTTGCCCTCGGAGTTTGTACTTCTGCCGATCCGCATCACGGAGGATTAGGTTACATGGCTTCCATGTTCCACCTGTTCACACATGCTATGTTTAAAGCATTGTTGTTCCTCGGTGCAGGTAGCATTATCCATGCGGTACACTCCAACGAAATGTCGGCTATGGGCGGATTGCGTAAATATATGCCTGTGACGCATATCACATTCCTGATTGCATGTCTGGCCATTGCCGGTATCCCTCCTTTCTCCGGTTTCTTCTCTAAAGATGAGATTCTGGCAGCCTGCTTCGCTTTCAGCCCGGTTATGGGTTGGATTATGACTGTGATTGCGGCAATGACAGCGTTTTACATGTTCCGTCTTTACTACGGTATTTTCTGGGGCGGCGAGGCACCGAACCGGGTTTCGTCAAGCGATGATAGCCACCACACTCCACATGGAACCGGAGGAGTTCACCCTCATGAGAGTCCGTTGGCTATGACTATCCCTTTGATATTCCTGGCACTTGTCACCTGTGGAGCTGGATTCATTCCTTTCGGACATTTTATCTCGTCCAACGGGGAATCCTATACCATCCATTTGGATTGGACGGTGGCAGGAACAAGTATTGTTGTTGCCCTTTTGTCTATCGCACTTGCCACATTTATGTACAAAGGCAAGAGCCAGCCGCTTGCCGACAGTTTACAACACCGCTTTTCCGGTCTGTGGACAGCTGCTTATCATCGCTTCTACATTGATGATGTGTATCAGTTCGTCACTCACCGGATTATTTTCCGTTGCATCAGCAAACCCATTGCCTGGTTTGACCGTCATGTGATAGATGGTACATTCAATTTCATCGCCTGGGCTGCCAATGCAGCAAGTGATTCGATCCGTGGCTTACAAAGTGGTCAGGTACAACAGTATGCTTACGTATTCCTTTGTGGAGCACTTGCACTTATCCTGCTGCTTATTCTCTAACGTGATTCTCTAAATAGTAAATCGTAAATCGTCAAATTGTAAATATAAAGATGAATTTCTTATCAATTTTCGTACTAATTCCCCTTCTGATGCTGTTTGCTCTCTGGCTCAGCCGTAGCATCGCGCAGATACGCACGGTAATGGTAGTCGGCTCTTCGGCACTATTGATTTCGGCCATTGCGTTAACAGTAGGGTATTTGCAGGCACGCGCCGGTGGAGATACCTCCGAGATGCTTTTCCGGGCCGACACAGTCTGGTATGCGCCCCTTCACATTGCTTATTCCGTGGGTGTCGATGGTATCTCTGTAGCTATGTTGCTACTTTCGGCTGTCATCGTATTTACCGGTACATTCGCCTCCTGGCGTTTGCAGCCACTTACCAAAGAATACTTTCTGTGGTTCACCTTGTTGTCTATGGGTGTATTCGGGTTCTTTATCTCAATAGACCTGTTCACAATGTTCATGTTCTATGAAATAGCACTTATTCCGATGTACCTGCTTATTGGTGTATGGGGATCGGGCCGCAAAGAATATGCAGCCATGAAGCTGACACTGATGCTGATGGGCGGTTCTGCCTTTCTGCTGATAGGCATATTAGGTATCTTCTTCGGATCAGGTGGAACAACAATGAATATCCTTGAGATAGCACAGTTACACAATATCCCCTTCTCCCAACAATGCATCTGGTTCCCGCTTACATTCCTTGGATTTGGTGTATTAGGCGCCCTTTTCCCGTTCCATACATGGAGTCCCGACGGTCATGCTTCCGCACCGACAGCTGTATCTATGCTCCACGCCGGAGTATTGATGAAGTTAGGAGGATACGGTTGTTTCCGTATTGCCATGTATCTGATGCCGGAAGCAGCCAACGAACTAAGCTGGATATTCCTGATTCTGACGGGTATCTCCGTTGTGTATGGTGCCTTCTCGGCTTGTGTTCAAACAGACCTGAAATACATCAATGCCTACTCTTCCGTAAGCCACTGCGGTTTGGTACTTTTCGCTATCCTGATGATGAATCAGACAGCCTGCACAGGTGCTGTACTCCAGATGCTTTCACACGGATTAATGACAGCCCTGTTCTTTGCTCTTATCGGTATGATTTACGGACGTACCCACACCCGTGACGTCCGCGAGTTGAGCGGATTAATGAAAGTGATGCCATTTCTTTCGGTATGTTATGTTATTGCCGGTCTTGCCAATTTAGGACTTCCGGGGTTAAGCGGTTTCGTTGCTGAGATGACTATCTTTGTCGGTTCTTTCCAGAATACCGGTGTATTCTACCGCACAATGACCATCATCGCTTGTACAAGTATTGTTATCACGGCCGTATATATCCTGCGTCTCGTAGGTAAAATACTCTACGGAACCTGTACCAACAAACATCACCTGGCGTTGACAGATGCTACCTGGGATGAACGCTTCGCCGTGATCTGCCTCATCATTAGTGTAGCAGGTCTGGGGTTGGCTCCGTTCTGGATAAGTGATATGATCAGTGGTAGTGTTCTGCCTGTAGTATCCAACTTAATCCCGTGATCTCTCTTTAATTTTTAATTATTAATTTAGATTTGATAGAAATGGATTATTCACAATTTCTATATATGAAAGAGGAGTTATCACTGATAGCAGTTATCCTCATTATATTTCTGGCCGACTTGTTTATGGACCCGGAAAAGCGAAATACTCCCGGACATGCACGTTTTGCAACCCTGCTTCCTATCGCATTGCTGATCATTCATACGGTTATCAACCTGGTACCTGCAGCCGGTAATGCGGAAGCTTTTGGCGGAATGTATCAATATACGCCGATGCAAACCATTATCAAAGCAGTGCTCAACATCGGCACGATTATCGTATTCTTTATGGCTGCCGAATGGCTGAAGCTGGAAGATACAGCAATCAAACGCGGTGAATTTTATATCATGACACTCTCCACTTTATTAGGTATGTATCTCATGATATCTGCCGGACACTTCCTGATGTTCTTCATCGGCCTGGAAACAGCCAGTATTCCGATGGCAGCACTGGTTGCTTTCGACAAATACCGTCACCACTCTGCCGAGGCTGGTGCCAAATACATTTTGACAGCCTTATTTTCCAGCGCTTTATTGCTGTTTGGCTTATCGATGATTTATGGCACTTGCGGTACTCTTTACTTCAACGACCTGCCTGCACACATTGATGGTAATATGTTGCAGGTAATGGCATTTGTATTTTTCTTCTCCGGTATGGGATTCAAACTCTCTCTGGTTCCTTTCCATCTTTGGACAGCAGACGTATACGAAGGTGCACCGAGTGTGGTAACAGCCTACCTAAGTGTCATCTCAAAAGGTTCGGCAGCTTTCGTACTTCTCACAGTATTGATTAAAGTATTTGCCCCGATGATAGCAGACTGGCAGGAGGTTCTTTACTGGATCACAATTGTTTCTATTACAATAGCTAACCTGTTTGCGATCCGCCAGCAGAACCTGAAACGCCTGATGGCATTTTCCAGTATCTCTCAGGCAGGATATATTATGCTGGGTGTGATTGGCGGTACAGCTTCCGGAATGTCTTCACTGGTATACTACGTATTGGTTTACGCTGTAGCCAATTTAGGCGTATTCGCAGTGATTACTATTGTAGCACTCCGCAGCCAAAGATTCACGCTCGAAGACTATGCAGGACTTTATAAAACAAACCCGAAACTGGCATTCATTATGACCTTGTCTCTATTCTCACTGGCAGGTATTCCACCGTTTGCGGGATTCTTCTCTAAGTTCTTCATCTTCATGTCGGCATTCCAGGCAGGTTTCCATCTGTTGGTGTTCATAGCGCTGATCAATACTGTTATTTCACTATATTACTACCTGTTGATAGTGAAAGCCATGTACATTACACCTTCAGACAATCCGGCACCGGCATTCCGAAGTGACAACTGTACAAGAATAGGTTTGGCACTTTGTGTATTGGGTATTTTAGGCTTAGGTATTGCAAGTGTAGTTTACCAGACAATAGATAAGTTCGCATTCGGACTGTAAAGACCGGATGATCATCTTTCAAAGCAGAATATCAGAAGCGTGAGAAAGTTATCAACATGTAACTTCTAAACGCAGATTACACAGATTATCGCAAAACTTAAATTTAATTTGCGATAATCTGTGTAATCTGCGTTTTTTAATGCAACTGTTATTCCGTGTAAGTGCAACCATCACTTCGGGATAAGTGCCGATAGCTTCAAGCTGTCCTTACACTATCGGCAATATAAACCAGAAACAGGAGCCTTTACCCGGTTCAGATTCCACTCCGATCTCACCATGCAACTGATCTATAATACTCCGGCAAATAGAAAGCCCCAAACCGGTACCATGAATAAATGAATTCAGCTTCACGAAACGATCAAAAATCTGTACCCGGTATTCTTCTTTAATCCCAATACCAGTATCGGACACATAAAAACGAATTCTACTATCTTCCAGTTGTTCATATCCTACTTTTATAGTTCCTTCCGAAGTAAACTTAGCTGCATTATTCACAAAGTTAGAGATAACCTGGTGCAGACGGTTACGATCACTCATAATATAACATTCCGGCAAATATTTATCAAATACCAGCCTTACTGTTTCTGTGGTCTTTCCCTGCATGCTACGTACAATGTCCTCACATAACAAATTTACATTCACCTCCGTGATAGTAAATTCAAAAGTACCAGCTTCTATTTTCGACAAATCAAGGATATCCGAAATCAACTGTAACAATAGCTCATTATTCTCTTCAACAATACCGATGTACTGTTTGCGTTCTTCCACATCTTCGGTCTCGACCAGTAATCCGGAAAAACCCACAATCGCATTCAGCGGAGTACGTATTTCATGACTCATATTAGCCAGGAAAGCACTTTTCAGATGGTCGGCTTCTTCTGCCTTTTCTTTGGCATCAATCAACTTGACTTCGATCTCCTTCATTTCCGTGATATCATAATTGATACCTATTATCTCTATCAGTCCTTCTTCAGGAGCATAATGAGACATCATAATATTCATCCGCACCCAATTCCATTCGGAGAAATCCGGAACTTTGGAATCCTGCATTTCCTCTGCTGTCTTGTGTACACGGACTTCACTACGAAAACTTTTACTACGTCCTTCTATTACCTCCTGATAGAAATTAAGAATCTGTTCACGATCGTCGGGATGTATTTTACTATACACACCTACAATATCTGCCAACGGAGCATCCTCTTCCTCACCCATGTTCTTAAACCACTGCTTTATAGCATATCCTTGCTTATCAAGAAGATTGAGCTTCGCATAGCCTACTTTAGCATAATCAGAAATCAAAAGGAAGAAATTTTCAAAATCCTGTATCTTTTTGATAGCATCCAATTGCTCGGTGTTATCCATATTCAAAAATATATACCCGAGAAACTTACCATCCTTGCCAAAGAACTTACTCACCTTGGTATAGAGAGCTATATATCCTTTTCTTTCAGATTCATAATATTCTCGTATACTGGTAAACGTATAATTCATACGAAAATCCAGCTTTTCTTCATTGCGCATCCGTTCTCTGATTTCCTCCGATATATTCGGGTTATCAAATACGTTAACACCCAATACATCTGCTTTGTCACGAACCCCGAATATTTCCATGTCTTTATTATTAATATCGATCATGAAACCATTCTGATCATAGATTTCTATACCAACAGGAATATTAGCAAAGACTATACTCAAGAGCTTTTCACTACGGTCCAGTGCCTTGTGTGCCTGTTCAGTCTCTGTTATATCAACAAAGAGTGCCACTATCTCATCTTTTTCAGGAGAATAAACAATACAACGGCTATTTTTACCGGATACAGGAAAAGATACTTCTAATTCTTTATAACCACTCCCATCTATAATATCAGCAATATAATTCAGCTTCTGCTGATAGTTAACATGCAGTTCACTGGCATATTTCCCAATATAATCAGTACTTGGAATCCCCATCAGATCAGTACACATCTGATTCGTATCAGTGACCAGATAATCTATCGGCTTACCCTCAGCATCACGTACAATACTTATATGAATATATCCGATAGGCATATAGTGAAACAAATTGTGCATGAAAGCTTGCTCGTGTTTAGCCTCATCACGGGCATAACGCAGTTCGGTACAAATACTGATAATATTGGCTAATGAAGAGAGCCACTGACAGTCGTCATTGCTCCACATATGAGTACGTTTCACTAAATCCACTCCCAGATACCCACGTACTTTTTCCCCAGATTTGAGAGGGACAACCAACAGCGATTTAATATTCTGCTTACTAAGAATATCATATTCAGCCGGAGCTTTTTCCTTCAGGTCTTCAACAGAATTAAGGATAATTGGCTGCCCGGAAAGAATTCTCTCCGTCCACCATGGAAGTTCCTGAGCCGGGATATTCTGTAAAATATCAATTTCCGGCTTCACTCCATCTGCCAAGACCTCAAAAATACAACTATGATGTTTACACTCCTCGTCATACTCAAAGATATAAACGCGCCCTCCCTGAAAAAACTGAAGTATATCATTCAATATACTATTGATACCGGGTGTAGCATCCGACTCCTGAACAAAATAATAGAGCGATTGTGAAATTGAGTTTTGCCGTGCAAGTTGTTCATTAGTACGTATGGCAAGCCTCGCTGCCATATCTTTTTCTGCTCCTTCCACCTGACGAATATAGCCAAAGGCTATTAATTCACCCGCTTCATTTCTTTTCTTAGAACCCAGATGTGAATGAATCCATATTTCCTTTTCATCAATAAGCAGAGGATAAGTCTGATCATATACATCAATGTATGACAAAGAGATGAATTCACGCTTGGTACGTCCATTATAATCCTGCCGGATCAAACGAGAAAACGAATCAAAACTGATCTCATCGTTTTCCAGTTTAAGTAAATCGCAAATATACTCAGAACAACGAAAAGTTCTGGTAGCAAAATTGGCCTCCCACCAGCCTATTTGTGCTAAAAAAGTAAGCTCACGCAAACGTTCGTAATCGTTGCATTGAAAGTTAGTAGAAACGGCCATACAATACAATTATCTATATTCGGCAAAAGTAATTAATTATATATTATGGCACTAAAAGAGTTTTTTTACATGCAGCATTTTCACCTATCGAAAAACCCATAAAGACACCTGATTGTAACAGAAGTGCAAACCGATTGTATTTCAAGTGTATTACCTATGTAATCCCTTCTCCGCACCTTTGCAACGTCAAAAGAAATACACCTATAATGAATATGAAACAAGCATTTAGAAAAGCAATTTCGTTCTTCTTTTTACTCACCGTACTGACTTTTGCAGCACAAGCAGGTAACATTCATGGTACAGTCACAGACCGGGTTACAAACGAGCCACTGACCGGAGCAACCATACAACTTTCAGGGACTACACTCGGAACAGTTGCCGACATGGACGGCAAGTACCAATTCAACAATCTCAAGAGTGGTATATATACGCTTGAAATAAGATACATAGGATATAAAGACATTATACAGAAAGATATAAAGGTCACCCATGCGCCACTCATACTTAACTTTGAGATGGAGGCTGACGCACAGACGTTGAGTGATGTCACCGTTGTGGCACAAATGAAAAGAAATACCGATGTGGCAATAATGACCGACCAACGCCGAAGCCTGGTAGTACAAAGCGGAGTATCGGCCCAGCAAATCAGTAAAACACAAGACAAAGACGCTTCGGAGGTTATCAAGCGGGTACCAGGTGTATCCATTATCGATGAAAAGTTTGTTATGGTACGCGGACTCTCGCAAAGGTATAATAATGTATGGATAAACGGAGGGGCCGTGCCCAGTTCGGAAGCCGATTCACGTGCTTTCTCATTTGACATCATTCCCAGTTCACAACTTGACAACATGGTGATCGTGAAAAGTCCTGCACCGGAATATCCCTCGGACTTCACAGGAGGTTTTATTCTGATCAATACCAAAGATATGCCAAGTGAAAACAGCTTTAACCTCTCTGTGGGTGCGGCAGTAAATGACAATACCCATTTCAGGGATTTCTACTATAACAAGGGAAGCAAAACCGATCTGCTTGGTTTCGACAACGGGCTACGTTCACTACAAGGAGGCATTGACAAAATAATGAATACTTTTGATGGCAAGGCCGTGGATCTGATGAATAACGGATTGAACAATGACTGGACCGTAAAAAACAAAAAGCCCCTGCCCGATTTGAAACTGAATACTTCCTACAGCCACATCTGGGATACGGAAAGCGGACGCAAATACGGTCTATTGGCTACACTGAACTATAGCAACAGCTATAAAACTTACAAGGATATGGAAAACTCCCTGTTCGGAGCTTATGACGTAACTCATGACCACTCAGTATATCTACGCAGAAGCATAGACAACCAATACAATAACGATGTGCGCCTCGGAGCCATGGCAAATCTTACTTTCCAACCCAAAGACAGCCGCCATCATTTTGAATTCAAGAACATCTTCAACCAGCTTGGCAAAAGTCGGTACACCACCCGCGAAGGTATAGATGCACAGAGCAATAATGAACGGAGCATGGAATATTACTACTCCAGCCGGACTACCTACAACGGGCAATTCACCGGAAAACATACCTTTGACAACGGCAAACTGGATTGGGGTACCGGATATGCATACGCCAACCGTAATATGCCCGACCGTCGCCGCATCCTGTTGAATGATGAACTTGAAAAGGACAGGATAGGGCTAACCAGTGGTTCGGATATCAGCCGTGAGTTCTACAAGCTGGACGAACACATTGCTTCGGCCAACATCAACTATCAACACGAATATTCTTTCGGTACATTCAATCCGACACTGAAAGCCGGTGCTTACAGCGAATACCGTACACGTGAGTTTA
>OGOQ01002182.1_pt1 | contig 12681 bp, 6 predicted proteins | sample 1552691 | NCBI WGS metagenome assembly OGOQ01 (sample SAMEA2580209, study PRJEB22360) | human gut metagenome | biome: human gut; feature: human-associated habitat; material: faeces | place: Denmark | collected 2008/2010
TGCCTATTATATTGACCAATGCCGAAGGCCAGTTCATTTCTACACCGGCCACCCGGGTATCTATTTTCTTATAATCATCAATGTCCTGCGAACCGATAAGCGTAGTTCCTTTAGGAATATTAAAATTGACATTATTACCTACAAAGAGAGCACCGGTCAGATAAATTCCCGGACTAAAAGTAACAATACCTCCTCCTGCCTGCTCAGCAGCGTCAATTGCTTTCTGAATAGCAGTGGTATTCATTTCCAATGCATCTCCTTTGGCACCGTAATCGGTTACATTATAAACGGTTTGTTGTACAGGAAAAGTCTTAGCGCCAACCTCCTTCATCCAAGGGAAATCGGGGATATTAGCAGTTTGTGCTGTAACGTTGAAACTTATAACAGACAGGAATACTCCTATCAGGCAAGTCAGGTTCTTCATGGTATACATTTAATTATTGTGAGTAATACTTTTAATGATACAAAAATAGGGGATTCCTCCCCTATTTGTGCTGCACGTTTTGATATAAAGGGTGTCTTATTTGACAATTTGGCTCACTCCTTCACAAAAGCGGATAATGAACTTTTCACCTTCTTTATTATGTATTGTCACATTCTTCAAAGTAATATTGCGACTATAAATAAATTCGGCTCCTATCTGAGAAGTAATATCCAGATTCTCAAGCGTTATACCATCAATTGGCATCTCCGGTATACCATTAAAAAACAGCGCCCGGCGTGCATTGGAACATACCAGATTCGAAATATGAATATTACGAAAACAAGGAGTAGTATCGTCTACCGGCAACGGGTCAACTTTAGCAGGAATCTTCTCACCACTCTCTAATACTTCAACAGCAGACTTACCTCCATAGTAAAGATTGAAAGTCACAGGTTCCGTCGGAATATCCATCATAGAAACGTTACGTATCCAGATATTCTCAACAACTCCCCCGCGTCCCCGCTTACTCTTGAAACGCAGTCCGACATCCGTCCCCAAAAACTGACAGTTACTAACGGAAACATTACGTACTCCACCACTCATCTCGCTGCCTACAACAAAACCGCCATGTCCTTTGAATACCGTACAGCCATCTACTACAACGTTCTCACAAGGACGGGCACGACGACGTCCGTCTTCATCCTTTCCACTTTTCAAGCAGATACCATCATCTCCTACATCAAATGTAGAATTCACAATCAGTGCATTTTTACAGGATTCCAAATCAAGCCCGTCGCCATTCTGAGCATAACTCGGGTTACGTACCTGTATATCCTCTATCAAAACATTCTCACACATCAGAGGGTGTAGGTTCCATGCCGGAGAATTTTGAAAGATCACCCCTTGGAACCAGACGTTTTTACACTCTATCAGACTTACCATCACCGGACGCAGGAAATGACGTACGCTCTGCCACTCTTCCTCCGTCTTTAAATTCTGAGGTACATTCATATTGCTGATAGTATCTCCTTTAAGTGTTTGCGGATATGGAAACCAATAAGTAGGACGTTTATAAACTCCTCCCCGGGCAATGGTTTGTTTCCAGACACTTTCTCTCACGTTTCAAAGGACGCCAATAATGACCGTTTCCATCTATTGCTCCTTGTCCGGTAATAGCTACATTAGTCAGATTACGTCCCGAAATAGGCGACTGGCAACGGCGAGTGTCTAATCCTTCAAACACAGTTTCTACCAACGGATAAAGTTCAACATCCGGAGAGAAGAGAATCACAGCCCCTTTCTCAATATGAAGATTAATATTACTTTTCAGAACAATAGGACCGGTCAGCCAAATACCTGCCGGAACAATCAAGTACCCACCTCCACGAGCCGATAATGTTTCAATAGCCTTTGCAAAAGCATCAGTACAAAGTTCCACCCCATTACCGACAGCACCAAAATCCGGCAGAAACACCTTCAGACTAGGAAACTGGGGTGCTTCTACTTTTGGCATTGTAAAGGGAAGTTTTTGGTATATTTCTTCATATTTATAAGTTTGTGCCCAGGACGGCAATACCGTCCATGCACAAAGAAACCAAACAATTAAAATTCTCTTCATTCGACTTTATTTATAATTCATAGGATTCACGTTAATTATGGTATGCTATTTATACGTTTTGATAGTTTCTATACTACCATCATCATAAAATCTCCTTTCGATCCTAAAACCTGTAGGAGAAGTCATTTCTTGTCCCATTATATTATAATAAACAGTGCGTAACAACCTTGCTGATGGCTTGCCATCTGTCTTTGGGCTTTCAAGACCTGTGGACAGTTGTTCCACTGCCTTTCGCAGTTGCGCATGTACATTATAATAAGCAGGCTTTGCTTTCAGTTCATGATTGAATAAAAGTGGAGCATTCTTTCTCCAAGAGTGGTTATCCGAAATACCCCAAACCAACATCGAGGAACAATTTTCATTCCTTAAAAATATTCTTGTAATTGCACCATATTCTTTCGCTTGTCTCTCGAGTGCATCCTCCGCTGTAGGATCAGCAAGGGCAATATCCAACTCTGTAATGATACACTTAAGCCCAAGATTGTCATAACGGCGGATATTCTTCTCCAATTTCATGGTATCAAGTTCACCTGTAGTGAAGTGGCACTGCAAACCACATCCTTCGATGGCCAAACCTGATTCTTTCAAGCGCTTAACAAGGTTGTAATAAGCTTCCGTCTTTGTTTTTCCTACCATCTCTGCCCCATACTCGTTGATATACAACTTAGCATCGGGATCAGCCTGATGTGCCCAAACGAAAGCTGAGTCAATAAACTCTTCACCGATATAAGTAGCCCAGATAGAGGGACGAAGTTTATAGGCTGTAGGATCAGAACGAACAATCGACTGGTCATCATCGAGTACCTCGTTGCATACGTCCCATTCCGTAATCTTACCTTTATATCTGCCAACAACATTGAATATATGATTTTTCAAGATATCCAAAAGTTGACGTTTGGAGAAATTGTTATTATTCTTCTTTCCATCCGAACTTACCCACGATGGAACCTGCTGATGCCATGCCAAGGTATGACCACGTACCACCTGCTCGTATCTGTCTGAAAGCCATAGAATGGCATCAGAACCTCCGTAATTGAATTCACCTTGGTTAGGTTCAGTGGCATCAAATTTCATCTCATTTTCACCAACAATCATATTGAATTGCTCCCCCACAAGACCAATCTCACCGTTAGTCTGGCTGAAATCATATCGATAACTGGCAGCTGCCACACCAATATTTTTTCCTAATTTCCCAGCATAGAAACGGAGTGGAGTAGTCATATCCATATCCTCAGACCAGTCGTCATCGGGATAAACAGTCTCCCCATCATCCGGTTCGTCATCGTCCTCCCGGTCACCTTGCCCACTATAAGCGAGTGACGTCACTTTGGCCACTATGCAGAAACGACCATCTCCCACTTCTCGTTCATCCACTGCCCACGTATAGGACTTGGGATAACGGATGTCAAAATCCCAACTATCCACACCCTCCTTCATAGCTGAAAGCAAGACAATCTCATCACCCACATGCAGTTCGGCATCTTCTGCCAACGCTATCTTCAAACGAGGCTGCTTATCAGAGGTTTCAAAGTCTTCAGTTATCGTACTAAAGGCAAGTGTTCCTTTAATGTCAATCGCCGAAAAGTTTTTTGCATCTTTAATATATGCAATAATATTGGCTTCGGGATGCAAAGTTACTTTCACTGCCAACGCTGCTTTAGTATAGTCCGCAAAAGTGAGTGTACCCAACGCCTGGTCAACTGCAAACGGGTCTCCACCCGTCAATGTGCCATACACCTCTGTAGCAGCAATATTTCCATCTCCACAAAGTGTAGCCCTATGATATACCATCACAGTACTACTATTACCAGTCGCACCCGATAAATTCTTTTGTAAAGCCACTTCTTTGTCATTTGCAACTATGATACCACCTTGAAGAACGCACAATCCTCCGTTGATATCGTTCTCGTTGCCTGTCAGATAATAATTACCAACACCTTCCTTGAGGATGCCCACTTTGTTGCCCGATGCTTGAGGTGCAATCAGACTACCCAACACACCATCAGTACCTTTACCTCCAATGACATAATAAGAATTGGCTGTACCTTTTTTATAATACCCTCCCAACTGAGAGTTTTTACTACCGTGGATTTCACCGATACGGATACCGCGGGTACCAGATTCCAATGCCAACATCGTACCGTCTCTCATGATGAGTGTCTTGTCGGCAAGAAGATTATTGCAATTCGATGCAGCCAGATTATCGGGTTGAAAAGTACCACTGCTCATAACCAACCCATAAAATCCGCAACTACCAATCACGTCTTTATAAGGATATAGTTCGATGCTTCCTTTAAAGCCACTCCAATCCGGTGTGGTGGTTCCTTTACTGGCAGAGGTTCCCAAATACGAGCGTTCACCTCCCGCATGTATTTTGAGTGTACCTTCACCTGCCAATTTACCCGTCCATTCGGAATAGCGAGAGGTCAGCACATTGGCAGATTGTCCCGCAGAGATATAGATATTATCAGAAATGTTCTTATAGGAAGAAGATGTATTATTCACACAATAATTGAATGTACCATCATCTTCCACAGACACAAAATCATCATAAGTCCCAACCAATTGTATATCATCTATGTAAAAATCCGAATTGGCGTGATGAAGCCCCAAGCGAAGTTTGTCGGATATATTGTCAGGCGACAATCCCTTCATGGTATAAGTTTTCACTTGCCATTCGTTATTATTACCCTGTTGGGGGTAGCCTTCGTCACGATATACTTCCGTGTCACCTATGAAAGCTGCAAACTGTTTCCAATTGTCGGTGTCGACAGCACTGCGATACAAGCGATAACGTATGGAACTATAACGGTCCGTTAATTCGTTGCCACGTAATGTGCTGTTGATTATAAACTCAGGATGGCATCCCCAATCCTTCAATACGATATGGAGAACTTTGTTATTAGGGTTTGTCGGATCAGCTTCCACTATGGCAGTCGAAGTGATAGTTCCACCATTACTCTGCCATAGTTTCCATTCCGTTCCAATGGGATAATTCTCGAAATCACACACCGTAAGGGGTGTGGCAACAGATGCTACAGCCATTGTAGCTGTAACAAAAAAAGCACAAATTTTCTTTTTCATCCTTAAATAATATATCGTTAAAATTTTGATTTACCGTATAGGTTGATTCATGCAGCACATGCTACAGAATCATATATTTTATAAATTCTGCTTAGTATTATTTCAAAAGTTATCATTGAAGACTTTTTCACATTTCCAAGAAGGAGGATAACGTACTATCTGACGAATAAAAACAGAAAAATAGCCCCAAAATAAACTCTAAATAAATCGACAAATACTTCTAAGAGGAAAATTAAAACAGGCTCCGGACTTCGCGGTATATTCCCTCAAAGCATCACTACAAATATTCTTATTTATGTGGCTCAATTATTCTCCAAGATAATAAGAGGTTACCGGCGATTGCGGATACCCCATGCTTCGGTGAGCAATATAACTCCGGTAAAGCGGGTCTTGCATCAATGTCACACGACGATCCTTTGCCGGAATAACAGTATGGTAAATGCGTAACTCTCCCGGAAGTGCAGTAATTAGCTCTTCACGCCAATCTCCTTCCATATCGGCCATCATCAGAATATCTCCCTCAACACCTTTGGTCAGCTCTTCGCCTTTCCACTTCCAGATACTCTGTTTCTTACCATTGGAAGAAGAGCCTGCTCCCCAACGATTATCATCGCCACGAAAGGTTTCACGAAGCAGATCGGCATCCCACCAAATCCAATTACGACAACCCGGAACCTCTTCACGGGTTACATTCAGTTTCTTTCCGTCTGAAGTCAACAAATACTTATCAGTACTCCCTCCTTTGCGGTCTTCACTGGCAAAGCACTCTAAACCGGGATATTCCGGATCAAAATCGGCTACCATACCATCACCTACGTGGTAAGTTGTATGCCCAATGTCCCATATTAATTCTCCGGTACGGGCACTCACAACAGATACCCCACGTCCATCTTCTTTTTTGGGTTCACTCACCATGAATACCTGTAATCCTTCCATATCCGGATGTAATTTACACAAATAGGCCTTATCGCTATGTCCTAATCCCGATGACCAGAGTAAAGTCCCATTATCATCAAGCATACAAGAACCCAGCAGTATCTCATCACGCCCATCACCGTCTACATCTCCCGTCACCATACTATGAGCTCCCATACTACGCACAACCGGATTTTCTTCGTCTCCATCCCAACGCCACATACGTTGTAGCTTACCTTCTTTTAATTGCCAGGCGTCTACCACCATCAACTTATAAGTACCACGGGCAGCGAGTATACAAGGTGTTTTCCCATCCAGATAAGCCACTCCCATCTGGTTGCGGTTCTGTCGGATCAGATTGCCATAACGATCATTCCGTTCGGGCCAGTCCACACGATCAATCTCTTTACCGGTCATTCCGTCCAGCACAGACAGATATTCACTACCACCACAAACACGTCCTTTCTCATTTTTTACAAAATCAGAACCGGCTGTTTTTATAGCAATTTCAGCTTTACCATCCCCATTAAAATCATAAACGATAAAAGGAGAATACCAGATACCAGGCTCAATACCAGGGCCCATATCATAGGTCCAAAGCCAGGTACCATCATTCAGATAGGCAGATATCTTATACGTTTTTCCGGTAGTATCTCCCGGCATACCCGGATCTACATTGGTTTCAGGTGTACGGATAATGTAATCATAAGCACCATCGCCATTCAAATCGGCTAAAGCTACTTTACCAGCCTTCGCATTATCTTTCAGCCGGATAGAAGTATAATTAGTACATTTCCCGACTTCAATCTCTACTCTTTCGGATGCAACAGGTGTAAGCCCTTTTACCACGGGAACTACCCAATAAACCGCCTTTTCCTGTACAGGAGCATTATCAATAAAGTCGCAGGTTTGCATCACAGGTTTATTAGTGAGACGGCGTTTCTTGCCATTTACTTCCCGATAAACATGAAAGGCGGTAGCAGGAGTATCTGTATTCAATAACCGCCAACTAAGGTAAACCCCTTTCCCATCCTGGGAAGGAGCGGCATAAAGTCCGCGATTCAAATGTTCCGTAATCCGCTCTTTAGCAAAACCCTCAACCAGTGGTTTGGGCTCATGCCGCGGATCAAGTATCTCATACATATATTGCCGCTCGCGAGGGTCCTGTGCATAAACAGCAACTACAGCAGACAAAAAAAGTATCAAAGCAAAATATTTATTCATAATAGAAAGTTCCTTTCTTCATTGGAATTACTTTTACCGGGCCAATCAATCCACTTGACACAGGTTCCCAGTTTCCATATCCCGTTTTTTTATAATCCAGGCTTACAATATTGGCATCTTTAAAAATACGCCAGGGTATTTCTCTCCGGTCCATATCCGCAATGCGATTGGCAGGTAAGTTAGTTACTTCTACCTCCAGTATATTTTCACCGAGACGAAGATATTTACCTACCAGACAACGATAAGGAACTGACCACAATGTAGCAACGTCCTTTCCATTAATACGAACACGAGCGCTCTCACGCACATCACCCAAATCGAGTCTCCATTCAGGAATAGAAAGATCGTTCAGGTTAAATTTGAATGAATAAGAGGCTGTTCCCATTGTATTCTTTACTTCTGCTACCGGAAGTTCAGTCCATGAGCCCAGCGTTACCGAATCAGGAGCAGCCGAAACAGCCGGAATACTTTCTACGAAACGAAAGCCCCATTTACCCGTCAAAGTCAATCCATCGGCTTTTGGCTCGTAATATCCCCATGCAGAAGCCTGTACATCGGCATTCGTAAACGTTTTCAGCAATATTGATTCCCCGGATGCTACCTGCAAATACACCTCTGTACGTCCATCCTTCTGACGCAAAAGAGCTTTTCCACTCTCTCCGTTCACAGGATTATAGATCAGGACAGATGCAGCCTGAACTCCCAAAGGTATCCATCCTTCCGTATCTTCTCCTTTCAGGGCAGAAATAAAATAATGATATCCATCTTCGTTTGTACGACGGATACAACTCAAACCATAAGCTGTTTTCATCCTTTCGGGTTGTACACCTGTTTCCGCCAATGTGTGGTCATAATCCGTTCCAAACAAAATACGCCCTTTCCGTAATTTGTCTTTTTGTGCCATCAATTTCTTAAAAGCAGCACGACGTTCATTCAACCGGTCATATCCTGGAACATCTTCCGGATATTGTTCCAGAAATACAATAGTAGCTCCCTCATCTGCCAACCGGAATAATTTGGCAAGTACATCATCCGGCATCAGTCTCGCGCCCGGAATGAGTAACGCCTGATACACGGTACCTCCGGAGGTAACTAATTTCCCACCCATACAAGTAAGACAGCGTATGAAATTATCGGAAATATAATCCAAATCATAACCTGCATTATAAATACGATGAACTGCATCGATAAAACGGGGCGCACGCTTTGCCATTTTATGAATATCAAACATCAAGAGACGTCCGTCCTGCTCCTGCCACATATCATATACAGGCAGATATACCAGAAAATCATTATCAGATTTCCCCATCTGCAGAAAGCTCTGACAACGGGTTATATAATCAAAAAATGCCGGAGCATCCCGCCAGATATTATTTGTAGGGCTCATATCAACGGAAGCATAGAACTTCCATCCCGGCCATACAGCCTCAACAGGCGAATAAGTGGTCCCATGAAAATAGGTGTGATTTACCCCTGAGATAAACATCAGATCAATATCGGGCTTACACTGAGAAAGCGACGTACGAAAATGTTCCGTCAGCCAGGTGAATGTTTCAGACGAAGTAAATGGTTTACCGGCAATATGAGCAGCCGAAGAAGCATATTTCAGCATCGACAAGTCTGAATCGTTAGGACGTGTTAATGAATCACGGCGTAAACCACGGATTCCAAAATCAGAAATTCCGAAGCCCTCGCATTCGGGAACATCTACAGTAGTATACAGATCTATCAGATTACCAGGTGAGCCATGTGCTTGATTACGTGTTTTGGAACCGTGTGAATGCGCCCATTCTGTCCATTGTCGGGTAAAGTTCTCTAAAAGTAATTCGGCAATCGTCTCCCGGTAGTCGGAAATAATCCGGGAAACCATATCCGTACGTTTATCCGACAAAAATTCCGGAAGATGTTCTTCCAGTTTATATCCGCGGCGTGTGGCAAATTCGTCAAAAAGATTTTCAGTCCAATCTGCCTTATAGACTTCGTAAGAATCATTGAAGAAGTTATGCGGATAAGGTGCTCCTGATGCTTCAAAGGCACGTTCAAAACGATTCAGATAATTTTTCACAGCCCGGCCGGACAAATGATCCATCACGTATCCCTCTCCTCCGGGAGCAGCGCGCTTCACTTTCTGGAATGTCTTTCCGCAAAAGGCAGCTATCAATTGCCAGTTTCCTTTGGGAGCTTTCCATTGCAAAATACCGTCTTTCACTTTAGACGTCAGGTTTATGCATTTCCCTTTATCAGAAAAAGCCATCAAACGGCTTAACTTAGCATAGGCACGTTGCTTCTCGTCAGCAACTTCTATTTTCTCTTTCAGTTGTTCACCACCCTGCAATGTATATTCCGATACGAAAAGCTTGCAGGCAGCGTCTTCTATGGTTACCTCAGGGCCTCCGAAAGGCCACCCGGTACCAGTATTCATATCAATCTGCATACCCAGGCGATTCGCTTCACCCTCAGTATATTGCAGCATCTCCATCCAATGAGAAGAAAGAAATGGAATATCATTTTCATCATTTCCTTTTACTCCATAGATAGGAGTTATCTCCATCGTTCCCATTCCCGCTTTCGCATAAGCATTCAGATTATGAGTCAGATTTTCTTTATCTACGGCACTTCCCATCCACCACCAACGGGCAGCAGGTTTCGATTCAGTGGTTATCTCCGGCCAACTTATTGTTTGTGCCGCTGCAAAAGGGCACAATAACCAAGCCAGTAACACTATTCTTATTTTTTTATCCATCATCCTAAGTAATGCATCACAATTAAATGATTATTTAGCGGGTATTATTTATACTAATTTTAAATCAGTACTCATCATTATTTTTATCACCTACTCTCCCAGTTCGATACATCCCATGATAAAAGGCCCCGTAGCTTTGGCATCGTTATCACGCATTTTCTCACCGATATAATATTCAAAACTACCATCCCGGTACGGATGTCCTCCCAGACCACCTACCTGACAACAACGCGTCAACGTAAGTGTACCATCAGGATTCTCAATAAGCAGTTTGTCTTTCAATCCCTTAAAAGCTTTCTCCGCTACCTCTCTGTATTTCGCATCAATATATCCTTTATTTACCGCTTTTGCATAAGCATACATACACTGTGAAGTTACAGATGCTTCCGGGAAATTGCCTTCACGCTTCGGCTGATCAATCACCTGGTACCATAAGCCGGCCTTATCCTGGTATTTAGGAAGTGTATCGGCAAGCCCTTGTATCCAGCTTATCATATCGGCACGTCCGGGATCATTCTCCGGAATATAGTCCAGAGCATCCACCAAAGCCATAAACCACCAGCCGATACTGCGCCCCCAGAAGTTAGGTGAATGTCCCGTTTCCGGATCTGCCCAACGCTGGCTTTTACTCTCGTCCCAAGCATGATGATACAAACCCGTTTTAGCATCATAAGTATGCTTGTGACAAAGTGTAAATTGTTTCACTGCCTCATCTATCCACATCGGTTGATTGAACTCCGCCCCATATTGTGCCAGAAAAGGTGAAGCCATATACAAACCATCCAACCATATTTGGTGCTGATAAATCAATTTATGCCAATATGCACCCTCCAGTGTATGGGGATGGTTCTTCAACTGTTTTATTAAAAGGTCCATTGCCATTTTATACTTTTCCTTACCCGTCTCACGATAAAGATCAAATAGCACTTTACCCGAATTAATATAATCAATGTTGTAGGTGGACACATCATACAGATGGATTTGCCCTGCTTCATTTATCAGCGAGTCCGCCCACGCCTCTACATAATCAAAATAACGCTTCTCACCTGTCTGTTTCCACATTTTTAGCATAGCGCAACAACCTACTCCCTGTGCATAGCCAAAAAACAAACGCTTTCCATGATCCAGTTGATAAGCCTTCGGAAACCGGCGCATCTCAGAATCAGCAAACCAGCGGGCATACGTATCCGGAGCAAAATGATCCGTACGGAAAGGTATGGCCGGGAAACCGGCTTTATTATAAAGATTCACACGGAAAAAGTTTCCGTAACCATAACGCACGGCTGTAGGCTGAGGAACCTCAGGAGCATAGAGTTCTACCTTATTCCCCTGGATCATTGCCGTTGCCGGATAAAAACGAGCATCTGAACCTGAAATAAAGAAACCTTTTACAGGGGTATCATCAGGGGTCTGCAATCCACTTTCTGCATAATCAAAAGTAAGTGTAACTTTTCCCTCTTTCACTTTCATATTCTTATAAAGCGGACCGGAATAAGCCCCCTTTTTACCATATTGTTTAGCCAAAGCCCAAGCTGCCAGACGTTCCCCTGTCACCTTTTTATTACGCGGATGAATATCGGTAGAATCAGCAGCATCTGTAATTACCGCCATACCCACATTGCGTAAACCACTCTGCCAGGTATTCAATTGTGCTTCACGAATGCCAGCAGGTTGTTTATAATGTGGAGCAATCTGCACAAAATAGAAAGGCATATCGGCCTGTCCCCATTCCTTACGCCAACTATTGATAAGGTTTGTAAATACCTCCTGATACTTTTCATAACGAATGGAATTAGATTCTCCCTGATACCAGATATTCCCTTTTATTGTATAACCCAGAATCGGAGCAATCATACCATTCCACAAGGTAGCCGGTACTTTACATTTATCTTTTTCACGTTTCACGTTTTGCACAGCAAAATCTTCCAGAACATCAGAATATAATGGGTTATTTTTCATAACCTCCATCTTCGTCCATGACTCAGCATGCGTACCTCCCCAGGTAGACTGGATCAACCCAACCGGAATTTGTAATTCTTTATAAAGTTTACGCCCGAATGTGAATCCAACAGCCGAGAAATCTTTTAAATTCTCCGGATTACAAATCACCCACTGTCCTACACAATCCTCTTTTTCATCCTCAGGCGCAAGTTGGTGCTCTACATGAAAAAGTCGAATAGAAGGATAATCAGCATCTTTCATCTCTTCCGCTTCATTTATCATCCCCGTTTTCCATTTAACTTTAGGATCACGTGCCACCGGAAACTCCATATTAGACTGTCCCGTACAAAGCCATACTTCACCTATTAATATATTATGTATGGTAATCGTGTTTTCTCCTTTTACAATCAGTGTCTGATTATCCATCACCCCAGGAGTTTTCAACTGTAGCTTCCAATGTCCGTCAGCAGATGTCTGCACCGCATAATTTCTTTTATCCCAAGAAGGAGAAACAGTCACCTGTTCACCCGGACGGGCTTTTCCCCAGATATTCACCTGAGTTTTTTGTTGCAACACCATGTTGTCTGAGAAAATAGAAGGAAGCGTTACTTTACCTTGTACCGGAAACGAAACAACATATAAGAATAGAAGTATAAAGTACCAAAACTGCTTTTTCATGTGCTTTTGATAGTTTAAGAAAATTAATAGATTTATTGATGATGCAAAAATAGG
>OGOQ01002195.1_pt1 | contig 12630 bp, 7 predicted proteins | sample 1552691 | NCBI WGS metagenome assembly OGOQ01 (sample SAMEA2580209, study PRJEB22360) | human gut metagenome | biome: human gut; feature: human-associated habitat; material: faeces | place: Denmark | collected 2008/2010
ATTCGAGTCCACCCCCCCGGGGGGGGCGGCCACCCCGCCCGCGGAGTGGCCATTGATAGACCGATTGCTGCGCAGGGCCGGAATCACTGCCGAGGCGGTCTTCACCGCGCATCGGTACCATGCGGTGGAGCTGACTGTCGCCGCCGTCAACGACGGCATAAGACACATCATCGCGGTAGGAGGCGACACGACACTGCATGAAGTGGTGAACGGACTCTTCATCCAACGGGCCGTCCGGCCGGAAGAGATAACGCTCGGCATCATCCCGACAGGCAACTGCAGGATAGCCGGCATACCGAAGACATATCCCGAAGCGGTCTCGGCCATCGCTTCGGGATATGTCTCTTTATACCACATCGCAACCGTCTCATACAGTCAGTCGCACTACCGACAGGAGCGCCTGATGGCAGGCGAAGCCGGCATGGGACTGTATGCCATGCTCGCAGCCCGATTCAACCGGCTCCGGGAAGAGGGCAAAGCGACCGTACCGAGACGCCTTTGGGCCGTACTGGAAAGTATCCTCTCCTACCGCGCTCCGCAAGTACGTATCTATGCGGACGGACAATCCGTCTACTGCGGCCGTGCCGCGGGTGCTACCCTCGTCATCTCCGGCGAGTTTCCCGAAGGGCATTTTGAACTCACCCTGCAGCCCGGAGGCTGCCGAATGACCTGTCTGCGCCTCTTCTACAAGCTGTTCCGTGGTAAACCGTATGACCTGCCCGGCAGCCTGCACTGGAGAGGCAGAGAGATACGCATCGAAACGGACAATATTTTCGCCGTGGAAGCCGACGGCGACCCGCTCGGAGACACCCCGCTCGGATTCCGAATAACGGAAGCTGCCGTCAGACTGGCACTCCCCGCCCCAGCAACCGACAGAACGGCAGAGGAGAGCGCTCCGTACAGATACAAACGCTCCGTACAGTATATTCCGCGCAACTCACGTCCGTCTCTCTAAACGGAAAAAGCCCGGCAAAGACAGCCGGAAATGGCAGCCGCAAAAGGGCTCCCCCCAGCAAACCAGCCTTTCATCTCCAAGAAATACGCCTATTCCCCGGAGACCGTTCCCGACCGGGAGGCTTCCAGGCCAATATCCTGTCACCAAACAGCAACCACATCCGCACGCCCCTCCCGCCGCATCCTGTTTTTGCACGGTTCTTGTAACGTTTAAGCCAGACATAATTTTTCTTAACCGTTAAAAACATTTTGATATGGAAACATTAATGGAACGTTTCAAAAGCCTGACACGCTATTGGTGGGCAATGCTGATACTCGGCGTGGCCATCTTCGTGGTGGGTATTCTCATCTTCACCTATCCGGGCGAAAGCTACATAGGCATGGCAGCACTCTTCGCCGTACTGATGCTCGTTTCGGGTATCATCGAGGTGGTAATTGCATTTACCGAAAAGTACATGGTAGGCCGAGGATGGGCCGCGGTACTGGGTGTCCTGGAAATCATCCTCGGCATCATTCTGATATGCAGCCCGGCCATCACGGCCATGATGCTTCCTATCGTACTCGGCATATGGTTGCTGTTCCGCGGTATCGGTCTCATCGGCATCGCGAGCGAAATGAGCCACTTCAAGGTCAATGGCATGGTATGGACCATCATCCTCGGCATTCTGCTCATCATCTGCTCGCTGATGATACTCTTCCAGCCGCTGTTCGGCATCGCAGCCGTCGTGGTATGGGTAGGCATATCGTTCCTGGTAGCGGGTGTATCGCTCGTGGTGTTCGCCTTCCAGCTGTTCAGCATCAAGAACAAGTTCAAGAAACTGACGGAATAACCTTCGCGGTTTCCGCACGCAAGCCGCCGTACATCCGGATGTACGGCGGCTTTTTCATTCCTTCGTCCGAACAGCTCTCCGCTTCCTTCCGCCGGAGCACGGCCGACAATATCAGCCCGAATACGAATATGAATCCGACTACGTTCCACAGGCTTCCGAATAAATCCCGCCCCCACTCCTGTATCGGAGAACAGACAGGAAAGCCCTCTTCCTATCCCAATTCCAGCGTCATAATCCTGTCTGCCACAACCGGGCACGACCGTTCCGGAGCGCAGGTCCACCGAGGTATCCGACTCTGCACACGCCCCCGCACGCCGGCCTCTTCCTGACACGACGCGGCAATCCGGCACGTCTTTCTTTCCTGGTACCCCGTACACATTCCGCATCATGCGACGACCCGCCCTGCACCAGACCGTCCCGAAACCGGCCGCTCCCTCCTCCACGACCGCCGCACACGACCGGAGGCCGGGACGACAAAAAAACGGGGCCCCGGATTCAACTCCGAAGCCCCGTATTCGATATCCCTTGCGGGATGAAAATTCTACTGGGGTTTCTGCATCTGGTACAGACGTGCCACCTGTCCTGCGGTCAGCGTCGTATTGTAGATGCCGAGATTATCTATGGCCCCCCTCATGGAGTCCCAACCGTCAGGAGTCTTCCACGAATCCCACTCCCAGGTAGCGGCCTCGTCGTAAACGGTCGCCGCACCGATGAGCAACGGAAGTTGGCGTCCTATCGGGGACACATACGCCGAAGCGATGGAACCGGTCAGGTTCTCCTTGGTCGCGGAGTCCCAGGTCTTCGTGGCGATACCGTTCACATAGAACACTACGGTATGGGCATTGAGGTCCATCGTAACGGCCAAATGTACCCATACACCGTCCTTGACGGTCCCTACCGACTCGTTGTCCATATCGACCGTCGCTGTCGTGGTCTTGACCGTGAAGAAAGGCTTGCCGTTGTTCTCTACGTTCAGTTTCCAGTTGTTCCAGTAGTTGAGGGAGACGATGTAGTTGTTCGCACGGCTCGCGTCGTCCACCTTCACCCATGCCGACCACGACATGTTGTTCATCAGAAAATCGGCAGGATTGTAATCCTCCACTGCCAGGTAGTTACCCTTGCTGAAGTAGATGGCCTTGCCTGCGCCCACACCGTCCACCAGCGACGGAAGTTCGGTATCGGAACCGAATATCTCCGCCGGCCCGGCCTGCAGCACGCCGACCACCGGTTTGGTCCCGGTCGAAGCGACGGTGTTGTCATTGATGGTCTCGAAATCGAAGAAAGCGATGACGCTCGAATCGGGAATGCTTTCATACTTGCTGCCCACAAAAGTCTCCTTGGCGAGCGTCAGGTTATTGGTCATCAGGTCCACCTGCGACTGCGTGGCGTTCTGATTGTCGCGGATGGCCTTGGCGTCGTTCACCGCATTGGTGAAGGCTTCGATATTGGCCTCCGGATAGTCGTCGGCCGTCGCTCCGTCGAGCAGTGCTTCGCACTCGATTATCAACGCTTCGAGCTTGGTTTTATCCACGTCTCCGTTGCCGCCCGAATTACCGCCCTTCTTGTCGCAGGCGGTGAACAGCATGACAGCCGCACCCAACATGAGCACGAAAGCCGATGCACTTTTCAGAAAATTTTTCATAATTGTTTGTTTTAAAATCGGTAAATATTGAGATTGTTCAGATAATATCCGACTTGCCGGCCTTGTTCGCCCCGTTCCCGCTCTCACTGCTCTATTCCCTTGTTCGAATCGAGTTCCGACTGCGGTATCGGGAAATAGAAGCGGTCTCCGGTCCAAACGGATGCAATATCCGGGCCAAGCGCCTCCACGGCGATTTCCCGGCCCCAGCGCATCAGGTCGAAGAAGCGGTGCGATTCGAACCCGAGTTCGCGCCGGCGTTCGAGCCGTACGGCAGCCAACACCTCCTCCTGGGTTCCAGCCGTCGTAGGCGCCAGTCCGGCACGGCCGCGCACGAGATCGAGCGCATCGCAGGCATCCTCCAGGTCGGTACCCGTGTTACGGTTCGCCAGCGCCTCGGCCTTCATCAGCAGCACGTCGGCATAACGGAGATAAATGTAAGGCAGATAACCGTCGCTCTTCGTTCCGACCGGGACTTCGGAAAGCGGCTGTTCGTACTTTTTCACGAGATATCCCGTAGGCGACCAGCTCGCATCGAACGTATCGCCGTTCACCCACGGCTGACCGGGACGGCCGATGGATATGTCCAGACGCGGGTCCGTCTCCCCTTCCTCGGTCTGCTCGTTGAAACAATCCACGAAACTCTGCGTGGGAGCATTGAAATAGTAGCCCGTCTCGACAGAGGGGGCGAAATAGACGTTCAGGATATTACCCAGTCCGGGATTCTGCCCGGAGAGGTGACGCGCCGCAAAGATGACCTCCTTGTTATCCTCCGCACCGGGGACGAACAGCTCCTGGTAACTCTCGGCCAGCTCGTACTGATGCAGCGCTTCGAGACTCTCGATGTCGCTGAGGCAAGCTCCCCAATTCTGACGGAACAGATGTACCTTGGCCCGCAGGGCATAGGCGGCCCCCTGTGTCACACGCCCTGCATCCTCGCCCGAATAGGAAATGGGTACGGTCGATGCGATAACATCGGAAAGGTCGCTCTCTATCTTCGCATACACGGTCTCCACGTCGCTGAGTGCAAGATTGCCGTTATCGGCGGCATTGGGTTCCGTCCGCAACGGCACTGCGCCCCAGATGTTCACGATATGGAAATAATTCAGCGCCCGGAGGAACTTGGCCTCGCCGATGAGGCGGCTCTTCAGCTCCTCGTCCATCTGGATACCGGGAATGTAGGCAATGGCATTGTTGGCCCGGGCCACCCCTTCGTAGAGGTAGGTCCAATAGTCGCCGAGAATGCCGTTGTCGGCCATGGCGGAAAAGTTATTTATATAGTCGATATCGGACTTGTCGCCCGCGCTGCCCCCCTTCTCGGAGTCGTCCGACGCCACGTCGCCGAACACCCAGAGCATGTTCTGGTCGCTGGTGAACATGATGTTGTTGTAGATGCCGTTCACGGCCCGCTCGGCATTGGCAGCCGAGGTGTAGAAGGTCTTGCTGCTGTAATCGGTCTGGAGCTCTTCGGTCAGGAAGTCGCTGCACGCGACGGATGCCGTACAGCAAACCGCCGCAACCGATATGTATGATATAATATTCCGTTTCATCGTATCCGCGTTTTAGAAAGTGAGATTAATACCGAACGTGAACGAACGGGCTATCGGATAGGTACCCCAGTCGATGCCGGCGGCACGGTCGCCTTCGGAGGCAGAGTTGGCGCTCACGGTCATCTCCGGGTCCATGCCGGGGTACTTGGTGATGGTGAAGAGGTTGGTGGCCGCAAAATAGACGCGCAGCCGGCTGATGCCTATCTTCTCCGTCTTCGGTATGGTGTACCCTATCTGGAGGTTCTTCAGACGCATGTAGGAGGCGTCGTAGAGGAACCGCGTGGATACCCTCGCGTTGTTGAACTTCGCCTTCCACGATGCACGCGGCTGCGTATTCGAGGTGCCGGGCCCCGTCCAGTGGTTATCGAAATAGTTCTGTGTCACGTTGAACGCACGGTAGAACCCTTCGATGTCCTGTGCCACCTGCATGTATATCTTGTGACCGAAAGCCCCCTGGAAGAAGCAGGAGATGTCGAAATTCTTCCAGTAGCCCGAGAGATTGATACCAGCGGTGAACTTCGGTATCGAGGAACCGACATGCACACGGTCGTTCTGGTCGATGACCAGGTCGCCGTTCTGGTTGACGAACTTCACGTCACCGGGCTGTATGTCGTCCGGATTGGAAGACTGCGACGGGGAGGTGAGTATCTCCATGCGGTCCTGGAAGATGCCGTCCATGACGAGCATATAGAACGAACCGACCGGATAACCGGCTTCGGTCAGGGTGACATAGACGCCGTTGTCCACGCGGCCGCCCGGCACGCTGCCGTTAATGGCGAGCACCTTGTTCTTCAGCCAGCCGCCGTTCACGCTCACTTCGAAACCGGCGTTTGCGAAATTGCGGCGATAGAACATCTCGAAGTCGATACCCGTATTGAGCATGCTTCCGTTGTTCACCCACGCGGGCTGCGCATTACCTGAAGAGGGCGGCATGGTCTGCAACATGAGCATGTTGTCGCTCCGCTTATAGAAATAGTCAATCGAGAAACCGAAGGTCTGACGGAACATTTCCACGTCGATACCGACATTGAGCTGGCTGCTCGTCTCCCATTTGAGATTCTCGTTGCCTATCTGCGTCTGTACATACCCCGGTGCCACCACTCCGCCAAAGGTCGAATTGTAATTGGGCATATACCGGTCTTCTGTCGCATAGGCCGTCACATTCTGGTTGCCGGCCGTACCCCAGCCCGCACGCAGTTTGAGGATATCGATGAAATCCACGTCCTGCATGAAGTTCTCCTGTTCGATGTTCCAGCCTCCCGATACGGAGTAGAACGTTCCCCAGCGGTTGCGTCCCTTGAACCGGGAGGTACCGTCCTCCCTGACCGTCGCCGCCGCATAGTACTTCTGCTTGTAATTGTAGTTCACCGAACCGAAGAACGACGCCAGCGTGAATGCCTGCTGGTTCTCATAGGATGTACGCCGCTGTTCATCGAGTCCCTTACCGATGAATATCAGGTCGTCGGCGAAATTCTGGTCGGTATTCTGCATGCTGTACGTCGTGGTGCGCACCGCCTCGAAACCGGCCATGGCCGACACATTGTGGTCGCCGAACGTTTCGCCCCAGTTGAGCACCGTATTGAACGTCCAGTTGAAATTGTCGTAATTCTCCACCAGAAGGCTGTTGGGATTGTTTATCCTGCCGCCCGTACCCCACGTCTGGTTGAACTGCCTGTATCTCCCCGACATGTAATCGACGCCGGCCACCGTCCGCGACGTGATGTTGAGCGGGAGTTTGATAAGCATGTTCGCCGCCGCGATGACCGCCTTCTCGTTGCGTACCCGGTCGGTCTCATTTATCACGCCTATCGGGTTGTAGCCGTCGCCGAAAAAGGTGTTGTAAATTCCCTGTCCGAAATAGGCGCTCGGCAGGTCCACGTAGTTGCCGTCGGCATCGTAGGTGGGGATGGCAGGCGTACGGAACAGGGCGTAGCGGATGGCACTGCCTCCTTCGTTGTTCTGATAACCGTCGCCCGAGCTGGGAATGCTCTGCGTCTCGGCCATGCTTCCGATGACGTTCATCCCGACATTGAGCCACGGTTTGACGTCGGACTGTACATTGGAGCGGAACGAAATCTTCTTGTAACCGCTGTTCTTGATGATACCGTCCTGGTCGAAGAACGAACCCGACACCGCATAGGTGGTACGTTCGCTGCCGCCCGTCACGGAGAGCTCGTAACGCTGCAGCGGAGCCACACGGAAAAGTTCCTCGACATGGTTCACATCGGCCAGTCCGTCGAGATAACTCCCCTCGATGAGGTCGCGCTGCACGCCGCCCATGGCATTGTCATTGCGGGCAGCCTCGTTATAGATGGAGATATAGTCGGCCGTATTCACCATCGGGGTAAGATAACCGTGGGTCTGCACGCCCGCCTCCGCATTGAACGATACGGTCGCCTGACCCGCCCGTCCCTTCTTGGTGGTGATGATGACGATACCGTTGCTGCCCCGCGAACCGTATATGGACGTCGAAGCCGCATCCTTCAGTACGGTGATGTCCTCGATATCGTTGGGCGACACGGTATTGAGACCGCCCTCTATCTGGATGCCGTCGATAATGTAGAGCGGCTCGTTGCTGGAGTTTATCGAACCCACGCCGCGTACACGCACCGACACATCGGCACCCGGAGCACCGCTGGCCGAGGCGACCTGAACGCCCGGCACACGCCCCTGAAGGGCGAGCTGAGCCGACGGTACCGGAATCTGGGCGAGTTCGGCACCCTCCACCTTGTTCACCGCACCGAGCACGTCGCGCTTGCGCTGTACCGCGTAACCGACCACCACCAGCTCCTCTATCTGGTCGGAAGCCATATCCAGCGCGACATCGATGACGGTACGTCCTCCGACCGCCACCGTACGGGTTTCGTACCCCAGATAGGAGAATTCGAGCGAACCATCCTCGGGCACATTGTTCAGTTCATACGAACCGTCCACGTCGGTCGCAATCCCGTGCGTGGTTCCCGGCACGACGACACTCACCCCTATGAGCGGTTCGCCGGTCTGGGCATCGGTCACGATACCCTTGACCGTAGCGGTCTGCTGCGCCGCAACGGGTATCAGCGGAACCGCCAGGACAAGACAAAAAAGAAACAGTAGTTTTCTCTTCATACCAATATGTTTTAAATTGTTCGTACACCATTTGCCCCTCTGTCGCAGGGAATATCCCGTACGGAAGGGGTCAACCCTTTCCGTACGGGAAAGCGAATCAATAGAGTATCACATGCCCGGTATCGGTGGTTATCCTTCCCTCCGATTCGGTGAGCACCGTTCCGGTTGGCAGCTCATACACGAGCCGGGCCGTATCGGCCGGAATGGTTATCTTGACACGCCCCTGCGCATCGCGTGCCACATACTCCCTGGCGACCACATCGTACAGGTCGGCCCCCTCGCCCGCATCGTAGGTTATCTTCACCTCCTTCTCATAGGGATTGTATATCAGCCATACGGGGTAAGGCTTGTCGGCATAGAAATCGGTTGCATTGGCATCGAGCCGCAGCACGCCCTCCACATCGGTCGTATGCACCGTAGCCCCCAGAATCCCCACCGGAGCGGTGCTGTAAACGCTGAACATGCTCTCGGGCGGATTGGCCTCGTTCCATTTCGGCCCGTCGCCGATGGCCACGGGCGACATACCCTTCAGTTCGGGCTTACCGTAATCGTCGGTCTTGCGAAGCCCCTCGTAAGCTATCACGCCGCGGGTGATATCTTTCTGCTGGGGAAGCCACTGGTAGATGGCCGGTATCTCGTCCGGATAGAAAAGCCGGCAGGCGCTGACGTTGTTGTTCATCCACTTGCCTATCGCACGGGCATACTGGGGCTCGTACTTTACCATGGGCAGAAGCGGCCACACCATCTTCACGCTGTTCATGAAAAAGGCGTACCCTCCCCCGTCTGTAATGCTTCCCTGAAGTCCGCTGACATCGTAGGGCCCCCAGCGGTCCTGAATGATACCCCAACCGTAACGCCCCTTGGGGTCGGTCACGCCATCGAACACCCAGTTTATCATCTTCTCCGTATCGTAATCGGTACCTTCCTCGGCATTCAGCCGCGCGGCCGTATAGATACCCAACGGAAGCAGTATCTCGTAAAACCGGCTCTCTTTCTGGTTGTCCAGCGCCCGGATGGCCTGTTTCGCCCCCTCCAGATAGCGCTCGTCCCCGAATTTCCGGTATGCGGAATAGAGCACATACCCGTGGCCGCCCGCAGCGTCCTGCTGCAGGGGAATGTGATTGACGTGCGGCGTCATCGTCCCGTAATCGAAGTAGGAGTAGTCGTAGTTCTCCCCCAGCACCTCGCCCGCACGGTAAAACTGCTCCGCCACCGTCCGCTGTATCTCCTCCGCGCCGGGAACGCCCGGAAAGACATCCGACACGGCGTAATAGAGACAGTTGGGCAGGACGTCGTACCACCAGTCGCGCCCGTATCCCCCGCCGAGATTTGCCACATCGGGATTGGTGTTGTTCATGACGATGTTCCACCCGTTGTCGCTGTTGAAATAGTTCTGCACCATCTTCACGAAGTTGTACCCGTTCTGGTTGGTCTTGTCTATTCCGTTCAGACCGCCTCCGAGTATGGCCGCCAGCGAAGTGAGGCTTTCGTGGAACTCTCCGCCGTTCGCCTCGGGACCCTGACGTACATCGTGTATGGCAGTGTACTGCCCGAAGGTCTGCTGCGGCACGTTACGCTGTGCATCGTCGAGCCAGATAATCGGCCCGGCCGGCATGGAGGAGTCGAAATCGAACGCGTAATTGTCGAACTCGAGCGCTTTCCGCTTCCAGTCGATTATCTTGTACGGCACCGGCATGTTGTCCATCTTCTCTATCCGCGGTATGGCCACCTGAGCCACCCCGTCGCCGGGAGCAGGCCCCGGTTCCCTACCTCCTTTTTCGCGGCATCCCGCAAGCGCCGCCGCAGCGACTGCCGCCGCCGTAAAAATCCATCCGGTTTTCTTAAGCTTTCGTCTGTTTTAAGAGCCCTGTACGTCGGGTGCGGCATACTTCGGGGCTTTGTCCGTATTCTTGGTGATGTTTTTGGCAAGGGGAATGGAGAGCAACTCCACGGCACCGACGATGACCAGTGCGAATTTCAGTGCGAAATCCTCCGACACGTAGGTCGCCAACACGATGAAAAGCACCAACCCTATCGCCCGGCCCGCATAGAGACCCAGCTCATGGTTCATGATGTAGGCGTATTCGTTGCGGTGCTCCTGATGCGACACCACGTCTATCGTCCGGAGCTGTATCGGATTGTAGGCGAGGTCGTGCAGCGGCTGGAAGAAGATTTTGCACAGCACGAACACAATTACGCCCACGGCCGAAAAGAGCGCCGCATTGACGAGCGTTCCGATAAAGAAGATGACGATACCCACGGCGAATACCGCAATACGGTCCTTGGGTTTGGTGACGCGGCCCAGCACATAGACGATGACGGCCGTTATCAGTCCGCCAATACCCTGTATGAGACCGAGTTCACCCTCACTGCCCACAAGCCGCAGGATAAGGATGGCAGGAGCGGTGACCAGGAAACCCTGAATGAGCCCTTTCAGTGCGGCCAGGCCAATCATCTTCTTCCACAACCGGTTGAATTTAAAATAAAGGAATTTCTTCTGTGCCGGATTGGTGAATTTCCCGCGCGAGAGGGCAATGCAGGCAAGGATGCAGATGCCGAGCGTCACGAAAGTGACTATCTGATACGCCTTGTTGATGTCCATCGTACTTCCGAAGAAACCCGTTCCGGAGGCTTTGGCGAGGAAACCGCCCACAGCGAGCGGAACGAGAATGGAGCATACCGAGAAGAAGAACGATTCGAGGCCGTAGAAGTAGTTACGGTTGTCGTCCGTCGTCGAGTTGAGCGCGAGCAGATAACGGTTCGTCCAGAAGAAACCGACCGAAACGCCGAGCAGCAGGCCCGAAAGAACAAGTTCCCACAATCCTACGGCCTGGACGGTCATCATCACCAACAGCGAGATACCGCTCACGAGAATACCGAACATATAGAGCGTCCGGACATTTATCCGTTTCAGTAGAAAACCGTTGATAAGCGACGACAGCACGATGCCCGTGTACTGCGCGAGCTGATACACGGCCACGAAGGAGGGATTGTTCGTATTGCGCATGATGTACGCCCCGACGAATATCTCTATGACGGGGAGTACGAATGCGAAACAGAGGTTCGTGATGAGCAGCACCTTCATGTTGTGGGGCTGCCGGCGGAAATACTGGAATTCGTTGAGGAATTTTGCCATGATATTTCTATAAGATTTTCGACATTGGCGGTTTTCACGCTCCGGAACAGACCGGTCCGTAACTCATAAGGCATACGGAATCACCGGTACGACTCCGGCTACACGTTCAGCGTGGCCAGAACTTCACGGATGGAGAGGGTGGCCCCGCAGATGACTTCGTCGCTCGCCCCGTAATACATGTGTATCGTATCCCCTTCCACATACTGTCCGTTGGTGAAGACGACGTTTCCGAAGAAGCCCGTCTTTTCGTAGGGTGCCGTAGGTTCCATGATGGGCTCGTCGCTCCGTGCAAGCACTTTCGCAGGATTCTCGAGGTCGAGAAGCAGCGCCCCGAGGCAGTAACGGTTGTTGCCGTCGGCTCCATGGTATATCTCGAGCCACCCCTTCTCGGTACGGACGGGGGCGGCTCCGGCCCCCACGCGGGCGGAATCCCACCGCCCCTCGCGCGTTACGGCAATGCACCGGTGCAGGCGGTCGGGCGACTCGGCAAGCCAGATGTAGTTGCCGCCGAGCTCCGGACTGCTCGGACGGTGGAAGGCATAATATTTCCCGCCGACCGTCGATTCAAAAAGGGCGCAGTCCTTGTTATGCGGAGGGAATATCATACCCTTGCGTTCGAGGGTTTTGAAATCGCGGGTAGCTATCAGCCCCACCCCTACAGCAACGGGCGAAACCTCCGTAAAAGTCAGGAAATAACCGTCATCCATGGTAGCGACGCGACAATCCTCTATGCCGAATGATTCGAGGGGCCCCTTGCCGTAAATCGGCCGGTAATCGGCATCCTCGTAGAAATGCACCCCGTCGTCGCTGAAGACGGGACGCAGGTAAGAGAGCGTCGTCAGATAGTTCTGTCCGTTGTATTTGATGACCCGCGGGTCGGAGGCGTCGAGCCGGCTGTCATCCTTGTCGAAAGACAACACCTCTATCTCGTCCCGGTCGTTGTATATGGGGAAACTGATGCGCCCCTCCTCCTGCCGCGGCCTTTCGGCCACCCTGAGCAGCAGTCCCGTACGGCCGCCGAGGCGGAAGACACCGGGATTGAGCAGACAGACTATCTCCATCCCGTCAATGCCGGGACGAAGGTCGGACGGTCTGAGAATGGGATTTTCCGGAAACCTTTTTGCAATATCCATATGCTTGTGTATTATTGGTTGTCAATAATTTCAATGCCATATCACAAGGTCCTTTTGAACGGTTAGCAGTTCCGACGGCCGGCAAATATAAGAATTATAAAAATGCCGCCGGACATGCCGACCGCAAATAAATCCGCAAAAGCCACGACTCAGGACCGGACGGCAGTCATTAAGGAATACAGTCAGCAAAAGACGCGCCAATCAGCGGCGGCCTCCGAATCGAAGCGCCAATCGGAGATCGCAGAAGCCCTGACGAAAGCGTGGCAGGCCGACATCCTTT
>OGOQ01002200.1_pt1 | contig 12596 bp, 9 predicted proteins | sample 1552691 | NCBI WGS metagenome assembly OGOQ01 (sample SAMEA2580209, study PRJEB22360) | human gut metagenome | biome: human gut; feature: human-associated habitat; material: faeces | place: Denmark | collected 2008/2010
AAAATCCCTATGGCTTTTAAAGGTTGATTTATCCCTATCTAGTTTTATATATTCCCTAGTAAGGGAAGAGTGCATTCTTTTTGTGTACTCTGCTTGATTTTTTTGTTTTTTAATTTGAAGGGCTTCGTATAAATTAAAAAGTTTAAGGGAAGGAATGAGTGTATATGTCGAAAAAGAAAAATGTTAGAAGAAAAAAATCGAACAATCTTTTAAAGGGTGTAGCTGCTGCTGGTGCTGTTGTAGGTGGAGGAACTATCTTTGCGGGTAACAATGCGGTTTATGCTGCTGAATTAGATAATGAGTCACAAGTTAGTGACCTTAGTGAATCTCAAGCTTCAACATCTTCATATATGTCTGAATCATTGTCTCAAAGTGATTCGACTGTTGAAGATTACACAAGTATTGAAAATAGTACAAATGCGTCTGTATCAGCAAGTGCATATGATTCTACAGTTGAATCAGAAAAGAATTCAATTTCTGATTCTGTAAGTCTTAGTGAATCTCAATTAACGAGTGTTTCAGAAAGTGAATCAACTTCTGTATCTCTTAGTGATAGTGAATCGTTAGCAAATTCTGAATCAGTAAAAAATGATGAGGTTTCATCAAATAAATTTGGAAATTTAATTACTGGTTTATTAAATGGTAATAAAAATGTATCGGCTGCAAATTATACAACATCAACTGGTAATGGTTCTGCAGTGCTTACCGCAGAAAGTGGAAGTGTTGATTCTAAAACAAGTATGAGTAAGTATTTCAGTGAATCTGAATCTCTATCTAATTTTTCTAGTAATTTAACTTCAACGTATGGAGACAGTCTTGCTGCTGAAGTGTTAAGTGATAAGGCTTATGTTGTAAAAAGTAAAGATGATTTAATCAAAGAAGGTGTTTTGGTTAAGGACGGTAATGGTTATCTGTTTACTTATTACTATAATGGCATAGAAAAGCAGACAAAACTTTACGGAAAGAACGTAAAGATAGATGAAAAAACAGGAGATGTAACTATCAAATGGGATGGATATTACATTAGGGATGATGGAACTATTGAATTAACTTCTAAAATCGAAGATGTTAATGCGAATTCTGGTGATAAAACATTCATGACAATTACTGAGAAGAATGTAGATAAAAACGTATTTGTAAAAAAAGAAAATATAGATGGTACAGATTATTGGGTTCCAGTTAAGGTTAATAATAATTATGTCGAATATATAGGTAAAGTTTATGATTCAGGAATTCATAAAAAAGGAAATGTTCAAATAAAAATTGGGACCGAATTTTACTATTTGAATGGTGCAGAGGTTTACGGTAAAAAATTTTATGCAGCTGATTGGGATGGTCTTAATAATTTTTTAACTAGAGATGAAGTTGGAACTGTAACTTATGATTTATCTAATAAGAAACGTGCAATTGGAGAAATGAATGCTAATAAAACTTCATATTCAGAAAAAAGCTCAAAATTTGCAAGTACTTCAGCATCATTAATTGGATCAGCTTCAGCAAGCACATCATTAAGTGCTTCAGTAAGTGCAAGTCAAAGTACAAGCGCTTCAGTATCAGCAAGCCAGTCAGTAAGCTCATCATTATCAGCTTCTGAGTCAGCTTCTACATCAGCAAGTCAATCAGAAAGTGCATCAGCTAGTGCAAGTGCTTCTGCATCTGAATCAGCATCAGCTTCAGTAAGTGCAAGTCAAAGTACAAGCGCTTCAGTATCAGCAAGCCAGTCAGTAAGCTCATCATTATCAGCTTCTGAGTCAGCTTCTACATCAGCAAGTCAATCAGAAAGTGCATCAGCTAGTGCAAGTGCTTCTGCATCTGAATCAGCATCAGCTTCAGTAAGTGCTAGTGGATCAACATCTGGATTATTATCAGAATCAACAAGCTTGAGTGAATCAGTATCAACAAGTGAGTCTGTATCAACTTCAGAATCTGTATCAGTTTCTACTTCAGAGTCAGTTAGTACGTCTGATTCTGTATCAAGTTCAGAAAGCTTGAGTACAAGTGAATCATTATCAACATCAGAAAGCTATGCGACTAGTGTTGTGACAAGTACAGCTGGTGGAGATACATCATTACGTCGAGTTGTAGTAGACACACGTGCTCCATTACAAGTAGCTCCTCGTGTAACTGAAGAAGAGGTTGTTGAGGATGAAACTCCAAAGGCAAATCCTGAGGAACAAACTGAAACAATTGAAAAAGAAAAAATGCCTAAATCAACATTGGATGTAACTCATAGAGTATGGTGGTCTTGGGTACCAATCGTTGGTGCGTTGGTTTCTTTAGTAAATGCACATGCTTCTAAAAAGGGAAGAAATGATGCTTCTAAAGAAAAAGAAGATAAATAAATAAAATAATGATAAAATAACAGTAGCTAATTTTTAGTTACTGTTATTTTTATTTGGGAGTGATGTTTATGAAGGAAAAGACACATTTGGTTAGAAATCGATGTCTATTTTCTATTGTTGTGATTTTAGTTTATTTTTTATGTCACCGTATTCCTTTAAATGGAATTGATATGAGTGAATATAATAATACAGGGCTTGATTTGGGTGCTATTTTGACAATGGCTGTGAGTGGTGCTGGTCAAAAGTGTTATGTGATGAGTTTAGGTATTTCACCATATATTACGGCAAGTTTATTGATTAGTATTTTATTCGCAATGCGATCAAAAGAAGCTAGAGCACGTACTTCACCTAAGGCTATGAATTATTGGATTACGGGTGTATGTTTTGTGGTTGCTCTTGCGCAATCTATTTTTTATGCGTTGTCATTAAAATATGTTGAAAAAGATTTGATGAGTATTTTGGTTGTGATATTTGAATTAATGGCTGGTGCAAGTATTGCTCAATATCTATTGATCAATAATAAGAAGTATGGAGTTGGTGGTTTTGCACCTATCATTATTGTGAATATGACAGAATCTTTAATTGCGATATTAATGAAATCATCTATGGATTCACTTATGATTCCTCTTTTGATTTCTTTTGTGATGGTCATCATTATGGTCTTTATGGAACTTCATGAAAAGAAGATTCCTTTACAGAGAGTGTCTGTGCATAATGTACACGCAAAAAAGAATTATTTGGCTATTAAATATAATCCAGTCGGTTTTATGGCTTTAATGTTTGGTTCAGCAATCTTTATGATTCCACAATTGATTGTGGCATTGATTCATCATTATCATAAATCAGAAATAGTTAATTTCTTATATAAGAATTTAAATATGTCGACCGTATTTGGTATGCGTGTTTATATTGTGATGTTATTTGTGTTTACTGTGCTATTAAGTTTATTATTTGTAAACCCCAAAGATTTATCGGAAGACTTGTTACAGAGTGGAGATAGTATTGTGAATGTTCCTGCAGGTAAGGCAACGCGTCGTTATATTCGTAAATGGGTCTTATTCTTTAGCTGCTTAAGTGGGCTAATTATGTGTGGTTGTTTAAGTTTATGTATGTATTTACAGTATAAAGGAATTGTAGATGCATCCGTGTCCATGCTTCCAACGACATTTATGATGCTTTCGGGATTGTTGTGTAGTGTGTATTTAGAGATTCGTGCTTATCGTGATTTTGATTCATATAAGCCATTCATTTAGGAGGTAATCATTATGATGTATTTTGTGCCTTCCTGGTATCATGGAAATGAATATAAAGAAAATGAACAATATTGGTATAGAAGAAGAACTGTAACCGAGTTTGATGATAGTGTGAAGCAGGTTCAGATGTTTAATCGTAATAATATTATGGATTATAAGATTTTAAATCTAAGCTATTGTCCAAACTTTAGACACTTTTTGCACCGCCAAAGTGTTTTTCATGCGCCTTATTGGTCTTGTTTTGATGCAATTCAAGAAATTAAACGTACTAAAGTTGATATTCTATCTTATAGAGATTTAATGTGGCCAGACCACACGGAATTTGTGTATACACCATTTTGTATTGTGGCATATGTAAATAATGAAAAGTATGCAGAAATTCATTTTGGTGAAGATGGAAATATGATTGAAGTTTTCTTATTTCAATCTGAAATTATGGTTCGAAAAAATATATATGATGATCGTGGTTTTTTATCTACGACAATTGTTTATGAAAATAATCAACCGATTTATGAACAATATTTAGATGGAAAAGGAAATTGGAAAATCTGTCATTTCTTTGAGGATGGTCATATTGAAGTAAATCCAGACAATCCGTTTTATTTAATTAATAATAAAAGACATGAGTTTAATGGTTTAACTTATAATTCAATGGAACCCTTAATTGAAGAGGTTTTTTCAACATATCTAGATGAAATGACAGAAAAGTCGGATATATTCTGTTTGGCAATGCATACACTTCATCATGATTTACTAGAAAGTTTATTTACGCAAAGAAAAACGATTCTATCTTTTTATCAAAATCGCCTGGAGTTGTTTGAAGATGCAGAATTGAAATCTTTAATTTGTAGTACAAACTATTGTATTGTCGATTCAAAACATAAGATTCATCCTTTAGAAAAGTATACGGGTAAAACTTTACCAATTGTAGATATTACGCCTTTTGATACGCGTGCCGATTTTGGGATTAGTCAACAATTAACGGTTCAAAATATCTTAGTTCCGATTGATTCAATTGAACAATCTAAATTAGAGGCATTGATTGTTTTATTCGCCAAGTATTTTGAAACAAATGAAACAGCACGAGTGCATTTCTTTACTAGAATTGCGAACTGGGATCGTGTGGATTCGGTTTTAAATTTTGTTCGAGAAGTATTAAAAGTGAATGGTTTAGATGAAAGATTGGCTCTAAAAGAGACGAACGATAAAGCGGAATTTGATTTGGATGAAGATGAAAAGGTTCCTATTAAGTTTTTTGTGGATCAATGTGTGGATGAATTGAGTATTTCTAAATGTATTCGTGAACAGCGTATTATGGTGGATGTGACAACGCAGCCAGATCTCTACTTACAGATTTCATGTATTAGTAGTGCCATACCTCAAATTGTTTCTCACGTTACGCAATATGTTCATAATGGAAAGAATGGATTTGTGGTGAAGGATATATCTGAGATATCTCATTGTTTAACCTATTATTTAGATAATATTACGAACTGGAATAAGTGTGTGATTTATTCTTATGAATTAGGTAAAGAATATAATACGGCTAGTTTAATTCGTAAATGGAAGGGAGTTATGAAGCAAGTTGAACAAGATTAGTGTTTTACAAGTCGGAAATGAGGACTTAAGTTTATGGCTTCATATTCCTGATTATGTTGAGTGGAATAATATAAATGATTTAAAAGATGCAACCGAACGTAGCTATGATGTGTGTGTTTTAAATCGTTGTGTAAATGAAAGAGAAGCACGTATTTTATTAAAAAAGATTCGTGCTTATACAATGTTTTTATTGGATGATGTCAAAGTAGATCAATGGACAACATGGATTTGTACGTCTAGACGAGCTAGAGTTTTAGATATTCAAACATTACAAGAATTTGTAAATGATGATATTCAACTATTCTTTTCTTATACATATGGAGAAAAGTATGATCCGCATTCATTATCAATCTCACAAAATTTTAAGGGTAGTGTATTTTGGAATGGATTCAATGGAGTAGAACTTGAAGGTGATTATGGAGATGATTACTACCAGGTTGCCTATTGGAAAGGGAATATTCCTGTTTTCCAAGGTCAGACAATTAATTTTTGGTTAGAGTATGAAAAGGATGATTCGGTTTCGATTCAATTGAAGATTGAACAATTCCAGTCTGGATCCTTATCTAGTTTACAGAATCGTTGGATTTTTACTGAAGAAGATTTAAATTCAAATGTATATGTTACTAACAATAATATGGATGGTCCTGTCTTTGTGTCTTTACTCGCAAAGGGAAAAGGTAAATTGAAAATCGTTGGTTTACATGATCGTCATTCTCGTAAATCTTATGGTGAATTCTTACCGGGTGGTGTACGCATGGTTTCTTCTAAGCGAGAAGAAGTCTTTCTATATTTTGATCCAGGAGATATGAAACCACCATTAAATGTATATTTTAGTGGATATAAAACACAGGAAGGTTTTGAAGGATTCAATATGATGCGTAAAATGGGAGCTCCCTTCTTATTAGTCGCAGAATCTAGACTGGAAGGTGGAGCCTTCTATTTAGGGGATGAGGAATATGAAAAATTCATTACTACAGGTATTCAAGATTGTTTAAATCAATTAGGATTTGATCGTTCTCAATTGATTTTATCTGGACTTTCTATGGGTACTTTTGGTGCTTTATATAACGGTTGTAAGCTACAGCCACATGCGATTATAATTGGTAAGCCTTTGGCAAGCTTAGGCGATATGGCCAATAATGAGCGTATTTCTAGACCTGGTGGTTTTCCTACTTCACTGGATGTATTGACAAAGAATTGTGGGGATATGAGTCAGAAATCTATAGATTCACTAAATCATCGTTTCTGGGATTTGTTTGATCAAACAGATTGGTCTCAAACTAAATTTATTGTGTCTTATATGTTAGAAGATGATTATGATATGACGGCTTATAATCGTTTGATTTCCCATATTGATGATGTGGGTGTAGAGATTATTGGTAAGGGAATTCATGGGCGTCATAATGATGATACGTATGGTATTGTTGCATGGTTTAAGACGCAATTTGATGAAACATTAAAACTGGATTTTAAACGAGGTGATTTAGATGAAGAATAAGGCTTGGAAAGTAGTATGGAATGAAGATACTTTTGGAACTTATCTTTATGGATCTAAGATCTGGTTTCATTCTCGTGAAGATATTGAATTTGAAAATGAATTGATGCCTCCTGGAACTGTTATTAAGGAATGGTATTCTAAGGTAAACTACCAGATGATGAGAACTGAACCTTCCTTACCTATTATTGATGGAGAGAGTTCTTATCATATTCAAGTGAATATGAGCGATTTTGAATCGTATTTAATTCGAATGGTATTTTATGATCGTTATGAAAATGAGGCAGGAACATTAATTATTCGTGAACCGGAAATGGATTTTAAGTGTCCTTTAAAGACATATAGCTATCGTGTACAGCTTATAAATGCGGGTGGGACAAAGATGCATTTTCATTCTTTTGTGATTACAGAAAAGGAAGGGTAAAAATGAATAAAATCGATAAAAAATTACACTTTCTTTTGGGTAAGGTAAAAGAAGAGTGTAAAAAGGTTAAAGAACTTAGTGATTATGAATTAAAAAATAAGACGATAGAATTTAAAAATAGATTAAGTAAAGGTGAAACAACAGATGATCTTCTTCCAGAAGCGTTTGCGGTATGTTGTGAGGCGGATTATCGAGTGTTAGGTATGTTTCCTTTTGATGTACAGATATTGGGCGGTATAGCTTTACATTTGTGCTATTTGGCAGAAATGAATACGGGTGAAGGAAAAACCTTAACGGCAACGATGCCTTTATACTTAAATGGATTGACTGGTAAAAGTACCATTTTAGTTACGGCCAATGAATATTTGGCGATTCGTGATGCCGAGGAAATGGGACAGGTTTATGAGTTTTTGGGTTTAAGTGTTAAGGCTGGTGTTACGCGTGATACAAATGAGCATTTAAATAATGATCAAAAGAAAGAAATTTATGCAGCGGATATTGTATATACAACACATGGTTCATTGGGATTTGATTATTTATTGAATAACTTAGTACATTCTAAAGAAGATCGTTTTATGCGTGAATTGTATTACGTCATTATTGATGAGGCGGATTCTGTTTTATTAGATAGTGCGAGTATGCCTTTAGTTATTTCAGGATCTCCTAGGGTTCAGTCCAACTTATATGGCATTACGGATTTTTTTGTCACGACTCTAGTAGAGGATAAACATTATATTGTAGAAGATAACAAGGTTTGGTTAACCGATAAGGGAATCGAATATGCGCAGCGTTATTTCCGTATAGACAGTTTATATAGTAAAGAAAACTTTGATGTTTTAAGACATGTCGTATTGGCATTAAGAGCACACTATTTAATGGATAAAGATGTGGATTATGTAGTAACGGACTCTGGTGAGATTGTATTGCTTGATAAGAGTACGGGTCGTAAAATGAATGGTATGAAGCTTCGTGGTGGCTCTCATCAGGCAATCGAGGAAAAGGAACGTTTAAAATTAAGTCAGGAACAGCGTTCAGTGGCTTCCATCACATATCAAAACTTATTTAATTTATTCCCTAAAATGTCGGGTATGAGTGGTACGATTGCGGATGGAAAAGATGAACTTCTAGAAGTTTATCATAAACAAGTTGTGGTTATTCCGCCGAATAAACCAATGGCTCGAAAAGATTTGCCGGACAAGTATTTTAAAACGAGTGAAGAACAATTTGACGCAGTTATTAAAGAAACGGTAAAAAGACATAATACCGGACAACCCGTATTACTAATTGCTTCATTAATTTCGGATACAGAAATGTTGTCTAAATTATTAGTACAGGAAAATATTGAGCATAGTGTATTGAATGCGAATAATGCGTTTTGGGAAGCTGAAATTATTAAAGAAGCTGGTCAGAAAAATGTAGTGACTGTCGCAACGAGTATGGCTGGTCGTGGTACCGATATTCGCTTGGGTTCTGGGGTTAAAGAACTTGGTGGTTTATGTGTATTAGGAATTGGTCGTATGAATAATACGCGTGATGAAAGACAAGCTAGAGGTCGAGCTGGACGTCAGGGTGAGCCTGGTGTCTCTATTTTCTATACATCATTAGAGGATGATGTTTGTGAAATATTAGGGGATGATTTCTTAGAAAAATATATTGAGAAGGATAAACATATTTCTAAGCGTCGAATTAAAAAATTAATTAACAAGTCACAGAAAATCAAATCGGAATCATCGGTTTTCCAAAGAAAAAATGCGGTGGATTATGATAGTGTTATGCAACGTCAAAGGACGATTATGTATAAGACGCGTAATGATTTATTGGATGGAAAGAGTCTAGATGAAAATTATCTTCTTTCAATTTGTGAAGACAACATCAAGGATTTTGTGAAGTCAAATAAGAAATTAGATTCTTATGCAGTTCATAGATATGTGCTAGATAATTTATCGTATCGTTTACAGGAAATGGATGAGAGTACAAAGAATCAAAAGGATTATTTGATTCAATATTCAAAGATGGCTTTCAATACTAAAAAGAAGTCATTAGGAGATCGATTCTCTGAATATTGTCGTCTTTGTACGTTAAGAGCGTTAGATGATGGTTGGGTAGAAGAGGTTGACTACCTTCAACAATTACAGGCTGCCATTTCGGGTCGTTCAAGTGCGCAGCGTAACTTATTGTTTGAATATCAAAGAGAAGCTAGAATTTCATTTGAAGATATGGAAAAATCAATAAAAAAAGCGATGATTCGTAATATTTTATTGGGAGAAGTTTCATTTGGTAAAGACAACGAGATGATAATATTGTATCCTTAAAGAAAGGAGTTTTTAGGGTTATGATTTATAATTTTAACTTAGGCATTGGCTGGGCAAGTAGTGGTGTTGAATATGCCCAGATTTACCGTGCAAGAATGTTTAGAAATATTGGTGTTGATGCGAAATTCGTGTTTACAGATATGTTTCCACAAGAAAATATAGAGCATATGACGAAGAATATTGGTTTTGAAGATTCTGAAGTCATTTGGCTATATACGTTCTTTACAGATTTTAAAACAGCACCTGTTACTTATACTTTAAGTGAATTGGAAAAAACATTTACTAATCAGGAATATACAAAAAAACGCGAAGGTAAAATTTGTCGTTATGTGTTTAATGGAAGTAACAATTTCTATACGGCATATATGGTTAATGATCATGATGACTATGTGCATCGTGTTGAATTAGTTTCAAATGGCTGTTTAATTCGTAAGGATTACTTTACGTATGGACGTGTGTATTCAGAATATTATGCGCCATTAGATAATGCAGCACATTTATATCATCGTCGTTTCTTTAATGTGGATGGTAGTGTTGCGTATGAAGAAATGATTGATGATGATCGTGTGATGTATAAATTTAAAGATAAAATATTATGTTCAAAAGAAGAATTCGTAGGATATATGGTATCTAAGCTTAACTTGACTAGTGATGATGTAATTCTTATTGATCGTTCTACTGATATTGGTCAATCAATTTTAATGAATTGTAAACCGGCTAGAGTGGGTACTGTCGTACATGCGGATCACTTTAGTGAAAAAGATACAAATGAGAATTATATCTTATGGAATAATTTCTATGAATATGAATTTAATATGCATAAACATATTGATTTCTATATTTGTTCAACACAAGCACAGAGTGATTTGATGGTTCAACAATTTGAGAAATATTATGGAATGACGCCTTGTGTATATACTATTCCAGTAGGATCATTACCTGAATTGAAGTATCCTAGTTCTACTCGTAAACCTTATTCTTTAATTACGGCAAGTCGTTTGGCTAGTGAAAAACATGTGGATTGGATTTGTAAGGCTGTCATTCAAGCTCGTAGCGAAGTACCTGAATTGTCTTTGGATATTTATGGTGTTGGTGGCGAAAGAGAAAAGCTTGAAAATATTATTCGAGATAATAATGCATCAAGTTATATTCATTTGATGGGGCAACATGATTTGAGTGAAGTGTATCAAAACTATGAGGCTTATATTGCGGGAAGTACAAGCGAAGGTTTTGGGCTTACTTTAATGGAAGCTGTTGGTGGAGGTTTGCCAATTATTGGTTTTGATGTTCGTTATGGAAATCCTACTTTTATTCGTGATGGTGAAAATGGATATTTGATGCCTTTACCTGAAGAGGATAAGGATCGCGTTGAAGCGTTGAGAAAGGGTATTGTGGATTTATTTAAACAAGATCTAGAACATTGTCATTCTGTATCGTATGAGGTTGCTCAGGATTTCTTAACTAGTAATGTACAAGAAAAATGGAGGGAAGCAGTATGTTAGAAACTCCAGTTGTATTGTTAGATAACTTTGATGAAGATAGTCAAATGTTGTATCAAAGTATGCGTTCTTCTGGATTTAGTGGTCCTATTATTACGTTTAGTGATGATGGATATTTACCAGAGGATGTCATGAGTATTTATACGTATTATTGTGGTAAAAAAGAGGGTGGAAAGCCTAGATATTTTAACCAGATTGATGTTCCGGATTATTGGGAAATCAAGGCGAGTAATACGGGTGGTCAAGTCTTTGATTTAAATCATGAAAGAGGTAAGATTTTCTTCACTTCTCCTTTACATAAAAGACTTGTCAAAATTGTAGATTGGTATGATGATACGCATGTTGTTCGTGTAAGTGATCATTATAATCAAGACGGTTTCATGTATGCCAAGACAATTTTTAATAAAAAAGGTCAGCTTGTATCTAGAAGTTATTATGATGTTTCAGGAAATGAAAAAGTGGTTGAGAATTTTGTGACGCATGACATTATTTTAAACCAAGATGATAAGGTATATATCTTTAAGAATAAAGTCGAATTTGCGAAACATTTATTTACAGAATTAGATATATATCCAACAAGATTATTCTATAACTCCTTATCGAATCCATTCTTTGTATCTGAAAACTTGGAAGACAAAGAACATAGTGATGTATTGTTCTGGCAAGAGGGTTATAGAGAAGATATTCCTGGTAACATGCAGGTGATCTTGGATGGTCATTCTAGACGAACTTCTAAGATTTTTGTTCAGAAAAAAGAGGCGTATGAGAAATTAATTTCTTTAGGTGCAAACAGTAATATTGTCAAACCTTTGGGTTATGTATATAACTTTGAAAAAGAGAATGGACATTCGAATAATGTCTTGATTTGTACAAATTCAGATCGTATTGAGAAATTGGATGAGTTAGTAAATGCATTGCCAAACATGAAATTCCATGTTTGTGCATTAACAGAGATGTCACAAAAGTTGATGTCTTTTGAAAAATATGATAATGTACGTTTGTATCCAGGATGCAAGGCAAGCGAGATCTTAGATTTATTTAATACGTGTGACTACTTCTTAGATGTCAACTATGAAAATGAGATCGTTGATGCCACAAAAGAAGCGTTCTTACATAATCTGTTGATTCTTGGATTTAATCAAACAATCCATAATCGTAAATATGTATTGCCAAACTTTGTCTTTGATGCGAATGACTACCAAGAAATGGTAAAAGTGATTCAGGATGCGTCTCACTTAGACTTAAATCTAGAAAGACAAAGAAAAATGGCTATGACACAAAATGTGCAAGATTATAGAAATATTTAGAAGGGAAGGGTTTTTATGTTTAGTACATTTAACACATTAATGGTAATCATTGTATTGGAGGCTATCTGTTGTTTATACAGTCTTGTATTGGCTTATATGAGCGATAGAAAGTTCGGTAAAATTTTAAATGGTTTAATGGCAGCTATTTGGGCTATTGCAGTTATCCTAAACGTAGTTGGATTCTAATTTTCATTCTTTGAAAACATCGCTTACAAATGGGTCGTTCTCGCCACTTTTGGCATGAAACGGCCTTTTTTAGTGCTGAAATATGCTTTTTTTTTAGAATTGTGTATAGTATTAAGTGTTGTTGTGTAAGCGCCAAGTAATATGCTGGATTGAAAATCATTTCAAAAAAATCGACAATT
>OGOQ01002202.1_pt1 | contig 12582 bp, 11 predicted proteins | sample 1552691 | NCBI WGS metagenome assembly OGOQ01 (sample SAMEA2580209, study PRJEB22360) | human gut metagenome | biome: human gut; feature: human-associated habitat; material: faeces | place: Denmark | collected 2008/2010
GAAACCGTTCACTTTGCGGGGACTGCCAAAGCCTCCCCTACTAGGGGAGGTGGCAGCGCGTCAGCGCTGACGGAGAGGTTGTACAAAGACGGGCCTAGCCACAAAGGAAAAGCTCTCCCGAGACTTTCCTCGATTTTTCGCGAAAAGCACCAAATAATTAACGCACTGTCGAGAAACGCGAACTTTCACCCCCCCTCAAAACCCCAAAAAAGTATGTACTGTTCCGCTCCTTTCATTTGTGCTATGCTCAATGCATCAAACACAAACGAAAGGAGCTTTTATGCAGAAAAACATGACCGACCGCACCCCGGGCAGCTACGACGACTTCGTGGCCTACCTCGGCACGGTGCGCACCGAAGAGGAGCTGTTCTCCCGGCTGACCTACTGGTTCGCCGGGCAGAACCGCCCCGAGGACGTCCTCAGCCGCTCCGAGCTGGTGGAGGCGAGGGCGAAGGAGCTGGGCTTCTGGCAGGGCCTGACCTTCCGGATGGAGCGCTGGCTGACCGACGGCAAGAGCGAGCTGGAAGCGGTGGGCCGGGAGGAGTTCCAGAGCCGCATCGCCGAGGACTACGCCGCCTACCGGGAAAAGGCCGACGCGGCCCGGGCGCGCTTCCGCCGCCGCGCCGCGCCCTTCAACTTCACCCCCGACTGCCTCGAGAACGTCCCCATCCAGAACGTGAGCTGGCTGGTGGATGGGCTGCTGCCCATGGGAGAGGTGTCGCTTCTGGGTGCCGACGGCGGCACCGGCAAGGGCATCTGGCAGGCCCAGCTCATTGCGTATGTCACGGCGGGCCGGACCTCCGGCTTCTTCCCCCAGCCGCCGGAGAAGACCGGCAGCGTCCTCCTTTTTTCCGGCGAGGACGACCCCGGCAAGGTGCTCAAAGCCCGCCTGACGGCGGCAGGGGCCGATATGAGCCGGGTGATGGTGGTCACCAGCGACGCCTACTTTGCCCGCACCGGCAGCCCGCTCTGCATCCCGGACACGAGCTTTGCAAAGTACGTGGGGAAGGCCGCGCCCGCCCTCGTCATCATCGACCCGCTGCAGAGCTTTCTGCCCGCGGGGGTGGAGATGGCCAGCCGCAACCAGATGCGCAGCGCCCTGCTGCCCCTCAAGGCCCTCTGCGCAAAGCACGGCTGCGCGGCCCTCATCTCGATGCACACCAACAAGCGCGCCAACGTCTCGGGCCGCGCCCGTCTGGCCGACAGCTCCGACATCTGGGACATCGCCCGCAGCGTCCTCATGATGGGCCGCGACAAGAACAGCGAAAAGCTCTACCTCAGCCACGAGAAGAGCAGCTACTCCGCCCCGGCCCGGACGGCCCTGCTCCACATCGAGCAGGCGCAGGTGGAGGGCGTGAAGACAGCCGTGGCCGTCTTTGACAGCCGCACCGACAAGAAGGACGCCGACTTCGTGGAGGAGCGCCGCATCCGCACCGCCCAGACGAAAGAGGATACCGCGCAGGCCATCCTCAACGTGCTGGCCGAGAGCAAGCTGGGGAGTATGCCGAATACCCAGCTCCGGGCGGAGGTGATGAAGGAGATGGGGTGCAGCGATAGGACATATGAGCGGGCCTATGCCGATATGATAAGAAAGGGCGAGCTTCACAAACGGCAAATCATGCAGAAAAATGGGGAGCGAGGATGGTTCACATTTTTGGCCTACGGCGGTAAAACAAATGGCGAAGTGACAATTTAATAATATAGATACGTTATATTTTACCAGTTCGCCAAGTTGGCGAAGTGCCTGTATTTGGCGAAGTGGTCAGTTCGCCAGCTTGGGTCAGTCCGCCACGATGGCGAAGTGCGATTTTTGACTGTACTACGATGAAAATCTACCACTTCGCCAGATGCCCCGCCCCTCTCAGAGCAGCCGTATTTCCCGAAACCTGCGTGAATCGCCCCAAAACCTGCGCGAATGGCCGTTGCAGCTGCGGCGGGAGACGGGTTATAATGGACGTATCAAAAACACCACAGTGAACGGAGGATACGACCATGAAACTGAAAAAGCTCCTTGCCCTCGCCCTTGCGGGCGTGCTGATGCTGACCCTGCTCACCGGCTGTTCCGGCGGCGGAAACGGAGAGGACAGGCTCGTCGCGGAGGCCGTCGCCGACATCTTCAAGGGAAACTCCCAAAACGTCGAAGTCTCTTACAGCGTCCCCGCGCTGACCCGCACCATCCGGCCCGCGTTCACCCCGGACTGGTTCCAGAAGGACGAGGAGGGGAACATCATCTACCTGAAGAGCGACTTCCCCATAGACGCCGGTCTGCATCTGGACGACTTCCTGAGAGGCAGCCTGAAAGCCTACGCGCAGAGCAATTTCGTGAGCTTTGTTGCTTTCGACTCCACCGGGATGAGCGCCCTTCAGCAGGTAGAGCGGTTCTCCAGCGGTGCGCCGGTGGTCAGGGTGTACTATAAAGATGTGTCGCCCACGGTCAATACCAAGCTGCGTGTCGGCGTCTGCCATAAGACCGTCGATGGCCGGGAATACTGCTTGGTGGTCGTTGTCCGGGCCCGATGATGCGCTTGTAAACTTTCTGCGCAACGCTTGACTTTTGCGGGGAATCGCATATACTAAAGATAGTAAAGGCAATTACTGATTCATCGTCCCACGGAAAGAAAACCCCCTCCCGGAGCTGCAATCTCCGAAAGGGGGTTTCCTTATTTAGTGCTTACGGTCTTTGAACCAGCCGTCAAGCCACTTGCAAACAAAGTGTGACACTACGTTTGCTGCGACGGAGGTCATAAAGGCAAAAATATGATTCATCGTTCCCACCTCCTTCCCAATAAAATGGGCGGAGTTAGACCGCAAACCAATTATAACATATAATTCGCCAAAAAGATACAGGAAACACTGCGGCCTGCCAAAGCCTCCCCTCGCTAGGGGAGGTGGCAGCGCGTCAGCGCTGACGGAGAGGTTGTACGAAGACGGGCCTGCCCTAGGCAGCAGCCTTGTAAACCTTCCCCCAGACTATCACCCCAAAATGCCAAGCCCCCAAGGAGGTCAACCTCCCCGGGGGCTTTTTTTCTGCGTGAATCGCCCCAAAACCTGCGCGAATGGCCGTTGCAGCTGCGACGGGGCCGGGTTATAATGGAAGTATCAAAAACACCACAGTGAACGGAGGATACGACCATGAAACTGAAAAAGCTCCTTGCCCTCGCCCTTGCGGGCGTGCTGATGCTGACCCTGCTCACCGGCTGTTCCGGCGGCGGAAACGGAGAGGACAGGCTCGTCGCGGAGGCCGTCGCCGACATCTTCAAGGGAAACTCCCAAAACGTCGAAGTCTCTTACAGCGTCCCCGCGCTGACCCGCACCATCCGGCCCGCGTTCACCCCGGACTGGTTCCAGAAGGACGAGGAGGGGAACATCATCTACCTGAAGAGCGACTTCCCCATAGACGCCGGTCTGCATCTGGACGACTTCCTGAGAGGCAGCCTGAAAGCCTACGCGCAGAGCAATTTCGTGAGCTTTGTTGCTTTCGACTCCACCGGGATGAGCGCCCTTCAGCAGGTAGAGCGGTTCTCCAGCGGTGCGCCGGTGGTCAGGGTGTACTATAAAGATGTGTCGCCCACGGTCAATACCAAGCTGCGTGTCGGCGTCTGCCATAAGACCGTCGATGGCCGGGAATACTGCTTGGTGGTCGTTGTCCGGGCCCGATGATGCGCTTGTAAACTTTCTGCGCAACGCTTGACTTTTGCGGGGAATCGCATATAATGAAAGTACGAAAGAAAGAATGATGGTTTCCATTGTTCTCACCAAAGCAAAAGAAAACCCCCTCACGGAGTTGCCGCTCCGAAAGGGGGTCTTCTTTATTTAGTGCTTACGGCCAGTGAACCATCCATCAAGCCACTTGCAAATATAGTAAGCTGCTACATTTGCTCCGACAGACAGTACGAAAGAAAGAATACTTTCCATTTTTCTCACCTCCCCTCCCGAATAAATGGGCGGGCAAGGCCGCAAACCAATTATAACATAGATTTTCGACAAAAGATACAGAAATAAACGAATCTGCCGTAATGGAGATCCCCCAAGGAGTTGCGACCTCCGTGGGGGATTTTTGTTCTGCTCCCTTCCCACCCCGCATACACTCTCATCAGAGCAAGGACAGGAAAGGAGCATCACCATGGAGCTGAAAGTGTTCCGGGACGTTCTGCCTGCGGCGGGTGCGGACTGCACCGCCAAGGCGGAGCTGCCCCTCGAGACCGAACTACTGATCTCGGACTATCTGCCGCCGGTGCAGCGCATCGTCAAGTGCTTCGCAAAGCCGGTGGTGCTGCAAAAGCAGCTGGCCCCCGGGCGGCTGACGCTGGAAGGATATTTGCGCTGTACCGTGTATTATCAGGGCGAAGAGGGGGCGGGGCTGTGCCAGACCGAGCAGAAGCTGCCCTTCACCAAGGCCCTCGAGCTGCCCAGCTTTGCGGCCACGGCGTGGACAGCCTGCGTCGAGGGCCAGACCGAATACCTCAACTGCCGGGCCGTCAACCCCCGCCGCATCGAGGTGCGGGGGGCCTACGGGCTGGTGGTGAGCGTCCACGCCCAGCTGTCCACCGAGGTCATCACGGCCCTCAGCGAGGGCGGCATCGAGCAGAAGCCGGTCACGCTGGCAGGGGTGCGGCGGGCCGCCACCCTCGAAAAGCTCGTGACCATCGAGGGGGCGCTGACCTTCCCGAAGCCCCCCGCCGCCATCCTCGACATCACCGGCACCGCCGAGGTGCGGGAGCTGAAGCGGATGCAGGGCAAGGCCGTGGCGAAGGGGGTCTTGCACGTCCTCTGCGGATGGCGGGCCGAAGGGGACGCCGCCCTCCGCAGCCAGACCGCCGACCTGCCCTTCAACCAGATACTGGATGCAGACGGCCTCAGCGAGGACTGCCGCTGCCTCTGCGTGCTGGAGCCGGTGGGCTTTGCGGCGGCGGAAGGGGAGACCACCGAGGACGGCTCTGCCTCCACCACCCTCACGGCCACGGCGATGCTGCGGCTGAGCGGCTGGCGTCCCTACCAGCTCCAATGCGTGGCCGATGCCTTCTCCACCCGCTTCGAGACGACCCTCACGCCCCAGACTCTCGCCACCGAGTCGCTGCTCTGCGCGCTGGACGAGACGACGGTGCTGCGGGGCTCCGGCCCTTTGCCCGACGCCGGAGCGCATATTTTAGCCTGCTTCGCGTCCTTCGGGCCGGTGAGCCTGACGCGGCAGGAGGGGAGAGCCGTCCTGACGGCCCGGGCCGTGGTGTCGGCCTTTGCGGAAAACACCCTCGGGGAGATGGAGTGCTACGAAAAGGCGCTGGACTACGCCCTGCCTCTCCCCGCCGACCTCCCGCCCGACACCGACGCCTACCCCGAGTGCTGGCTGAGCGTTCAGGACCTGCAATGCGCCAGCGCAGGCGGCGCGCTGGATGTGTCCCTCACTGTCCGGGCCGAGGGCGCGGTGCTGGCGCGGCAGACGGCCTCTCTCGTGGGGGCGGTGGAGCTGGGCGACCTCCTCGCCCCCGCCGACCCGGAGGTGTCGCTCCGCATCTGCTACGCCCAGCCGGGGGAGGAGCTGTTCGCCATCGCCCGGCGCTACCACGTCTCACCCGGCCAGATGCTGGCCGCCAACGACCTCCCCGACGGCACCGCGCGCCTCGACGAGGCGCGGAGACTGCTTGTGCCGGGGGTGTAGCCCTCTCAGGCGCGGTGGAGCTGTCTGTAGTCCAACCTCTCCGTCAGCGCTGACGCGCTGCCACCTCTCCTTGTAGGAGAGGCCTTGGCAGTCCCCGCAAAGTGAACGGTTTCGCCAGAGGCTCCCCTACTAGGGGAGCTGTCGAACGGAGTGAGACTGAGAGGTTGTACTAAGACGGGCCTGCCCTCTGCAGCGAATCCAGCTCTGTAAACTTTCTGCACAGCGCTTGACTTTTGCGGGGAATGGCATATGATAAAAGTACAAAAGATAGAAGCAATGTAGTTCATTGCTCTCACCAAAGCGAAAGAAAGCCCCCTCCTGGAGTGCCAGCTCCAAAAGGGGGTCTTCTTTATTTAGTGCTTACGGCCCGTGAACCATCTGTCAAGCCACTTGCAACGGCGACGACCGCCGCCAGCAGGATGCGAGCGGCAGCGAAGCAGACGCTGGGGGCCGCAACCCGGGCTCCTTATTAGGACAAGATCATTCTGTCATTCGCAAACTCACCGCCGCTGGCGATCTGGAACTTTGCCAGCAGGTCGGAGACCTGCAGATTCTTCTTTTCCTCGCCGGAGACGTCGTAGATGATGTGACCCTCGTGCATCATGATGAGGCGGTTGCCGTACTTGATGGCGTCCTTCATGTTGTGGGTGATCATCATGGTGGTCAGGTGGTTCTCCTCGACGATCTTCGCCGAGAGGGTCAGCACCTTGAGGGCGGTCTTGGGGTCGAGGGCGGCGGTGTGCTCGTCCAGCAGCAGGAGCTTGGGCTTGTTCATGGTGGCCATCAGGAGGGTCAGCGCCTGACGCTGGCCGCCGGACAGCAGGCCCACACGGGCGGTCAGACGGTTCTCGAGGCCCAGATCGAGGCTCTTGAGCAGTTCACGGTACTGCTCCCGCTCCGCCCTGGTGATGCCGATGCGGAGCGTACGGGGCTTGCCGCGGCGGGCGGCAAGGGCGAGGTTCTCTTCGATCTGCATGGTGGCGGCAGTGCCGGTCATGGGGTCCTGAAAGACGCGGCCAATGTAGGCGGCGCGCTGATGCTCGCTCAGACGGGTGACGTCCACGCCGTCGATGATGATCTTGCCGCAGTCCACGGGCCAGACGCCGGCGACGGCGTTCAGCATGGTAGACTTGCCTGCACCGTTGCCGCCGATGACGGTGACGAAGTCGCCCTCATTCAGCTTCAGGTTCAGGCCGTTCAGGGCCGTCTTCTCGTTGACGGTGCCTGCGTTGAAGGTCTTGGAAACATTTTGTATCTCAAGCATTGTTTGCGCCCTCCTTGTTTGCCTTTTTGGCCGCAGGCTTTGCGAAATATTTGCCCTTCCAGTACGGCACGGCGAGGAAGACAGCCACGACAGATGCGCTCAGCAGCTTTAACAGGTTTGCGTCAAAGCCGAGGGTCAGCACCAGCTGGATGACGATGTAGTAGATGATGGCACCCAGAGAGACGGAGACCATCTTGAGGGCGAAGTTGTGGAAGATGCGGCCAAACACAGCCTCGCCGATGATGACAGCTGCCAGACCGATGACGATAGCGCCGCGGCCCATGCCGACATCCGCAAAGCCCTGATACTGGCTCAGCAGAGCGCCGGACAGCGCCACCAGAGCGTTGGAGACGGCCAGACCCAGCACGATGTTGAAGTTGGTGTTGATGCCCTGTGCGCGGGACATGGCGGGGTTGGAGCCGGTGGCGCGGATGGCGCAGCCCAGCTCGGTGCCGAAGAACCAGTACAGCACGGCGATGACCACAGCCGACACCAGAATGACCATGATGATGGGGTTGTGGAGCGCGAACTCCTTGACCCAGCGCAGGGAGATGAGCAGGTCATACTTGTCCACGTTGATGGACTGGTTGGCCTTGCCCATGATCTTCAGGTTGATGGAATAGAGGGCCAGCTGAGTCAGGATGCCGGACAGGATGGCCGGGATGCCCATAAAGGTGTGGAGCAGGCCGGTGACAAGGCCGGTGGCGAGGCCCGCCAGCACAGCAGCCAGCAGGGACACCCAGATGTTCTGGCCCGAGAGCAGGCACATGACGCAGACTGCGCCGCCGGTGCCGAAGGAGCCGTCCACGGTCAGGTCCGCCACATCAAGGATGCGGTAGGTGAGGTAAACGCCAATGGCCATGATGCCCCAGATGAGGCCCTGTGCGCACGCACCCGGCAGAGCACCGGGCAGGTTCGCCAGTCTTGCAAGCATTTCCAAAATGATTCCTCCTAAATTACACTTTTTTATAGACCCGTTTGATACGGGAAAGCGGAGAAGAGCGAGAAAACCGCTCTTCTCCGCTGTATTTATCCGTTAAAGTTTAGCCCTCGATGGCCTCATAGCCTTCGGGAGCGGTCAGGCCCAGGTCGTCGCAGATGGTCTTGTTGTACTTCTTGGTCACATCGGTGTACTCAATGGGCATATCGGAGACATTGGACTCGCCCTTCAGGATCTTGACAGCCATCTCACCGGTGGTGTAGCCCAGGTCGTAGTAGCTGATGGACAGGGTGGCCACGCCGCAGCCGGAGCAGATGCCCTCCTCACCGGCGAAGACGGGCTTCTTGGCCGGGCGGCAGATGCCGTCCACGATGCCGGTGTTGGCAGCGACGGTGTTGTCGGTGGGGACATACAGAGCGTCGTTCTCGTCAGCGGCCTTCTGGCAGACGGAAGACAGGTCGTTGGAGTCGGAGAAAGCGTACTGAGTCGCGGTGACGCCCTTGGCCTCCAGATACTTCTGGACCTCGTCCACCTGATACTGGCTGTTGGCCTCAGCGGAGCAGTACAGCAGGCCGACCTTCTTGGCGTCGGGCATCCACTCCACGATCATATCGGCCTGCTGGTCCAGCGGAGCCAGGTCAGAGGTGCCGGAGATGTTGCCGCCGACGGTGCCGGAGAAGTCGGTCAGGCCCAAAGCCACGCCGTACTCGGTGACGGAAGTACCCAGAACGGGGATCTCGTTGGTGGCAGACTGTGCAGCCTGCAGAGCGGGGGTGGCGTTTGCCATGATGAGGTCAACGCCGGAGGAAACGAAGCCGTTGGCGATGGTGGCGCAGGTAGCGGAGTCACCCTGTGCGTTCTGGAAGTCGAACTTCACGTTGTCGCCGAACTCTGCGGTCAGAGCGTCCTCAAAGCCCTGCGTTGCAGCGTCCAGAGCGGCGTGCTGCACCAGCTGGCAGATGCCGATGGTGTAGGTGTCGCCGGAAGCGGCAGCGGAGCCGGCTGCGGCAGAAGATGCCACAGAAGAAGCAGCCGTGGAGGATGCAGAAGAGCCGCCGCAGGCGGTCAGGGCAGCAGCAGCGCCGCAGACAGCGGCAGCAGCCAGAAACGAACGACGAGTGATTTTACGCATAATGATTACTCCCTCATTTTTCCATCTACGCGGCAACAGGACGCCGCGCCGAAAAGCATTTGAATGTCCAGCAGAGAGCCTCTGCTTTACACTCGTGAAGTATATCACGATTTCCGTCCGATGGCAACGCCGTTTCGGTTCTAATTATCTATTAAAATGAATATATCTATCACTTTTTTCGATAGGTGTTTCTTCTCTGCTGATAGTCCGTCAGTTTTTGCAGCTCTGCGCCCAGCCAGACGAGGTTTTCCTCCAGCTGAGGGAGGTACTCTTTCTCATAGTCAAACTTAAAATAGAGTGCCTGCCAGAGCTTCGCCTGCATTCGGCGGCGCAGGGGCGGCTCGAGGGCGGCATCCAGCGGCTCCACCACGTCTTCCAGGTCCATGCAGGTCTGCGCCCAGCGGACGTCGGTCTTTTCCCGGGCAGGGACGTCGTAGCGGGCCAGATAGTCCTCCACTTTGGCTTCGATGACACGCCCTCCGCAGCCGGTGGGCTGCAAAAAATAGCTCACCTCCCCTTCCCTGCTGATCTCCTGCGCCAGCGGGTAGAGGGCGCAGACCAGCGGTTCGGCGTCGTGGATGGCGCAGTGGTTCTCGGTGAGGAAAGGGCAGTTGTTCCGCTCCTCCTTCACGGGGGCCAGCCGCAGCACCGGCAGATGGCTCACCTGCCCGATAGACGCGCGGCAGAAGGCCCGGGCCACGGTCTGGGGCGGCAGGCGCAGCCGACCCGCGATTCGCCAGAGGTCGAAGCCCGACAGCACGATGTCCTCCCGCCCCCGGCAGCAGCAGCCGCAGCCTGCGCAGGCAAACGAGAACGCCTCGTCCCGCGCCAGCAGCGGTGTCGTGCGGGCAAAATCCACCCGTCCGCAGAGGTCGAGCTGTGAATCCTTGAGCATGTAAGTTTCTCCTGTATACTGTAGTAGATCATGTGGCCAAGTGACCATTTAATAATATAGTTACGTTATATTTTGCCAGTTGGCCAGTTTGGCCAAGTGACTCCCATTGGCCAAGTGAGTCACTTGGTCAGCATCGCCCATTTGGCCACCTTGGCCAAGTGACTTTTTTGCCGATGCATCGTCGATAATTTGTCACTTGGCCAGATAATATGCGGGTCTCAGAGAGGGGAAGGAAAACCTCTCCCTCACTCAAACCTCTTCGCCGGTATCACGATAGCCCCGAACAGCGAGGCGATATACACCACCAGCACCGCGACCCACACCTGCCAGCCGGTGACACGCTCAACAAAAACTGCCCCCGCCGTGCAGGGCGGCACCAGCACCAGCGACACCATCGACCAGACCCGGAACGCCCGCAGGACGTGCTTCCAGTTTCGGTTGTTGTAATAGATGCCCGGGATGTGGATGTGGAACGCACCCTGTGCAAAGTTGCAGATGCGGTTCTCGTCGTAGTAGCGGGGCAGAGTCTCGGCCATCCAGAACATGGCATATGCCCCGTAGACGACGCCGAAAACCACACCGATGATGAGCAGAGCCAGCGCTCCCTCGATGTCGGCCAGTCCCGCCGCCCAGACGGCCAGCGCTTCTGCGACGCCCAGCACGCAGCAGATGACATACACCGGCAGATACTTCTTCGTCCGCGCCTGACGGCGCTCCGGCGGCTCTGCCGAAAAGGTCAGCGCCTTGCGGATGAGGTCTTCGGTCTCCTCGCGGGTGAAGCGCTGTTCCTCCTCTACCCGGCGTCCCTGCAGAAGCTCGGCCACCGTCACGTTCAGCTGCTCGGCCAGCGGCACCAACAGCGAGATGTCCGGCACACTCAGTCCCGTTTCCCTTAATTAAAGATACCACTTACTAAGTGTAACCCACGCTTACAATATTTGACATGATATTTCACAAAAAGCTTTTCTATAACCTGTTCAATGTCACAAAATTCAAAGACACGCTTTATAAACTCTTGATTACTATTACGGTTAACGATATAATTAGCTTGGACGAATCAATGTGTACGATTCTCCATGCCGAACGGTTTCGTGAAGCATCAACCTCATCGTAAATGAGCTTTCATAGTGACTAAGCCACATAGCATAGCTGCTTCCTATGAATAGTTTCACGCACAAAAAAGGAGATTTCTCATGGAAACTGAATACCTCGGTAATGCGTGTTTAGCCGATGTGACAATCAATTTGGATAAAGGGCACATATTCGAAGCGGAGGTTCTATGAAAGACTATGTGCAAGGGGGAACCCTTACAGAAGTTACAGATTTAATACTTTTGTCCCTTTATGAACCACGGCATGGATATGCAATCATTCAATTTGTTGAGGAAGTAACAAACGGAAGGGTATTATTAGGAGCAGGGACATTATATGGTGCTCTATCCTCGTTAGAAGAAAAAGGATGGATTAAATTACAAAGCACTGAAAGTACAAGCAGAAAAAAAGTGTATTTAATAACATCTTCTGGAAAGGAGGCTGTCCAAACCGAAATAGATCGACTTCATCAATTAATCGACTTAGCGGAAAGGATTTCAAAGGAGATTTAATATGCGCTACAAAAAGGTACGTTTTTTTGGTTGTCTATTATCCTTACAAGAGAAATGGCTTAATAGGATGTCCCAACAAGGGTATCACTTAATAAATACATCACGGGCTATCTATGAGTTTGAAACATGCACTCCGGGGGAATATCAATATAAGATTGATTATATTGGTCACAAGAGTCGTGAAAGCTCAGACAAGTATGTTGAATTTCTTCAAAGCTTAGGATACGTTGTTTTTTTCAAGAACATTAATCTAAACTACTCTCTTGCCAAAGTACAATTTCGTCCGTGGGCTGAATCAGGTGGAAAGCTATCAACGCCTAAGACGACACTTAACAAAGAATTATTGATTGTCGAAAAAAAGAATGATGGAAAGCCATTTGAATTATATACTACCCTTGAAGATAAACTAGCTTTGTATAAATCAGCACAGTCGCCGTGGATATTCTTTTTTTTCATCTTTATGATTATGGCTGTGCTTATGAAATCTTTCATCTATAGTGCGTTAGCAATCACATGCCTTATCATCGTTATTGTCTATTGGTTTCCAATTTATAAGATTATTAAAGAGCGTCGAACAAGGGAAGATTAGCTTTTGTTCTCTATCGTAATTCACTCAATTTAATACAATCTCTCTGCCTATTCATATAAACCACCACGGCAGTTCCAACCACAGGTTATCCATAGCCTGTTCCTCCGTCTTTTTGGCGCGGCCTTTTGTCAGGTGAAAGTATATCGCCGTGCCGATCAGCGGATGTTCCTCGCCATCGGTGAAGCCATAGCGGTACAGCAGATAAGTCTGCTCGCGCTGGGTCAGCCGTTTCAGGCCATCGTACAGTTCCCGGCGCGATTCCTGCTCCTCCATAATGCTCTGCGGCTGCATGGCGTAGGGGTCGGCTATGGCTTCAATGCGCCGCAGCTGCTCTTCTCCCGGCAGAACATCGTCCAGCGAAACGCGCTGGCAGCACTTGTCCTCTGTCACCATCCGCTGCTCAAAAGCGGCAAAGGCATCCCGCACCATGTCCATCATGGCGTTGCGGATGGCAGGAGCCGCATAGGTCAGGAACTTCATGCCGCGCGCTGCATCGAACTTCG
>OGOQ01002203.1_pt1 | contig 12582 bp, 9 predicted proteins | sample 1552691 | NCBI WGS metagenome assembly OGOQ01 (sample SAMEA2580209, study PRJEB22360) | human gut metagenome | biome: human gut; feature: human-associated habitat; material: faeces | place: Denmark | collected 2008/2010
GACGACGGGCTCCATACGAAAGGAGGCCGGCGTGCCAAATGCACGCCGACCTCCTTTCGTTTCAGTCAGGGAAAAAGCCGCCTCAGGCCCTTTCAGCCGTCCAGCGGCCCGACTTACCGCCGTCCTTCTCGAGAAGGCGTATGTCGGTCATCACCATGCCTCGGTCGACGGCCTTGCACATGTCGTAGATCGTGAGCAGGCCGACCTGCACGGCCGTGAGCGCCTCCATCTCGACGCCCGTCTTGCCGTAGCATTCGCAGCGGGCCGTGCACGTCACGGCGTGCGTCTTCTCGTCAAGCTCGAAGTCGACCGCCACGCGGGTGAGTCCGATCGGATGGCAGAGCGGCACGAGATCCGACGTGCGCTTGCTGGCCATGATGGCCGCCACGCGCGCAATGCCGATCACGTCGCCCTTCTTGGCCGTACCACCCGCGACGAGCTCGAACGTGGCGGGCTGCATGTGGATGCGGCCGCAGGCCACTGCGATTCGGTGCGTCTCGGACTTCTCGCCGACGTTGACCATATGGGCCTGACCGGCCTCGTCAAAGTGTGTCAGTTCGCTCATTTTCGTTACCTTTGATCCTGTAAGGCGCCCGAAAGCGGGGCTCCGGGCGCGTCCGCCCATTATGATAGCGGTCGGGACCTCCATTTTGTCTGCACGATGCGCAGGCGCGGCGCACACTGTCCGCTCCTCCACCCCAAAGGAATTTCGATGAACTTCAAAGCGTGGGTACTTCTCGTCTCGGCCATGACGACCGCATGCCTGCCCGGCACGGCACTGTCGGCAGGCCAGACGCCGCTCGACCTCAACCTGCCGAGTCTGGGCACCGTCGCAGGCGCCGAGCTCTCACCCGCCGACGAATACGCTCTCGGCGCGCAGATCATGCGGCAGGTTCGAGCCGACCCCACCTACATGTCGGACCCCGAAACGAGCGAATACCTCAACAGGCTCGGCTACCAGCTCGTCAGCAACGCGAACACCTACACCTACCAGTTCTTCTTCTTTCCCATCCGGGACGCAACGCTCAACGCCTTCGCGCTTCCGGGCGGCTACATCGCCGTGCACACGGGCACCATCATCAACGCTCAGAACGAAAGCGAGCTTGCAGGCGTCATGGGCCATGAAATCGGCCACGTCTCCCAACGCCACATCGCGCGCATGATCGAGGCCCAGAAGGGGAACATGGCCCTCACAATCGGTTCCATGCTTCTGGCCATTCTCGCCGCACGAGCGGGCGGAAATTCGGGCGGTCACGCCGCCGCGGCCGTCGCCATGGGCTCCCAGGCCGCCATGATCCAGTCCCAGCTCAACTACTCGAGAGACGCCGAACGAGAGGCCGACCGCGTGGGTCTGCAGACCCTCTACAACGCAGGCTTCGACCCCAAGGGCATGGAGAGCTTCTTCGAGCGCCTCCATTCGAGCAACCGCTTCTACGAATCGGCCGCCCCCGCCTACCTCTCCACCCATCCGCTCACCGTCGAGCGAATGGCCGACATGGAGAACCGCACCCGCAGCATCCCGCCGCGCCTGCACCGCGACAGCCTCGACTTCAAGCTGATCCAGGCGCGCCTTGAGGTGCTGCAGGAGACGCGCCACGACGGCTGGTACAAGGTCAGGAAGGAATTCCAGCGCCGCCTCAAGACCTCCTCGGGCGTCAATGAGGCCGTGCTTCACTACGGCCTCTCGGTGGCGGCCCAGAAGCTGCACGAACCCGACGAGGCCCTCGTCGAGGCGCGCCTCGCCATGAAGGCGGGCAAGAGCGCCATTCTCGTGCGCAATCTCACGCGCACCGAGTACGACGCCGCCCGCACCGCCGCCGACAAGAGAAAGGCCGTCGAGGACGCCCGCAGCGCCGTCGATCGCTTTCCGCTCTCCACGATGATTGCGGAAAACTACGTCGACCTCCTCTACAGCCAGAACGAGCATCAGAAGCTCATCAACTTCCTGCGCAGCAACACCGCGATAAGCCAGGAGAGCTCCAACTACCATGCACTCCTCGCACGCTCCTACGAAAAGCTCGGCAAGAAGAGCCTCCAGTACCTGCACACGGGCGAGATGTACGCGCTCTATGGCTCCACCGAGGCGGCCGTCTACCAGATGACGCTCGGGCAGAAGGCCGCCGACGGCGACTTCTACACCATGAGCCAGATCGACGCACGCCTGCGCGAACTGCGCGAGCAGCTCCTCATCGAGAAGGAGCGCGCCAAGTAATAGGCCCCGCAGGCGCCTGCATCAGGGCCCGAAAGCGTGCGAAAATACCGCAACCGCCTTCCCCGAGGGGAAGGCTCAACCGTTTTTACCCATTCGAAACAGAATCATGGCTATTGAAGACTATATGACCGTTGCCGAGCCCACCGATGAGCTCATTGAAACCGATGCCGTCGTCGTGGGCGCCGGTCCCGTCGGCCTCTTCCAGGTGTTCGAGCTCGGCCTGCTCGAAATCAAGTGCCACGTCATCGACTCGCTTCGCAACGTCGGCGGCCAGTGCATGGAGCTCTATCCGACGAAGCCCATCTACGACATTCCCGCCGTTCCCGTCTGCTCCTCCTACGAGCTCACAGAAAACCTCCTCAAGCAGAACCATCACTTCGGCCCCGTCTTCCACCTCGGCCAAGAAGTCACCCGCGTTGAAAAGCAGGAGGACGGCCGCTTCTACGTCGAGACGAGCACCGGCACCCGCTTCATGACCAAGGTCGTGATCATCGCCGCCGGCGTCGGCTCCTTCCAGCCGCGTCCGCTCCGCGTCAAGGGCATCGAGAAGTTCGAGGGCACGCAGCTTCACTACAGCTGCAAGGATCCCTCCGTCTTTGAAGGCAAGAACGTCGTCATCTGCGGCGGCGGCGACTCCGCCCTCGACTGGACGCTCAACCTCGTGGGCCGCGCCGAAAGCGTCGTACTCGTTCACCGCCGCGACGGCTTCCGCGCCCAAGCCGCCTCCGTCGCCAAGATGAAGGAACTGTGCGAGAACTGGGAGATGCAGTTCGAAGTGGGCCAGGTCACGGGCTTCAACGAAGCCGACGGCAAGCTCACCGAAGTGCTCGTCGCGGGCGCCGACGGCGTCACGCGCCGCATCCCGCTCGACCATCTGCTCGTCTTCTTCGGTCTGCAGCCCAAGCTCGGCCCGATCGAGAACTGGGGCCTCGAGCTCGACCGCAAGCAGATCGTCGTCGACACCGCCCGCTTTGAGACGAACATCCCGGGCATCTTCGCCGTGGGCGACATCAACACCTACCCCGGCAAGAAGAAGCTCATCCTCTCCGGCTTCCACGAATGCGCCCTCGCCGCCTTCGCGGCCTGCGACTACGTCTTCCCGGAAAAGCGCGTGTTCCTGCAGTACACGACCACGTCGCCGAAGCTCCACAAGGTACTCGGCGTCGAGACGCCGAACTTTGACGAAGACTGATCGTCTTTGAGTCCAAGGACTCCATGGACAGAGGGGACGGCCCTGCGGCCGTCCCCTCTTGCTTTTTCGCCTGCGAAGACCCGCGCTCAACGCGGGCCTTCGACGCCGTTTTCTTTCGATCAGTCGTTCACGACGCGGATGCCGGGCATCTTGGCCGTGTAGTCCTTCGTGATGCGGGCGAGAGCGCCGGCGACCTTCATCGCCATCTCGCGGTACATCAGGGCCTCCTTGCCGTCGGGCTCGGCGGCGACCGTGGGCAGGCCGCTGTCGGCCTGTTCGCGGATCTTGGCCGAAAGCGGAAGCTCGCCGAGAAGCGGCACACCGTACTGCTCGCTCATGCGCTTGGCGCCGCCTTCACCGAAGATGTGCTCGACTTCGCCGCAGTGCGGGCAGATGAAGACGGACATGTTCTCGATGATGCCGAGGATGGGCACATTCACCTTCTGGAACATGCGCAGGCCCTTCTTGGCGTCGATGAGCGCGATGTCCTGCGGGGTCGTCACGACGACGGCGCCCGTGAGCGGCACCTGCTGCGAGAGCGTGAGCTGGATGTCGCCCGTTCCCGGAGGCATGTCGACGATCAGGTAGTCGAGGTCGTGCCAATTCGTCTGGGTGATGAGCTGCTGCAGGGCGCCTGCGGCCATCGGGCCGCGCCAGATCATCGGATCGTCCTCCTCGATCATGAAGCCGATCGAGTTGATCTGCAGGCCGAGGGATTCCATCGGCTCCATCGTCTTGCCGTCGGCGCTCACGGGCTGGCCGGAGGCGCCGAGCATCTTGGGCTGGGACGGACCGTAAATGTCCGCATCAAGCACGCCGACGCGGGCGCCTTCGTGCGCAAGCGCGAGCGCGAGGTTGGCGGAGACCGTGGACTTGCCGACGCCGCCCTTACCGGAGCTCACCGCAATGATATTCTTGACGCCGGGCATGACGCGAAGCGTGCCCTGCACCTTGTGCGCGATGATGTTCTGCGTGACGCTCACCTCAACGGAGGCGGCACCTGCGGCGCGGACGGCCTCGCCCACGGCCTGACCGACGGCTTCGGCACGGTGCTTGGCGGGATAGCCGAGCTCAATGAACACCTTGACGTTGCCGTTCTCGTCGGTTTCGGCGCTCTTGAACATCTTGCCGGACACGTAGTCGGTGCCGGTGACAGGGTCGATCAGCGCGGAAAGGGCGCTCTTGATCGCTTCCGTGGAAATGGTCATGGGATTCTTCTCCGTTGATGTCCGCGCGCATCGCGCGTGTGGTTATGCGGATTTTACGCGCCGATCCTTTGATTTTCCTGAAAAGGCCCGGATTGGAAAGGCTCTCCAAGCCCCCTCGGGTTTTCGCTACGCTAAAATAACTGATTGCTTCGGTTTTTCCGAAGCGCCCTTCATTTCAACTTCGGATTTAACACGACGATGAGTCAGCGCAATCTTTTTGTTACGACCGCCTTGCCTTACGCGAACGGCGCCTTCCACATGGGCCACATCATGGAGTACATCCAGGCTGACATCTGGGTGCGTCACGAGCGCATGTCCGGCAACAAGGTCCACTTCGTCGGCGCCGACGACGTGCACGGCGCGCCGATCATGATTGCCGCCCAGAAGCGCGGCATCACGCCGCAGGCCTTCGTCGCCGAAATCGCCGCAGGCCGCAAGCAGTACCTCGACGGCTTCCACATCAGCTTCGACAACTGGCACAGCACCGATGCCGTTGAAAACCACGAGCTCAGCCAGGACATCTACCGCCGCCTCGTCGCCGCCGGTCTCATCTACACGAAGGAGATCGAGCAGTACTACGACACGGTCAAGGGCATGTTCCTCGCCGACCGCTTCATCAAGGGCACGTGTCCGCGCTGCGGCGCGACCGACCAGTACGGCGACAACTGCGAAAAGTGTTCCGCCGTCTACTCCCCGATGGAAGTCGTGAACCCGTACTCCACGCTTTCGGGCTCCCGTCCGGAAATCCGCAAGTCCACGCACTACTTCTTCAAGCTCTCCGACCCGCAGTGCGTCCAGTTCCTCCGCGACTGGACCAACGGCAAAGGCAAGGACGGCCTGCCGCGCGTGCAGCAGGAGGTCCTCGCCAAGGACAGCGAATGGCTCGGCAAGGACGGCAACCTCTCAGACTGGGACATCTCCCGCGACGAACCGTACTTCGGCATCGCCATTCCCGACGCTCCGGGCAAGTACTTCTACGTCTGGCTTGACGCCCCCGTCGGCTACCTCGCCTCGCTCAAGAACTACTGCGACAAGCAGGGCCTCGACTTCGAAGGCATCCTCTCCGACGAAAAGACGGAGCAGATCCACTTCATCGGCAAGGACATCATCTACTTCCACACGCTCTTCTGGCCCGCCATGCTGCACTTTGCCGGCAAGCCCTTCCGCGTGCCCGATCACGTCAACGCCCACGGCTTCATGACCGTCAACGGCGAGAAGATGTCCAAGAGCCGCGGCACCGGCATCTCGCCGCTGCAGTACCTCGAGCTCGGCATGGACGCCGAATGGCTCCGCTACTACCTTGCCGCCAAGATGAACTCCCGCGTCGAGGACGTCGACTTCACGAAGTCCGACTTCGCCCAGCGCGTCAACTCCGACCTGATCGGCAAGTACGTCAACATCGCCAGCCGCGCCGCGGGCTTCATCTTCAAGAAGTTCGAGGGCCGCGTCGACGATTCCGCCATGCAGGATCCGCTGCTTGAAGCCATCCGCAGCCGCGCCGAGGAAGTCAAGGGCTTCTTCGAAATCCGCGAGTTCGCCCGCGCCACGCGCCTCGTAATGGAGCTCGCCGACAAGATCAACGAGTTCGTCGATCAGGAAAAGCCGTGGGAGCTCGCCAAGAACCCCGAGGCCAGGGCCGAACTGCACCGCGTCTCCTCGATCGCCCTCGAAGGCTTCCGCCTGCTCACGCTCTACCTCAAGCCCGTGCTGCCCGCCACGGCCACCCGCGTCGAGGACTTCCTCTCGATCGAACCTCTCACCTGGGCGAGCGTCTCCGTGCCGCTCTCCTCCGCGAGCCCGATCAAGGCCTTCAAGCACCTGATGCAGCGCGTCGACATGGAAAAGCAGCTTGACGTCCTCGTCCCCGAAAAGGCTCCCGAGCCCGAACCCGTCCTGCCCGGCGGCGAAGCCATCGCTCCCGAGTGCACGATCGACGACTTCACGAAGATCGACCTGCGCGTCGCCAAGATCGTCAAGTGCGAGCCCGTCGAAGGCTCCACGAAGCTTCTGCGCCTCACGCTCGATCTGGGCGAAGGCCGCACCCGCAACGTCTTCTCCGGCATTGCAAGCGCCTACAAGCCCGAGCAGCTCGAAGGCCGCATGACGGTCGTGATCGCCAACCTCGCCCCGCGCAAGATGCGCTTCGGCGTCTCCGAAGGCATGGTTCTCGCCGCCTCCGACGCCGGCGACAAGTCGCTCGGCCTCTTCGTGCTCGAACCGCACTCCGGCGCTATTCCCGGCATGCGCATCCGATAAGATCGACTTATTTGCGCAATAGGCCTGATTTTTTGGCCATTGCTTGCGATTGAGCAAAGGCATCCTCTTCCTAAGGAGGATGCCTTTTCTTACAATTAGACGTTTTTCCCTCACCTCATCCGGTTTTCGACATGAGCTTCAAAGACATGGCCCGCGAATTCATGCACCACGTGCCGCTGGCCAAATTCCATCCGGTGCTCCTCACCTGCCTGAAGGAATACGACAGCCGCATGCTGTCGCGCGACATCTCCGCCGGCCTCACCGTGGGCATGGTGGCCCTGCCGCTCGCCATGGCCTTCGGCATCGCCTCCGGCGTGCCGCCCGAATCGGGCCTCTACACCGCCATCATCGCTGGCTTCCTCATCTCGCTTCCCGGCGGCTGCCGCGTCCAGATCGGCGGTCCGGCGCCTTCGTCGTCATCATCTACGGCATCATCGCACAGTACGGCTTGAGCAACCTCATGCTCGCCACGCTCGGCTCAGGCGTCATCCTCTTCCTGATGGGCCTCTTCAAGATCGGCGGCTTCATCAAGTTCATCCCCGTATCGATCGTGATCGGCTTCACGAACGGCATTGCGGTCATGATCGGCCTGCAGCAGGTCAAGGACTTCCTCGGCCTCACCGTCGCCAAGATGCCCGCCGACTTCTTCGGCCAGGTCAACACGATCATCAACAACATCGGCACGATCAATCCGTGGGCCTTCGGCCTTGCGCTTGCGAGCTTCCTCATCGTCAAGTTCTGGCCCAAGGGCTATCAGATGAGCGGCCCGCAGTGGAAGCGCTGGCTCGCCCACCTGCCCGGCACCGTCGTCGTCCTCGTGCTCTCCACGATCATCGTCACGGTCTTCGGCCTTCCCGTCGAAACGATCGGCTCCAAGTTCGGCGGCATTCCGCAGTCCCTCCCGAGCCTGCAGATCCCCGACCTCGAGTGGGACACCGCCAAGCAGCTTCTCGGCCCGATGATCACGATCGCCGTGCTCGGTTCCATTGAAAGCCTGCTGTGCGCCCGCGTGGCCGACACGATGACCGACGACCGCCACGACCCCAATCAGGAACTGATGGGCCAGGGCGTCGCCAACATGATCGTTCCGTTCTTCGGCGGCATCCCCGCCACCGGCACAATCGCCCGTACCGTCACGAACATCAAGTCCGGCGCCTTCTCGCCCGTCGCGGGCATGGTCCACGCCATCACGCTTCTCGTCGTGATCCTCGCCGCCGCCCCGCTTGCGAGCAACATCCCGCTCTGCGCGCTTGCCGCCATCCTCGTCTTCGTGGCCTGGAACATGGGCAACTGGCGCGAGTTCCTGCGCCTGCGCTCGATGACGCTCTCCTACAAGGCGACGCTTCTCATCACGTTCTTCCTGACCGTGATCTTCGACCTGACGGTCGCCGTCCAGTTCGGCCTCGTCGTTGCCTGCGTCTTCTTCCTGATGCGCATGAACAACCTGACGGTCGTCGAACCCGTCACGCTTCCGTTCAACGTGCCCGACACGGTCGAGGCCTGGCACATCAAGGGCGCCCTCTTCTTCGGCTCCGTCTCCAAGCTCGAGCACGTGACCGATCCGGCCCGCATCACGTCGGCCTCCGCAGCCCGCATCGTGATCCTTGACTTCACCGACCTGCTCAACATCGACAACTCCGCGATGGACCAGATCGAAGTCTATGCACGCGCCCTGCACCGCCACAACCACGAGCTGATCATTGCGGGCGCCTCCGGCCACCCGCTCGCCCAGCTCAAGCGCACCAACATCGCCCAGCGTCTCGGTGCAAACCTCGTGCCGAACATGGAGTTCGCCTTCGCCCGTGCCGAAATCATCCTCAAGGAGCAGGATGAAAAGGCCGCCGCCAAGCGCGCTCTCCTCGGCGGAGAAGCCTAAACAGCCTCCACGCTCAGGCAAAGACAAAAACCCCGTCAGGCTCTCCGCCCGGCGGGGTTTTGTTTTGTCCGTTCACCGTCTCAGCTCGTCAGCACGAGCGGATCGGGATCGGGGCAACGAAGCTCAAGCGTGCCCGCATCCTCGGGCAGCGTGGCGTAGAGCGGCGCGTAGGGCGCTCCCTGAGTGAGGATGATCATTCCCTCCTTGGCAAGCTCGAGGAGCGCCAGGAACCACACGGTCATCGTCTCGCGGTCTCGGGTGCCGTTCCAGAGCCCCTCCAGCGTCACGAAGGGCTCCGTCTGCAGGCGCTTCAGAAGGGCCGTCATGTGCTCCCTCACCGAAAGCTCCTGCCTGCTCACCTTGTGCCGGTCCCGAAGCTTGAGACGGGCGGCGACGGCAGCCCAGGCCGATGCGAGCATCTCGGGCGTCACATCGGGTTGGAGCGCCACCACGGGCACGCAGCGCTCCGCCTCGGCGACACGGAAGTCCCGGTCTATCCTCGGCATGGCCTGCAGCTTGAGCGCCGCAGAACGAATCCGCTCGTACTCCTCAAGACGGCGCATGAGTTCCGCCCTCGGATCCTCGGGTTCCGTCCCCTCGGCCGTCCTCACGGAAGGCAGCAGAAGCCTGCTCTTGATCTGCATGAGCGTCGCGGACATCACGAGATAGGCTGCGGCCAGCTCCAGATCGCTCTCCCTCACCAGATCCACGTAGCGCATGTACTGGTCGGTAAGCTCCGCCATCGGGATGTCCATGACGTCGAACTTCTGCTTGCGGATGAGGTAGAGAAGCAGGTCGAGCGGTCCCTCGAAGCTCGCCAGAAAGACGCGCAGCGCCTCGGGTGGAATGTACAGCCCGTCGGGACACTCCTCCAGCGGCTCGCCGTAGAGGCGTGCGAGGATCTTCTCCTCGGTCTGCGTGTCGACGCCTCGGTGCGCGGTGAAAAGGTCGGTCATGAAGGGACGGGTTCCTGCAGAAGATGAAGGCCCGCCGCATCAGGGCTGACCTCTCGGGCGTCGGGGAGAATACCACAACGCACGCCCTCGGGTCCCGCCCTGCGGCTGCCTGCGACTCCTGACTGAATCCTGACGAAATCCTGACAAAAAAGCCTCCGCACCGAAGTGCGGAGGCTTTTCTCATTCATTCACGGATGAAGCCGGAACTTATTCGGGCTTGTACATGAATTCGCGAACGGCGGCTTCGAGATCGGCCGGGCGTTCGTTGCCAGCGAGACCGTTGTCGTAGGCGTACTGGGCGACGGCAGCACCGATCTTGACCGAGACTTCACGCACGGTGGAGAGCGGCGGATAGAGCGAGCCCTGTTCGAGGTCGGCTTCGCTCACGAGCTCGGCGAGCTCGCGGGAGGCGGCGAGGAACATGCCCACGGGCATCGTCTTGGCGCGGGCGAAGACGGCGCCGAGGCCGAGGCCGGGGAACACGTAGCTGTTGTTGCCCTGACGCGGCACGAAGGTCTTGCCGTTGAAGTCGACCGGAGCGAACGGAGAGCCGGAGGCAAAGAGCGCGCGGCCGTTCGTTTCACGGTAGGCCGTGGCGGCGTCGCATTCGGCGCGGGACGTCGGGTTGGAAAGCGCGAAGACGATCGGACGCTCGTTGATTTCGGCCATGGCGCCGAGCACTTCGGCATTGAAGGCGCCCGGCTGGGCGGCCACGCCGATGATGCCGGTCGGACGCAGGGCGCGGACGGCTTCGATGAAGGTCTTGCAGTTCTCGACGTCGTGGGCGAACGGAACCTTGTTGTGGGCGAGCTTGTCGCCGCGGTTGCAGGTCACGAGCCCCTTGGAGTCGAAGAGGAAGCAGTGCTTGAGGGCTTCCTCGCGTTCAACGCCTTCGGCGACCATGGCGTCGACGAGGAGTTCAGCGATGCCGGTGGCGGCTTCGCCGGCGCCGAGGAAGAGGAAGCGCTGATCGGCAAGCTTCTGCTTCGTGACGCGAAGAGCGGAGTAGACGCCCGTGACGGCCACGGCAGCCGTGCCCTGGATGTCGTCATTGAAGCAGAGGACCTTGTCCTTGTAGCGTTCGAGAAGGTCGAAGGCGTGGTTGTTGCCGAAGTCCTCGAACTGGATGAGGACGTTGGGCCAGCGGCGGCGGGCTTCGGTGACGAATTCCTCGATGAGTTCGTCGTAGGCTTCGCCCGTCACGCGTTCCTGACGCAGGCCGAGGTACATCGGATCGTTCAGGTATTCCGGGTTGTTCGTGCCGACGTCGATGGTGACGGGAAGCGTCTTTTCCGGGGCGATGCCGGCGCAGGCCGTGTAGAGCGAGAGCTTGCCGCAGGGGATGCCCATGCCGTTGATACCGAGGTCGCCGAGGCCGAGAATGCGCTGGCCGTCAGTCACGACGATGACGTCGACTTCCTCGTTCGGGCAGTTTTCAATGATTTCGCGGACGCGGCCCTTGTCGTTGATCGAGATGAAGGCGCCGCGCGGATAGCGGTAGATATGGCTGAACTTCTGGCAGACCTCGCCGACGGTCGGGGTGTAGACCACGGGCATGTAGTCGTCGATGTAGTCGATCAGGATCTTGAAGTAGAGGTCTTCGTCAGTCGCATGCAGGCTGTCGAGCATCAGAAACTTGTCGAGAGCCGTCGGGCAGCGGTCGAGCAAAGCGAGCGTGCGCTTGACCTGCAACTCCATGGTGGAAACGGCCGGCGGCAGAAGACCGCGAAGGCCGCGGGCGTCGCGCTCCTCCTGAGTGAAGGCGTCGGCACGGTTGAGCTGCGGGTTGCGGAGCAGGTCGGCGCCGCAAATTTGCTTGGATTCAGTCATAAGTCCTTCTTGCTAAAAAACTCCACGGGGTACGAAATTGTCCGGGCAGTTATAAGGTACTGAAGGTGCCGCCAAATCCATGGCGACACCTCCGATGGTGATTCTAGCAACTCTGTGAGGCCAGTAGAAACGGCTTCGGTAAGTGAAACAACCTAAAAATTCCGCTTCTGCTCATATTTTGCGGCTATCCACGACATTTTCCCCTCTTCACCCGACAAAATAATAGCCTGCCCCTATGACAGGACAGGCTGCATTTGAGTGCTCTCGTCGACTTATTTCAAAGTTTTCTGAAGTTGGGCGGCGGTTTTGGCCGCGTCCGAATTCGGATACTGCTTGATCACCTTGGCGAGCGTCGCAGAGGCTGCCTTGACGTTTCCGAGCGCCGCCTGGGACGACGCCACGGAGATCATGGCATCGGCCACGCGCGGATGCTTCGGGTAGCTGCGGATGAGCGAATTCTGAACGTTGATCGTGCTCTTGTACTGCTCAAGGGCGAAGAGGCAGGATCCGCGCCAGTAGACGGCGTCGGCCGCGTAGGCGGACTTGGGCCACTCGGCGCCGAAAGTGCTGAATGCGGCGGCGGCCTTCTTGTAGTCGCCCGCCTTGAGAAGCTCGACGGCGGCGTCGTAGGCGGCCTGCTCCTGAGGCTGAACCATGACCTTCTCGCCGTTGACCTCAACTTCGCGCGGCTCGAACTTGCCGAGGCGCTCGTCGATGCTGGTGTAGAGCTCGCGCGTGCTGCGCTTTTCCTGACGGATCGCATTCGTGAGCTCCTCGACCTGACCGGTGAGAAGGCGGTTCTGGTTCTGCAGGTTGTCGAGACGCGTCGCAAACGAAATCTGTGCGTTCTTGAGCTGTTCCTCAAGGGCGGCAACCTGTGCGCGCAGATCAAGAATGGCGCGGCGAGCATCGTCGTCCGCGAAGGCCATCGCACCCGCGGCGGAGCCCGACAGGATCGCGGCCGTGCAGGCCTGAACCATCAGCTTGTTCAAATTCATAATTTCTCCGAAGAAGCCGCTCGTGTCCGTGCACGAGCCGGGCTCGACAAGCCG
>OGOQ01002204.1_pt1 | contig 12580 bp, 10 predicted proteins | sample 1552691 | NCBI WGS metagenome assembly OGOQ01 (sample SAMEA2580209, study PRJEB22360) | human gut metagenome | biome: human gut; feature: human-associated habitat; material: faeces | place: Denmark | collected 2008/2010
CCTGCGGATCCATGAAGTGGACGTCGCACGTTGCCACAACAGGCTTATGGAACTGCTCGCCAAGTTTGACGATGCGCCTGTTGATCTCCTTTAAATCCTCCTCGCTCTCTACGGCAGAAACGTCCTCTTTTTTGATCATGAACGCGTTGTTGCCGATCGGCTGGATTTCCAGATAATCGTAGAAGTCCACGAGACGCGCAATCGCCGCATCCGGTTCACCTCGCAGGATTGCCTGGTAGAGTTCGCCCGCCTCGCAGGCAGATCCAATCATCAGACCGTCCTGGTATTTCAGGTAGACGCTCTTTGGCAGCTTCGGCCGGCGGTTGTAGTATTTCAGGTGGGATTCCGACACGAGGCGGTACAGATTGACACGTCCCGTCTCGTTCTTTGCCAGAATGATCGCATGGTACGATGGAAGCTTGCGCACAGCCTCCTCCGATACTTTTCCCTGCGCATTCAGGTCATCCAGAGTCAGAATATTGCGCTCCTCCAGCATTTTTACGAATTTCACGAAAATTTCCGCCGTACAGCCGGCATCGTCCACCGCACGGTGATGGTTTTCCAACGATACGCCGACCGCCTTCGCAACGGTATCCAGCTTGAAACGGTTCAGGCCCGGCAGCAGGAAACGCGCCATGGCGACGGTGTCCGCCGTTGTAAATTCCCGCTCGATCCCCTGCAGGACGCAGTTGTGCTCGATAAAGCTCATATCAAACGAAGCATTGTGGGCAACCATAACGGCTCCCTCACTGAACTCCAGGAATTTCGGCAGCACCGTTTCGATGTCCGGCGCGTCAAGAACCATGTTGTCGTTGATGCCGGTCAGGTTCTCAATCCGGAACGGGATCGGGACTTTCGGGTTAACGAAAGTGGAAAACTTATCGACAATCGCTCCGTTTTCCACACGGACGGCGCCGATCTCGATGATTTTGTTGACAACCGGGGAAAATCCCGTCGTCTCGATATCAAACACAACGTAGCTTCCGTGGATGTCCTGTCCTTTGCTGTTGACAACGATATCTTTCAAGTCGTCGACGAGATAAGCCTCCATGCCGTAGATGACCTTGAACGGAGCCGAAACTTTTTTCAGCTCATCTTTTGTCGCATCCGGGTGCTCTGCCTGGTATTTTTTCCGGTAAGCGCCGTCGATCGCCTCGATCGCATGGTTTGCCTCCGGGAAGGACTGCACCACGCCGTGGTCAGTGATCGCGATCGCCGGATGGCCCCACTCGTAGGCACGCTGTACCAGACGGGCAGCATCGGTGACACCGTCCATATCGCTCATCTTTGTATGACAGTGCAGCTCCACACGCTTCACCGGACTCGTATCCTGACGGCCGGTACGGAAATCGGTGATCTTCTTGATGCCCCAGACAGACATAACCGTCAGATCGTGGTCAAATGCATCAACCGTCGTTTTTCCTTTTACTTTAATGAACGCGCCTTTTTTGATCGCATCCTTTAATTCCGGCACTTCCGCGTTCTGGACGAAAATCTTGACGCCGATGGTATCCGTAAAGTCGGTGATCGTGAACATGAAAATCGTACGCTCATTCCGGATCTCGCGCATATCCACACTCTGGACTCTTCCTCGGATGACAACATCACCGATCTCATCGCCGATTTTCAGAATCTCCACGCTCTCATCCTCGAAATCTCTTCCGTACAGCACATCCGGATTGGAGGATTTGCGCGGCTGATTGTCCGCATTCCGGCTGAAACTGCCCTTGCCTTTCTTGAAGGAACCGCGTCCGCCGCCGGAAAAACCTTTTCCCCTTCCGCCGTCTGCTGCTTTTTCTTTTTTCGCCTCGCCGCCCTTGGCTGCTGCGGCTCCTTTTGGCTGTTCGCCTGCTGCTTCCGCCTGCTCTTCCATCCGGTTCTGCTCTTTTTCGCCGAGCATCTCACCGTAATGGGTATGCGCCAGAACGTGGCGCACTTCCTCCCGGATGCGGAGCTCGGAATTTCTCATGGCGCGGCTCTCGCCCTCCGGCTTTCTCATCTCGGTTTCCACGATCAGGTCGAAGCCGCACCGCTCACAGAAGATTTTCTCGAGAATGTGGACCAGCTCCTCCTCGCGCTCCTTTGCCACAACGGAATCCACGAGCACCAGGTGCATTTTGTTCGTCTCCGGGAAGGTAATCTCGGCAGTCGAAAACAGATGATTCAGAAAGACACTGTGGTTTTTCAGCTCGAGCAGGATACTCGGACGGTACACCTCCAGAAAGTTTTCCGGCGTATACTGGCGCGACAGATAGAACCGCTCAATAATCTTCACGCGCAGCGGCACGTTGGAAAAGAGCTGCTCCTCGATCTGGCGCTCCAGCTGATAAATATATTTTTTGTGAATCCACTGATGGCTGACCACATAGATCCGCAGCAGATCTTTTTTCTTATTGATCGATACCCGCGAAACCTCCACGGTATCGAGAAGCTCTGCCATGCCCCCTTCGATTCTCAAATCCGGAAATACTTCCTGAAACTGTTTTTCCATTCCTATTCCTGCTTTCTTTTTTACTTGCCCCAGTGATCCAGCTCGTCCTTTAAGACGGACAGCAGCTCGCTCTCCGGTACTTTTTTCACGATTTCACCTTTTTTAATTAAAATGCCGACGCCTTTTCCGCCTGCAACACCAAGATCCGCCTCTTTTGCCTCGCCCGGTCCGTTGACCACGCAGCCCATGACGGCAACCTTGATATCAAGATCGTAGCCCTGCACCAGTGTTTCCACCTGGTTTGCCAGTCCGATCAGGTCAATCTGGGTCCGTCCGCAGGTCGGACACGATACGACCTCAATGCCGCCTTTTCGAAGTCCCAGGGTCTTTAAGATCCGTTTTGCGGATTTGATTTCCTCGAGCGGATCGCCGGTCAGGGAAACACGGATCGTATCTCCGATGCCCTGATATAAAATAATACCGAGCCCCACTGCCGATTTGATGTTGCCGGAATACAGCGTTCCTGCCTCCGTAATGCCGACATGAAGCGGATGATCCGTCTGGTTCGTGATCAGCTCATGCGCTTTTGCACACATCATCACATCAGACGATTTGATACTGATGACGAGATTGTCATAGCCCATCTCCTCAATGATCCGCACTTTGTCGAGCGCGCTCTCCACCAGGCCCTCTGCCGTTACGCCGTTGTATTTTTCCACCAGCTCTTTTTCGAGTGAACCGCTGTTGACGCCGACGCGGATCGGAATCTGGCGTTCTTTTGCTGCATCTACAACCGCCTGGATCCGGTCGCGGCTGGCCAGGTTGGCCGATGTTGCCCGGGTTGATGCGGATTTTATCGGCTCCGTTTTCGATCGCGGCGATCGCCAATCGATAGTCAAAATGAATATCTGCTACAAGCGGAATCGAGATCTGCTTTTTGATCTCGGACAGCGCCCTGGCTGCCTCCATGGTCGGGACGGCGCATCGGATAATGTCACATCCGGCTTCCGTGAGCGCCTGGATCTGCTTTACGGTTGCCTCCACATCTTCTGTTTTGGTATTCGTCATGGACTGGATCAGAATCGGATTTCCGCCTCCGATGACCCGGTCGCCAATTTTCACAACTCGTGTATTTGCTCTGCTCATTGTCTTTCCTCCATTTATTTTCTCCGTGATGGCATAAAAATCTTATTTTATTATAAGACAATTTTTTCTCCGGCACAACCGTCTTTTCTCTTGCAATTTTTTCCCAAATTTTCTATAATGCTAGGAGTGATTTTTTTTTATTCAACTGGAAAGGAAGACATACAAACGATGAAAAAGATGATCCTCGTAACCTCGCCGCCGGCGTGCGGAAAGACATACATTTCAAAACAGCTCGCCAAGGAGCTGAAACACGTTGTTTATCTCGACAAGGATACGGTCATTCCGCTGTCGAACCGCGTTTTCAAAGCGGGCGGACAGGAAATCAACCGCAGTTCTGATTTCTTCGAGGAGAATATCCGCGATTATGAATATGAAGTAACGGTCAATTTCGGACTGGAAGCACTCGAGTATGACGATATTGTGCTGATCAACGCACCATTCACACGCGAAGTGCATGATGAGAAGTTCCTGAAAGACTTCTCCAAAAAGCTCGCTGACCATGGGGCAAAGCTTGTTGTGATCTGGGTTGTCACAAAACCGGAGATCTGCCACCAGCGCATGATCGACCGCAACTCCGTGCGCGATACGTGGAAGCTGGAGCACTGGGATGAATATGTGAAAACGATCGACTACTCCATCCCGGAAGCACTGAAGAAAATGAGCAGCTGCCTCGATCTGATGCTGTTCTACAATTCTTCGGATGAAGAATATCAGAAATCCATGGAGATGGTTATCTCCCGTCTCGAAGACGAATAACGACTAAACGAAAAAAGAGAATTTTGCCGGACCTCATTTTTACAGTCTGCAAAATTCTCTTTTTATTTATAGAAACTATTTTCACATCCGATACAAAAGATAATCCGCCGCTGCCGCCCACAGCACCCAGGAAACGCAGAGAACTGCGAACACACTCTTATATCCGAGCACGGCAAAGTGGACGCGCCATTTTTCCTTCTGCGTGAATTTCTCCGGGTTTTTGCCTTTTACCATCAGCATTCCGGCGATCACGAACATGCCGAGGGCCGCGAGCAGCGCATTCCGGGCCACGATGCCCACTCCGTGCGCCTGTATGTCTATGAAACTGTAAGGATAAGGGCTTGACGTTCCGCCTATGTTGCCGGCGAACGGTGCCCGGATGAGGATATAGATGAAATAGGCCAGCGGGATAAGCAGCCAGGAGGCGGGGTCGTAACGGCGCCAGCGCCCCTTGGGACAGAACAACAGCCAGTCGAGCAGGGCCATCAGCGGAACGATGTAATGCTGCACCATGTTGAGCACCGAGTAGAAGCTGCCTCCGTTTCCCATCCGGAACGCTTCGGGCCGCAGAATGAAGTGATATATCAGAAACGTGACCGTGATACAGAAAACCACGGCCCCCTCGGCCCGCGGTCTCCACGTCACCGTATGGCACCCCCGGGCCAGCCGCCGGACGTTGAACACCAGCGACGCAAGGAAATAAAAGAAGCAGACCGCATTGCTGAGTACCGTATAATAGTTGAAATCGCCCCACTTGCCGGCCGCCATATGGAAATGGAGTCCGTATGCCGCCGCGATGACCAACAGCGTCTTATAGAGGATGAAAAACCAGTTGCTCTTTACATACATATCCTTTGTCATTTAATTCGTATCAAGAGGAAACCGTGAGTCTCCCTCCCGGAATCCTTCGCAGCCCCCCCCGGCAATTCCACGGATACCCGTACCCGGCATATCCCCGAAACGTTGCTTCAGAAACAAATTTAAAACCAATCTCCGCAAAAACAAAGCGTATGCCACTCATCCCGCCCAGTTTTTCCCTCTGTTCAAGCCGTTTCCCCCACCCATCCTACTTCAATATCTTACCTGAATACATTCGGACCGAACGGCCCGGCTGGAATACCCGACACCCGGAAACATCGAATAAATATTCCGAAACGACAACATAGACTCCTGCTACAAACCGTACACACATTCTCCACACGCTTCATATATACAACTAAATGACGGATTATTTTCAAAATAATCGGCATATATGCTATATTTTCAAATAAAAAGATTAAATTGCGACATAATTCATTTCACTAACCGCTAACAAAGATTTCCTATGAAAAGACTGACTTCGATTTTTATTGGATTCCTTGCCTTCGCTTTTGGAGGCTGCAAAGAAACGCCCCCTGCACCCCCAACCGTCGGCCCGACGCAACTTGCAACCTCGGCCGTAACGCTCGGAGCGATTACCCCAACTACCGCCGCCTTTTCGTGGAAAAAAGTAGAAAACGCCGACGGATACGAATACACGATAAAACGGGAAGAGACGACGGTCGTCAGCCAGAAGGTTCCCGACGACGAAACGGAGGCTGTCGCAGAAGGGCTGGAGAGCGAAACCTCTTATACGCTGGCTCTACGGGCCTTGGGCAACAACGAATACGAAGACTCCTCCTGGCGTGAAATCTCTTTCACGACCCGGGCCGATGAACCGGAACCGCCCAGCCATGTCGCAATTCCGGACAAAGTCCTCGAAAAATATCTTTTCGACAACGGCATCGACATGGATTCGGACGGCATCATCTCATTCGACGAAGCCGCCGCTTTCACTGCGATAGAGATGGGATACGATTATGCCGAGGATGCGACCGACGCCAATACGGTAAAAAGTCTGGACGGGCTGCAATACTTCACTGCGCTGGAAACCCTCAACCTGAAATTCCATCGCGTCACGGATGCCGCACCGATAGAAGGACTGACAAATCTCCGGGCCCTGAACCTCGGCGAGAATCCGATAACCGCCCTCAGACTCGACCAACTGGGCCAACTGACGGACCTTCGCCTGTACGGCACCGGGATATCGGAACTGAATCTGAGCAAAACGCCCGAAATGACGGTATTGTACCTGCAGCGTACCGCCCTGACCGACCTCGATTTGTCGGTATTGCCCAAGCTGGAAAACGCTTACATAAACGAAGCCCGACTGACCTCCCTGCGTGCCGTCGGGCTCGACAACCTCGTCCGGCTGGATGCCGTAAAAAACCAACTGACGGAGCTGACGGTAGCCGACTGCGCCGAATTGACGGAACTGCACCTGAACGACAACCGACTGACCTCACTCTCCCTCTCCGGACTGCCCAAACTCATGCGGCTCAACGTGTACGCCAACAAACTCACCGCGATTGACCTCACGGAGCTACCGTTCCTGATGTGGCTGTTCGTCTTCGACAACGAACTCAGCGAACTGGACCTTTCCGGCAATGCCGCCCTGCGGGAGCTGTACGCCAGCAACAACCCCGTCAGGGAAATCGATTTGAGCATCCATGAGAACGTCGAAATTGTGGAACTGCAGGATATGCCGGTTCTGGAACTCATCAACCTGAAAAACGGCTATTGCAGCGACTGGGCAGAATATTATATCGTACAGGGCAATACGTCGCTCAAAAAAGTAATCGTAGACCCCGGATACGAACTGGAATACGTGAGCGGCCTCTTCAAAGACAGACCCGAAGTAAGCGTCGTGACGGAATAACACGATGCTCTTTCAAGCACGGCAGGCGGGGTGAGGATTGTTCGTCCCGCCTGTTGCAATACAACAGTTCTGTCCGATACACTCCTCCAGTCGGGAAGGTTCCAATCTTCCCGGTCTGCTCTGCAATCCCGCCAAGACGCAAGCCGAAACAGCCATACCCTGTCCGCACCGGATGCAGCACTCCTCGGCCATTTGCCGGTCTTTCGGAACAAATTATCCGTAAACTGCCCCGTCCCGGCATCTCCCGACAGCCGGAAATACTTCTGCGGCAAATACATTACATCTCTCAGAAAACCGGTACCCAACCGTCCCGACAGGAATCCGTCACGAATTATCGGGCCGGGCTATGGAAAATCCGAAAATTATAATTACTTTTGTGTCAATTGGAAAAATAGTGAAAGTCAATGTCTGATACTTATGACAAGGTAGCGAAGAATATAAAACCCGGCTGGCTGAAGATAAAACTCCACAACGACGTGAAATACGCCGATGTTTCGAAAATCGTGGAGAAACACGGACTGCATACGATATGCGACAGCGGAAAGTGCCCCAACAAGGCCGAATGCTGGAGCAGGAAGACCGCCACATTCATGATACTCGGCGATGTCTGTACCCGTTCATGCAAGTTCTGTGCGACCAAAACCGGTAAACCGTTACCTCCCGAACAGGGCGAACCCGAAGAGGTCGCCGAATCCATACGCCTCATGGGGCTCAAACATGCCGTACTCACATCCGTGGACAGGGACGACCTACCCGACGGAGGAGCCGGCCATTGGGCCGAAACGATTCGTGCCATCCGGCGCGTGAATCCCGACACCACCATCGAGGTGCTCATTCCCGATTTCGACTGCCGCAAAGAGCTGCTCGACATCGTCATCGACGCCGCACCGGATATCATCGGCCACAACATCGAGACCGTCGAGAGGCTGACGCCCCTCGTACGTTCGCGGGCCCGGTACCGCACTTCGCTGGAAGTACTCCGCTACATCGCCTCGCGCGGCGCGGTGGCCAAAAGCGGCCTCATGCTCGGCCTCGGAGAGACCGAAACCGAGATACTGGCAACGCTCGACGACCTGGCCGATGCGGGATGCTCCATCGTCACGCTGGGCCAGTACCTGCGTCCCACCATGAAACACTACCCCGTGGCGGAATATGTCACTCCGCAGAAGTTCGCCATGTACGGCGACCTGGCGCGGATGCGGGGATTCCGATATGTGGCGAGTGCCCCGCTGGTCCGTTCCTCCTACATGGCCGAAGAGGCCCTGCTCAACTTCCGAAAAGAGGACTGACCATGGAGACGCCGAAGGAGAGAGTGATTTGCCGCGACTTGGGCGTTATGGATTATGCCGGCTGCTGGGAACTGCAGAAACAGCTTTTCAACGACCTGCTGGCCTCCAAGAGCGGAGACGGACGGAAAGCGGAGCAATATTTGCTGCTGTGCGAACATCCGCCGGTCTATACGCTGGGCAAAAGCGGCCATGAAGAGAACATGCTCGTGGCCGAAGATTTCCTCAAAAGCAAAGGTGCATCGTTCTACCGCATAGACCGGGGAGGGGACATCACGTTCCACGGCCCGGGACAGTTGGTGGGCTATCCCATACTCGACCTCGAACGCGAGGGCATCGGACTCAAGGAGTATATCCACTCGATTGAGGAAGCGGTCATACGGACGATAGCCGACTACGGCATCAGCGGTACCCGTGTCGCAGGAGCGGCGGGGGGGGGGGCGGGCGGAGGGGGCCCCCGGGCACGTTTTTCGGCCCGATGCGGAAAATAGCCGCAATCGGAGTACGTTCGTCGCGCTACGTGACGATGCACGGTTTCGCGCTCAACGTGAATACGGACCTGCGTTGGTTCGACTACATCAACCCGTGCGGTTTCTCGGACAGGGGGGTGACCTCCATACGGAAAGAGACGGGAACCGAAACGGACCTGAAAGATGTGGCAGGCCGGTTCGCGGCGCACCTCGAAAAGATTATAAATATTAAAATAAAAATAGAAGATTATGCCTATCGAAAAACGTTGGGTAATCAAGCCCCAGGGTGACCCGCAGAAGGTGGACGAACTCGCCACCGCTACCGGAATCCCGAGGGTGCTTGCTAACCTACTCGTACAAAGGGGCATAGACACTTACGACGAAGTTTCGAGGTTCTTCAGTCCGAAACTGTCGGACCTGCACGACCCGTTCCTGATGAAGGATATGGAGAAGGCGGTTCGCAGGGTGGACGAAGCCGTGACGCGCGGCCAGAAAATCATGGTCTACGGCGATTACGACGTGGACGGAACCACTGCCGTGGCTCTGGTTTACATTTTCCTTCGCCAGATGGGGATGGAAGAGCTGCTCTTCTACATACCCGACCGTTATACGGAAGGGTACGGCATCTCGAAACTTGGCGTGGACTATGCCAAAAAGAACGGAGTAGACCTCATCATCGCACTCGACTGCGGCATCAAAGCCGTCGAGAAAGTGGCCTATGCCAACCAGCTCGGAATCGACTTCATCATCTGCGACCACCATCTGCCGGGAGAGGAGATACCGGCCGCCGTGGCGGTACTCGACCCCAAACAGCCCGGAGACGACTATCCTTTCGACGAACTCTCCGGCTGCGGAGTTGGATTCAAACTCGTGCAGGGATACTGCCAGTACAAGGGCATTCCGTTCGAAAGTATCGTGGGTCTGCTCGACCTGGTCGTGGTGAGCACCGCGGCGGATATCGTACCGCTCGTGGGCGAGAACAGGATACTGGCCCATTACGGTCTCAAAAAACTGAATGAGAAGCCACGCAAGGGGTTGCAGTCCATCATCAAGATTTGCGGTCTGGAGGGGCATAAAATCACGATAGACGACATCGTGTTCAAGATAGGACCCCGCATCAACGCCGCCGGCCGCATGGCCGTGGACAGGGAGGAGGACATGTCGGCTCCGTCGGGCGGACACGCCGCGGTCAACCTGCTCGTGGAGCGCAACGAAGACCTCGCCGACGAGTTCGGCATCTTCATCGACAGCAGCAACCAAGCCCGCAAAAGCATCGACCGCTCGGTAACGCAGGAGGCACACGACTACATCCGCAGCCACCCGGAGTACGCCATGATGAAGAGTACGGTGATTTACAATCCGAAATGGATGAAGGGCATCGTCGGCATCGTGGCATCGCGCCTCATCGAAACCTATTACCGTCCCACGGTGGTGCTTACCATGAGCAACGGATTCGTTACCGGTTCGGCCCGGAGCGTTCCGGGCTTCGACCTCTACCAGGCGGTAGAGTCGTGTGCCGACCTGCTGGAGAATTTCGGAGGGCACATGTATGCCGCGGGACTTACCATGAAGCCGGAGAACATAGAAGCGTTCATGCACCGTTTCAACGAATACGTGGAGCAGAACATCGACCCGAACATGCTCATACCCCAGGTGGAGATAGATTCCGAACTCCTCTTCAGCGACATCACGCCCTCGTTCCGCGCGACGCTGGAAGCCTTCCAGCCTTTCGGACCCGGCAATACGGCGCCCGTATTCGTGACGCGGGGTGTAAGCAACCGGGGCGATGCAAAACTCGTGGGTGCGGAGAAGGAGCACCTGCGCATGGACCTGACACAGAAACAGAAACCCAACACCACAATAGCCGCCATCGCATTCCAGCAGCCCGCCTACCTCGAATGGATACGGAGCGGCCGGCCCGTGGACGTCTGCTATACCGTGGTAGAGAATCACTATCGGGGGAAAACGACGCCCCAGCTACGCATCAAGGACATCAAGATAGTCCGCTGAGACCGGGCCGGCAGCGACCGACCCGCATACGGAACAGGAGAGGCCCTGCGGAATATGTTCGCAGGGCCTCTCCTGCAAATATTGCGATACGGATGCCCTCAACTCCCCGTGTCGCAACTCCTCTTTTCGTATCGATACGACGTCAGGCACTACCGTCCTCCCGGTCGGGTCTCATCCCCGCGGTACGGAAGGTAAAGAAACGGGCCGTCAGGTAACTGTAAACCACCACGACAGCATCCGTCAGCGGTCTCGCAAGAGGTGCATAGAGGTGGGCAGCCTCGACAAGCAGTTTCAGCAGCAGGTAATTGAGCAGAAGCGCACCGCCCGCCTGCAGTACGTAACGGAGAAGCTGGCGGCGGCCGCTGAGGGGCGATAACGAGAAAGTCACGTTGCGGTTCAACCAGAACCCGGTGAAGAACGTTATCACGAATTGTACGGCCAATGCCAGAACATGGGGAGACATCACCACGAAACCGAGGTCGAGGTAGCACCCCCGTATCACATACTTGTAGAGCAGGGCATAGAGCACCCACCCCAACAGCATGTTGATGCCGCCGCATACGGCATAGCGGAACGTTTCGAGAGGAATTATCCTCCTCAAAGGCTTCACGTAGAAGAAATCTACCATCCTGGTTATTATCTCGGCCGCTTTCATTTATCCTCTCCGTCCGAATGGTTGCCGCATCCTCCGTCCGCCGACCGCACCGTTCACTTCCTCCTTCGCACGAATCAGAGCAACCTCCCTCCGCAGTGTGTACGCATTATGGCATGAACCGTTCATCCCCTCACTGTTTTCGTTTTTTGCCGGATACCTCCTGCTCCACCCGCAACTTCTCCTGAAGGGAGTACATGTGGTTGCGGTACTTGGCAGCGGCGATAAAGTCGAGTTCCGCCGCCGCTTTCTCCATCTTCGCACGGGCATCCGCGATGGCTTCAGGCAGGCTCATGGCGGAGTAGGACTCATTGATGTCGGCCGCTATCGCAAAACCGCTTGCCATGGGATAGGGCGAGCTGTCGCTTTCGGCAAGGTTCAGCAGCAGGTCGTTCCCCGCCTTGCCGCTCTTCTGCGCCTGACGCGGCACAAGACCGTGCTCCTCGTTGTAACGGAGCTGTTTCTCCCTGCGGCGGTTGCTCTCGCTGATGGCCAGCTGCATCGCTTCGGTGCGCCTGTCGGCATACATGATGACCTGTCCGTTCACGTTGCGGGCCGCGCGGCCCGCTGTCTGCGTCAAGGCCCTGTCGCTGCGCAGGAATCCCTCCTTGTCCGCATCCATGATGGCCACGAGCGATACCTCCGGAAGGTCGAGCCCCTCGCGCAGCAGGTTCACGCCTATGAGCACATCGAACGAACCGGCCCGCAGGTCTTCGAGAATCTGGATGCGTTCGAGCGTCTCCACTTCCGAATGGATGTACCGGTTGCGGATGCCGATACGGTCGAAATACTTCGACAGCTCTTCGGCCATGCGCTTGGTCAGCGTGGTGACGAGTACCCGCTCTCCCTTCTCGGCCCGGAGCTGTATCTCGTCCACAAGGTCGTCTATCTGATTTTCGGTCGGCCGCACGGAGATGGGCGGGTCCACCAGACCCGTCGGCCGGATGAGCTGCTCCACGATGGCCCCTTCGCTCTTGGTAAGCTCGTAGTCGGCCGGCGTAGCGCTCACGTAAATGGAAGTACCCGCCAGCGCTTCGAACTCGCTGAAGGTGAGGGGACGGTTGTCCTTGGCCGCCGGGAGCCGGAAACCGT